>BNJU01000773.1_pt1 | contig 358768 bp, 457 predicted proteins | sample 8539281 | NCBI WGS metagenome assembly BNJU01 (sample SAMD00202456, study PRJDB9452) | human saliva metagenome | isolation source: human saliva | place: Japan
GGACAACGTCAAGAATAGGATATGAAGACTTAACAAGCTTTTATTTGTTAAGTCTTTTTAAATTCCCTGAATAAAAGCGTTTTCCCAGTTAATCTTTTAGAAAATCTGTTGCTAAAAGGCCTAAAAATTGATAGAATAAGGATTATCTAAAAAATTTTAAGGAGAATCTATCAAATGGATTTTACATGGGCTATTAAATATGCCACTGAATTCTTGGGAACTGCTATTTTGATCATTCTTGGAAATGGTGCAGTTGCCAATGTTGAACTTAAAGGTACGAAAGGTCACCAAAGTGGCTGGATCGTTATCGCTGTTGGTTATGGTATGGGGGTTATGATCCCAGCTTTGATGTTTGGTAATGTATCAGGTAACCACATCAACCCAGCCTTCACTCTTGGACTTGCGATCAGCGGTCTCTTCCCTTGGGCACAAGTAGCGCCTTATATCATCTCACAAGTTTTGGGTGCTATCTTTGGTCAAGCATTGGTTGTGGCAACACACCGCCCATATTACTTGAAAACTGAAAATCCAAACAACATCTTGGGTACTTTCTCAACCATTTCAAGTTTGGATAATGGTACAAAAGAATCACATTTCGCAGCAACCGTTAATGGTTTTGTAAACGAGTTTATCGGTTCATTTGTTCTGTTCTTTGCAGCTCTTGGATTAACTAAAAACTTCTTTGGTGCTGAGGTTCTTCAATACATGAAACAAATGGCTAGTCAAGCAGGTCAAACAGTTGATTTCTCTGATTTAGCAATTAAAGCTCAAACAGCACCTCATACAGCTTCAGGTCTTGGAATTGCTCACTTGGCACTTGGATTCCTTGTTATGGCTTTGGTAACATCACTTGGTGGACCTACAGGACCTGCCTTGAACCCAGCCCGTGACTTGGGGCCACGTCTCCTTCATGCTTTCCTTCCAAAATCAGTTCTTGGTGAGCACAAAGGTGATTCAAAATGGTGGTACTCTTGGGTACCAGTAGTAGCACCGATCGCAGCAGCAATTGCGGCAGTAGCTATCTTCAAATTCCTTTACCTATAAGAAATTGAAACCGAGGAAATCCTCGGTTTTTTAGATGAAATTTTACGAAAAAAAGGTAAATCTGAGCATAATTTCTTGTAAAAAATTCTAAAATCCTTTAAAATAAAAGAGTTGGAGGAATTTATGAATGTAAATCAGATTGTACGGATTATTCCTACTTTAAAAGTTAATAATAGAAAATTAAATGAAACATTTTATATAGAAACCCTTGGCATGAAGGCCTTATTAGAAGAGTCAGCCTTTCTGTCACTAGGTGATCAAACAGGTTTAGAAAAGCTGGTTTTAGAAGAAGCTCCAAGTATGCGCACTCGTAAGGTAGAGGGAAGAAAAAAACTAGCTAGATTGATTATCAAGGTAGAAAATCCCTTAGAAATTGAAGGACTCTTATCTAAAACAGATTCGATTCATCGATTATATAAAGGTCAAAATGGTTACGCTTTTGAAATTTACTCTCCAGAAGATGATTTGGTTTTGATTCATGCGGAAGATGATAGAGAAAGTCTAGTAGAAGTAGGAGAAAAACCTGAATTTCAAACAGATTTGGAATCAATTTCTTTAAGTAAATTTGAGATTTCTATGGAATTACACCTCCCAACGGATGTAGATAGTTTTTTAGAATTATCTGAAATTGGGACATCACTTGATTTTATCCCAGCTCAGGGGCAAGATTTGACTGTGGACAATACGGTTACTTGGGACTTATCTATGCTCAAGTTCTTGGTCAATGAACTAGATATAGAAAGTCTTCGCCAGAAGTTTGATTCTACCGAATATTTATTCCTAAGTCTGAAAAATTCTTCCTTGGTAAAGATAGAAATAATGTTGAATTGTGGTTTGAAGAAGTATGAAGTGGACCAAGATTATTAAAAAAATAGAAGACCAAATCGAGGCAGGGATCTATCCCGGAGCCTCTTTTGCATATTTTAAGGACAATCAATGGACGGAGTTCTATTTAGGCCAGAGTGACCCAGAGCATGGCTTGCATACTGAGGCAGGACTAGTTTATGACCTGGCCAGTGTCAGCAAGGTTGTTGGGGTTGGTACCGTTTTTACCTTCTTGTGGGAAAAAGGTCAATTAGATATTGACAGACCGGTAACAGATTTTTTAGCTGAGAGTGATTATCCAGACATCACTATTCGCCAGCTTTTGACTCACGCAACAGATCTTAATCCGTTTATTCCCAATCGTGATCTTTTAACATCACCTGAATTAAAGGAAGCTATGTTTCATCTCAAGAGACGAAATCAGCCAGCCTTTCTTTATTCGGATGTTCATTTTTTACTTTTAGGTTTTATTTTGGAAAGAATCTTTAATCAAGACTTGGATGAGATTTTACAGGAGCAAGTCTGGAAACCTTGGGGAATGGCGGATACCCAGTTTGGGCCTGTTGAGCTTGCTGTTCCAACAGTCAGAGGTGTAGAGGCAGGCATAGTACATGATCCCAAGGCTCGCCTTCTGGGAAGACATGCAGGTAGTGCTGGTTTATTTTCTACTGTAAAGGATTTACAAATCTTTTTAGAACATTATTTAGCAGATGATTTTGCAAGAGATTTGAGTCAAAATTTTTCTCCTTTGGATGACAAGGAACGTTCTTTGTCATGGAATTTGGAAGGAAATTGGCTAGACCATACGGGCTATACAGGTACCTTTATCATGTGGAATCGCCAGAAGCAAGAAGCGGCCATTTTCCTATCGAATCGTACCTATGAAAAGGATGAGAGGGCTCAATGGATTATAGACCGCAATCAAGTGATGGACTTGATTCGCAAGAAGAGTAAGGAGAGACATGTCAAACAGTTTAAAAGGGATTCTATTAACAGTTGTGGCTGGTATTGCTTGGGGATTGTCAGGAACGAGTGGCCAATACCTGATGACACACGGAATTTCGGCTCTGGTTTTGACCAACTTGCGTCTTTTAATCGCTGGTGGAATTCTCATGCTCTTAGCTTATGCTACTGCAAAGGATAAAATGCTGACCTTTTTAAAGGATAGAAAAAGTTTGCTGTCTCTTCTTATTTTTGCTCTAATTGGCCTCTTCCTCAACCAATTCGCATATCTAACTGCTATTCAGGAGACCAATGCAGGAACAGCGACTGTGCTTCAGTATGTTTGTCCTGTCGGAATTTTAATTTATAGCTGTATCAAGGATAAGGTGGCGCCGACGCTTGGAGAGATTATTTCCATCATATTAGCCATTGGAGGGACCTTCCTGATCGCCACTCATGGGCAGTTGGACCAGTTATCCATGACACCTGCCGGTCTGTTCTGGGGTCTCTTTTCTGCTCTGACTTACGCACTTTATATCATTTTGCCCATAGCCTTGATTAAGAAGTGGGGGGAGCAGTTTGGTCATTGGTGTGGGAATGGTCATATCAGGTTTGGTCGCTCTTCCTTTTACAGGAGTTCTACAGACTGTTATCCCAACTAGTATTGATTTTCTCCTCGCTTTTGCGGGCATTATTCTTATCGGGACTGTCTTTGCCTATACAGCTTTCCTTAAAGGAACCAGTCTGATAGGACCTGTCAAGTCAAGCTTGTTGGCTTCAATTGAGCCAATCTCGGCGGTATTCTTTGCCTTCCTAATCATGAATGAACAATTTTATCCCTTTGATTTTCTTGGTATGGCAATGATTTTAATTGCAGTAACTCTGATTTCTTTGAAAGATTTATTGTTAGAGAAATAAACAACAAATGAAAGTAGATGATAACCACTCTTAAAGAGGGGTTATTTTTGCTAGTAAAAGTCTTTAAATCTAAGTGAATTAATGAAATTTTATAAAAGTTTAAGCCTTTTTTCTTAAAATATTTATATGAGTATAGAATAGCTGGAGAAAATATGAATATTTTTAAAAAAATACATCCATGTAAACCTTTAAAATACTTGAGATGGTTTGATATTGTGATTATTACGATCATAATGTTTGGTCAGTTTATAATTCGTTCAACCGAGCTATTTTTAGCAAATACGTTTTCAACGGGTGCATCAAGTACAGTAGGGAAAGTTAGACAAGCTGTAAGTGAAGGTGCGGCTTATTTTAGTAACTTTAACCTGCAAGCTATATTACTGACTGTGACCTTACTCTATCTTTTGATTCGAAATTATGATTTTAAACAGCTTCCTATTCGCTGGAATTGGTCCATTATCTTTTGGGTTCCATTTATATTTGCTTTAGTGGGATTGTTTGGAGACTTGGTTACAACTCTCACTGGTAAATACAATTACTTTAATCCAGACCTTTTTGCCTATATAGATTTCACGCAAATAATAGGGAAGTTCTTAGCTCTCAGCCCGATAGCGATTGCCTATGCCTTGCTTAATGGATTTATGAAGAGTTTTTCTTTCTAGGTTTGTTAACTTCAGTGAAGGAAAAACACAAGTGGTTGGTTTTGCTTTATTCTACTAGTATTCGTATTTCCTTCCACACCTATCAAGGATTAATATGGGCTTTGGTAATCGGTGTAGTTTATGGCTTATTCTATTATTTCTTATACAAATATAAAATTAAAAATCTCCTTCCATTCTTTCTTATGCATGCTTTAGCAGATATGTTTGGTTCTAGCCTGATCTATCTATTGGTTGCTTGGGGGACTTAAAAATTAGAAAAGTCCACTCAGTTGTCTGAGCGGACTTTTTGTGTCAAGACGTTTAGTCTTTATTTTCGTATGGCAAGATTAAGTTCAATATGATTCCTGTCATAGCTGATAGGGCAGTACCTGAAAGGGTAACTGGACCGAGTTTAAGGATAGCTCCTCCAAGTCCAAGAACCAACATAGCACTTGCGATGATTAAGTTACGCATTTGACTGAAGTCTACACGTTCTTTGATCAAGACTTTCAAACCATTACTTGCGATAACACCATAGAGAAGGATTGACATACCACCAAGTACAGCATTTGGAATGGTTGAAATCAAAGCAGTAAATTTACCAAGGAAACTGAGGGCAATCGCGATAAAGGCAGCGTTACGGATAACTGAGACAGAAGCGATACGAGTCATACCGATAACCCCTGTATTTTCTCCATAAGTTGTATTGGCCGGTCCACCAAGGAAGGCAGAAACAGAAGTTGCGATACCGTCACCAAGAAGAGTACGGTGAAGACCGGGTTCTTTCAAGAATTGACGTCCACAGATTTGACCCAAAACAGTATGGTCTCCGATATGTTCAGAAATTGTTACGATAGCGATTGGCAAGATAGCGATGGTTTCTGGACCAAAGTAAAGATTGTATTCTTTAAAGGCACCACCAGTGCTAAATGGCAAGTAGAAACCAGGGATTTCGAACCAGTTAGCTTAAGAACTGGTGTAAAGTCAACCAAACCAAGAGTTAGTGCGAAGAGATAACCACCGATAATGGCAAAGAGGAATGGAATGATTCGTAGGAAGCCTTTTCCTTTTGTATTGATAAAAGCAGCAATCAAGAAAGTAACAACTGCTACAAGAGCATTTTTCCAATTCCCATCAGCTACAAGACCAGCGTTGGTAACAGCTGAACCTGCAAGTCCAAGACCGATAACGATGATCATAGGTCCGATGATGATTGGTGGCAAGAGCTTATCAATCCATTTTGTACCCGCAAAACGAACACTTGCAGCCACAAGGACATAGATAAAACCTGTAAGGATAACCCCTGTTTGTGCAGCTGATACATCCCCTCCTAGTTCCTTCATAGCTAGAGACATAGCTGTGATAAAGGCGAATGATGATCCTAGATAAACTGGAACTCTAAAACCAGTTGAAATCATATAGATGAGAGTTCCAACACCTGAAGCAAAAAGGGCAACAGATACAGGCATTCCCAAAATCAATGGTACCAAGATGGTCGCTCCAAACATGGCGAAAACGTGTTGGAAACTAAGGAGAATTCCTTTTCCAGCCGAAGGACGTTGGTCAACGTCAAGTAACAAATCAACAGTTGATTCTTGTTTCATATAAACCTCACTTTTGGGCATCAAAAAAGAGCCCATTATTTTACAGCAATAGGCCCTCAGAGTAAGACTTCTCTAAAATCTAGACTTTAAAGAGTTTTAAATATTTCTGCGTCTTCGTCACCTCACGGGATGACATTAAAAACCTTTGCTTAGGATAGTATAGCAGAAAAAAATGATTTTGTAAATCATTTTTTCCCGAGCCCGAAAATAAGAGAGCGAGGTTGATTTTGTAAATCATTTTTTCCCGAGCCTAAAAATAAAAGAGCGAGGCTGACTTTGTAAATCATTTTTTACTAAAAAATTTAAAGTGGGCGTTTGTTAGGCATACCAGCTTTTCTTGGGTATTTGTTGGGAGTCTCTTTTTTCTTTTCCACAACTGTGATGTAACGTGGATCTCCATTTGGTAGGTCGTAGCTGAGATTGTCTTCTACTTTACTAAAAAGGAGGTTGAGGGCATTTTTAGCTTCTAACAATTCCCCTGGAGCATTGCTGGCTTTTAGTGCTAATAGTTTTCCTCCGACTTTAAGATAGGGAATGGTTAATTCTGATAAAATCTGCATACGAGCTACAGCACGGGCAGTTACCAAATCAAACTGGGCACGAAAGTTTTTATCTTGGGCAAAATCTTCTGCACGACCGTGGTAGAAATGAACATCGTCCAAATCTAGTTCTTGAGCCAAGAGTTGGAGGAAGTTGATGCGCTTATTGAGTGAATCAATGATGGTTACATCTAACTGAGGATAGAGAATTTTCATCGGCAGACTTGGAAATCCTGCCCCGGCTCCGATATCAAGAAGTTTGATATTCTCATTGGAAATCAAACCTTGAAGAATAGGTGCAATCGAATCGTAAAAATGTTTGAGATAAACTTCTTCTTTGTCCGTAATGGCTGTTAAATTAATCTTTTCATTCCATTCAACCAAGAGCTCAAAATAACGTTCAAATTGTTTTTTTTGCTGGTCCGAAAGTGGAAGATTTTGCTCGGTAAGCAAGTTGTAAAATGTTTCTGGTTTCATAGTTATTTCCTTCTTTAGTATCATCTTATTTTACCACAATCATTAAAAATTTGATATACTGGTACTAATCTAAAAGTAGAAAGGACTTATATAATGACTTGGATTATTCTTGGAGTTTTAGCTCTTATTGTTATTTTTGTGATTGTTAGCTATAATGGTTTGGTTAAGAATCGTATGCAAACAAAGGAGGCTTGGAGTCAGATTGATGTTCAATTGAAACGTCGAAATGACCTCTTGCCAAACTTGATTGAGACTGTAAAAGGTTATGCCAAATATGAAGGTTCTACCCTTGAAAAGGTGGCAGAACTACGTAACCAAGTGGCAGCAGCGACTTCACCAGCAGAAGCTATGAAAGCTAGTGATGCCCTTACTCGTCAGGTTTCAGGTATTTTTGCAGTTGCAGAAAGCTATCCAGATTTAAAAGCCAGTGCAAACTTTGTTAAATTGCAAGAGGAGTTGACAAACACAGAAAATAAAATTTCTTACTCTCGTCAACTTTACAACAGTGTTGTCAGCAACTACAATGTAAAATTAGAAACTTTCCCAAGCAATATTATCGCTGGAATGTTTGGATTTAAAGCAGCAGATTTCCTTCAAACACCAGAAGAGGAAAAGGCAGTTCCTAAAGTTGATTTTAGCGGTTTAGGTGACTAAGATGTTGTTTGATCAAATTGCAAGCAATAAACGAAAAACGTGGATTTTGTTGCTGGTATTTTTCCTACTCTTAGCTCTTGTTGGCTATGCGGTTGGTTACCTCTTTATGAGGTCTGGGCTTGGTGGTTTGGTTATCGCACTGATTATCGGCTTTATCTATGCCTTGTCCATGATTTTTCAATCGACAGAGATTGTCATGTCCATGAATGGAGGGCGAGAGGTCGATGAACAAACGGCACCAGACCTCTATCATGTAGTAGAAGATATGGCTATGGTGGCTCAGATTCCTATGCCTCGTGTTTTCATCATTGATGATCCAGCCTTAAATGCCTTTGCGACAGGTTCTAACCCTCAAAACGCAGCGGTTGCTGCGACGTCAGGTCTCCTAGCTATCATGAATCGTGAAGAACTAGAAGCTGTTATGGGACATGAAGTCAGTCATATTCGTAATTACGATATCCGCATTTCGACTATTGCTGTTGCCCTTGCTAGTGCTATCACCATGCTTTCTAGTATGGCAGGTCGTATGATGTGGTGGGGTGGCGCAGGTCGCAGACGAAGTGACGATGACCGAGATGGAAATGGCTTAGAAATCATTATGCTAGTGGTTTCCCTACTAGCCATTGTACTGGCCCCTCTTGCTGCAACCTTGGTGCAACTAGCTATTTCTCGTCAGAGGGAATTCCTAGCTGATGCTTCCAGTGTCGAGTTGACGCGCAATCCTCAAGGGATGATTAATGCCCTACGTAAGTTGGATAATAGTAAACCGATGAGTCGTCCTGTAGATGATGCCAGCAGTGCACTTTATATCAATGATCCCAAGAAAGGGGGAGGGTTCCAAAAACTCTTTTATACCCACCCACCTATCTCAGAACGGATTGAACGTTTAAAACATATGTAAAATGAAGGCTGGGAAAAAGTCTTTAAAATCTTATAAACGCATAATATCAGGTGTGCAAAAACTTGATATTATGCGTTTTATTATGGGAAGATTTACTTTCTCTTCTCCTAAAATTGTGTTTTTGCCCCACCTATCTGCTATGTTGCAAATTTATAAATCGTCTAAATTAACTATCTCCAAACCGTGTTCTGTCAAGCGATAGATAGTCGAACAGACCTCTTTTAAGAAACGCCTGTCATGCGAAACAGTGATGAGACCGCCTGGATAGGTTGCAAAGAGTTTTCTGATTTCAGGTTGAGAAGTTGGAGAAAAGTTTCGTGTGGGTTCATCCAGCAGGAGAAAGTTTGGTTTGCGCAGGACTAAATCCAAAAGCAGGAGTTTTCCCTGTTGTCCGCCAGATAAGGAGCGAATTTGATGCTGCATTTCTGGATAACTGAAATTGAGACTGGCTAGGTGAGATTGGATTTTCTGTAGTTCCTCTTTTTCTCCAGTTTGCTGAGATAGGCGATTGGGGATAAATCCAATTGCAGTTTTTTGTGGTAATCTTGTGGCATAAAACCAAGCGAAATCTCTCTTTTATCATTAAGAAGTTGCTTTAATTTGGCTAACAGAGTTGATTTTCCAATACCATTTGGCCCGATAATACCGATTTTTTCTTGGCCATAGACAGTTAGTTGTAGTTCCTGAGCCAAAATTCGGTCTCCGATGGACAAATTTTCTTTTTCCAGTTGGATTAAGACTTTAGAAGCCGGTAATGGTTGTATGTCTGAAAAGAAAAGTTGGATTTGTTCTTCTTCAAGTGGTTTTTGGGTCATGGACTGAGCTGTCTTTTCAATACGTTTTTCTTGAGAGAGAACATTTTTCATCTTTTTAGCCAATAGGCGACCTGCAGTACTGTCTTTAGTAGCTCGAAGCGCAGTTTCTACATTTTGCTTGACTCGTCGATGTTTTTCCATAGTTTTATCGTAGGCTCTTTGGTCGTTAGCAGCTTGCTGGCTTTGTCTGGCAAAATTAGCCTTTCTCTGCTCACTATAGCGATCATAGTCTAAATGCTCTACTAGCGTTTCCGCTTCTTTACGGTGCTTGACCAGTCGCAAGTGGACAATAGTGTCTGCCGTTTCAGAAAGAAAGTCTTCATCATGGGAAATGAAAATAACAGTTTGCCTAATCTTGCGAATCTGACCTTTTAGCCAATCAACTGTTTCAAGGTCCAGGTCATTTGAAGGTTCATCTAAAAATAGAATCTCAAAGGGTTTGGCTAACTCATGGATGAGCTGAATTTTCAAAGCTTCACCCCCCTGATAGACTGCCAATCTCTTGGTTGCTAGCGAAACGATCGCTATCAAAATGCAATTCCTCAGCTAAACGATAGAGGGCACTGTAGTCTAAATAAATAGAATCTAAAAAGAAGTAGTCGTGTAGAGTTTTCTTTTTCAGCTTCTCGGGGAGTTTTTGAGGAATATAGGCCAGTGACTGATAGTCAGACTGGATGTCTCCCTTGATAGTGAAATCAGACAAATATTCCCCCATTAAAGTTTTAAGTAAGGTTGATTTGCCATTTCCTTCCTCTCCAATAATAGCAACCTTTTCCCCGTCTTGGATGGTCATGTTTAAGTCTGAGACAAGATCTCGTAAATCTTTGTTTTGTGTGATGGTCAGATGATTGATTTTTATCATATTGTTGCCCTTTCTAGAATGTCGATAGTGCATAACAAAAAGCTCTACTTTATCTAGTAGAGCCCAAAGTCACTGTCGAAACTCTATTATCCTCGTTGAAAAACTCGTCAAACTAGCTTGGAGCTGCCTACCCCAACCCAAGAGGAGCATAGCTTTCTAGTTTTTTTATTATCAATGAGGACAAGATACTAGAAATCTAGTATAAAAAGAGTACACAAAAAGAGACAAAAATAAGATCTACTAAATAAAGGTTCTTTATTTGATAGACTTAGTTGTTCATGTCTCCCTTACCTCCGAGTATTGGTACCTCTATCCTATACCTTTCAGGATATTTTGTCAACAGAAAACTGACAATTCTAATCTCTAAAATCCGAAAACAGGTCCATAAAGAGTTAGTACGTGTTTGACATGCTCGTAATGGAATTTGTCATAGTTCCGCCAAGCAGTACGAGCTTGGTCGTTCAGTTTTAGGCTACTTAGTCCAATCAGAAGACTGGTACGTTGATAAAATTTTTCAAGGTTAATTAAAATACTGTTATCAAGCTTTTCCGCTTTTTTGAGCTCTTGTAAAGTAGCATTCAGTAATTCTTGAAGACGGAAATCATCAGCCGTACCTTGTTTACAGCTTTGGAAACTTTTATTTAACTCGGATAGGAGTTGGGTTGCATTAGTAATGAGTTCTTTGTCTTCCATGTGAGCATCCTCCTTGCTCTGATGTATTATTGCCTATAGTATAGCACTAAAAAACAAAAATGTCATAGTAAATATGTTAAAAAAATCGAATTTTAATTATAAAGTTTGGTGGGCTGATTTGTAGGCTTTTCATGGTATAATCAAGAGAGTAAATCTTTATGGAGGAAGTATGAAATTAAATATTCAAGAAATTCGTAAGCAGTCTGAAGGCTTGCATTTTGAACAAACGTTAGACCTAGCCGTAGACCTGCGTGCACGCAATCAAGAAATTTTAGATGTAAAAAATATCCTTGCAGTTGGGAAAGTACAGTACGAAGACCGTATGTATTTCTTAGATTATCAGTTGTCTTATACTATTGTTCTTGCTTCAAGTCGCAGTATGCAGCCAGTTGAGTTGGCTGAATCTTATCCAGTCACAGAAGTTTTCATGGAAGGCGCAACTAACCAGCTAGATCAAGAAGTTTTAGACGATGACTTGGTATTGCCTATCGAAAATGGAGAACTTGACATTGCTGAGAGCGTGTCAGACAATATCCTGCTTAATATTCCTATCAAGGTCTTGACGGCTGAAGAAGAGGCTGGTCAAGGATTTGTTTCAGGAAATGACTGGCAAATCATGACTGAGGAAGAATACCAAGCTCAACAAGCAGTTAAGAAAGAAGAAAACAGTCCTTTTGCTGGCTTACAAGGACTATTTGATGGAGACGAATAATGGTTTTGTCAAAGAAACGCGCGCGAAAAGTGCTAGAAGAAATCATTGCTCTTTTTCCAGATGCCAAGCCCAGTCTTGATTTCACCAATCATTTTGAATTATTGGTTGCGGTCATGTTATCAGCTCAGACGACGGATGCGGCGGTAAATAAGGCCACACCAGGTCTCTTTGCTGCCCTTCCAACGCCACAAGCCATGTCTGTTGCGACAGAGAGTGAGATTGCTTCACACACATTTCTCGCCTGGGATTGTATCGAAATAAGGCTAAATTCCTTAAAAAATGTGCCCAACAGCTACTAGACGATTTTGATGGTCAAGTCCCTCAGACACGTGAGGAATTAGAAAGTCTAGCAGGGGTTGGTCGCAAGACAGCCAATGTTGTTATGAGTGTAGGATTTGGGATTCCAGCTTTTGCAGTGGATACTCATGTGGAGCGTATTTGTAAACACCACGATATCGTCAAAAAGTCAGCGACACCACTTGAGGTGGAAAAGCGTGTCATGGATATTTTGCCACCGGAGCAGTGGTTAGCAGCTCATCAGGCCATGATTTATTTTGGGAGAGCCATTTGCCATCCTAAAAATCCAGAGTGTGACAAGTACCCACAGTTATATGACTTTAGCAATTTATAAGTTGAGCTACAAAAAGTTTTTGCTTGATTTTAGGCCCGCTTTGTGCTATAGTATTTGATAACTAAATATTCCTTTAAACCTGTCCCGTGAGGCAGGCAAGGAGCGCGATAAAGTAGAAGAGTGAAGTCTATACTGTTTCCAGTAGGGCTAGCTTAGCTATACATTTCAAGTCTCCTTGTTTAAGGAGACTTTTCTTTTTGGAGGTTTGTCATGAAGACAAAAGAAGTTGTAGACGAATTGACCGTCAAACGAGCGATTACGCGTATTACTTATGAGATTATCGAGCGCAACAAAGATTTGAATAAAATCGTCTTGGCTGGTATTAAAACTCGTGGTGTCTTTATCGCCCACCGTATCCAAGAACGTTTGGAGCAACTAGAAAATCTTTCAGTTCCTGTTGTGGAATTGGACACCAAACCTTTCCGTGATGATGTTAAAGCGGAGAAGATACTTCTTTGATTTCTGTTGATGTGACAGGCCGTGAAGTTATCTTGGTGGACGATGTGCTTTATACAGGTCGTACTATCCGTGCTGCTATTGATAATATTGTAGGTCATGGTCGTCCTGCGCGCGTGAGTTTAGCAGTTCTAGTCGATCGTGGACATAGAGAATTGCCAATCCGTCCAGATTACGTTGGGAAGAATATCCCTACTAGTCGTTCTGAAGAAATCATCGTAGAGATGGCAGAACTTGATGGCCAAGACAGAGTTCTGATTACTGAAGAAGCTTAGAAAGCTAAAGGAGTAGCCATGTCAGAAAATCAACAAGCATTGAACCATGTGGTGTCCATGGAAGACCTCACTGTCGATCAAGTGATGAAATTGATCAAGCGAGGAATTGAGTTTAAAAACGGAGCTCAGCTTCCTTATGAAGACCATCCGATTGTTTCCAATCTTTTCTTTGAGGATTCTACACGGACGCATAAGTCCTTTGAAGTTGCAGAGATTAAACTGGGATTGGAGCGACTTGACTTTGATGTGAAGACTAGTTCAGTCAATAAGGGTGAGACACTTTATGATACAATTTTGACTCTGTCTGCTTTAGGAGTGGATGTCTGTGTGATTCGCCACCCTGAGGTTGACTACTACAGAGAGTTAATTGCAAGTCCAACGATTACGACTTCCATCATCAATGGTGGAGATGGTTCGGGCCAACACCCTAGCCAGAGCTTGCTTGATTTGATGACTATTTATGAGGAATTTGGTCACTTTGAGGGTCTTAAGGTTGCTATTGCAGGTGACTTGGACCACTCGCGCGTTGCCAAATCCAATATGCAGATTTTGAAACGCTTGGGAGCTGAACTTTACTTTGCTGGACCTGAGGAATGGAGAAGTCAAGAATTTGCAGACTATGGACAGTTTGTAACCATTGACGAAATCATTAATCAGGTGGATGTCATGATGTTTCTTCGTGTGCAACATGAACGACATGAAAGTGGTGCAGTCTTTCAAAAGAAGACTACCATGCCCAACATGGCTTGACTCAAGAACGTTATGACTGTTTGAAAGAAACAGCAATCCTCATGCACCCAGCCCCAGTCAATCGTGATGTAGAAATCGCAGATCACTTGGTTGAAGCACCAAAATCACGGATTGTCCAACAAATGACCAATGGTGTCTTTGTTCGAATGGCAATCTTAGAATCCGTACTGGCGAGTAGAAACGCCAACTAAAACACAAGACGTTAAAAGACGCCAGTGAGCGTCCACGAGAGGTGAAAATATGACAAAAAGACTTCTAGTACTAGAAGATGGCACAGTTTTTGAAGGTAAGGCCTTCGGAGCAGATATTGATGTAACAGGCGAAATCGTCTTTAATACAGGTATGACTGGCTACCAAGAATCCATTACAGACCAGTCTTATAATGGACAAATCTTGACCTTTACTTATCCTTTGGTAGGAAATTATGGAATCAACCGTGATGATTACGAATCCATTATTCCAACTTGTAAGGGAGTTGTCGTTTTCGAAGAAGCACGTAGAGCAAGCAACTGGCGGAATCAAATGACGCTGGATGAATTTTTGAAAGCCAAGAAAATTCCTGGTATTTCAGGGATTGATACACGTGCTCTTACCAAGATTATTCGTAAGCATGGTACCATGCGTGCAACCTTGACCCATATTGGGGACAGCATGGATCATGTGACGGACCAGCTCCAAGCAACAGTCTTGCCGACAGACAATATCAAACAGGTTTCTACTAAAACTTCCTATCCAGCTCCAGGGGTTGGTTTGAGCGTAGTGCTAGTAGACTTTGGTCTCAAGCACTCAATCCTACGTGAACTTTCTAAACGTAACTGTAACGTGACGGTTGTTCCTTATTCGACAACAGCTGAAGAAATTCTTCATCTCAATCCTGACGGAGTTATGTTGTCAAACGGTCCTGGTAACCCAGAAGACGTTCCACAAGCCCTCGACATGATTCGTGGTGTGCAAGGAAAAATTCCAATCTTTGGTATTTGTATGGGTCACCAGCTCTTTGCTATGGCAAATGGTGCTAAGACTTACAAGATGAAGTTTGGTCACCGTGGCTTTAACCATGCAGTACGTGAAATTGCAACAGGACGAGTAGACTTCACCAGCCAAAACCATGGTTATGCAGTCAGTCGTGAGGATTTGCCAGAGCACTTGATTATCACCCACGAAGAAATCAATGATAAGTCAGTTGAAGGTGTACGTCACAGATACCAGCCTGCTTTCTCTGTTCAATACCACCCAGACGCAGCACCTGGTCCACACGACGCTAGCTACCTATTTGACGAGTTTATCGAGATGATGGAAGCTTTTAAACAAGCAAACTAAGAACGAGTAAAAGCTCGTCGGAGAATTTATGTAACTGAACACGGACGGAAAGCTCGGAATTTAGAGAAACCAACTTGGATTGTCAATCCTTCCTTGGTTTCCTAAAATTCAATCGCTTTCTATTCGTCCTTTGTATCTTATTTAATGTCGCCCTGAGAGGCGACGAATAGAAAGGCAGGTCGTTTCTTTTAGTCGCTATCAGGCGAACTAAAAACTCCCTGCACTAGATTTTTTACCGAAAAGTATCGTTTCGCTAAAAAATCGTCGGAGAATTTATTTAATGGCAACCCGAGAGTTGCCGAATAGAAAGGAGAAGGGTGGTTCGTATTTGCTGAACTGAATACGGGCTACGGACGGTGCTAAAAGATAGTTATTCCTAGAACTGGCAGTTCTTTGTCATAACTCCTATTTTAGCTTTGTCCGCTTGACGCCCTTAATATCTTATATATGCCTAAACGTACTGATATTCAAAAAATTATGGTGATTGGTTCTGGTCCGATTATTATTGGTCAGGCTGCTGAGTTTGACTACGCTGGGACCCAGGCTTGCTTGTCTTTGAAAGAGGAAGGTTATGAGGTTGTTTTGGTTAACTCAAACCCTGCGACTATCATGACAGACAAGGAGATTGCAGATAAGGTTTACATCGAACCAATTACACTTGAGTTTGTGACACGTATTCTCCGTAAGGAGCGTCCCGACGCCTTGCTGCCAACCCTTGGTGGACAAACTGGTCTTAATATGGCCATGGAATTGTCTAAAAATGGTATCCTCGATGAGCTTGATGTCGAACTTCTGGGTACTAAATTATCTGCCATTGACCAAGCCGAGGACCGTGATCTCTTTAAACAATTGATGGAAGAGCTCAACCAACCAATTCCAGAATCTGAAATTGTTAACACTGTCGAAGAAGCAGTTGCCTTTGCAGCGACAATTGGTTACCCAGTCATCGTTCGTCCAGCCTTTACGCTTGGTGGTACTGGTGGTGGTATGTGTGCCAACGAGGAAGAATTGCGTGAAATCGCTGAAAATGGTTTGAAATTGTCACCTGTTACCCAATGTTTGATTGAGCGTTCTATTGCCGGTTTCAAGGAAATCGAATACGAAGTCATGCGTGACTCGGCTGATAATGCTTTGGTTGTTTGTAACATGGAAAACTTTGATCCAGTTGGGATTCACACAGGGGATTCCATTGTATTTGCCCCTGCGCAAACCATGTCAGACTATGAAAACCAAATGCTACGTGACGCGAGTTTGAGCATCATTCGTGCCCTTAAGATTGAAGGTGGATGTAACGTTCAGTTGGCCCTTGATCCCTACAGCTTCAAGTACTATGTCATCGAAGTAAACCCTCGTGTGTCGCGTTCTTCAGCCTTGCTTCTAAGGCGACAGGTTACCCAATTGCCAAATTGGCTGCTAAGATTGCCGTCGGTTTGACCTTGGATGAGGTTATCAACCCAGTTACAGGTTCAACCTATGCAATGTTTGAGCCTGCCCTTGACTACGTTGTTGCCAAGATTCCACGTTTCCCATTTGACAAGTTTGAAAAGGGTGAGCGCCGTCTTGGTACTCAGATGAAGGCCACTGGAGAAGTCATGGCAATCGGTCGTAACATTGAAGAATCTCTTCTTAAGGCTTGCCGTTCACTTGAAATTGGCGTTCACCACAATGAAATGCCTGAACTTGCAGCAGTTTCTGATGATGCCTTGATTGAAAAAGTAGTCAAAGCCCAAGATGATCGTCTCTTCTATGTATCAGAAGCCATTCGTCGTGGCTACACACCAGAAGAAATTGCAGAGCTTACAAAAATCGATATCTTTTATCTCGATAAACTCCTACATATCTTTGAAATTGAGCAGGAGTTGGGTGCCCATCCACAAGATCTTGAAGTTTTGAAAACAGCTAAACTTAATGGCTTCTCAGACCGTAAGATTGCTGAACTCTGGGAAACGACAGCTGACCAAGTTCGTCAACTTCGTTTGGAAAACAAGATTGTCCCAGTCTACAAGATGGTGGATACTTGTGCGGCGGAGTTTGACTCTGAAACACCATATTTCTATTCAACCTATGGTTGGGAAAATGAGTCTATCAAGTCTGATAAGGAATCTGTACTAGTTCTAGGTTCTGGTCCAATCCGTATCGGTCAAGGGGTAGAGTTTGACTACGCAACAGTTCACTCTGTTAAGGCAATTCAGGCTGCTGGCTACGAAGCCATCATTATGAACTCAAACCCGGAGACAGTTTCAACAGACTTCTCTGTATCTGATAAACTCTACTTTGAACCATTGACTTTTGAAGATGTGATGAATGTCATCGATTTGGAGCAACCAAAAGGTGTTATTGTTCAGTTCGGTGGTCAAACAGCTATCAACCTAGCTGAGCCATTGGCTAAAGCAGGTGTGACTATTCTTGGTACTCAAGTAGCTGACCTAGACCGTGCGGAAGACCGTGACCTCTTCGAGCAAGCTCTAAAAGATTTGGATATTCCACAGCCACCAGGACAAACGGCTACCAATGAAGAAGAAGCAGTGCTTGCAGCTCGCAAGATTGGCTTCCCAGTTCTTGTCCGCCCATCTTATGTCTTGGGTGGACGTGCCATGGAAATCGTTGAAAACGAAGAAGACCTTCGTTCTTACATACGTACAGCGGTTAAGGCTAGTCCGGACCACCCAGTTCTTGTTGACTCATACATCGTTGGACAAGAGTGCGAAGTTGATGCCATTTCAGATGGGCAAAATGTACTCATTCCTGGTATTATGGAACATATCGAACGTGCAGGTGTACACTCAGGTGACTCAATGGCCGTTTACCCACCACAAACCTTGTCGCAAAAGGTGCAAGAAACAATCGCAGACTATACTAAACGCCTAGCAATCGGTCTTAACTGCCTTGGAATGATGAACATCCAGTTTGTCATCAAAGATGAAAAAGTCTATGTCATCGAGGTCAATCCTCGTGCCAGCCGTACGGTGCCATTCCTTTCTAAGGTAACCAATATCCCTATGGCTCAGGTGGCGACTAAGCTCATTCTTGGTGAAAACCTTGAAGAACTTGGCTACCAAGATGGACTTTACCCTGAAAGCACTCGCGTTCATATCAAGGCACCTGTCTTCTCCTTTACGAAACTAGCTAAGGTAGACAGCTTACTCGGTCCTGAAATGAAGTCAACAGGTGAAGTTATGGGTTCTGATACGACTTTGGAAAAAGCTCTCTATAAAGCTTTTGAAGCTTCTTACCTACACTTGCCAACCTTTGGTAACGTTGTATTTACCATCGCTGATGATGCCAAAGAAGAAGCTTTGGACTTGGCTCGTCGTTTCCAAAATATTGGCTATGGAATCCTCGCGACAGAAGGGACAGCAGCCTTCTTTGCCAGTCATGGATTGCAAGCCCAACCTGTTGGTAAGATTGGTGATGACGATAAGGATATTCCAAGCTTTGTTCGTAAAGGAAGAATTCAAGCTATCATTAATACAGTTGGAACCAAACGAACTGCTGATGAAGATGGTGAGCAAATCCGTCGTTCAGCCATTGAACACGGAGTGCCCCTCTTTACAGCCCTAGATACAGCTAATGCCATGCTTAAAGTATTGGAAAGCCGTAGTTTTGTTACAGAAGCAATCTAGTTGAGAAAATTTTTCACAGTTAAAAAGCCAGCGTCAGAAAACGCTGGTTTTTTTCAATACTGTTCTTGCTTGTTTTAACTATCATGCTTTCCTTAAGAATCATTTCAAAATGTGATATAATAAGAATAAATTGGAAATAGGAAATTATTTTCATTATATTTTCAAAATCCATTACTAAACTAGGTAAAGACAAGATTAGAAAGTGAATATTCCGATGTCTTCTTACAAAAAGGTCTCTCTTCCATTCTCAATTTTTCCCTTAATTTATCTGACCTCTAAGAAGTCAGTGATGGGAGAATTCACCGATGCCAAGTGGAATACAATCCTAGGCTACGTAGTTTCAATCATCTTGACCATTCTCAATATCAAGCTTCTTTTCGACATTTTTTAACCCCGTTTGAAATCAATTATAGTGTCAGCGTGATGGTGGACAAATAGAAAGTAGTAGTGATTGGTTCATAAAAAGAAGAAAAAAAGAACAGTCGAAACTGTTCTTTTTTATCATTATTTGAGACCGTATTTTTTGTTGAAACGATCCACGCGTCCATCTGCTTGAGTGAACTTTTGACGTCCAGTGTAGAATGGGTGTGAGTCTGATGAAATTTCCACACGGATCAATGGGTAAGTTTCGCCTTCGAACTCAACTGTTTCGTTAGAGCGTTTTGTTGAACCGCTAAGGAATTGGTAACCAGTAGTTGTGTCCATGAAGACAACTGGGCGATATTCTGGATGGATATCTTTTTTCATTTTGCAATATTTCCTTTCTGCCATGGTCTCTTTGCGAGCCATAGATTGTTACCATACTAGTCTATCAGATTCTAAAAAGTTTGGCAAGTATTTTATCAGTTTTTAAGCAAGTTTTTTAACTTTTGGTAGATGATTTCGTTTTCCTCAAGGCTATAGGAATTAGCACCGCTTGCTAGAGGGTGGCCTCCACCATCATGTTCCTTGGCAATTTCATTGATAGGATGGATTTACTGCGTAAGCGGACACGGTAGTGGCCATCAGCCTGCTCTACAAAAATTCCCCAAAGACTAACACTTTCAATGCGCCCAGGTGCACCGACAATGGCTGCAGTTTCCGCATCGGTAACATTGAATTGTTTCAAGATTTCCTGACTCAGGATAACGCGAGCTGCACCGTTTTCATCCACTTCCAGATGGTCGTAGATGTAGCCTTGAAGTTTAGCAATTTTGTAACTCATAGTGTCCATTTTGCGAGTGAGAGCCGCAAAGTCAAAGTTTTGTTCTCTCAGAGACGCAGCCAGGCGGAGGGTCCGTGCAGTGGTAGAAGGGTAGAGGAAGCGACCTGTATCACCGACAATTCCTGCAAAGAGCAACTCAGCAGCGCGATCTGACAAGGCCAGTTGGGTTGTTTGGGCAAATAGGGTAATCATCTCGCTAGCGCTACTTGAACTAGTATCCACCCAAGATAGGTCACCATATATATCATCATTTGGATGGTGGTCAATCTTAATGAGAAAATCACCTTGACTATAGCGTTTATCATCGATACGAGCAGTATTCGCCGTATCACAGACGATGACAAGGGCACCTTGGTAGGCACTATCTTCAACAAGATCCATTTCAGCCATCCAAGTAAGAGTTGGTTCATCAAAACCAACTGCTTTGATGGTTTTTTCTGGGAAATGATGTTTGAGAAGAGCTTTCAATCCCACTTGACTTCCCAAGGCATCAGGGTCTGGTTTCATATGACGATGAATGATAATCGTGTCGTATTCTTTGATTTTTTCTAAAATTTGATGGCAAATTTCCATAAATAACCTCAATTCTTTCTCATTTCATTGTAGCACAAGAATTTTTATTTTTAAAATGAAAAAGATGTGATATAATGGAGAAAGATAAATTGAGGAGGACGATATGGCATTAGCAAAAATTGTATTTGCCAGTATGACCGGTAATACCGAAGAAATTGCAGATATTGTAGCAGACAAATTACGTGACTTGGGCTTGGATGTCGATGTTGATGAATGTACAACTGTTGACGCTTCAGACTTCTTGGAAGCAGACATCGCTATCGTTGCGACCTATACTTATGGTGATGGAGAATTGCCAGATGAGATGATGGACTTCTACGAAGACCTAGCTGACCTCAACTTGAATGGCAAAATCTACGGAGTCGTTGGCTCAGGAGATACCTTCTACGATGAATTCTGTAAGGCTGTAGATGACTTTGATCGTGTTTGTAGCGACAGGAGCAGAAAAAGGTTCAGAATGTGTCAAAGTTGATCTCTCTGCTGAGGAAGAAGACATTGAACGCTTGGAACAATTCGCAGAAGAATTGGCTGCTAAAGTAGGATAAGCATAAACGTGCGCTGATGTAATCAATCAGTGCATTTTTCTTATCGTGAGTTGGGATTTTACTAGCCTATTTGGTGGCTTTTTGATACAATAATTCAAATAAAGGAGGAGACTGTATGGATTTAGATATTATTCGCCAAGAAATTGATCAAATCGACGACCAAATTGTCAAACTGTTAGAAGAAAGAATGCATTTAGTTGAGGGGGTTGTCGATTATAAGAAGGCTTCGGGTAAACCGATTTTAGATACCAAGAGAGAGGCAGTTATTTTTGAAAAGGTCAGAAATCGTGTAGAGGACAAGCGATATCAGGAGACTATTGTCGCAACATTTTCGGACATACTCAAACGTTCGCGTGATTATCAGGATCAAAACATCAAATGAAAAAAGAACAATTTTATCCGCTAGGGATTTTTCTTGCTGCTATGTTGGGCGGACTTGTGCGCTACCTGGTTTCTACTTGGTTACCAGCCAGTCCAGATTTTCCTTGGGGAACCCTTCTTGTCAACTATCTAGGCATTTTCTGCCTGGTTTATCTTGTCAAGGGCTATCTGGTCTATAAGGGGACAAGTAAAGGTGTTATTTTAGCACTGGGGACGGGCTTTTGTGGTGGTTTGACAACCTTTTCTAGTCTCATGCTTGATGCTGTAAAACTGCTTGATACAGGGCGTTATCTTAGTTTGATCATGTATTTGCTTTTGAGTATCGGTGGAGGCCTGCTTTTAGCTTACTATTTGGGGAGGAAGAAATGGTAATCGTCTATCTTGCAATTGCTTGTGGCTTCGGAGCTTTAGTGCGCTATTTCTTTTCCCGCTATAATCAAGCTTCTAAATTACCACTCGGAACGCTCATAGCTAATCTTTTAGGTTGCTTTTTGATTGGATTATTCTACAATCATGTAGAATCCAAGGAAGTCTATGCTATTTTAGCGACGGGTTTTTGTGGAGGGTTAACAACCTTCTCTACCTTGAATGACGAACTACAAAGACTGATCACTGACAAGAAGATATTTTATTCTTACCTGACTTTGACTTATATAGGTGGTTTGGTTGCGATTTTTTTAGGAATTCTGCTATAAATTTCTTTACTTTTTTGTGGAAATTTGGTAAACTGTATCTTGTGTGTAATGGACGCACAAAAATACAGTTTATCCGCTGAGGAAGATTCCTCAAGATTGACAAAGATAGGAGAATAAAATGAATCCATTAATCCAAAGCTTGACTGAAGGTCAACTTCGTACAGATATCCCATCATTCCGTCCTGGTGACACTGTTCGTGTACACGCGAAAGTTGTCGAAGGTAACCGTGAACGTATCCAGATTTGAAGGTGTTGTTATTGCACGTAAAGGTGCTGGCATCTCAGAAAACTACACAGTTCGTAAAATCTCTAACGGTGTAGGTGTTGAGCGTATCTTCCCAATCCACACTCCACGTGTTGAAAAAATCGAAGTTGTTCGTTACGGTAAAGTACGTCGTGCGAAATTGTACTACTTGCGTGCTCTTCAAGGTAAAGCAGCTCGTATCAAAGAAATCCGTCGTTAATTCGACTAAAAAACTCTGCTTTTTCAGCAGAGTTTTTATCTAGCTCCCTTAGTTCAATGGATATAACAACTCCCTCCTAAGGAGTAGTTGCAGGTTCGATTCCTGCAGGGGGCGTTCAAGAAGCGTAAAGAAACATAAAGAAACAAAAGGAACACTGAAAATTCAGTGTTTTTTTGTTAGTTTTCGCTAGCAAACCCCTCATATCAAGCGCTTGTATGGTATAATAATGGAAAACGTTAACATTGATTTTTAAGGTAGTTCTATCATGCTGAAATACCAAATTAAAAATACTATGAATGCTCTACAAGTTTAGTTTAAAAGAGATATAAGAAAAGGGAAATACTAATGAAACCTACAAACCTAGAATGGGAAGATGTTATCCAGTTTGAAGAAGTAGAAGGTTATGGTCAGCACATATGGAGAGATGAGGACAAGTATTATTTTGTTTTAGAAGAAGGAACCGTAGTTTCTTGGTTAGTTGTCTATGAATTACCAAATGAGCTGTTTACATTATTAGAAAGTGGGGAAAGAACGCTACTTGAAGTATCTTGGAAGGTTCAAAACGATTCTTGGCCACCGTCGGAAGAAGAAAAGAACGAAATTAGAAAAGATAGAGCTAGAAAAAAGCCAATTGTGCTGATTTCCAACCGTAAAAATCAGTTGCTTTTTAGTAACAAAGAACTTGAAATACTTATTCCCAAAGCGGAACAACAATGGATAGAATCAATGGGTAATCTTCCAGATGATTATGTATCACCACTTAAGTAAGGAAGGTATAAAATGAAACCAACCAACCTAGAATGGGAAGATGTTATCCAGTTTGAAGAAGTTGAAGGATATGGGAAATCCATCTGGAAAAATGAGGATAAATATTATTTAGTTTCAGAAGAAGGAACCGTGGCTTCTTGGTTAGTTATTTATGAATTACCGAATGAATTATTTGCCTTACTGGATAGTGGGGAGAGAACGCTACTTGAAGTATCTTGGAAGGTTCAAAACGATTGTTGGCCACCAACGGAAGAAGAAAAGAACGAAATTAGAAAAGATAGAGCTAGAAAAAAGCCAATTGTGCTGATTTCCAACCGTAAAAATCAGTTGCTTTTTAGTAGTAAAGAACTTGAAAAACTTATTCCCCAAGCCGAACAACAATGGATAGAATCAATGGGCAAACTTCCAGATGATTATGTATCACCACTTAAGTAAAAGAGGTATAAAATGAAACCAATAAACCTAGAATGGGAAGATGTTATCCAGTTCGAAGAAGTAGAAGGATACGGGAAATCCATCTGGAAAAATGAGGATAAATATTATTTAGTTTCAGAAGAGGGAACTGTGGCTTCTTGGTTAGCAGTCTATGATTTACCCCAAGAATTATTCTCCCTATTAGATAGTGGAGAGAGATCACTGCTCGAAATATCTTGGAAGATTAAGCACGATTCTTGGCCACCGACGGAAGAAGAAAAGAAAGCTAGTGAAAAACGATTTATAGAAGAGAGTCCTACATCATTAATTGATTTACCTGAAACTAGAGAGTTATTTACTCAGGAAGAACTTGAAAGATTAATTCCAATTGCTGAGCAAATGTGGATTGACTGGAGAGGCAAACTTCCAGATGACTATGTATCACCACTTAAGTAAGGAAGGTATAAAATGAAACCAACAAACCTAGAATGGGAAGATGTTATCCAGTTTGAAGAAGTTGATGGATATGGGAAATCCATCTGGAAAAATGAGGATAAATATTATTTAGTTTCAGAAGAAGGAACCGTGGCTTCTTGGTTAGTTGTTTATGAATTACCGAATGAATTATTTGCCTTACTGGATAGTGGGGAGAGAACGCTACTTGAAGTATCTTGGAAGGTTCAAAACGATTGTTGGCCACCGAATGTGACACAAGAAGAAGCTGATAGAAATTTCTTGAGGCAATATCCAGAAGCTTTAAGAGGAAATCCTAAAGCGCAAGGCTTATTCACACAGGCTGAACTGGAAGAAATATTACCAGAAGGTGCTGAAATTCTAGCGTGTAGCGATTAAGAAAAGAAAACTAAGCTTAATAAAATCAAAATGGTAAATTTTTCAGAGAACGAACTAAGTCTTTTCGAAATTGAAGATATGAAAGATTATCAAATGAAAAATTACAGAAAACTCTTGTTAGAAGCTATCCAAGCTGGCAATGTTGTAGGGATTTTGCGAGGTGAAAAAAGATATCGCATAGAGCCTCCGACCTCTGTACCAGATGTTTTTCCGACAGATATTTGTCAAGTATTAGCTGAGTATTTCTACAAGCAGAATGATATTGATAAGATTCAAGAGATATTAGAAGGCAGTCTTATAGATCTATCGCAGCGTTCTGCAGTTGATTTGTATATTTCGGTTTTGTTTTTTGATGCAATCCTTTTTATGCAAGAAAAAAATATAGCTAGCTTTACAATCCGTACTTCGAGAGTTACCCAAGCAATTGCTAAAGGAATTAAGGATTATCAAGAGGAATTGAACGACAGCATCACTTTCCCAAACGGTCTTGTTAAAATAAAACCAATAAACCAGTTGGAAAGATTCAATCAAAAATATCAAAAGAATGAACGGTTTTCTATTATTGAGAAATAGTGATGGGACTTGTGACACTCTATAGATAAACTGTTAATTGGGACAATAATATGAATAATAATTTGAATTTAGATTTGTTAAAACAAGATGTAGAAAAAGAAATTAGAGAAGAAGGCTTTGAAAATCTTTATTATGCTTTGTTTAATGAGCATAGTAGTCAACTTTGGGCCATACATCTATACTATCGAGATGGGAAGTTTATGGTAAATAGTCGGGACGACCGGACCTATATGATGGGGAAAACAAGGGAGTTTGACAATTTTGAAGAGGCAAAGCTATTTTTTCTTAATTTAATGGAGTCTTTTATCGAAATGAACAGATATTTTGTACAGAATGGAGATTCACCCTACTATTCATGTAGTTTGTGGGATGAAAAAGGAGATGACTAGAAGATGAGAGACGAAGCCCAAGAACGTTTAGAACTGTTGTCAGCTATTCAAGATTTAGGATACGAAAGTTTGAGATATTCTATTTTTAACGAATATGGTCCTGGTGAATGGGAAGTGGTAATCGAATTTGACGATTCTAAGCAACTGTACAATGTCTACGCTACCATGGATAGAGCAAGTTATAATAAAAAATTGGAATTTGATAATTTTGAAGCTGCTAAAAATAAATTTCTAGAAAAACTAGATCTTACTGTAGAAATAAATAAACTTTTTGTAGAAAATGGGGAAGTTCCTGAATACTCCTCTCCATTATGGGATAAACCAGAAATCGATATCGAATCTTTGAAAAATATAGTGGAAAAGGAGATTAAAGAACGAGGTTTTGAAAGCTTGTCTTATGTCTTGTTTGATGAAGATAGCAGGCAACCATGGGCAACACATTTGTTTTTTAAAAATGGCAAGTTTCAAATTAACAGTAGGGATGAACGCTCATATATTGTGGGGAAAACATGGGAGTTTGATACGATGAAGGAAGCATGGGATGAATTCTTTAAGATTCTTAGTCTGACAGTTCATGCGGAACAGTTGGCAAATGAACTTGGCCTTTCACACCCCTATCCTTCGCCACTATGGGATGAGGAAGAAAAATGAGTTAATTTGAGAAAGGATATGTGAACTTTGTAAAAGATGTGTTTAGCTTTCTAGGTCATTGAGAACTAGCTAAAGTTTAGTTAGTAGGACAGAAAGATAAATGGGTTTTAGGGAAGAAATAATCAGTAGACATTTGGTAAATGGCAAAGGAGATGAGAATGGAAACTATTTATTTAAGTCAAAAAGATATGTTGGAAATTTGTCAAGATGGTGACAAGTTTTTCTTGCGTTATCCAACTTTTAATATTACCTGCCCAGAAGTGATTAGAGAAATTCCCAAAGAAGCTGTAGATAGTTACATGTCGGGAGAACATGATGGTGAAGAATTAATTAATTATGCTAATTTCGGATTTTGGAAATCAAAAATTAGTCAAGAAGATGCTAACATACAATTTTTAAGAGATAATCCAGAATTTCTTCTTATTGATACAGATAGAAAGAGACACTATTTCTCCGAAAAAGAATTTGAAGAATTGTTGAAAAAAGCTCATGAAGTTTCTGATGCAGATGATAAGTAATCTTGCCATATATTAAGGAATTGACCAAATAGATTTTAAAGAAATGATGTCTTTGAGGAGAATAGTGATTAAGGAGAAATGATGGCACAAATTCGTTTTACTTATGGAAATTTTCGGTATTTAGTATTTGAATTCAATCATCAATACTATCTACTTGATAGAAGGCCTTGCCATTTGATAGGATATCTTTTTCCATATATAAATTGGCTTTTCTTTCAACATGTGTATCCTATTACATCGGATGAGTACTGTAAAATAAAAGAAAAAAATGGACGTGCAATAAAACTCACTGTTTCAGCTTCTCTCGGTGCTGGACTGAGTGTCTTTTTATATAATTGGTTACGCGTGAACAAGATTGATATCACTAGGTATTTTAAAACGAATCTTTCAAGTTTTACGACAGTGGCACTCTTTTTAATGACTTTTCTTTTAACATATGTTCTGGTTGAATTATTTTACTATTCTCGGAAAAGAAAGATGACTTCTTTACTAGGGCGCGAACTTAGGCATTTACAATACTATAAAATCACACCAGTAAAAATTGACTTTAAACAATTGCTAGGCTTTTTAGTAGTTATTGGTGGACTAGCATTTTTTATGTCCTTGTATTATTTTTACTCAGGTAACTTACTTTTTGCTTTAATGGCTAATGCAATCATCTTTCTATATTTATCGGCTTCTAATGTTGCATTTGGAACTGAAAGTCATCACTTATATAAAATAAATGATAAAATACTAAAATAAGATATCGCCGATATCGAGATACTCCTCGAAGCTTGGGAAAAACTCATGTTTTCTTAAATTAGTAAGGATTAGAATGCAAAAAATAAAATTATATTATAAAGGGAATCTTCGATACCTATTATTTCATTATCAGGGGAGACAGTATCTATTAGATAGATCTCCTAAACATTTTCTCGGATACTTCTGTTTGCCTCTAAACTGGTATTTTTATCAGAAAGTTTATGCTATCTCAGATGAAGAACTTGTTAAAATCGAAGAAAAAAACGCTAAGGCGAGCAAATTTATCCTTCCAACGTCATTAGCCGCAGGATTGGCAGTTTTTGTGAATGCCTGGGCTCATATGAATCATATTGATTTATTTGCCAACTTTTATGTGAATTTTTCGATAGTAACTAGCTTGGTTTTAGTAGTTATTGGTCTATTATTGTCTTTTAGTTTGCTTCAACTTTTATATTTTAAAAAGAAAAAAACTTTGGAAAAATTACTCAATAGATCATTGGAACAATCTATTTATTTTAAGATAAAACCAGTAAATTCATTACGTTTTTATGTCAAAATGTTTCTATTGCGACTATGTATTTTTTTGCCTTAACTCTTATATTTGCTCTGGCATTCATATATTTGAAGAATATTTCCATGCTTTATTTAATGATGTTAACAGTGTTCATATTTCTAGCAACCATAAACGTTGCCTTTGCACCTGGAGAAGAACGGGAATATGAAATAGTTGATGTTTTATCAAATCAAAGTAAAAATTAAATTAAGGTATATGTGTATGAAAAAGAAATCAATTTTTAAAGCAAGTTTTGAAGAGAGTTTGAATTTATTAGATGATGGTTTTTTACAGTATCAGAAAGGAAATGTTTTCTCTAAGTTAGAAACCTATTATAGGGAAGGAAAGTCTAAACTAGTTCTTCATATTCAGAATATTGTTTTGACTCTTATCGGTCCTGTCATTATAAACTTTATGATTCTTGTTTTCTCGCTGTCCTTGCACGACTCTGATCCTAAAGATTTAAGATTGCCTATCTATCAACATCCATTACTAACAGCTGAGGTATATCTAGTCTGTTTCTTAATTTGGGTATTTATCATATTGATTGGTAAAGTTTTTAGAAAAGCTTTTATACTGCCTTATCGTAATCATTTTCATGTCATCACATTTCTAATTTGGCTTAGTCTTGAATTTAATCTGTTAGCGATTGATATGTCATTACCAACTTTATCTATTTGGATAGTTGCTGCTATTATTGTTTTTATTACAATATTAGCCTATTTTATGTTTAGCCTTGAAATTGAAAGTCTTAAAAAACTGATGTATGGTAATGGAAGTGGCTCTTCTCTTCGCCACAAAATTGTCAATAAGATAGCGATTTATGGAATGAGTTTTTTGGGAATTGGAGTAATTATAAACTTTATTATAAAAAGTTTTTCCATAAAATTTTTAACTTCATTGGAAGGATTAGGTCTTTTGATAACATGGATTATCCTAAATATTGCTGTGATTGCTATGCTAATTTACATCGAATTTCCTAGTTATTTACAAGCATTCTACAAATGGAAATATCCTGAAGAGTATCGTGAGTGGGAAGGTAAGACTGTAGAGGAATGGTATGGAATGAAATATTTAAAGAAGCATAAAAAATTATTAAACCGTAACTGACTTATCAAATTGAAGCACTTTAAATGGAGAGAGCTATCTGATTATTATTTCTCATAAGACACAAATTCACTAACAAGTTGAAGGAATTTTCAGAATCAATCAATGGAGTAACTAAATGAAGACATATAAATTGAAAAATAAAGAAAATTATCAAAATTTTGTAAAAGACTATCGTGAAATAATGAAAGAAGGGAAAGAAGCTGAAGTTTTTCTAGGGACGGAAGCTAGGTATCGTTTTCGACAACGAGATTCTTATGAACTTGATAGTACAGATATTGGAGTATTGATAGAATATTGCTTATATCCTTTGTATGTGGAAGGTGATAGGGATATAGCGCGCAGAACTTTTGAAATCTTGAAAGATTTTAGCTTATCTAATGATCTAATGAAATTAAAGAAGGTCACTCAATATATTTCTAATCAAAAATGGTTTGTAACGAATTATTATGATATTCCCTTTGTTATTGAAACAGATGAATTGGTAAGAAATATTATAGAAAGCACTTCCCACCTGTCAGATGATCAAAAACGAACGTATACCTATGAAGGGTTGTGTAATGTATTAGAACGTAATCCAGAATACAGACAGTGTGACGAAGAAAAGGTAGAGAAGATTCTCAAGGAATTCAAGGAAAAATACTACAATCCACCAAAGGATATAAATTTGTAGGCAAGTGAATGTGGCTGTGGGGAATTATGAAGGAATTTAAATGACGAAACAAGAACTAGCAAATTTCATTAATAAACATAGAGATAAAATAGGGACATTTTATATTGCACTTGATGAACGATTTGAAGGTCAATTTACCTTAGGATACTATTACGATAATAAATCTAGTCAATATAAAGTATATGAGTTAATGAGCGACAAGATATCTGGATAAGAGACGAATTTAAAAATGAAACTGATGCAATAAATCGACTTTATCGTTTGATAAAAACAACATTTTGGCTAAAAGAACCTCTTATTCAGTTAGGTGTTTCAGAAATTGATGCAATCGGAACGAGTGATACAGACTTGGAACTTTTATTAATAGATGGTAATCTTTGGCTTTCAGATACCGAAGAAGAACATCTGTTGAAACTTCAAGAAAAACTTAACAACTACATCTACTTCCTCGAAAGCAAGCAGTATGTGGCACGATATGGCGATAGTTTTGACAAAAAAGTCATTCATATCACTTTCCAATATTCTCCATCTGATAATGGGCTAGCCTTTCTCGCAGCTGTTCAGAAAGTGTTACAACCGACTGATATGAGTTTGAAGGTAGAATTGCCAGAGTTATAAAGTCTCCATTTGATATAACAGCTGTTCATTTTTGTTTTTGTACTCTCAAGATTTTAGTGACTGTGCAACAGCCATTCAATTTATTGATTTACTCTTATTATGACATCTTCATACTAAAAACCGCTCAGCCGAGCGGTTTTCGTCTATTCTTACCTTTTTACAGTACCCATGTACGGATAGCATGGGCAACGCCAGATTCGTCATTTGTTTTAGTGATGTATTTGGCGATTTTTTTGATTTCTGGATTTCCGTTTTCCATGACAACGGGGTTGCCAACGACTTCCAGCATGGCACGGTCATTTTCTTCGTCTCCGATAGCCATGGTTTCATCTTTGGTCAATCCGAGTTTTTCAGCTAAATGAGTAATAGCTGAACCCTTGTCTACATTCTTTTTAAGGAGTTCGAGGTAGAAAGGAGCAGATTTGTTGATGGAGTAGCGTTCGTAAAATTCTGCTGGAATTTTTTCAATCGCAGCATCGAGAATTTCTGGCTCATCGATGAACATACACTTGACGATTTCTTTGTCAGCCATTTCTTCAGGAGTGCGGTAGAAAATAGGCATGCTGACGAGGGTTGATTCGTGCACTGTGTATTTTCCGATATTGCGATTGGCAGTATAGATACCGTCCTTGGTAATGGCATGCATGTGGACACCGAGCTTGCGACTGAGAAATTCCATATCTAGATAATCCTCATAGGTCAAGGATTCGCTAATAATCTCATGTCCAGTAGCAGTTTCTTGGACCAAGGCACCGTTGAAGGTTACAACATAGTCACCCTCGTCTCTCAACTGCAATTCGTCCAGAAGTTTAGCAACGCCTGCGATAGGTCGACCAGTTGCAATTACGACTTTGACACCAGCTTCTTTGGCATCTTGGATGGCAGAAAAGACTTTAGGAGTGATTTCCTTTTGGCTATTGACTAGGGTTCCGTCGATATCAACGGCAATTAGTTTAATACTCATAAATTTCCTCTTCTAGTTTTTATTTGGGGTAAAATGATCGTTCTCAATCAAGTGTAAAAATTGCTGGGTAATGCTTGCGAAGATGCTGTTTTGGTCTAACATTTCTTTTGGGAAATAAAAACGATTATCTCCGTGGCGACTGCCAGCAAGGGATTGGACGATAGGAGACAGGCTAGAGAGTTCGGCCAGTTCTCCATTTTTTTGTAAAATCTCAATCTGTGTCCGTGGATTTTCAGATTCGGGACGATAGATATCATAAGGGAGGTCGAAGTTCTTATGAATGGCAGTGTAGTAGTCTGGATCAAAGCCGATATCTTCAACCAATTTTCTCATGCTAGCGAGTTGGTCTTGGTCTTCTTGTGAAAAGGTAATGGATTTAAAGACTTTGCGGTTGACAAAACGTTGCGACAAGTCTGCGAGAATCTTGTCAGGACTGGTCATCCAGAGCTGGAAGTAGGTATTCATCACACCATCATCTAGAGCCAGATAATCAGACAAGGTCACATTTTTTTCAAAGAAAGGCAGGAGATGAGGTGAAGTGCGTGCAAAGAAGTCCTTGTCCTCAGGGTAGAGTTCCTTGGCACGCTTGAGGAGATTCTGTAGGAGAACTTCCATGGCGCGTGTTGCTGGGTGAAAATAAACCTGCATATACATCTGATAGCGACTGAGAACGTAGTCTTCGATGGCATGCATGCCATTTCGCTGAAAGGCAATCCCATTTTCGATAGGACGAATGACTCGGAGGATGCGAGTCAGGTCAAATTCCCCATAAGATGCCCCAGTAAAATAGGAGTCGCGCAAGAGATAGTCCATGCGGTCTGCATCAATCTGACTAGAAATGAGCTGCACGACCTGCTTGTTAGAATAGGTGTGGTCAATGACACTGGCCACCTTTTCTGGAAAATCTGGCGCTACTTGTAGCAGGACTTGGTGAATTTCTGTCTCAGGACTTTGGATGATTTCTTGAGTAATAGCTTCATGGTCTGTATCAAAGAGATGTTCAAAAGTATGGGAGTAGGCACCATGCCCAAGGTCATGAAGGAGCGCAGCGGTCATGGTCAAGAGAGACTCAGCAGGGTTCCACTCCTCAGGATATTTTTCTTCAAAAATTTCTGTGATGCGTCGAGCAATCTCATAGACTCCTAGACAGTGAGAGAAGCGGCTGTGTTCTCCACCGTGGAAGGTATAACTGGAAGTCCCCAGTTGCTTGATTCGGCGTAAGCGTTGAAATTCTTTGGTATTGATCAAGTCATAGATGATCTGATTATTGACATGGATGTAGTTGTGAACTGGGTCACGGAATACTTTTTCGTTCATATGACCATTATAGCAAAAAGCTAGAGTTTTTGGTAAAATAGTAGGACAAGAGACAAGAAAGAGGACCTGATGTGAAGATTCGGATGCGAAATACGATTCAGTTTGATGAGCAGTTGGAAGTGATTGACCAGCTATATGATGTTGAAGTGCATGAAAAGGGAGATTATCGCTATTTGCTTTTCTACAATGAGGAAAAGGAAAAAGTAGTCATTAAATTCCATGGTCAGGAACTGGTGATGACCCGTTTTTCCAATCCCAAGACCATTATGCGTTTTCTAAAGGATAGTGATAGTTTAGCCTATATCCCCACACCTATGGGCATGCAGGAGTTTATTATCCAAACGAATCGTTATCAAGTGAATGGACAAAAGATTGAGCTAGCCTATCAACTACAAAATCAAGAGGGACAAGCCTTTGCCAGCTATCAACTGGAAATTACTTGGGGTTAAGTATAACTGGGTACTAGCTTATAATAACGAAAATGATCATGTACATGAAATCAGGCTTTTCTTGTACTTTTTGAGCATCTGGGACCTTTACATTTTGCAGATTAAGGTTATAACACTCATTCCATTAACTATTATTTATTAAAGCGAAATATAATACCCGTCTTCCCTAATACTTGTTCCAAATGAGTAAATAGGATTTGAGGCCTAGCGATTGTGATTATTGTATATTCAAAATCTAAAAATTGATAAAAGGGACAGTGGATGTCCCTTTTCATTTCTATAGAATTCAGAGTTTTAGATAGGATAGATTGGTAAATAATGAAGAAAATATTTTGGGAAAATAGCCCCCAAAAAGGGGATTTGTCTTCCAAATAGTACTAACATTATCCATGTTGGTTTTTCTTCTTGTTTTCGTGAGTCTTTATAAAGTAATCTATCTCCTTTTGAGACCTAAGGATAACAACTTTATCTGGATAGGTTTCTTGAACCCACTTGTAGCGTTCTTTAGCGGATTTGCTCCGTCCATCCCAGAGAATCCATCTGATAAACTCCCAATTAAATTGTTCTTGACAACCAGCTGCCATACTTTCTCTGACCTTACCTCGATATGTGAGATACCGTTTAAATGCTCGAAAGAGACAGGTCAATGGCGAAAAATTGAGAAAGATGATTTGGTCAGCTTCCTGCATTCTTTTCTCATAGAAACACCAAGAATAATTACCATCAATAACCCAAGCTTCATGCTTGGTGAGAAAGTTATTCATCTCGGCCAACATCCATTCACGGTCACTGTCTTGCCAACCGGGTTGAAATTGGAGTGTGTCCATGTGCAGTTTTGGGATGGAGTAGCAGTGAGACAACTTTTCGGCTAGAGTTGACTTACCAGCACCGGAATATCCGATAATTGCGATTTTCATTTTCTACCTTTTCCTATTTGGAGACAAAAAAACAGCCTCTATGGACTGTTTCTTATTTAGCAAGTTTAGCTGAAAGACGAGCTTTATCGCGGCTTGCTTTGTTTTTGTGAATCAAACCTTTAGTTTCTGCTTTATCGATAGCTGAGCTAGCAGCACGGAAAAGTTCTTCAGATGGGTTTGCTTCGAAAGCTTTGATAGCAGTACGCATAGCTGATTTTTGAGCTGAGTTCTTTTCGTTTTGTTTAACGTTCAATTCAGCGCGTTTGATAGCTGATTTAATGTTTGCCAATGTTCTTACCTCCATATTTACTAACTATACCATTATATCTGAAAACTTACGTTTTGACAAGGGAAAATTATTTTTTTAAGTAAATTTCATCGATTTCATGGTTCTTTGTTTTATGAAGAATCACTTCTGCACGATTTCTAGTTGGTTCAATATAATTTTGTAGATTTGTGAGATTGATACTGGTCCAGACCTGATGGGCAAGGATTCCACTTCCCCAATCGGCATTTGTGTAAAACGATAATAGTAGCTATCAGGGTCGTTTTGGGCTAGGCTCAGCATCTTCAAGAAACGGTCCAGATACCAACTCTCGATGTCATCAACTGCAGCATCAACATAGATGGAAAAGTCAAAGAAGTCAGTAATGTAGAGACGCTCGTTTTGTGGATTTTGAAAGACATTTATTCCCTCAACAATGACAAAATCAGCAGCTTTGACGCTTTGCTTTTCCTCAGGTACGATGTCGTAGACTTCATGAGAATAGACAGGAATATCTACATCTTGTCCATTTTTGATGCGGTCTAAGAAGTTGAGAAGAGCTTCCATATCATAGCTTTCAGGAAATCCCTTCCGATTTAGAATCCCTTGCTCAATCAAGGTCTGGTTGGGATAGAGAAAGCCATCAGTTGTTACCAACTCAACCCTAGCATCTGTAAGTGTACGGGACAGTAGGATTTGAAGTAGGCGACTGGTTGTGGATTTTCCAACGGCAACACTCCCAGAAACCCCAATGATAAAAGGCTGGGATTTGCTTTCGCGTTGAAGGAAAATTCCTTTTGAAAAGGCCAAATCATCCTTGGTACGTTTGTAAATTTGGATGAGATGGGCTAGGGGAAGATAGACATCGGTAACATCCTGCAAGCTAATCTGGTCGTTAAAACTCTTGATGGATTCTAATTCCTCTTCAGTTAAAGGAGGTGTTGTCTTTCGATGTAAAGATTGCCAAGTTTGGCGACTGATTTTTCAAAATGTAAAAATTCGTTGGTCATTTGTTTTCCCCTATATATTTTGTCTATCATACCATAAAAAGCTAAAAAAATAAAGCGGTTTCTTGAATGTGGTCAGTCAATATTATATAATATATGTAGATAGAGGATGAACAATTTATTGATGAAGTAGGAGCTACTTTCTCCTGACTTATAAGCTAATAAAGGGGGCTTTGGGAATCACAACTTATAGGAGGTGTGTCATGAAAATCTTAAAACGTTACACATTGGAACTTTGTTTTATTTTAAGTTTTGCACTACCTTTTTTAAAAGGAGCGAATGCGGATAATGGTAGACGTTTTGTGGAAACCTATTACGGTTTTACTTTTTTGATGGAACATGCCATTGTAACAGCTGTCTTTATCTGTTCGCTCTTGATTGCTTTCTTCCTAAAAAAACGGTGGACGAAATGGCTTGCAGCTGGTAGTTATGTCTTTTTAGTTATATGGATTGCTACAGAGGGTTATTTCTTCCGCATGTCACTAGAAGATTTGATACGACTTTGGACAAGTTTGGAAATCCTGACACAAACTTATCAGTTGGGCTTTTATCTAAACATCTTGTTGGGAATTTTGTTGATAATTAAGTATTTGAAGGTTAAGCAATAGTAATCAAAATGCTTCTGATGATAGACAATAAATTTGTTATTTTATCCTGACTGTGATACCTTATAGCTCCCAATGGCTTGTCATTCGTCTATAAAAGTTGAAAGAGATTGAAGAAAAGGTCTTCTTGACTAAGTTTCTTCAGTCTTTTTCATTTTGTCATCAATTTGTAAACGATTTACAATTTAAGGCAAATTATGGTAAAATAGTTTCATGAGTAAAATGTATTATGCAGAAAATCCTGACGCTGCTCACGACATTCATGAGTTGAGAGTGGACTTGTTGGGAGAAAAAATGACCTTTTTGACGGATGCGGGTGTTTTTAGCAAGAAAATGGTTGACTTTGGTAGTCAACTCTTGCTCAAGTGTCTTGAGGTCAACCAAGGAGAAACTGTCCTTGATGTAGGCTGTGGTTACGGGCCTTTGGGTTTGTCCTTGGCTAAGGCTTTTGGAGTTCAGGCGACCATGGTTGATATCAATAACCGTGCCTTAGATTTGGCGCGACAAAATGCTGAACGAAATAAAGTGGCAGCGACGATTTTCCAGTCCAACATCTATGAACAAGTTGAAGGGAAATTTGACCATGTCATTTCAAATCCCCCTATCCGTGCGGGCAAGCAAGTGGTTCATGAAATCATTGAGAAAAGTAAAGATTTCTTGGAAACTGGTGGGGATTTGACTATCGTTATCCAGAAAAACAAGGAGCTCCAAGTGCCAAGTCAAAGATGGAGGAAGTGTTTGGTAATTGCGAAATCTTAAAAAAAGATAAGGGATACTATATCCTTAGAAGTGTGAAAGAATGAGAGCAGTTGATTTAATCCAAAAGAAACGAGACGGTCAAGAATTGACTTCGAGTGAAATTGAATGGCTAGTTGAAGGCTATGTGTCAGGAGCTGTCCCTGATTATCAGATGTCTGCCTTTGCTATGGCTGTTTATTTCAAAGGAATGACGACTCGAGAAATATCTGATTTGACAATGAAAATGGTTCAGACAGGTCAAGAGTTTGATTTATCAGCTATTGATGGAGTTAAGGTTGACAAGCATTCTACGGGTGGTGTTGGTGATAAGGTGACATTGATTTTAGCTCCTTTAGTAGCGAGTTTTGGAGTTCCAGTCGCGAAAATGAGTGGTCGTGGTCTCGGCCATACGGGTGGAACAATTGATAAATTGGAGTCCATTAAGGGCTATCAAGTGGAACGTAGTCAAGAGGATTTCATTAATCAAGTTCAGGATATTGGTGTATCTGTCATTGGGCAATCAGACCAGCTGGTCAAAGCAGATAAGCTTCTCTATGCCCTTCGTGATGTGACCGCAACTGTTGACACGATTCCTTTGATTGCGAGTTCGGTGATGAGCAAGAAAATTGCGGCAGGTGCGGATGCTATTTTGCTAGACGTGACTGTCGGAGAAGGTGCTTTCATGAAGACGGTTGATGAGGCACGCGAATTGGCTCAAACCATGGTGGATCTTGGTAAGGCTGTTGGTCGAAAGACGGTAGCAGTGATTACGGATATGAGTCAGCCCTTGGGACGAGCGATTGGAAATCGCCTCGAAATTCTTGAAGCATTGGAGATTTTACAAGGTCAAGGCCGTCAGGATATTACCCACTTCATCTGTGAATTGGCTCAAATTATGCTTGGTTTGGCAAATGTTAACAAGACAGTTGAAGAAGTTCGCCACCATCTTGAGAATGGTCAAGCACTGGCTAAGTTTGAGGAGATGGTCAAATCCCAAGGTGGAGACTTGGAAGACCTCTATCGTCCTGTAAATGTGGCCCATGTGGTGGAAATCCCTGCTCAGGAAACGGGTATTATCTCAGCTCTTCCAGCTATGGAATTTGGGCTTTATGCTATGAGACTGGGGGCAGGCCGTGCAGTCAAGTCTGATGCCTTGGACTATGAAACAGGAATTGTTTTTGAAAAGAAAGTTGGAGATTCCGTTCAAAAGGGAGAAATTGTTGCAAAAGTATACACAAATGGAAAAATTTTTCCTCAGCTAGTTACAGATTTTCAAAAATATGTTAAAATAAATGATAGCGTGCAAAGTTTACGAGAAATTATAGAAATCATCTCATAAACCGCAGGAGAATCCGAAGATGAAATTAAATAAATATATCGATCATACGCTTTTAAAACAAGATGCGACAGAAAATCAAATTGATTGTTTGCTGTCTGAGGCTAGAGAGTATGATTTTGCCAGTGTTTGCGTCAATCCTACCTGGGTTGAACATGCTAAAAAAGGGCTTGAAGGCACAGATGTCAAGGTCTGTACAGTAGTAGGTTTCCCCTTGGGAGCAACAACTTCGGCCGTGAAAGCTTTTGAAACCAAAGAAGCTATCCAAAATGGTGCAGACGAGATTGATATGGTGATTAATGTTGGGGCTCTCAAATCAGGTAATCTTGATTTGATTGAGTCTGATATTCGCGCAGTAGTGGAAGCAAGTGGTGACAAGTTAGTGAAAGTCATTATTGAAGCTTGCCTTCTGACAGACCAAGAAAGTTGTAGCCTGCCAATTAGCTCAAAAAGCTGGAGCTGATTTTGTTAAAACATCTACTGGCTTTTCAACTGGTGGTGCGACGGTAGCAGATGTTAGATTAATGCGTGAAACAGTTGGTCCTGATATGGGTGTCAAGGCTGCTGGGGGAGCTCGTTCTTATGCAGATGCTCTTGCATTTGTAGAAGCAGGGGCGACCCGTATCGGAACTTCAGCTGGGGTAGCCATTTTAAAAGGAGAATTGGCTGATGGCGACTACTGAGTTGATTGAACTAGCAATTGAAACCAGCAAGAAAGCCTATGTGCCCTATTCTCATTTTCCAGTCGGAGCTGTTTTAGTAGCGAAAGATGGTAGTATTTATACAGGTGTCAATATTGAGAATGCTAGTTATTCTTTGACTAACTGTGGAGAACGTACAGCGATTTTTAAAGCAGTTTCTGAAGGCCAAATAGAATTTTCAGAATTGATTGTCTATGGTCAGACTGAAAAACCAATTTCACCATGTGGCGCTTGTCGCCAAGTGATGGCTGAATTTTTTGAACAAGATCTAAAAGTGACCTTAGTCGCAAAAGATAAATCGACGGTCGAGATGACGGTCGGGGAATTACTTCCATACTCTTTTACAGACTTAAACTAGTCTGAGTCACTCTCTGAGTGGCACGGTCCTTGTGGCCAACCAATCCATACTTGCAACATCGTTGCACATCTTATTTAGGAGGTTCAGTAATGAACAAGAAACAATGGCTAGGCCTTGGTCTAGTTGCAGTGGCAGCAGTTGGACTTGCTGCATGTGGTAACCGCTCTTCTCGTAACGCAGCTTCATCTTCTGATGTGAAGACAAAAGCAGCAATCGTCACTGATACTGGTGGTGTTGATGACAAATCATTCAACCAATCAGCTTGGGAAGGTTTGCAAGACTGGGGTAAAGAACACAATCTTTCAAAAGATAAAGGTTTCACTTACTTCCAATCAACAAGTGAAGCTGACTACGCTAACAACTTGCAACAAGCGGCTGGAAGTTACAACCTAATCTTCGGTGTTGGTTTTGCCCTTCACAATGCGGTTGAAGAAGCAGCAAAAGACCACTCTGACTTGAACTATGTCTTGATTGATGATGTGATTAAAGATCAAAAGAATGTTGCTAGCGTAACATTTGCTGATAACGAAGCTGCTTATCTTGCGGGTGTTGCAGCGGCTAAAACAACTAAAACAAAACAAGTTGGTTTTGTAGGTGGTATTGAGTCTGAAGTTATCTCACGTTTCGCTGCTGGATTTAAGGCTGGTGTTGAGTCAGTAGACCCATCTATCAAAGTACAAGTTGACTATGCTGGTTCATTTGGTGATGCTGCTAAAGGTAAAACAATTGCAGAGACGACAATACGCAGACTGGTGCAGACGTTGTTTACCAAGCGAGCAGGTGGAACAGGTGCTGGTGTCTTTGCAGAAGCAAAATCACTCAACGAAAGCCGTCCTGAAAATGAAAAAGTTTGGGTTATCGGTGTTGACCGTGACCAAGTAGCAGAAGGTAAGTACACTTCTAAAGATGGCAAAGAATCAAACTTCGTTCTTGTATCTACTTTGAAACAAGTTGGTACAACTGTAAAAGATATTGCTAACAAGGCAGAAAAAGGTGAATTCCCTGGCGGTCAAGTGATCGTTTACTCATTGAAAGATAAAGGGGTTGACTTGGCAGTAACAAACCTTTCAGAAGAAGGTAAAAAAGCTGTTGAAGATGCTAAAGCTAAAATCCTTGATGGAAGCGTAAAAGTTCCTGAAAAATAATGGATGGAAGTCATTTCTTAGGGAAGCGGCCCTCGACCGCTTTTTTAAGAGTTGAGACAAAGTCATTTTGTCTCAGTAAAACTTGCTACTAGACAAACTAGCAAGTTTTATTGAAATAAAATAAGACTCTGAAAGGAAGAGCACATGGCACACGAAAATGTCATTGAGATGCGTGATATTACCAAGGTGTTTGGTGAATTTGTTGCCAACGACAAAATCAACCTGCACCTACGAAAAGGTGAAATTCATGCACTTTTAGGAGAAAATGGGGCTGGTAAGTCCACGCTAATGAACATGTTAGCAGGCCTTCTTGAACCAACCAGTGGTGAAATTGTGGTCAACGGTCAAGTTGTCAACCTCGACTCACCATCTAAAGCAGCTAGCTTGGGAATCGGGATGGTTCACCAGCACTTTATGTTGGTAGAAGCCTTCACAGTGGCTGAAAACATCATTTTAGGAAGTGAATTGACTAAAAATGGTGTGCTAGATATCGCTGGAGCTAGCAAAGAAATCAAGGCTCTTTCTGAACGTTATGGCTTAGCTGTTGACCCTTCTGCCAAGGTAGCAGACATCTCAGTTGGAGCCCAACAACGTGTAGAAATTTAAAAACCCTTTATCGGGGAGCTGATATCCTTATCTTTGACGAACCAACGGCTGTTTTGACTCCATCAGAAATTGATGAGTTGATGGCTATTATGAAAAATCTTGTCAAAGAAGGAAAATCAATTATCTTGATCACTCACAAGTTGGACGAGATTCGCGCAGTTTCTGACCGTGTTACAGTTATCCGTCGTGGGAAATCAATTGAAACCGTCGAAATTGCAGGAGCTACTAATGCTGATTTGGCAGAAATGATGGTTGGACGTTCTGTTTCCTTTAAAACAGAGAAACAAGTCTCTCAACCAAAAGAAGTGGTTTTGTCTATCAAAGACTTGGTGGTCAATGAAAACCGTGGTGTCCCAGCTGTGAAAAATCTGTCCTTGGATGTTCGTGCTGGAGAGATTGTTGGTATTGCAGGGATTGATGGAAATGGTCAGTCTGAACTGATTCAAGCCATTACAGGTCTTCGCAAGGTTGAGTCTGGTAGCATTGAGCTAAAAGGAGATTCAATTGTAGGCTTGCACCCACGTCAGATTACAGAGTTGAGTGTTGGGCACGTTCCAGAAGACCGTCACCGTGATGGCTTGATTTTGGAAATGATGATTTCTGAAAATATTGCCCTTCAAACCTACTACAAAGAACCACATAGTAAAAAGGGAATTTTGAACTATTCAAATATTACTTCTTATGCTAAAAAGCTAATGGAAGAGTTTGATGTTCGTGCTGCCAGTGAATTTGTGCCTGCAGCTGCACTCTCAGGAGGAAATCAACAAAAAGCAATTATTGCTCGTGAAATTGATCGAGATCCTGATCTCCTTATCGTCAGCCAGCCAACTCGTGGTTTGGATGTCGGTGCCATTGAATATATCCACAAGCGCTTGATTGAAGAGCGTGATAATGGCAAGGCTGTCCTTGTTGTCAGCTTTGAATTGGATGAGATTTTAAACGTTTCAGACCGTATTGCCGTTATACACGATGGTAAGATTCAAGGTATTGTATCACCAGAAACAACCAATAAACAAGAACTTGGTGTCTTGATGGCTGGTGGAAACTTGGGAAAGGAGAAGAGTGATGTCTAAAAAATTACAACAAATTTCGGTTCCCTTGATTTCTGTCTTCCTAGGAATTTTACTTGGAGCCATTGTCATGTGGATCTTCGGTTATGATGCTATTTGGGGCTACGAAGAATTGTTCTATACAGCCTTTGGTAGTCTGCGTGGGATTGGAGAAATCTTCCGTGCTATGGGGCCTTTGGTCTTGATTGGTCTTGGTTTTGCTGTTGCCAGTCGTGCAGGTTTCTTTAACGTCGGGCTTCCTGGTCAGGCTTTGGCAGGTTGGATTCTCAGTGGTTGGTTTGCCTTGTCGCATCCAGATATGCCACGTCCCTTGATGATTCTAGCAACCATCGTGATTGCCTTGATTGCTGGTGGGATTGTCGGAGCGATTCCGGGTATTCTTAGAGCCTATCTAGGGACGTCAGAGGTTATCGTAACTATCATGATGAACTACATAGTCTTGTATGTAGGAAATGCCTTTATCCATGCCTTCCCTAAAGACTTTATGCAAAGTACAGATTCGACGATTCGTGTTGGGGCTAATGCAACCTATCAGACACCTTGGTTGGCTGAGTTGACTGGTAACTCACGGATGAATATTGGTATTTTCTTTGCCATCATTGCCGTTGCAGTTATTTGGTTCATGCTCAAGAAAACAACCCTTGGTTTTGAAATCCGTGCGGTTGGTCTTAATCCACATGCTTCAGAATACGCTGGTATTTCTGCCAAACGGACTATCATACTATCAATGATTATTTCAGGTGCCTTGGCAGGTCTTGGTGGTGCTGTTGAAGGGCTTGGAACCTTCCAGAACGTCTATGTTCAAGGGGCATCTTTAGCTGTTGGATTTAACGGTATGGCAGTTAGTCTGCTTGCGGCCAACTCACCAATTGGTATTCTCTTTGCAGCCTTCCTATTTGGTGTTCTTCAAGTTGGAGCTCCTGGTATGAATGCGGCGCAGGTACCGTCTGAGCTTGTCAGCATTGTAACAGCGTCTATTATCTTCTTTGTCAGTGTTCATTACCTTATCGAACGCTTTGTCAAACCGAAAAAACAAGTTAAAGGAGGTAAGTAAAGATGTCTATTACAACCTTGCTCACCCTCTTGGTGTCTTCTATGCTGATTTATTCAGCCCCCCTCATCTTTACAAGTATCGGTGGTGTTTTCTCTGAACGTGGTGGTGTCGTAAACGTCGGCCTTGAAGGAATTATGGTTATGGGTGCCTTTTCTGGAGTTGTCTTTAACCTTGAATTTGCAGAACAATTTGGAGCAGCAACTCCATGGCTCTCCTTGCTTGTAGCAGGATTGGTTGGTGGTCTCTTCTCTATCATCCACGCAGCAGCAACGGTTCATTTCCGTGCAGACCATGTTGTCAGCGGTACGGTATTGAACTTGATGGCGCCAGCCTTGGCTGTTTTCTTAGTGAAAGTTCTTTATAACAAAGGACAAACTGACAACCTAAGTCAGACTTTTGGACGCTTTGATTTCCCAGTCTTGGCAAATATCCCAGTGATTGGTGATATCTTCTTCAAGTCAACAAGTCTGCTAGGTTATATCGCGATTGCCTTCTCATTCCTTGCTTGGTTTATCCTCTTCAAGACTCGATTTGGTCTTCGTCTCCGCTCTGTCGGTGAACACCCTCAAGCAGCGGACACTTTGGGAATCAATGTCTACAAGATGAGATATTTAGGGGTTATTATTTCAGGTTTCCTAGGTGGAATTGGCGGAGCGATTTATGCTCAATCCATCTCAGTTAACTTCTCAGTGACAACTATTGTTGGACCTGGATTTATCGCTCTTGCTGCGATGATCTTCGGGAAATGGAATCCAATCGGAGCCATGCTATCTAGTCTCTTCTTTGGACTTTCACAAAGTTTGGCTGTTATCGGATCTCAATTGCCATTCCTACAAGGAGTGCCTGCGGTTTATCTTCAAATCGCACCTTATGTTTTGACAATACTTGTCTTGGCAGCCTTCTTTGGAAAAGCAGTTGCACCAAAAGCAGATGGTATCAACTATATCAAATCAAAATAAGCATACAAAAAACGTCAGTACAGAACTGGCGTTTTATTTTTTAGGATTTTGATGGGTTAAGTTCAGTCCCCAAGGGACCAAATTTTCAGTTTTATTTTTGATACGAGCGATATTATCCTTATGTCGAATGATAATCAAACTAGCGAGTGCTAGGATAATAGCGATGAAGAGAGGATCATAGTGACTCAGGATAAAACCAAAAAGTGGAAAGAGTAGAACTCCGATAACAGCCGCAATCGATGCAGTGACACTAGATAGTGAAATCATACTACCCAGATAGAGGGTTCCAAAGAAAACAACTGCTAGGTAGAGACAGAAGACAGGCGCAAATCCGAAAATCACTCCCGCACTGGTTGCGACAGCCTTACCACCTTTAAATCCTGCAAAGATAGGGAAGGTATGGCCAATAACAGCCAAAAGTCCAAAGATGAGAGGCGAAACGCCTTGCAGATGAAAAATAATCGGAAGAAGGGTTGCTAGGGTTCCTTTGAAAAAGTCAATTACAAAGGTTGCCATACCCGCTTTCTTACCTAAAATACGGAAGGTATTGGTCGTTCCAGTGTTACCAGAACCATGTTCACGCAGATTGATTTGAAAGAATACTTGTCCAATCCAGAGACCAGACGGAATCGAACCCAGCAGATAGGCTAGGATTAATAAAACTATTGTAATCATACTCCTATTATATCATGAAATGAAAAAGAAAGGCAGAGAATCTCTTCTGAAATTGTCACACCGGAGAAAGAAAAATTTTGCAAAATCCTTAGAAAACCTGTAGAATAGTAAAGATGAACGAATAGGAGGTTCCTTGTGTCAAAAAAGGAAATCAATATTAACAATTATAATGATGATGCCATTCAGGTGCTAGAAGGGTTGGATGCGGTCCGAAAACGTCCAGGGATGTATATCGGATCGACCGATGGCGCTGGGCTCCACCACCTAGTCTGGGAAATCGTCGACAATGCTGTCGATGAGGCCTTGTCTGGATTTGGTGACCGTATTGATGTGACCATCAATAAAGACGGCAGTCTAACCGTTCAAGACCATGGTCGAGGGATGCCGACTGGTATGCACGCTATGGGAATCCCAACGGTTGAAGTAATCTTTACCATTCTTCATGCCGGAGGGAAATTCGGTCAGGGTGGCTACAAGACATCTGGTGGTCTCCACGGGGTGGGTTCTTCCGTTGTAAACGCCCTATCGAGCTGGTTGGAAGTTGAAATTACCCGTGATGGAACGGTTTATAAACAACGATTTGAAAATGGGGGCAAACCTGTTACAACTCTTGAAAAGGTCGGTACAGCACCCAAGTCTAAGACAGGTACTAAGGTTACTTTTATGCCTGACGCGACGATCTTTTCGACGACAGACTTTAAGTACAATACCATCTCAGAGCGCCTTAATGAATCAGCCTTTCTTTTAAAAATGTGACCTTGTCTCTAACGGATAAACGCACAGACGAAGCGATTGAATTCCACTATGAAAATGGGGTACAAGACTTTGTTTCTTATCTGAACGAAGACAAGGAAACCTTGACACCAGTCCTTTATTTTGAAGGGGAAGACAATGGTTTTCAAGTGGAAGTAGCACTGCAGTACAATGATGGATTTTCAGATAATATTTTGTCCTTTGTCAATAACGTTCGCACCAAGGACGGTGGAACACACGAGACAGGACTCAAGTCTGCCATTACTAAGGTTATGAATGACTACGCGCGTAAGACAGGTCTTCTCAAGGAAAAAGATAAAAACCTTGAAGGTTCAGACTATCGTGAGGGACTAGCAGCCGTTCTTTCTATCTTGGTTCCTGAAGAACACCTCCAGTTTGAAGGTCAGACCAAGGACAAACTTGGAAGCCCACTAGCTCGTCCCGTTGTGGATGGAATTGTGGCGGATAAGTTGACCTTTTTCCTTATGGAAAATGGGGAATTGGCTTCTAACCTCATCCGCAAGGCTATTAAGGCCCGTGATGCTCGTGAAGCGGCACGTAAGGCGCGTGATGAGAGCCGAAATGGGAAGAAAAATAAAAAAGATAAGGGCTTGTTGTCTGGGAAATTGACCCCAGCCCAGTCTAAGAATCCAGCTAAGAATGAACTCTATCTAGTCGAGGGGGACTCTGCCGGCGGTTCTGCCAAGCAAGGTCGTGACCGCAAGTTCCAAGCTATCTTGCCTCTTCGTGGTAAGGTTATCAATACAGCCAAGGCCAAGATGGCGGATATCCTCAAAAATGAGGAAATCAATACCATGATTTATACCATTGGTGCGGGTGTGGGGGCTGACTTCTCCCTTGAAGATACCAACTATGACAAAATCATTATCATGACCGATGCGGACACCGATGGTGCCCATATCCAGACCTTGCTCTTGACATTTTTCTACCGTTACATGCGTCCGCTAGTTGAGGCAGGACATGTTTATATCGCCCTTCCGCCTCTTTACAAGATGTCCAAAGGCAAAGGCAAGAAAGAAGAAGTAGCCTATGCTTGGACAGACGGTGAACTAGAAGAACTCCGAAAGCAGTTCGGCAAAGGCGCAACACTCCAACGATATAAAGGTCTTGGTGAGATGAACGCGGACCAACTCTGGGAAACAACCATGAATCCAGAAACCCGCACCCTCATACGTGTGACCATCGAAGACCTAGCACGCGCTGAACGCCGCGTCAATGTCCTTATGGGAGACAAGGTCGAACCACGTCGTAAGTGGATTGAGGACAATGTCAAGTTTACCTTGGAGGAGCAGACAGTTTTTTGATAATGAAAGGAGTTTTAATGTTTTTAAAGAAAACTCAATTTTTTGCTGGAAATGGTAATAGTAATTTAGCGAATATTGATTGGCTAAAAATAATTCCTATAATAGTTTCTTTATTAGCACTTGGTTTATCTGGATATAGTTTTTGGATAAATTATAATAGAACGAAATATATGGATACTACTAATTTTCATATTATACAAAATTTTTGGCAGGAAAACCCCAGCTATACTCTTTACAATGAGTCAACTAAGCCACTAACTTCTCCACCGCACCCAACTTATTCGATGTATATTCCGTCAGTCATAAAAAGAGGGGAGACAATTTTTCTTGTTCTTTTACCAATTTCTTATGAGAATGTAAAAAGTCAGACTTTAACAGGAAAAACTATTGATGAGGTGATGACTTCTACTCTTCCAAAAAATTTCTATGCAAAAAAAGGAATGCGAGATGTGAATGAAAGTCATTTAGCTAATGATGTAATAATACGAACTTATCCATCTCTACTAATTGGTACACAGGTTCAATATTCATATAAAGATAATCCAAAAGATTTGAAAAAGATTACTTTTCTTTCAATGAGTGTAGGAGATAAAATTGAGATTAGTGAAGAGGAATGGGAGGATTTAAAAAAATTATACAATAAATATAGATTCAATAAAAGGAAATGAAGTTAAAATAAATGGGGAACAAAGCATCTATGAGACAGCACATAACTATTTAGTAAATGAGTTTAAGAGGATAAATTCAGATGATGACAAAGTTAATTTATTAGCATTGGCTGGTTTGAATCTTGACTCTGATACACTAAAAAGTAAATTAGAAAAAAATAAATAATTTCATGGATATTTTTGAAAACTCCTGATAAGGATAATTTTCACTCCATAGCCTATAAATTATTACACAAATACCGTATTTTACCGCAGGATCCATTAGTACCAGATTATTAACCCCAAAAATCATCTAATTAAAAAAACCTACCAGCGATTTATTCTCAAAAAAATGGACTGGCAGAAAAAAAGTCAATGGTTCCCTATAAGTTTCTGTTATTTATTCGGTTTAATTTTTCATTATCTTAATACAATGTATTGGGAGGAGCTATTTCGAGGGCAAAAGTATGTATTTGATATCTTGCTTATATCAACTGCTATAATTTCTTATTTACCTTGTCTATATTTGTACATACTTCAAATAAGAAAGAACAATCTTTAGGGAATAGTTGCTTTTGCCTAATCTAAATAAGTGTTTGTGAATGACTTAAATAGTATTTAAAAATATTTTTCTCAATACCAATTTTAATCTAAAAAACTACTCTACATTCTTTGAAAGGAGTTGAACACGCCTTAAATGCTGTGTGAAAAAATAAATTCTCTTGTGAGCATCGCTCACTGCAATAATTTCCTATTTTCACTTGGTATTTTACGGGCTCTGTATCCTATATGTCTAACATTCAAAACATGTCCCTGGAGGACATCATGGGAGAGCGCTTTGGTCGCTACTCCAAGTACATCATTCAAGACCGGGCCTTGCCAGATATTCGTGATGGATTGAAGCCGGTTCAACGCCGTATTCTTTATTCTATGAATAAGGATGGCAATACCTTTGACAAGAGTTACCGTAAGTCGGCCAAGTCTGTCGGGAACATCATGGGGAATTTCCACCCACACGGTGACATTTCTATCTATGATGCCATGGTTCGTATGTCACAAGATTGGAAAAATCGTGAGATTTTGGTCGAAATGCACGGTAATAATGGTTCTATGGACGGAGATCCGCCTGCGGCTATGCGTTATACCGAGGCTCGTTTGTCAGAAATTGCTGGTTACCTTCTTCAAGATATCGAGAAAAAGACAGTTCCTTTTGCTTGGAACTTTGATGATACCGAGAAAGAACCAACTGTCTTGCCAGCAGCCTTTCCAAACCTTTTAGTCAATGGTTCGACTGGGATTTCGGCTGGTTATGCCACAGACATTCCTCCCCATAATTTGGCTGAGGTCATTGATGCGGCGGTTTACATGATTGACCATCCAACGGCCAAAGTTGAAAAACTCATGGAATTCTTGCCTGGGCCAGACTTTCCTACAGGAGCTATCATCCAAGGTCGTGACGAGATTAAAAAGGCCTATGAAACCGGAAAAGGGCGCGTGGTCGTTCGTTCCAAGACTGAGATTGAAAAGCTAAAAGGTGGTAAGGAACAAATCGTTATTACTGAGATTCCTTATGAAATCAACAAGGCCAATCTGGTCAAGAAAATCGATGATGTCCGTGTTAATAACAAGGTAGCAGGTATTGCTGAGGTTCGTGATGAGTCTGACCGTGATGGCCTTCGTATCGCTATCGAACTTAAGAAAGACGCCAATACCGAGCTTGTTCTCAACTATCTATTTAAGTACACCGACCTACAAATCAACTACAACTTTAACATGGTGGCGATTGACAATTTCACGCCTCGTCAGGTTGGGATCGTTCCAATCTTGTCTAGCTATATTGCCCACCGTCGCGAAGTGATTTGGCGCGTTCACGCTTTGACAAGGAAAAGGCTGAGAAACGTCTCCATATCGTTGAAGGTTTGATTCGCGTGATTTCGATTTTGGACGAAGTCATTGCCCTTATCCGTGCTTCTGAGAATAAGGCGGACGCCAAGGAAAACCTCAAAGTTAGCTATGATTTTACAGAAGAGCAGGCTGAGGCTATCGTTACCTTGCAACTGTACCGTTTGACCAATACAGACGTAGTTGTCTTGCAGGAAGAAGAAGCAGAACTTCGTGAAAAGATTGCCATGCTTGCGGCTATTATCGGTGATGAACGAACTATGTACAATCTCATGAAGAAAGAACTTCGTGAGGTTAAGAAGAAGTTTGCGACTCCGCGTTTGAGTTCGTTAGAAGACACTGCGAAAGCAATCGAGATCGATACAGCTAGTCTGATCGCTGAGGAAGATACCTATGTTAGCGTGACCAAGGCAGGTTACATCAAGCGTACCAGTCCACGTTCCTTTGCTGCTTCAACTTTAGATGAAATTGGCAAGCGTGATGATGACCGTTTGATCTTTGTACAAGCTGCTAAGACAACCCAGCATCTCTTGATGTTCACGACTCTTGGAAATGTCATTTATCGACCAATACATGAATTGTCAGATATTCGCTGGAAGGATATCGGTGAGCATCTGAGCCAAACCATCACAAACTTTGAAACTAACGAAGAAATCCTCTATGTGGAAGTCGTGGATCAGTTTGATGATGCGACAACCTACTTTGCTGCGACTCGCCTTGGTCAAATCAAACGCGTAGAACGCAAAGAATTCTCTCCATGGCGAACCTACAAGTCTAAGTCTGTCAAGTATGCTAAGCTCAAAGATGAGACAGACCAGATTGTAGCAGTGGCTCCGATTAAACTGGATGATGTTCTTTTGATTAGCCAAAATGGTTATGCCCTTCGTTTCAATATCGAAGAGGTACCAGTTGTCGGTGCTAAGGCTGCAGGTGTCAAAGCTATGAACCTGAAAGCAGATGATGTCCTCCAATCCGCCTTTATCTGTAACACCTCATCCTTCTACCTCTTGACCCAACGTGGAAGTTTGAAACGTGTTTCTATTGTCGAAATTCCGGCAACCAGCCGTGCCAAACGTGGCTTACAAGTCTTGCGTGAGTTGAAAAACAAACCGCATCGTGTCTTCTTGGCAGGAGCGGTTGCAGAACAAGGCTTTATTGGTGATCTTTTTAGTACAGATGTGGAAGAGAACGACCAAACGCTGCTTGTTCAATCAAATAAAGGAACAATCTATGAAAGTCGATTGCAAGACTTGAACCTGTCAGAAAGGACTAGCAACGGAAGCTTCATTTCTGACACGATTTCAGATGAAGAAGTTTTTGACGCTTATCTTAAAGAAGTATTTCCAGAAGCCAAATAAGTAAAATGAAGAATCAGTCCTAAGAGCTGGTTCTTTTTATTGAAGAAATTTTCTGAAAATTACAAAATATACTTGCTATTTTAGAAAAAAAGTGTAGAATATAAGAAATAGGTTTTTAGAATAAGGAGTGGAATATGACAGTAACGATTGATTGGGAAAATCTCGGTTTTTCCTATATGAAATTACCTTATCGCTATATTGCTCATTTTAAAAATGGACAATGGAATCAAGGAGAGCTTACAGAAGATGCAACCTTGCATATTTCAGAGTCTTCTCCAAGTCTTCACTATGGACAACAAGCATTTGAGGGTTTGAAAGCTTATCGTACTAAGGATGGCAGTGTTCAACTGTTCCGTCCTGATGAAAATGCTAAACGTCTGCAACGTACTTGTGATCGTCTCTTGATGCCACAAGTTCCGACAGAAATGTTTGTAGAAGCTTGTAAGGCAGTTGTCCGCGCGAATGAAGAATACGTACCACCATATGGAACAGGTGGAACCCTTTATCTTCGTCCCCTTTTGATTGGTGTTGGAGATATTATCGGGGTAAAACCAGCGGAGGAATACATTTTCACTATCTTTGCTATGCCAGTTGGTAATTACTTTAAGGGTGGTTTGGTCCCAACTAACTTCTTGATTCAGGATGAATACGACCGTGCCGCTCCAAATGGTACAGGTGCGGCTAAGGTTGGTGGGAACTATGCTGCCAGTCTCTTGCCAGGGAAATTGGCTAAATCACGTCATTTCTCAGATGTTATCTACCTAGACCCATCAACTCATACAAAGATTGAAGAAGTCGGTTCAGCTAACTTCTTTGGAATTACAGCTGACAATGAATTTGTAACACCATTGAGTCCATCTATTTTGCCATCTATTACTAAGTATTCTTTACTTTATTTGGCAGAACACCGCTTGGGCTTGACTCCTATTGAGGGTGATGTTCCAATTAATAAGCTGGATCGTTTTGTAGAGGCAGGTGCCTGTGGTACGGCAGCAGTTATTTCACCAATTGGTGGAATTCAGCACGGTGATGATTTCCATGTATTCTATAGTGAAACAGAAGTTGGTCCTGTGACTCGTAAACTCTATGATGAATTGACTGGTATTCAGTTTGGTGATATTGAAGCGCCAGAAGGTTGGATTGTAAAAGTAGATTAAAATAAACAAAAGGAGATTTTTGATGAAATCGAAAAAGTGGCTCTTAACAGCAGGAGTGGTCCTGAGCACAACAGCTCTTTTAGTAGCTTGTGGAAAAGCTGATAAAGAAGCAGATGCACCGACAACATTTTCATATGTCTATGCAGTAGATCCAGCATCTTTGGACTATAGTATAGCGACTCGTACATCTACAACAGATGTCATCGGGAACGTGGTTGATGGTTTGATGGAAAACGACCAATACGGAAATGTTATTCCTTCCTTGGCTGAAGATTGGTCTGTGTCAAAAGATGGTTTGACTTATACCTATAAACTTCGTAAAGGAGTTAAATGGTACACTTCAGAAGGTGAAGAATACGCAGAAGTAACAGCCCATGACTTTGTAACAGGATTGAAACACGTAGCTGACGGTAAGTCAGACGGTGTCTCTCTCATCCAAAATTCAATCAAGGGCTTGGATGCCTACATGACTGGTGAAACAAATGATTTCTCTACAGTTGGTGTTAAGGCCTTGGACGATTATACAGTTGAATATACCCTAAATAAACCAGAAAGTTTCTGGAACTCTAAAGTTACAACAGCAACGATGTTGCCTGTAAATGAAGAGTTTTTGAAGGCATCAGGTAAAGATTATGGAGCAGTTACTCCAGCAGGGATTCTCTACAATGGTCCTTATTTCTTGAAGACCTTGACTTCTAAATCGTTGATCGAATACGAGAAAAATCCAAACTACTGGGATAAAGAAAAGGTAAAAATCGAGAAGATTAAATTGACCTACTACGATGGTTCAGACCAGGAATCGTTGATTCGTAGCTTCTCTTCTGGTGCTTATACGACAGCTCGTCTCTTCCCAAGCAGCTCAAACTTTGCTTCAACTTTGGAACAATACGGAGATAAAATTACTTATAGCCCACAGGACTCAAGTAGTTATTACTTCACCTTTAACGTAAATCGTCAGTCATATAATAAAACTGCGAAACAAGTGAAGAGCAAAAGACTTCTACAAAAGAAGCTATGCTTAATAAGGACTTCCGTCAGTCTATCAACTTTGCCTTCAACCGCCATTCTTATGCTGCTCAGCTAAATGGTGAAGACGGTGCGGACAAAATTATTCGTAACAGCCTCGTTCCTGACAACTTTGTGCAAGCGGGTGGTAAGAACTTTGGTCAAATCGCCCAAGCTGAGTTGGTGAACTATGGTGACCAATGGAAAGGCGTTGAGTTAGTGGATGGTAAGGATTCTATCTACAATCCTGACAAGGCTAAAGCTGCTTTCGAAAAAGCTAAGAAAGACTTGGAATCTAAAGGGGTAACATTCCCAATTCACTTGGATGTCCCAGTTGAACAAACAGATACCATCGCCGTTCAACAAAGCAACTCTTTCAAACAGTCAATCGAATCAACTCTTGGTGCTGAAAATGTTGTCATCGACGTTCTTCAAATGACAGATAATGAAAAGGAAACAATCACTTCTCAAGCGCGTGTTCCTTCTCAAAAAGACTATGATTTGAACAGTACAGGATGGGCTCCAAGTTATCAAGACCCAGCATCTTACTTGAATATCATGGATCCTAAATCAGGTTCTGCTATGAAACACCTTGGTATTACTAAAGGGAAAGATAAGGAAGTTGTAGCGAAACTTGGTTTGGACCAGTATAAGAAATTATTGGATGATGCCGATTCAGAGACTACAAATCTTGAAGAGCGCTATGAAAAATATGCTAAGGCTCAAGCTTGGTTGACAGATAGTTCATTATTGATGCCGACAGCTTCATCTGGTGGTTCTCCAGTTGTAAGTAATGTCGTGCCATTCTCAAAACCATACTCACAAGTTGGTATTAAAGGTGACCCATATATCTTTAAAGGAATGAAATTGCAAAAAGATATCGTTACAACAAAAGAATATGAAGAAGCACTGAAAAAATGGCAAAAAGAAAAATTGGAATCAAATGGTAAGTACCAAAAAGAACTAGAAAAGCATATTAAATAAAGCGGAAAACTCTATATCAGACAAGCCTGATGTAGAGTTTTTTCTTGCTAGTTTTTGGATTTTCTTGTAAAATAGAAAAAGTGAAGAGAGGTATGAAATGAGTAAGAAAGATAAAAAAATTGAAATTCAAGTAGCAGATGCCAAGGTTAATGTAGGAAAAGACAGCTTTGAAGGTTATACGTTGACCATTGGTAAAAAAGTTATCGGAGAAATTGCCGAATTAGATGGACAATTTGCCATCATAAAGAATGGGAATGTCGATAGTTTTTATAAAAAATTGGAAAAAGCTGTGGAAATTTTGATTGAAAATTATAATTTAGCAAAATAAGTCTTGTTTTTTTGAAATTTTCATGATATAATAGTCCATGTTAATTGTAGGAGAGATAGCGAAGAGGCTAAACGCGGCGGACTGTAAATCCGCTCCTTCGGGTTCGGGGGTTCGAATCCCTCTCTCTCCATTTCATCAATGGGGTATAGCCAAGCGGTAAGGCAAGGGACTTTGACTCCCTCATGCGTTGGTTCGAATCCAGCTACCCCAGTTCTTAGGTAATGATCAAGATAAAAAAAGCAAAATATCTTAGGGTATTTTATTTTTTTATAATTGAAAGACGTGAACGATATGAACATGTCCTTGCGGGTGCTTAGGAAAAAAAATTATAAGTATGTCAAGTTTAAGAAAAAAACTTGATTGTTGGAGGATTTTTTTAGATGAACGAATTTGAAGATTTGCTAAATAGCGTTAGCCAAGTTGAGACTGGTGATGTTGTTAGTGCTGAAGTATTGACAGTTGATGCGACTCAAGCTAACGTTGCAATCTCTGGAACTGGTGTTGAAGGTGTCTTGACTCTTCGCGAATTGACAAACGATCGCGATGCAGATATCAATGACTTTGTTAAAGTAGGAGAAGTATTGGATGTTCTTGTACTTCGTCAAGTAGTTGGTAAAGATACTGATACAGTTACATACCTTGTATCTAAAAAACGCCTTGAAGCTCGCAAAGCATGGGACAAACTTGTTGGTCGCGAAGAAGAAGTTGTTACTGTTAAAGGAACTCGTGCCGTTAAAGGTGGACTTTCAGTAGAATTTGAAGGTGTTCGTGGATTTATCCCAGCTTCAATGTTGGATACTCGTTTCGTACGTAACACTGAGCGTTTTGTAGGTCAAGAATTTGATGCTAAGATCAAAGAAGTTGACGCTAAAGAAAACCGCTTCATCCTTTCACGTCGTGAAGTTGTTGAAGCGACTACTGCAGCGACTCGCGCTGAAGTATTCGGTAAATTGGCTGTTGGTGATGTTGTAACTGGTAAAGTTGCACGTATCACAAGCTTCGGTGCTTTCATCGACCTTGGTGGTGTTGACGGATTGGTTCACTTGACTGAATTGTCACACGAACGTAACGTATCACCAAAATCAGTTGTAACAGTTGGTGAAGAAATTGAAGTGAAAATCCTTGATCTTAACGAAGAAGAAGGACGTGTATCACTTTCACTTAAAGCAACAACACCTGGACCATGGGATGGCGTTGAGCAAAAATTGGCTAAAGGTGATGTAGTAGAAGGAACAGTTAAACGTTTGACTGACTTCGGTGCATTTGTTGAAGTATTGCCAGGTATCGATGGACTTGTTCACGTATCACAAATTTCACACAAACGTATTGAAAATCCAAAAGAAGCTCTTAAAGTTGGTCAAGAAGTTAAAGTTAAAGTTCTTGAAGTTAACGCAGATGCAGAGCGCGTATCACTTTCTATCAAAGCTCTTGAAGAGCGTCCAGCTCAAGAAGAAGGACAAAAAGAAGAAAAACGTGCTGCTCGTCCACGTCGTCCAAAACGTCAAGAAAAACGTGATTTCGAACTTCCAGAAACACAAACAGGATTCTCAATGGCTGACTTGTTCGGTGATATCGAACTTTAATCAAATTGAAAATTCACAAAATCCTTTGTTTTCTAAACAAGGGATTTTTCTTTTGTCTGTAACCCTTTTTTGATATAATAGTTCTATGTTAGAATCAGAAAAACAATCACGTTATCAAATGTTAAATGAAGAACTCTCTTTTTTATTGGATGGTGAAACCAATGTTTTGGCTAATCTTTCCAACGCCAGTGCTCTTCTAAAATCACGCTTACCTAACACTGTATTTGCAGGCTTTTATCTGTTCGATGGAAAGGAATTGATTTTAGGTCCTTTCCAAGGAGGTGTTTCCTGCATCCGTATTGCGCTAGGCAAGGGTGTTTGTGGTGAGGCAGCCCATTTTCAGGAAACTGTTCTGGTTGGTGATGTAACAACTTATCCCAACTATATTTCTTGTGATAGTAGTGCTAAAAGTGAAATTGTTGTGCCAATGATGAAGAATGGTCAATTACTTGGAGTTTTAGATCTGGATTCTTCAGAGATTGATGATTATGATGCTATGGATCGAGATTATTTGGAACAATTTGTCGCTATTTTGCTTGAAAAGACAGAATGGGACTTTACAATGTTTGGGGAGAAAGCCTAATGTATCAAGCACTTTATCGAAAATATAGAAGTCAAAACTTCTCCCAGTTGGTTGGACAGGAAGTTGTGGCTAAGACTCTTAAACAAGCAGTGGAGCAAGAGAAAATAAGTCATGCCTATCTTTTTTCTGGTCCTCGTGGAACGGGAAAAACCAGTGTAGCCAAGATTTTTGCCAAAGCTATGAACTGTCCAAATCAAGTGGGTGGTGAACCTTGTAATAACTGCTATATTTGTCAAGCAGTGACGGACGGTAGTTTAGAAGATGTCATTGAAATGGATGCAGCCTCTAATAATGGGGTGGATGAAATCCGTGAAATTCGTGATAAATCTACCTACGCCCCTAGTCTTGCTCGTTATAAGGTTTATATCATAGATGAGGTTCACATGCTGTCTACAGGGGCTTTTAATGCCCTCTTAAAGACGCTGGAAGAGCCAACACAGAATGTGGTCTTTATTTTGGCTACTACTGAATTGCACAAGATTCCTGCCACTATTTTATCCCGTGTGCAACGTTTTGAGTTTAAATCAATTAAGACACAAGATATTAAGGAACATATCCACTATATCTTAGAAAAGGAAAATATCAGTTCTGAACCAGAAGCTGTAGAAATCATTGCTAGACGAGCTGAAGGTGGAATGCGGGATGCCTTGTCTATTTGGATCAAGCCCTGAGTTTGACACAGGGAAATGAGCTGACGACTGCCATCTCTGAAGAAATTACTGGCACCATTAGTCTATCAGCCTTGGATGATTATGTGGCTGCCTTGTCTCAACAGGATGTTCCAAAGGCACTAGCATGCTTAAATCTTCTATTTGACAATGGTAAGAGCATGACTCGTTTTGTGACGGATCTTTTGCACTATTTACGAGACTTGTTAATTGTTCAAACAGGGGGAGAAAACACTCACCATAGCCCAGTCTTTGTGGAAAATTTGGGACTTCCTCAAGAAAATCTGTTTGAAATGATTCGCTTAGCGACAGTCAGTTTAGCAGATATTAAGTCTAGTTTGCAGCCCAAGATTTATGCTGAGATGATGACCATTCGTTTAGCGGAGATTAAGCCTGAGCCAGCTCTGTCAAGTGCGGTTGAAAGTGAAATTTCTGCACTGAGACAGGAAGTTGCCCGTCTCAAACATGAACTCGCAAATGTGGGCACTGTACCAAAATCAACTAGTCCAGTACCTCCCCGTCCAGCAGCAGGCAAAACAGTCTATCGTGTGGATCGCAATAAAGTGCAATCTATCTTACAAGAGGCTGTCGAAAATCCTGATTTGGCACGTCAAAATTTAATTCGCTTGCAGAATGCCTGGGGAGAGGTGATTGAAAGTCTAGGAGGTCCTGATAAGGCTTTGTTGGTTGGTTCTCAACCGGTTGCGGCAAATGAACACCATGCCATTCTTGCTTTTGAATCTAACTTCAATGCTGGTCAAACCATGAAACGGGACAATCTCAACACCATGTTTGGCAATATCCTCAGTCAGGCAGCAGGTTTTTCGCCTGAAATCTTAGCTATTTCCATGGAGGAATGGAAAGAAGTGCGCGCAGCTTTTTCAGCCAAAGCTAAATCTTCTCAAGTTGAAAAAGAAGCAGAAGAAAGCCTGATTCCGGAAGGATTTGAATTTTTGGCAGATAAAGTGAAGGTAGAGGAAGACTAAAGAAAGATTTCATGATACAATAAGTTTATGAATAGACAACAATTTATTATCATAGCACTGTTTACAGCTGCTGAGACCTATTTTTTCAATGAAGCCTGGATGACTGGTCGCTATATTATGGCAGCCTTTTGGGCCATTTTACTCTTCAGAAATTTTCGAGTCAGTTACTTGATGGGTAAAATAGTAGATGTCATTGACCAGCATTTAAAAGGGAAAGACTAGTCCTCAGCTTCTAGACAAAATCAAAGCCTTTTAGGCTTTTTTTTGTTATACTATAAAAGTATATTTATTGCCCTTTTACCGTATTTTCTAGTGAAATCAAGTTTGTTTCCAGTAAGTACTGTAAAGGCCTTGAAAAAGAAAGGAACTATCATGTCAGTATTAGAGATCAAAGATCTTCACGTTGAGATTGAAGGAAAAGAAATTTTAAAAGGGGTTAACCTGACCCTGAAAACAGGAGAAATTGCCGCTATCATGGGACCAAATGGTACTGGTAAATCAACTCTTTCTGCCGCTATCATGGGAAATCCAAACTATGAAGTTACCAAAGGTGAAGTTTTGTTTGATGGCGTAAACATCCTTGAGCTGGAAGTGGACGAGCGTGCGCGTATGGGACTTTTCCTTGCTATGCAATACCCGTCTGAAATTCCTGGAATTACCAATGCTGAGTTTCTTCGTGCAGCCATGAATGCTGGTAAAGAAGACGATGAGAAGATTTCAGTTCGCGAGTTCATCACTAAGCTAGATGAAAAAATGGAATTGCTCAACATGAAAGAAGAAATGGCAGAGCGTTATCTAAACGAAGGTTTCTCTGGTGGTGAGAAAAAACGTAATGAAATTCTTCAACTCTTGATGTTGGAACCAACTTTTGCACTTCTTGATGAGATCGACTCTGGTCTTGATATTGACGCCCTTAAAGTTGTATCTAAAGGTGTGAATGCCATGCGTGGTGAAGGTTTTGGTGCTATGATTATCACTCACTATCAACGTCTTTGAACTACATCACACCAGATGTGGTACACGTCATGATGGAAGGTCGTGTTGTCCTTTCTGGTGGTCCCGAATTGGCTGCGCGTTTGGAACGTGAAGGATACGCAAAACTAGCTGAAGAACTTGGCTACGACTACAAGGAAGAATTGTAATTCCCTCGTATCTTTTAGGAGAAGTAAATGACTAAAGAAAATATTAAACTTTTTTCAGAAATGCACGCTGAACCAAGCTGGTTGGCTGACCTCCGTCAAAAAGCTTTTGATAAGATTGAGACTTTGGAATTACCAGTTATTGAGCGTGTCAAATTCCACCGTTGGAATCTGGGTGATGGAACGATTACAGAAAATGAGCCATCAGCAAATGTTCCAGATTTCACAGCTCTAGATAATCACTTGAAATTGGTTCAAGTAGGAACTCAAACCGTTTTTGAGCAAACTCCAGTTGAGTTGGCTGAACAGGGTGTTGTCTTTACAGACTTCCACTCAGCTTTAGAAGAAATTCCAGAGCTAATCGAAGAATTCTTCATGTCATCTGTTAAGTATGACGATGACAAGTTGGCAGCCTACCATACAGCTTATTTCAACAGTGGTGCTGTTCTCTACATTCCTGATAATGTTGAGATTAAAGAACCAATCGAAGGAATTTTCTATCAAGACAGCGATAGTGATGTGCCGTTTAACAAGCATATTATGATTATCGCTGGTAAAAATTCTAAGATTAGTTATCTGGAACGTTTAGAGTCACGTGGCCAAGGAAGTGCCAAAGCAACTGCCAATATCACAGTAGAAGTCATTGCTCGTTCTGGTGCTCAAGTGAAGTTTGCTGCGATCGACCGTTTAGGAGAAAACGTCACTGCCTACATTAGCCGTCGAGGTAAATTAGGAAACGATGCAAGCATTGGCTGGGCGATTGGTGTTATGAACGAAGGGAACGTCGTTGCGGACTTTGATAGCGACTTGATTGGAAATGGTAGTCATGCAGATCTCAAGGTTGTAGCTCTTTCAAGTGGTCGTCAGGTACAAGGGATTGATACTCGAGTGACTAACTATGGTTGCAACTCAATCGGAAATATCCTACAACATGGGGTTATTCTTGAAAGCAACCTTAACCTTCAATGGTATCGGCCACATCATCAAGGGTGCCAAGGGAGCAGATGCCCAACAAGAGAGCCGTGTTCTTATGCTTTCAGACCAAGCGCGTTCAGATGCTAATCCAATTCTTTTGATTGATGAAAATGACGTAACTGCAGGACACGCGGCTTCTATCGGTCAGGTAGATCCAGAAGACATGTATTACCTCATGAGCCGTGGCTTGGATAAGGCAACTGCAGAACGTTTGGTTGTCCGTGGTTTCCTTGGCTCTGTTATCGTTGAGATTCCAGTCAAGGAAGTTCGTGATGAAATGATTGCAACCATCGAAGAAAAATTGTCAAAACGCTAAGGGGTAGCCTATGTTAGATGTAGAAGCGATTCGCAAGGATTTTCCAATTTTAGACCAGATTGTTAATGATGAACCATTGGTTTATTTGGACAATGCTGCGACGACACAAAAACCACTAGCAGTTCTGGAGACGATTAACCGCTACTATGAACAGGATAATGCCAATGTTCATCGTGGCGTTCATACCTTGGCTGAAAGGGCGACAGCTTCTTATGAGGCGGCTCGTGAAACCATTCGTAAGTTTATCAATGCAGGGTCTACAAAGGAAGTTCTCTTTACAAGAGGAACGACAACTAGTCTTAACTGGGTAGCGCGTTATGCTGAGGAAGTCTTGACTGAGGGAGACCAGGTCTTGATTTCCGTCATGGAACACCATTCTAATATCATTCCTTGGCAGGAAGCCTGCCGCAAGACTGGAGCGGAGCTTGTTTATGTCTATCTCAAGGACGGAGCTCTGGATATGGATGATTTGCGAGTTAAATTGACTGATAGAGTCAAGTTTGTCTCCCTAGCTCACGCCTCAAATGTTCTTGGTGTCGTCAATCCAATAAAAGAAATCACTCAATTGGCCCATCAAGTTGGAGCTATCATGGTGGTGGATGGTGCTCAATCTACGCCTCATATGAAGATCGATGTTCAGGACTTGGATGTGGACTTCTTTGCCTTTTCAGGTCACAAGATGGCGGGTCCAACTGGTATCGGTGTTCTTTATGGTAAAGAAAAGTATCTGGAACAAATGTCACCAGTAGAATTTGGCGGCGAAATGATTGATTTCGTTTATGAACAATCTGCTAGCTGGAAGGAATTGCCTTGGAAATTCGAGGCAGGAACTCCAAATATGGCTGGTGCAATCGGACTGGCAGTAGCAGTGGATTATCTAGAAAAGATTGGTATGGATGCCATTGAAGCCCATGAACAGGAACTGATTGAATACGTCTATCCAAAACTGCGGGCGATTGAAGGATTGACTATTTACGGTTCGCAGGACTTGGCTCAACGTTCAGGTGTCATTGCCTTTAACCTAGGTGATCTTCATCCGCACGACCTTGCGACTGCTTTGGATTATGAAGGAGTGGCTGTTCGAGCAGGTCACCATTGCGCTCAACCCTTGCTCCAGTATTTGCATGTTCCAGCGACAGCTCGTGCAAGTTTTTATATCTACAATACCAAGGCAGATTGCGACAAGCTAGTCGATGCCTTACAAAAGACAAAGGAGTTTTTCAATGGCACTTTCTAAACTAGATAGCCTTTATATGGCAGTGGTAGCGGACCATTCGAAAAATCCACATCACCAAGGGAAGTTAGAAGATGCTGAACAAATCAGTCTCAATAATCCGACCTGTGGAGATGTCATCAATCTCTCTGTCAAGTTTGATGCAGAGGATCGTTTGGAGGATATCGCTTTTCTAAACTCAGGTTGCACCATCTCTACAGCATCTGCTAGTATGATGACGGACTCAGTTTTAGGAAAAACCAAACAAGAAATTTTAGAACTTGCAACTATTTTTTCTGAAATGGTTCAAGGGCAAAAAGATGAACGCCAAGAACAACTAGGCGATGCAGCTTTCTTGTCAGGTGTTGCCAAATTCCCTCAACGAATCAAGTGTGCAACCCTAGCTTGGAACGCCCTCAAGAAAACAATTGAAAATCAAGAAAATCAGTAAGACAAGTTTCTTTTGTCTTATGAATTAGTAGAAATGAAGAATGAAAGAAAGGATATTATGGCTGAAGAAAGAGTAGAACCAAAACCAATTGATCTTGGTGAATATAAATTTGGTTTCCATGATGATGTAGAGCCTGTCCTATCGACAGGAAAAGGATTGAACGAAGATGTCATTCGTGAACTATCAGCTGCTAAGGGAGAACCTGAGTGGATGTTAGAGTTCCGTTTGAAGTCTTATGAAACCTTCAAAAAAATGCCCATGCAAACTTGGGGAGCAGACTTGTCAGAGATTGATTTTGATGACTTGATCTACTACCAAAAACCATCTGATAAACCAGCTCGTTCATGGGATGACGTTCCTGAAAAGATTAAAGAAACCTTTGAACGTATTGGGATTCCAGAAGCTGAGCGTGCTTATCTAGCTGGTGCCTCTGCCCAGTACGAGTCAGAAGTAGTTTACCACAACATGAAGGAAGAGTTCCAGAAATTGGGGATTATCTTTACAGATACGGATTCTGCCCTCAAGGAATACCCAGATTTGTTTAAACAATACTTTGCTAAGTTGGTACCGCCAACAGATAACAAATTGGCTGCACTTAACTCAGCAGTATGGTCAGGTGGAACCTTTATCTACGTACCAAAAGGGGTCAAGGTAGATATTCCTCTTCAAACTTACTTCCGCATCAACAACGAAAATACTGGTCAGTTTGAACGTACCTTGATTATCGTTGATGAAGGAGCAAGTGTCCATTATGTAGAAGGATGTACAGCGCCAACTTATTCAAGTAACAGCTTGCATGCTGCCATTGTAGAAATCTTTGCCTTGGATGGAGCTTATATGCGTTATACGACTATCCAAAACTGGTCTGATAACGTCTATAACTTGGTAACAAAGCGTGCTAAAGCTCAAAAGGATGCCACTGTTGAGTGGATTGATGGTAACTTGGGCGCTAAAACAACCATGAAATACCCATCTGTTTACCTTGATGGAGAAGGGGCGCGTGGTACCATGCTCTCTATCGCCTTTGCTAATGCTGGGCAACACCAAGATACGGGTGCCAAGATGATTCACAATGCTCCACACACCAGCTCGTCTATCGTGTCAAAATCCATCGCTAAAGGTGGAGGAAAGGTTGACTATCGTGGACAAGTAACCTTTAATAAAAACTCTAAGAAATCTGTTTCTCACATTGAGTGTGATACCATTATCATGGATGACTTGTCAGCATCAGATACCATTCCGTTTAATGAAATTCACAACTCCCAAGTCGCTTTGGAACACGAAGCTAAGGTATCTAAGATTTCAGAAGAGCAACTCTATTACCTCATGAGTCGTGGATTGTCAGAATCAGAGGCAACTGAAATGATTGTTATGGGATTTGTAGAACCATTTACAAAAGAGCTTCCAATGGAATATGCTGTTGAACTTAACCGCTTGATTAGCTATGAAATGGAAGGGTCAGTTGGGTAAGAATATGTAGAATCTGAGCAGGATTTATTCTGTTCGGATTTTTTTGAAAAATCATCTTATAAATATTCACAAAATCCCTTTATATGATAAAATAAAACAATCATATTTAATGGAGATGAAGTATGAATATTTTTAGAACTAAAGATGTTAGTTTGGGACGTACTGAAATGCACCGTCATTTAAAAGTATGGGATTTGATTTTATTAGGAATCGGTGCGATGGTAGGAACTGGGATTTTTACCATTACAGGAACCGCAGCAGCAACGCTTGCTGGTCCGTCACTGGTTGTATCTATAGTGATTTCTGCCCTGTGTGTTTCTTTATCCGCCCTATTTTTCGCAGAGTTTGCCTCTCGTGTTCCTGCAACTGGTGGTGCTTATAGTTATTTGTATGCAATTTTGGGTGAATTACCAGCTTGGATTGCTGGTTGGTTGACCATCATGGAGTTCATGACAGCAGTTTCTGGTGTGGCCTCTGGCTGGGCAGCTTATTTTAAAGGCTTGCTCAGTAACTATAGTATTTCAATGCCTCAAGCCTTGAATGGGACCTTTAACCCTGAGCAGGGTACCTATATAGACCTTTTACCTATTTTGGTACTGACACTGGTAACCGGTTTAGTTTTATTAAATTCCAAGGCAGCATTGCGTTTTAATTCGCTTCTAGTCGTCTTGAAATTCTCTGCTCTCGCTTTGTTTATTCTAGTTGGTATCTGGTATATTAAACCAGAAAATTGGTCCAACTTTGCTCCCTTTGGTTTTGGTCAAATTTATGGTGGAAGTACTGGAATAATGGCAGGAGCATCTTTGATGTTCTTTGGTTTCCTAGGATTTGAATCAATTTCTATGGCTGTTGATGAAATTCAAAATCCACAAAGAATGTCCCACGAGGTATTGTTTTGTCTTTGACAATCGTAACGATTCTCTATGCTCTGGTTACATTAGTATTGACAGGGATTGTTCACTACAGCCAACTCAATGTGGATGATGCTGTAGCATTTTCATTGCGAAGTATAGGAATTGGTTGGGCAGCTAATTATGTGTCATTAGTGGCCATTTTAACCCTAATAACAGTGTGTATTTCTATGACTTATGCCTTATCGCGTATGATTTACAGTTTAGCACGTGATGGTCTTTTACCTCGAAGTTTTAAGCAATTAAGCAAAACAAGTCGTGTTCCTAAAAATGCAACCATCTTAACAGGAGTTGCTTCTGCAATTGCAGCAGGAGTATTTCCACTGGCTAGTATTGCAGCCTTTCTAAATATTTGTACGCTTGCTTATCTTATCTTATTGGCTTATGGAATTATAAAACTTAGAAAGGATAAGGGAATGCCTAAAGAAGGAGAATTCAAAACTCCCCTAGTTCCCTTGTTGCCGATTCTCTCGATTCTAATCTGTCTTTCCTTTATGCTTCAATATAGTGTAGAAACATGGATTGCGTTTGGAATTGCTCTTGTAGTTGGACTTGTGATTTACTTTACTTATGGCTATCGTCATTCTACACTTTCTGAATAAAGAAAAAGCTGGAACTTCCCAGCTTTTTCTTTATTCTTTTATATAGGTAAATCCTTCTCCAAGGATTTCGTGAGCTTCTGTAATAGTGATAAATGCTTGAGGATCAATTCGATGAATCATTTCCTTCATTTTAACAATTTCATTTCTGCCGACAATACAATAGATGATTTTCAAATCTTCTTTACTATAGTAGCCTTGACCTGAGATGAAAGTAACACCTCTTCCTAGGTCATCATTAATCGCTTTAGCAAGTTGATCAGGACGTTTTGTAATAATCATAAATCCTTTACCTGCATAGCCACCTTCGCCAATCAAATCAATGACACGAGAAACAATAAAATCAAACAAGAGCGTGTAGGTAACCAATCTCAAATCTTTGAAGATTAGGAGAATAAGCATGAGAATACAAAAATCTAAGATAAAGAGCAACTTCCCCATAGATATATGAGTGTATTTGTTGAGAATACGAGCTAGAATATCGGTTCCTCCAGTTGTACCACCAGCATTAAAGATAATTCCAAGGCCAATTCCCAATAGAATCCCAGCTATAAGGGCTGTAATCAGTAAATCACCTTGCAGATCAATATGAAGGGGAATACGCTCAAAAAAAGCCAACCAGGCGGACAGAGCTAAGGTCCCTAGTAAACTGGAATAGAGGGATTTGGCTCCAAATATTTTCCAAGCTAGGATGAAAAGGGGAATGTTAATCAGCAAGTTCATGAGAGAAACAGGGATTTTAAAAAGATAAAAGGTGATGAGGGTGATACCTGTCGCCCCTCCTTCAAAGAGATGATGAGGAACTACAAAATAAGTCAACCCAAAAGCATAGATAGCAGCACCTAGTAAAATGGTTAAAATGGGATAAATTTTTTTAATCATAGGGACCTCTTTTCTTATAAGTAGATTATATCAAATTTTTTTAAGGAAAATTTGAATGACTCCATTAGGATTTTTAATCTTTTTTTGATATAATTAAAAGTAAGAAAACCAATCTGAATCCTAAAATAGAAAGATTGATACTATGACAAAAATTAAGATTGTAACCGATTCATCTGTTACTATTGAACCTGAACTAGTAAAACAATTAGATATCACTGTTGTTCCGTTATCTGTAATGATTGATAATGTTGTCTATTCTGATGCGGATTTGAAAGAAGAAGGTAAATTTCTTCAGTTGATGCAAGAAAGTAAAAATCTTCCGAAAACAAGTCAGCCACCTGTAGGTGTCTTTGCTGAAGTTTTTGAAGACCTATGTAAAGATGGTAGCCAGATTCTTGCTATTCATATGTCTCATGCCCTTTCTGGTACTGTAGAAGCGGCACGTCAAGGTGCTAGCTTATCTACTGCCGATGTGACAGTTATTGATAGTTCCTTCACTGACCAAGCCTTGAAATTCCAAGTTGTTGAGGCTGCAAAATTAGCGCAAGAAGGCAAGGAGTTGGAGGAAATCTTATCTCATGTAGAAGAGGTTAAAAACCACACAGAACTCTATATTGGCGTTTCGACTTTGGAAAATCTTGTTAAAGGTGGACGAATTGGGCGTGTAACTGGATTGTTGAGCTCCCTTCTCAATATCCGTGTTGTCATGCAGATGAAAGACCATGAATTGCAGCCAATCGTTAAAGGTCGTGGAGCTAAAACCTTTAAAAAATGGTTGGATGAGCTGACAAGTTCGCTAACTGAACGTTCTGTAGCAGAGATTGGAATTTCATATTCTGGTAGTGCTGATTGGGCAAAAGAGATGAAAGAAAGCTTACAAGCTTATGTTGAAAAGCCAATTTCAGTTTTGGAAACGGGCTCTATTATTCAAACTCACACGGGTGAGAATGCTTGGGCTGTTTTAGTACGTTACCACTCCTAAAAAAATAAATAAAATGGGAAGAAATAGCGTTTTTAACTTGACCTAAAGGGATTTTAGGATATGATTATATTTGTTAATTAGAAATAAAATTGGAGGAATCATTAACATGGCAAACAAACAAGATTTGATCGCTAAAGTAGCAGAAGCTACAGAATTGACTAAGAAAGACTCAGCAGCAGCAGTTGAAGCTGTATTCGCAGCAGTAACAGAGTACCTTGCAGCTGGTGAAAAAGTTCAATTGATCGGTTTTGGTAACTTTGAAGTTCGTGAGCGTGCTGCACGTAAAGGTCGCAACCCACAAACTGGTAAAGAAATCAAAATTGCAGCTTCTAAAGTTCCAGCATTCAAAGCTGGTAAAGCTCTTAAAGACGCTGTTAAATAATCAACCTTTAAAAAGCCTATCATATCAAGCATTTGAGCTTGTGTGACAGGCTTTTTTTATGTACAGGGGGCAAAAAAGGGGCAAAACTATAAATTATCTAGCAAATTGAGGATATTGTCATTCATCTTCTTTGTAACGTGTGTAGATTTTGTTTATTGTCCTAGAATCAGAACGACCTACTCTTGTCATAATTGCTTTTAGAGTTACGCTATTCTGCTTACGAGAGTACGCCTAAAGATGTGGTAGGTGAGGTGCCTATCAATGGATTCTTCAAGTTGTGTATTTGTTTTCAGATTTAAATCTTCAATAGCTTTTACGATTTTTGGCAGTTCCGCTCGTCATGCAGAATTATATTCGATATACTCAAGGTTCACTGTGTAAGCAAGAGACAGGTTTAAGATTAATTTAGATTACTCTGATTTTGACTTTGAAAGATCAAGTTTGATTAGAAAGCGTTGAATGTATTTTATATCGATATAAAGCTCAAATGCCTATTTAAAATCATTCATGCTACTAGTAAGAGAGCTGATATAGCTCCCTTAGATTTTTTTTGGTAAAAAGTCCACCACTCTTCTAAAAAAGTGAAATTTACTTTAATATATAGCTTAGATACTGCAATAAATGGCCATTATGCTACTGTTGTATATGGATATAATGCTGAAAAGTTGAAGAAATTCAAATGTCGACTGAATATGACAGATATGGGATAAGAAGAGAGAGCAAGCGATCCTTTTATCTTTATATTATCGTGATTTCTTAATTTTAATGGATACAGTAGAAAACGAGATTATAGAAGTAAAAAAATTGAAAAGCAGTTGGAATTTATTGCTAATCTCTGAAATGATGTAAGTATTAATGATTTACTGAAATAAACAGATTTGGCAAAAATTATGTCTATCTTTACAGAATTTTATGCTCAATTAGTAGGTAATGTAGAGCTAAAAAGGAAGTGATGGCACTTGAGCAAATTTTCAAATGTTTTTATAGTTTTATCAGGCAAGTTAAAGAGGGGCTTCTGGTGTGAGTATTCGTGATTTCATGGAAGGGACTAATGGAGTCCTGGCAACAATTGAAAAAGTGATAAAGAAGAACTAATCGATTTAGCTGGTTTTGAACTTTAACTTGTCAATGTAGCTATAAGAGAGTATAGTAATGTTAAAAATATGGGGGCTATATGGATAAGCAATTTGTTATACCAGTGAGAGTTGATGAGAGAATTTTAAATAAACTCGATTTTGTATCAATAAAGCTACAATAAGGACAATCAGAAACGATTGGTAAAGGACTAGAGAGGCTCTATAGTGATCTGGGGAGAAAGATGACTGGAAAAGGATTGATTTGGGCACATATTTGATTAGGTGTGGCTATTTCTGCCTTAGCACTCTATACCTAAACGATTATTTATATTTTTAATCATGATATGGAAGAAATTTTTGCAACTTTTATTATGTTGGTAATTTATGAACCATTCTTTCCGTTATTTTTGATATCAGTTGGTGGATTATCTTTATTGAATTAGGTAGAATTCGCTTATCGTAATTTGCAACGATATAAAAAATTAAATAGTCCCTTCTTTTTGATAGTACTTTTACAAATAAAAGTCTTAGTAATATAATAGAGCTATAGAAGGGGAGGTGGAAGAAATGTTTCGAAAAGAAAAAGCACGCAAGCGATTTTGGTTTTGGTTTATCATCTTTATCCTTTATCTTGCTTTTGGATTGTATTGTATTTGTACGAATTTTGGAGATACCTTAGGTATGATTTTTCTTTCACCTTTTATCTTTGCTTCCCTGCCACTCTACGCCTATGTAATTCTTGGTTTGTTTATCTGGTTTTTTATGAGACTGGCAATGGATGATTTTATGTCTCTTTAGTTAAAGGAAAGCTAAGATCGAGAAAGGACACATTTCGTCCTTTCTTTTTTTGATAGATATAGTTTTTCTTTTTTAAAGAGAATTTTTTTACAAAAATTCTTGGTTATTTTGTTTATTTATGCTATAATAGGAACAATTATTTTTAGGAGGTGCAGTATGTCTTATTTGTTTGAGATATTACCGAGTTTATTGAGCGGTGCAAGCATGACTTTGCAGGTTTTTGCACTGGTCTTGATTTTTTCTATTCCCTTGGGCGTTTTGATTGCCTTTGCTTTGCAAGTCCATTGGAAGCCCCTCCATCATCTGATTAATATTTATATTTGGATTATGCGGGGAACACCCTTGCTCTTGCAATTAATCTTTATCTATTATGTGCTGCCAAGTATTGGGATTCGTTTGGACCGTCTTCCTGCGGCTATCATTGCCTTTGTTCTCAATTATGCGGCTTACTTTGCTGAAATCTTCCGTGGAGGGATTGATACTATTCCTAAAGGTCAATATGAGGCTGCCAAGGTCTTGAAGTTCAGTCCTTTTGCCACAGTACACTATATTATCTTGCCCCAAGTGACCAAGATTGTTCTTCCTAGTGTCTTTAATGAAGTCATGAGTTTGGTCAAGGATACCTCTCTGGTTTATGCTCTAGGCATTTCAGACCTTATCTTGGCTAGTCGAACGGCTGCAAACCGTGATGCTAGTCTAGTTCCAATGTTCTTGGCAGGAGCCATTTACTTGATTTTGATTGGTATTGTGACCATTCTTGCAAAAAAAGTTGAGAAGAAGTACAGTTACTATAGATAGGAGGCTGCCATGTTAGAATTACGAAACATCAATAAAGGCTTTGGTGAAAAGCAAATTTTATCTAATTTCAGTCTAAAAATTCCTGAAAAGCAAATCTTGGCTATCGTAGGACCTTCTGGTGGAGGTAAGACAACCCTCTTACGTATGCTTGCAGGTCTTGAAACCATTGATTCAGGGCAAATCTTTTATAATGGAGAATCTTTAGAACTGGATGAACTGGAGAAGCGAAATCTATTGGGATTTGTATTTCAAGATTTTCAACTTTTTCCCTCATTTATCAGTTCTAGATAATTTGACTTTATCACCTGTGAAAACTATGGGAATGAAGCAGGAAGAGACTGAGAAGAAGGCGCGAGGGCTTTTGGAACAGTTAGGACTAGCAGGGCACGCAGATGCCTATCCTTTCTCATTATCTGGTGGGCAAAAGCGCGTGTGGCCTTGGCGCGTGCTATGATGATTGACCCAGAAATCATTGGCTACGATGAACCAACTTCTGCCCTAGATCCAGAATTGCGCTTGGAAGTGGAAAAACTAATCTTGCAAAATAGGGAACTTGGGATGACGCAGATTGTGGTAACCCACGACTTACAATTCGCTGAAAATATCGCAGACCAGATTCTTAAGGTTGAGCCCAAGTAGGAGGTGCCGATGACTAATAAGAAAATTGCTTTAGTATTGGTTTCTCTCCTGACTCTCTTTTTAACGGCCTGTACTCAGAAAGCTAGTGATCCAAAGCAGGATAACTGGGATAAGTATCAAGAGCAGGGAACCATTACTATTGGTTTTGACAATACCTTTGTACCCATGGGTTTTGAAGAAAAGAATGGCCAATATACAGGCTTTGATATTGATTTGGCACAAGCTGTCTCTGAAAAATTAGGTGTCAAGGTGCAATTTCAGCCAATCGACTGGGATATGAAGGAGACGGAACTGCAAAATGGAACCATAGACGCCATCTGGAATGGCTATTCTGCCACAGATGAGCGCCGAGAGAACGTTGCTTTTAGCATTCCTTATATGGAAAATCAGCAGGTTCTGGTTGCTAAGAAAAACCAGCAGATTCATTCAGTAGAGGATATGAAGGATAAGACCTTGGGAGCCCAAGCAGGTTCCTCTGGTTATTTAGACTTTGAAGCCAAGCCAGATTTATTGAAAAATCGTGTCAAAGACCAGAAGGCTAATCAGTACCAGAGTTTTAATGAGGCCTTGATTGATTTGAAAAATGACCGGATTGATGCCTTGTTGATTGACCGAGTGTATGCTAATTACTATCTCCAGTCTGAGGGTATATTAAATGACTACAATGTCCTTTCAGCAGGATTTGAAAGTGAATCCTTTGCGGTCGGAGTTAGACCAACTGATAAAAGATTATTAACAGCATTAAACCAGGCCTTTGTTCAACTATACCAAGAAGGAAAGCTCCAAGAAATCAGCCAAAAATGGTTTGGAGAAGATGTGGCAACAAAAGAAGTGAAAAGTAGAGATTGAGTTTTTCCTCAGTCTCTTTTTGTATCGAAAAATCCCCTGACAAGAGTCAGAGGATAAGAGCTTATTTCATTGTTGGGAAGAGCAATACGTCACGGATAGTGGTTGTGTCAGTGAGGAGCATGCAGAGACGGTCGATACCTATTCCTAAACCACCTGTTGGAGGCATACCGTATTCAAGGGCTTCAATGTAGTCGTAGTCGATGCCTGTCGCTTCATCGTCACCAAGTTCTTTGGCTTTGGCTTGGGCTTCGAAACGGCTAAGCTGGTCGATTGGGTCGTTCAACTCAGTAAAGGCATTACCGTACTCCTTAGTCATGATGAAGAGCTCGAAACGGTCAGTAAAGCGTTCGTCTTCAGGATTTTTCTTAGCCAGTGGAGATACAGCTACTGGATGTCCATAAACAAAGGTTGGTTGGATCAAAGTTTCTTCAACAAACTCTTCAAAGAAGGCATTGATAATGTGACCAACTTCAGTGTAGTGTTTCTCAACTGGAACTTTTTTCTCAGCAGCGATAGCTTTGGCTTCCTCCAAAGTCATGTCTTGCCAGAAATCGACACCAGTAATTTCTTTGATAGCATCAACCATGTGAACACGTTTAAATGGTTGGTTAATCTTGATTTCAGTACCTTGATAGTTGACTGGACCATCTCCCTTAACTGATTTAGCAGCGTGTTGGATAATACCTTCCGTCAAGTCCATGATGTCTTGGAAGTCTGCATAAGCTTGGTAAACTTCGATAGAAGTAAACTCAGGGTTGTGAGTAGCATCCATTCCTTCGTTACGGAAGATACGGCCAATTTCATAGACGCGTTCCATACCACCGACGATAAGGCGTTTCAAGTGAAGCTCAGTCGCGATACGAAGTACCATGTCAATGTTTTGGGCATTGTGGTGAGTGATAAATGGACGGGCAGCAGCACCACCAGCTTCGTTGTGAAGAACAGGTGTTTCCACTTCAAGGAAACCTTTTTGATCAAGGTAACGACGGATTTCAGAGATGATTTTTGAACGAGTGACAAAACGCTCAAAACTTTCACGGTTAGAAATCAAGTCAAGGTAACGTTTACGGTAAATTGTTTCAACGTCTGTCAAACCGTGGAATTTCTCAGGAAGAGGACGAAGAGCCTTAGACAAGTGTGTGATGTGAGTAGCTTTGATAGAGAGTTCTCCCATATCTGTACGCATGACTTCGCCTTCGACACCAAGGAAGTCACCAAGGTCTGCTTTTTTGAAGATTTCATAGTTTTCTTCACCGACAGCATCCTTACGAACGTAGATCTGGATTTGACCTTCGCGGTCTTGAAGGTGAGCAAAACCTACTTTACCTTTACCACGTTTGGTTACCAAGCGTCCAGCGATAGTAGCTGTTTCGTTTTTATCATGTAATTGTTCTTTATCGAGGTCAGCAAATTTATCTTTTAATTCTTGTGAATTTGCAGTGCGTTCAAAGCGTTTTCCGAAAGGATCGATTCCTTGTTCACGAAGCGCAGCCATTTTTTCACGGCGAACGATCTGCTGGTCATTTAGTTCTTCCATATGTTCTGTTGACATGGGATCCTCCTAGTTTTACTCAAAATTGAATACGATGAGTCATTTTTGCGATACTCCCATTTTATCATAAATAGCCAAGAAATTCACGGATAATCTTTCAAAACTAAAAAGAACTTGACGCTAAAATCAAGTTCTGTTATTGATAGGAAGTATCATTCCAAGTATCGAGAGTAAATGTTTCAAAATCATGGGTTTCTAGAATTGTCAGGCTGGCATTTGCTAGACCGCCATCTTTACGAAGAAGTGGTTCTTTATATCCTAGAAGAGTACGAAGACTGGCAGTAAGATTGGCACCGTGACCGACAATTAGAATACGCTCAGCTGGACTATCTTTTAATGATTTGATAAATTGGATGGTCCGTTGTGTGGTGCTATAGAGGGATTCGGCTCCAAACATTTGAGTGTCAAATTGAGCAAGATTAGATCGAAAAGCTTTGATTTGTTGCGGGTAAATAGCTTCCAAGGTTGCGATTTTCAAACCTTCTAACTTCCCCAGCTGCCATTCACGGAGATTAGAAACACTTTCTAAAGGACAGGGTGTCTTGAGTTGACTTTGGATAATCTCAGCAGATTTGACCGCTCGAGGTAAATCACTTGAATAAATCTGATCGAAAGGAACATCCTTGAGATACTGCCCTAGTTGTTTTAGGGTGTCAATAGATTCAGGAAGAAGGGGAGAATCTCCGCTAGCACCTTGAAAGCGTCCTTCTTGGTTCCAGACTGTACGACCGTGGCGGACAAAGTAGAGTTTCATTACTTACTGTCCTCCAAGATATCTGCAAAGTCAGCTTTTACAAAGCTAGCCAAGTCTTGTGGTGCGACGATAATGCTGTGACCAACTTCTCCAGCAGAGACAATCATTTGATCCAAGTCTAGAGCGATCTTATCGATAAAAATGGGGTAATTGTGTTTCTGACGAATTCCGACAGGATTATTGGCTCCATGAATGTAACCAGTTGTTTTTTCCAAGTCCTTTTGTGGAATCATGCTCACTTTTTTATTGCCAGAAATTTTGGCTAATTTCTTTTCAGACAAGTGTTGAGTGATGGGCACAATTCCGATAATCGGTCCTGTTTTATCTCCCAAAAGAGCCAAGGTTTTGAAAATCTGATCTCGTTCATAACCTTGAGGAAGCTCTCCTTCTAGGGCATTGATTTGAATCCCCTGATGTGGGATACCTGCTTTAGACAGGATTTGTTCTACCAATGTTTTTTTGATTTTAACTTTTTTTGCCATTATTTATATTTATCCTCCAATTGGCTCATCCAAATACCAAGCCAAATTCCCAACGCAAAGAAGAAGGCGATGATAACATACCCAACAAGTGAAAGGCCTGTGTATTGGATACTCTCAGCGTTTCCTGAATTTGGAATCAAAATCAAAAGGGTACTTGATAGGACGATACCGATGATGAAATGATAGACGCGTGAGTGATAGTTGTTTAAGGCATAATCCATCAATTTTGAAAAAATGATGAGAGTTGCACCTGCCCCGATTCCAATCGGGAAAAAGGTTCCCAAGAGGTCAAAGGTTTTAAAACCAGTCAACATAGGAGCATAGAGACCCAAAATCAAAAGTAGATTTGATGGACTGAGGCCAGGAACCAATACGCCAAGAGCCAGCAGTGCACCTGCTAGAACGAAATTAAGAAAGCTGGCACTTAAGGTTCCAACGACAAAATTTAAGGCATAGAGTCCTAATCCAGAAATGATAAAGGTTATCCAGAACCAAGCTAAATCAATCTTGTCTCGATCAGATTCTCGAGTTGATTCTTTGAGAAGGCTAGGAACTGTACCAATGATGGCACCCGCAAAGCTCCATAAGACAAAGACCTGATAATTTTCAAGCAGGTATTCAATCGGGTAGGAAAATAATCCGATTCCCAGAAGCATACCAATGGCAACTGGTATAAAATACAAAACATTTTCTTTAAAGTCTTTAAAGGGATGGGCCAGAAAGCCAATCATCCGTTCATAAATTCCTAAGATTGCTGCTAGAACCCCTCCGGAAATTCCCGGTAGAATAAATCCAAGAGCAATGACAATCCCTTTAATAACACGTGCTAACCATGAGAGCATATTGTTCCTCCAACTATTTCTATTTCAAAAAATCCTTACTATATTGTATCACAATCAAACACAAAAAGAAAAAGCAAATGATAAACAAATGCTTTTAAGGTTTTAAAAAGAGTTTTCTAAAGGTTTCTTCTTTATTTTTTAAGGAAGAGATGACGTTGATATCCAAATCGTGGTCAAAGCCAGCAATTTTCCCTTTAGAAGTGTATTGGTGAATATCGTAATCTAAGTCAGTCTTAGGAGTTGCCTCGTAAAATCCTGAGTCAGAACCATAGGAAGGAATCCAAACAGACGTAAACTTGTCAGTATCAATACTGTGTTCTTCCATGAAGTAGACTCCGACGTAGATTCCGATATTTTTAGCACCTAGTGATTCTAGTTTTGCACGAAAGGCTTCAACACCTTCGTTCATATTGGACATGGTTTTTTCTTCCACATCTAGCCAATAGTAGCTAGGGCTGTATGGCGATGCGGAATTATAAAAACTTTCAGCAGCTTTTTCCATTTCTTGGATACTTTTACCTGCCACATAAGCGTAGACACCTACTGGGACATTTCGTTTTTGAAACTCGGTAATATGGTTTTTAAAGGCTTTATCTACCCCATTAACAAAAGAAGCATCATTTTCTTTGGATGTTTGAGCACCACTATGAACACGAACGATGGCTCCAGAAATGTTTTGGGAAAGAGTATCGTAATTAATTTCTTCAGGTCGTTGCCAACCAGAAACATCAATTACTGGTTTATCTATATTATGTAGTGCTTGTGTTTCTACTTGCGCGATATTTGACTTTGTTTTTACAGGATGGTCCTCAAAACGAGGGCGATTTAGGATTAAAATGAAAATCATAATTCCAAAAAAACCAAATAAAATAAGCGGATTAATTTTCTTTCTCATACCTTATAATTTTACCTTAAAAATGAAAAAAAATCAAAAAAAATACTCAAAAAATGGGTTAAGAAAAGACTTTAGAGCATTTTTTCATTCAAGAGCGCGGAATGATTTGAAATATGGTATAATAAAAGGGAATTTCTAGAGAAAAGAGAAGATTATGTCAAATTATGCCATTATTTTAGCAGCGGGTAAAGGAACTCGCATGAAATCGGATTTGCCAAAGTTTTGCACAAGGTTGCGGGTATTTCTATGCTAGAACATGTTTTCCGTAGTGTGGGAGCTATCCAACCTGAAAAGACAGTAACAGTTGTAGGACACAAGGCGGAATTGGTGGAAGAGGTCTTGGCTGGACAGACAGAATTTGTAACTCAATCTGAACAGTTAGGGACTGGCCATGCAGTTATGATGACAGAGCCTATCCTAGAAGGTTTGTCAGGTCATACCTTGGTAATCGCAGGGGATACTCCTTTAATCACAGGTGAAAGCTTGAAAAACTTGATTGATTTCCACATCAATCATAAAAATGTGGCCACTATCTTGACTGCTGAAACAGATAATCCTTTTGGCTATGGACGAATTGTACGTAATGACAATGCTGAGGTTCTTCGCATTGTTGAGCAGAAGGATGCTACAGATTTTGAAAAGCAAATCAAGGAAATCAACACTGGAACTTACGTCTTTGATAACGAGCGTTTGTTTGAGGCTTTGAAAAATATCAATACCAACAATGCTCAAGGAGAATACTATATTACAGACGTCATTGGTATTTTCCGTGAAGCTGGTGAAAAAGTTGGCGCTTATACTTTGAAAGATTTTGATGAAAGTCTTGGGGTAAATGACCGTGTGGCACTTGCGACTGCTGAGTCGGTTATGCGCCGTCGCATCAATCATAAACACATGGTCAATGGGGTTAGCTTTGTCAACCCAGAAGCAACTTATATCGATATTGATGTTGAGATTGCTCCCGAAGTTCAAATCGAAGCCAATGTTACCTTGAAAGGGCACACGAAAATTGGTGCTGAGACTGTTTTGACAAATGGTACTTATATAGTGGATAGCACTATCGGAGCAGGAGCTGTTATTACCAATTCTATGATTGAGGAAAGCAGTGTTGCAGACGGTGTGACAGTCGGCCCTTATGCCCACATTCGTCCAGGTTCATCTCTAGGTGCCCAAGTCCACATTGGGAACTTTGTTGAGGTGAAAGGCTCTTCAATCGGTGAGAATACCAAGGCTGGTCATTTGACTTATATCGGAAACTGTGAAGTGGGTAGCCATGTTAACTTTGGTGCTGGAACCATTACAGTCAACTATGACGGCAAAAACAAATACAAGACAGTCATTGGAAACAATGTCTTTGTTGGTTCAAATTCAACCATTATTGCGCCAGTAGAGTTAGGTGACAATTCCCTTGTTGGAGCTGGTTCAACGATTACCAAAGATGTTCCAGCGGATGCTATTGCTATTGGTCGTGGTCGTCAGGTCAATAAAGACGAATATGCAACACGCCTTCCTCATCATCCTAAGAATCAGTAGGAGTCTATCATGGAATTTGAAGAAAAAACGCTTAGCCGAAAAGAAATCTATCAAGGACCAATATTTAAACTGGTTCAAGATCAGGTTGAATTACCAGAAGGCAAGGGAACTGCCCAACGGGATTTGATTTTCCACAATGGAGCTGTCTGTGTTTTAGCGGTAACGGATGAGCAAAAGCTTATCTTGGTCAAGCAGTACCGCAAGGCCATTGAGGCAGTCTCTTATGAAATTCCAGCCGGAAAATTGGAAGTAGGAGAAAATACAGACCCTGTAGCAGCAGCCCTTCGTGAGTTAGAGGAAGAAACAGCCTATACAGGGAAATTAGAACTCTTATACGATTTTTACTCAGCCATTGGCTTTTGTAATGAAAAATTAAAACTATACCTAGCAAGCGATTTGATAAAGGTAGAAAATCCGCGTCCGCAGGATGAAGATGAGACCTTGGAAGTTCTTGAAGTGAGCTTAGAAAAAGCCAAGGAATTGATCCAATCAGGTCATATCTGTGATGCCAAGACAATTATGGCTGTTCAGTATTGGGAATTGCACAAAAAATAGAGGAGGTCAGTATGGGTAAACCTTTATTAACGGATGAAATGATTGAAAGAGCTAATAGAGGCGAAAAGATTTCAGGTCCTCCTTTGCTAGATGATGAGGAGACAAAAATTTTACCAACCTCTTCTTCCCGTTTTGGTTATGCCAATCCTAAGGATCATGGTTTTAGCCAAGAAACCTTGAAGATTCAGGTCGAACCGTCTATTCATAAAAGCCGTCGCATTGAAAATACCAAGAGAAATGTCTTCAATTCTAAGTTGAATAAAATCTTATTTGCTGTCATCTTTCTCTTGATTTTGCTTGTCTTAGCAATGAAACTTTTGTAATAGAAAAGGAATTGAAATGAAAATAGGAATTATTGCGGCTATGCCAGAAGAACTGGCTTATCTGGTCCAGCATTTAGACAATGCCCAAGAGCAAGTTGTTTTGGGGAATACCTATCACATAGGAACCATTGCCTCTCATGAAGTCGTTCTTGTAGAAAGTGGAATTGGTAAAGTTATGTCTGCTATGAGTGTAGCGATTTTGGCTGATCATTTCCAGGTGGATGCTCTAATTAATACGGGCTCAGCTGGGGCAGTAGCAGAAGGTATCGCTGTTGGGGATGTCGTGATTGCTGACAAGTTAGCCTATCATGATGTGGATGTTACAGCTTTTGGCTATGCTTATGGGCAAATGGCGCAACAACCGCTTTATTTCGAATCAGATAAAACCTTTGTTGCCAAATCCAAGAGAGTTTATCTCAATTGGATCAAAACTGGCATCTTGGTTTGATTGCTACAGGAGATAGTTTTGTTGCAGGAAATGATAAGATAGAAGCGATTAAGTCTCATTTCCCAGATGTTTTAGCCGTGGAGATGGAGGGGGCAGCTATTGCTCAAGCAGCGCATGCTCTTGATCTTCCAGTACTAGTCATCCGAGCTATGAGTGACAATGCCAACCATGAAGCGAACATCTCTTTTGATGAGTTTATTATCGAAGCTGGACGTCGCTCTGCCCAAGTCTTATTAGCCTTTTTGAAGGCCTTAAATTAAGCGAAAATTTGACAGTTTTTCTAGCTTATGATAAGATTTAAGTAAAGAAAAGCTAGAAAACGTTTCAGAGGATATTATGAGCATTGAAATGACCGTCAGTGAGATTGCAGAGGTCTTAGGATTATCTCGCCAAGCAATCAATAACCGTGTCAAAGAATTACCAGAAGAAGACACAGATAAAAATGATAAAGGGGTAACAGTCGTTACCAGAAGTGGCTTGATTAAGCTAGAAGAAATCTATAAAAAAACGATTTTTGAAGATGAGCCTGTCAGTGAAGATGTCAAGCAACGTGAACTGATGGAGATTCTGGTTGATGAGAAGAATGCAGAAATTCTTCGTCTCTATGAACAATTAAAAGCCAAGGATCGTCAGTTATCAGAAAAAGACGAGCAGATGCGTATCAAAGACCGTCAGATTGCTGAGAAAGACAAACAACTCGATCAGCAGCAACAATTGACCCTTCAAGCCATGAAGGATCAAGAAAATCTTAAGCTAGAGCTGGACCAAGCAAAAGAAGAAGTCCAATCCACTAAGAAAGGCTTTTTTGCTCGTTTATTTGGAGGATAATCAAGGAGCTGTTTAGGTTAAATGCTAACCTGATGGCTTCTTTTATTTCTAATCTAAATAGTATAGTTGATCAAGTAAAATAACAGTAGAGGAGAGGTATAGAATGGAACGATTAGAAGATTACATTGCTTTTGACTTAGAATTTAATCAGCATGAAGGACAAACACACTTGATTCAAGTATCGGCAGTGCGTTTTAGAGATGGTCAGGAAATCGATGCCTATGATTCCTATGTTCATACCAGTGTTCCCTTAAAAAGTTTTATCAATGGTTTGACTGGGATTACAGCTGAGACTCTAAAAGATGCTCCCCCAGTGGAGAAAGTTATAAAAGATTTCCAAGAGTTTGTGGGTTCTTTACCCATGGTTGGCTACAATGCTGCTAAAAGTGATTTGCCTATTCTAGCGGATCATGGTTTAGATTATAGCCAGCAGTATAAGGTGGATTTGTATGATGAAGCTTTTGAACGTCGGAGTTCGGATTTACACGGTATTGCCAATCTCAAATTGCAAACCGTTGCCTCGTTTCTTGGATTTCAAGGTCAGTCTCATAATAGCTTAGAGGATGCTCGTATGACGGCGCGTGTTTACGAGTCTTTTCTAGAGTCGGATCAAGCTAGAGAATTGTTAGGGACAGAAAGTAGCCTATCAAATAATCCTTTTGGGGGCTTGGACTTGTCTCAATTATTTGACTAGGAGTGCCTATGAAACCTGAAAAACCTAAAAATCTAGGTTTTAAGCAGATATACTTTAATCTAGATAAAATACTCTTTCTATTTTTCTTGACTTTCATGATGATTGAGTTTGTCTGGTTACCATCAAATTCTTGGATTGCTGGACTTTTACTCCGTCAGACAGGCTATCTCTTTCTTTCCTACAATAATATTTTTGCCATTATAACGGGTTCACCCTTTATTAGTTTTGCTTTATTTGTTCTGGTAATTGTTAATTTATTGATCGCCTATTACCAGATAGGACTTCTCTTTATCGGTGCTCGTCATTTATTATGTCATGAAAAGAGGACCTTGCTAGAGTACAGTCGCAAGGTCTTTCATCAAAGTTTCTTGTTTATGAAGCAAGTCACGCTTGCAAGATAGCCTTTATCTTCTTTTATGTCATGATGCTCTTTCCATTGATTAGAAAGATTTTAAAGATTTACTACCTCAATAAAATTGTCATTCCGGACTTTATCGTTGATCATGTAGAAGACAAGTATTGGCTAGTAGGTATAGTGGTTACTATTCTGACTTTACTGCTATTTTACATTTCAGTGCGCTTGATGTTTGCCCTACCTCAGCTTTTATTTGAGAAAAAAACAGTCAAAGAAGCGGTCAGATACAGTCTAGAGAAGACAAGAAAGCACTCCTGGTTTTATATTTGGAACTTGCTTTGGATTATCGTCAAAACATACCTATTTTTCATTCTTTTATTGATTCCAATCTTGGCAAGTCAGGCACTAATGGATGGTTTGACCCATAAGGAATCTCTTGTACTGGGAATTATCAACTTTGTCTTGATTAAGAATTTCCACTATATGGCCTTGACTTACTTTCTTATTAAATTTGTTTCCTTCTTAACAGGAGAAGAATTAGAAATCACACCAAGGCGAAAGAAAGACCACTGGATGAGATGGGGAGTGATGGGCTGTGCTGGTATCTTTTTCGCTCTTGAGGGTTATGTTTATTTGGAAGCTCCAGTTGCCAATAAACCTTTAATTATCTCTCACAGGGGAGTATCCAATAAGAATGGTGTGCAGAATACAGTTCAATCTTTAGAAAAGACAGCCCAACTAAGTCCAGACTTTGTTGAGACAGATGTTCAGGAAACGAAAGATGGCCAGTTTGTCATGATGCATGATGCCAATATCAAGAATCTGACAGGTGTTAATGCCAATCCACAGGATCTAACTTTGAAAGAATTAACCAAACTCGATATTTCAGAAAATGGTTATCATAGCAAGGTGTCCAGTTTTGATGACTACCTCAATAAAGCCAATGAATTGCATCAAAAACTTCTTATTGAGATTAAGACCAGTCGAAAAGATAGCCCAGATATGATGAAACGCTTTATGGAAAAATATGGAACGGTTCTTAAGCAGAATGGTCACCAAATGCAATCCTTGGACTACCATGTGATTGATCAGGTTTTAGCCTACGATTCTCAAATTCCAATCTATTTCATCCTACCTTATAATAGTATTTTTCCAAGAACCAAGGCTACAGGTTATACCATGGAGTATTCAACTTTAGATGAAAATTTTGTCAACAAGCTTTGGAATACCGATCAGAAATTGTACGTGTGGACTATCAATAGTTCAGAGTCCTTTGATAAATCTGTTCATTTGGGTGCAGACGGCATGATAACGGATGACTTGGAAATGATTCAAGATCAGGTTTCCATTGCCCAAGAAGACCCAGAGTATACGGATTTACTGTTCAAACAGGCTATGGAATTCTTTAATTTAGTAAGCAAAAAGAGCCTGAGACGAAATAGTTCTCAACCACAAAAAAGCAACGGCAAATCCGTTGCTTTTTTGGAGATAAGGGACTATTGTCCTAGGCTCAGTCTTGAGATAAGGTCCTTAGAAACTCGTATTCTGAGGATCTTATCTTAAATCAGAGGTTGGCAAGAGCCAACCTTATTTGATATAGAGTTCTTGATTTTTTAGGATAATCTCTCGTACACTTGTAAACTTTTTGAGTTTTTTGATTTCTTCTGGATGAGTGACGAGAGTGATAACGTAACCTTCCTTGCCCATACGACCAGTACGGCCAGCACGGTGGGTGTAGGTTTCCATATCTCTAGGAACATCAAAGTTTACGACGCATTCTAGGCTATCAATATCAATTCCACGAGCCAAAAGGTCAGTTGCAAGGAGCAGGGTTAGTTGCTTGTCTTTAAACTTTTCTAAGATGACTTTTCTAAATTTGACATTGACATCACTAGCTAGAGAAACAGCCAAGATATCACGATACTGTAATTTTTCTTCTGCGCTTCCAAGGTCTGATAGGCTGTTAAAGAAGACCAGACCGCGGAAATCCTCAACATGAGCTAGTTTTCGTAGCATATCCACTCGGTGACGTTGATCAACCTGCATATAGAAATGTTGGATGTTGTCCAATTTTTGGTCAGAAAGATCAATGGTACGTGTGCTAGGCGCAATCTTTTCTTGGTCAAACTTGGCCGTCGCACTCATGTAGATGAGTTGGTGGTCACGAGGTGCGTAGTGAGTAATTTTCTCGACAAAGTGAATTTGAGAATCATCTAGTAATTGATCAAATTCATCCAGGATGATGGTTTCTACATTCATCATCTTGATTTTTTTCAATTTAATTAGTTCAAAGATACGGCCAGGAGTTCCAATCAGAATTTCTGGTCCTTTTTTTAGGCGTTCAATCTGGCGTTTCTGGCTCGAACCTGATAAGAAGAGTTGGGCAGTCAAGCCGATAGCTTCAGCCCATGTTTTACACACTTCAAAAATCTGTCCAGCAAGTTCAGTATTTGGTGCTAGAATCAAGAGTTGTTGGGCTTTTTTCTTTTGTAGTCTGAGAAGACTTGGTAGAAGGTAAGCTAGGGTCTTACCAGTTCCTGTTGGGCTCACTCCTAGGAGGTTTTCTCCAGCAAGAAGGGGCTCAAATAGTTGAATTTGAATGGGGGTAAATTCTTGGAAACCGAGTTGGTCACTTAGTTCTTGCCATTCAGTAGGTAGTTTGGTTTTCATTTTTCTGCCTCAAATCTAATGCCAGCAGTCTGGCGCATGGTATATAGTAGCTCATGAACATAACTTGCATCTTCCAGCCAAGTTTGGTAGAGATTCAGATCTGGTTGCTGGATCATGTGTGCAAATGCAGCAACTTCCTCAGTCATCGTATGAGGAGCTTGTTGGATAGGGAGCTGAACTTGATTGCCTTGATGGTCGGTAAAAATAGCCGAGCGAACATGCTCAATCGTGTTGAGAGTCAAGGTTCCATCTGTTGTGTAAATTTCGCAAGGAAGATTGGAAGTGATGTTTTTCCCAGCTTTGATATGAACTTGAAAATCAGGGTAAAAGAGGATTCCGTCTCCATTCAGGTCAATGCTATTGTCAAGCTGTTGCCCCTGATAGGTTGCATCCTGAGCTTTTCCAAAGAGGCGAATAGCAGCATAGAGGGGATAAATCCCCAAATCCATGAGAGCACCGCCAGCAAAACGATCTGAGAAGACATTTGGTATCTCCCCAGCCAACAAGTTAGGCATTTTGGAAGAATACTTGGCATAGTTGAAATCTGCCCCTAAAATTTGCTTGTCTGCTAAAAAGTTTTTGATGATAGTGAAAGCTTTTTCATGGTGATTGCGAGCTGCTTCGAATATAAAACAGTGATTTTTCTCAGCTGTATGTCTCAAATCTAGCCATTCTTGTGGCTGAGTGACAGCTGGCTTTTCAAGAATGACATGTTTACCTGCAGTCAATGAAGCTTTTGCCTGAGCAAAATGCAAGGAGTTTGGGCTAGCAATATAGACCACATCAAATGAGCTCTTCAAGAAATCCTCTACTTGATCAAAGAGTTGGATATTCTGATAGCGAGAAGCAAAGGTTGCCGCAGTTTCTAGTTTTCTAGAATAGACTGCGACCAGCTTGTATTCTCCACTGGAATGGGCTGCTTCTATGAAGTGGTGGCTGATAGCCCCTGTTCCGATGACACCTAATTTAAGCATAGTTACTCCTTTTCCGATTTCAAATCCTTCTTTCATTATAACACAGATAGACGGGACTATCCAACAGAGGGTAAAAAATTTCAAATTAGCTACTAGGCCTTTTCCAAAGAAAGTGGTACAATAATGAGATGAGTAAATGAAATGGGAGGGAAAATGAGGTTATTACCTATAAGAAAAATATCACGTCAGTCTAAGAGGCTAGCGCTTTTTTTGACGTTTTGTGCAGGATATGTAGATGCCTATACGTTTATTGTGCGAGGGAATACTCTTGTAGCTGGACAAACTGGGAATGTCGTATTTCTTTCAGTGGGACTTATTCAACATAATGTTTCTGATGCCAGTGCTAAAGTAATGACCTTGCTAGCTTTTATGATGGGGGTCTTTTTACTAACTGTTTATAAGGAAAAATTGAGAATTGTGAAAAAACCAATTTTGTCACTGATTCCTTTGGCAATCTTATCAATAGTTATCGGTTTTGTGCCGCAGACTGTAGATAATATCTATCTAGTGCCGCCCTTGGCTTTCTGTATGGGACTGGTGACAACTGCTTTTGGTGAGGTTTCGGGTATTGCCTACAATAATGCCTTTATGACAGGGAATATCAAACGGACCATGCTAGCTTTTGGAGATTATTTCCGAACCAAGCACACACCTTTTTTACGTGAAGGGATTATCTTTGTAAGCTTGCTTAGTAGTTTTGTCCTTGGTGTTGTCTTTTCAGCCTATTTGACTATTTTCTATCATGAAAAGACCATTCTTGGTGTTCCTATTATGATGAGTATTTTTTACCTCAGCATGCTTTTTGCCAAGTGGCGGAAAAAAGTAAAAGAAAAAGCTTCATTTTAGGTGTTATTACTTGTAAGAAAATAGGAGATATGCTATACTTGAAGAGTTGACTATGCACGATCCTGTGCAACCGCACGAACATCGTTGCTTGATTATTCAAGTTTAAGTGGTTCGTCCCACGATGCTAGGCGAGTCTTCACAAAAAATTCGGGGAAACCCATAAAAATCATAGGAGGTGCATAATGAGCACATACGCAATTATCAAAACTGGCGGAAAACAAGTTAAAGTTGAAGTTGGTCAAGCAGTTTACGTTGAAAAATTGAACGTTGAAGCTGGTCAAGAAGTTACTTTTAACGAAGTTGTTCTTGTTGGTGGTGAAAACACTGTTGTCGGAACTCCACTTGTTGCTGGAGCTACTGTAGTTGGAACTGTTGAAAAACAAGGAAAACAAAAAGAAAGTTGTTACTACAAGTACAAACCTAAAAAAAGGTAGCCACCGTAAACAAGGTCACCGTCAACCATATACAAAAAGTTGTCATCAACGCAATCAACGCTTAATTTTTAAGGAGAACACATGATACAAGCAGTCTTTGAGAGAGCCGAAGATGGCGAGCTGAGGAGTGCGGAAATTACTGGACACGCCGAGAGTGGCGAATACGGCTTAGATGTCGTGTGTGCATCGGTTTCTACGCTTGCCATTAACTTTATCAATTCTATTGAGAAATTTGCAGGCTATGAACCAATCCTAGAATTAAACGAAGATGAAGGTGGCTATCTGATGGTTGAAATACCAAAAGATCTTCCTTCACATCAGAGAGAAATGACCCAGTTATTCTTTGAATCATTTTTCTTAGGTATGGCAAACTTATCGGAGAACTCTTCTGAGTTCGTCCAAACCAGAGTTATCACAGAAAACTAACACGGAGGAAAACATTATGTTAAAAATGACTCTTAACAACTTGCAACTTTTCGCCCACAAAAAAGGTGGAGGTTCTACATCAAACGGACGTGATTCACAAGCGAAACGTCTTGGAGCTAAAGCAGCTGACGGACAAACTGTAACAGGTGGATCAATCCTTTACCGTCAACGTGGTACACACATCTATCCAGGTGTAAACGTTGGACGTGGTGGAGACGATACTTTGTTCGCTAAAGTTGAGGGCGTAGTACGCTTTGAACGTAAAGGACGCGATAAAAAACAAGTTTCTGTTTACCCAATCGCTAAATAAAAAGGTCCAGTGAACCTTTTTATCCCGAGCCTTGAAATGTAAAGGCGAGTAAGCTAGAAGTAGCATTGAATAAGGCTTTCCGAGTTTTCGGAGAGCCTGTTTTTTTGTTTGGTACCCATGATTTTTTCGTTCTTAGTGTAGATGAATTTTATGAGTGACATTATTTTTCTTCGATGGAAAACTTCTAAAATATGGTATAATGAAAAGATAAAGAAGTTGGGGGTAGAAGATGAACATTCAACAATTACGCTATGTTGTGGCTATTGCCAATAGCGGTACTTTTCGTGAAGCTGCTGAGAAGATGTATGTTAGTCAGCCGAGTCTGTCCATTTCTGTTCGTGATTTGGAAAAAGAGTTGGGTTTTAAGATTTTCCGTCGGACCAGCTCAGGGACTTTCTTGACCCGTCGTGGTATGGAATTCTATGAAAAAGCGCAAGAATTGGTTAAAGGATTTGATATTTTTCAAAATCAGTATGCCAATCCTGAGGAAGAAAAGGATGAATTTTCCATTGCCAGTCAGCACTATGACTTCTTGCCACCAACGATTACGGCTTTTTCAGAGCGCTATCCTGACTATAAGAACTTTCGTATTTTTGAATCAACTACTGTTCAAATCTTAGACGAAGTGGCCCAAGGGCACAGTGAGATTGGGATTATCTACCTCAACAATCAAAATAAAAAAGGGATTATGCAACGCGTTGAAAAGTTGGGCCTTGAGGTCATTGAGTTGATTCCCTTTCATACCCATATTTATCTTCGTGAAGGGCATCCTTTAGCCCAGAAAGAGGAATTGGTCATGGAGGATTTAGCTGATTTACCAACGGTTCGTTTTACTCAAGAGAAAGACGAGTACCTTTATTATTCAGAGAATTTTGTTGATACCAGCGCGAGCTCACAGATGTTCAATGTGACAGACCGTGCTACCTTGAATGGTATTTTAGAGCGGACGGACGCCTATGCGACAGGTTCTGGATTTTTAGATAGTGATAGTGTTAATGGTATCACAGTTATTCGTCTCAAGGATAACCTAGATAATCGCATGGTTTATGTTAAACGTGAAGAAGTGGAGCTGAGTCAAGCTGGGACTCTCTTTGTAGAAGTCATGAAAGAATATTTTAATCAAAAGAGGAAATCATGAAAAAAAGAGGAATAGTGGCAGTCATTGTGCTGCTTTTGATTGGGCTAGATCAGTTGGTAAAATCCTATATCGTCCAGCAGATTCCACTGGGTGAAGTACGCTCTTGGATTCCCAAATTCGTTAGCTTGACCTACCTGCAAAATCGAGGGGCAGCCTTTTCTATCTTACAAGATCAGCAGTTGTTATTCGCTGTCATTACTCTGGTTGTCGTGGTTGGTGCCATTTGGTATTTACATAAACATATGGAGGACTCACTCTGGATGGTCTTGGGTTTGACCTTGATTATTGCAGGTGGTCTTGGAAACTTTATTGACAGGATCAGTCAGGGCTTTGTTGTGGATATGTTTCATGTGGACTTTATCAATTTTGCAATTTTCAATGTGGCAGATAGCTATCTGACTGTTGGAGTGATTATTTTATTGATTGCAATGTTAAAAGAGGAAATAAATGGAAATTAAAATTGAAACTGGTGGCCTGCGTTTGGATAAGGCTTTGTCGGATTTGACAGAATTATCACGCAGTCTCGCGAATGAACAAATCAAATCAGGCCAAGTCTTGGTCAATGGTCAAGTCAAGAAAGCTAAATACACTGTCCAAGAGGGGGATGTCGTCACTTACCATGTACCAGAGCCTGAGGTCTTAGAGTATGTGGCTGAGAATCTTCCGCTAGAAATCATCTACCAAGATGAGGATGTAGCCGTCGTTAACAAGCCTCAGGGGATGGTTGTGCATCCGAGTGCTGGTCATACTAGTGGAACTCTGGTAAATGCCCTCATGTACCATATCAAGGACTTGTCGGGTATCAATGGGGTTCTGCGTCCAGGAATTGTTCACCGTATTGATAAGGATACGTCAGGCCTTCTCATGATTGCTAAAAACGATGAGGCGCATCTAGCACTTGCCCAAGAACTGAAGGATAAAAAGTCTCTTCGCAAATATTGGGCGATTGTTCATGGAAATCTGCCTAATGATCGTGGTGTCATTGAAGCTCCGATTGGCCGTAGTGAAAAAGACCGTAAGAAACAGGCTGTGACTGCTAAAGGGAAGCCTGCAGTAACCCGTTTCCACGTCTTGGAACGCTTTGGAGATTATAGCTTAGTGGAGTTACAACTGGAGACAGGGCGTACCCATCAAATCCGTGTTCACATGGCTTATATTGGTCATCCAGTCGCTGGTGATGAAGTCTATGGCCCTCGCAAGACTTTGAAAGGACATGGACAATTTCTTCATGCCAAGACTCTAGGATTTACGCATCCACGAACAGGTGAGATCTTGGAATTTACAGCAGATATCCCAGAGATTTTTAAGGAAACCTTGGAGAGATTGAGAAAGAATTAGATTTGATAAAAGGTTGAGATGGCTTGTCTCGACCTTTTTCCTATCAACTCTTTTCTATTTCCTGCCATTCATGTTATAATGGATAAATATGAAGAATCGGAGTGAGACTATGAAATTCAAACGGATTGTCTTTAAGGTGGGGACTTCTTCTCTGACGAATGAGGATGGAAGTTTATCACGTAGTAAAGTAAAAGCTATTACCCAACAGTTGGCTATGCTCGCACGAGGCTGGTCATGAATTGATTTTGGTGTCGTCAGGTGCCATTGCGGCTGGTTTTTGGGGCTTTAGGATTTAAAAAGCGTCCGACTAAGATTGCTGATAAACAGGCTTCAGCAGCGGTAGGACAAGGGCTTTTTGTTGGAAGAATACACGACCAATCTTCTCTTGCGCCAAATCGTTTCTGCACAAATTTTGCTGACTCAGGATGATTTTGTGGATAAGCGCCGTTATAAAAAAATGCCCATCAGGCTTTGTCAGTTCTACTTAGCCGTGGCGCGATTCCTATTATCAATGAGAATGACAGTGTCGTTATTGATGAGCTCAAGGTCGGGGACAATGACACTCTAAGTGCTCAGGTAGCATCCATGGTCCAAGCAGACCTTTTGGTCCTCTTGACAGACGTAGACGGTCTCTATACTGGAAATCCTAATTCAGACCCAAGAGCCAAACGATTGGAGCGAATCGAGACCATCAATCGTGAGATTATCGATATGGCTGGTGGAGCTGGTTCGTCTAATGGTACAGGTGGCATGTTAACCAAAATCAAAGCTGCAACTATCGCGACGGAATCAGGAGTTCCTGTTTATATCTGCTCATCCTTGAAGTCAGACGCTATGATTGAGGCGGCTGAGGAGACCAAGGATGGTTCCTACTTTGTTGCGCAAGAGAAGGGACTTCGTACCCAGAAACAATGGCTGGCTTTTTATGCTCAGAGTCAAGGTTCTATTTGGGTTGATAAAGGTGCTGCAGAAGCTCTCTCTCAACATGGCAAGAGTCTCCTTTTATCTGGTATTGTTGACGCAGAAGGAGCCTTTTCTTACGGTGATATCGTGACAGTATTTGACAAGGAAAGTGGAAAATCACTTGGAAAAGGACGCGTGCAATTTGGTGCATCTGCTTTGGAGGATATGTTGCGTTCTCAAAAAGCCAAGGGTGTCTTGATTCACCGTGATGACTGGATTTCCATTACTCCTGAAATCCAACTACTCTTTACAGAATTTTAGAGGTAAACTATGGTAAGTACACAAGAACAATTTGAACAGGTACAGGCTGTTAAAAAATCGATTAACACAGCTAGTGAAGAGATAAAAAACCAAGCCTTGCTAGCCATGGCTGATCACTTATTAGCAGCTACTGAGGAGATTTTAGCAGCCAATGCCCTCGATATGGAAGCGGCCAAGGGTAAAATCTCAGATGTGATGCTGGATCGTCTTTATTTGGATGCAAGTCGTATAGAAGCGATGGCAACTGGGATTCGTGAAGTGGTTGCCTTACCAGATCCAATCGGTGAAGTTTTAGAAACCAATCAACTTGAAAATGGCTTGGTTATCACAAAGAAACGTGTAGCTATGGGAGTTATTGGTATTATCTATGAAAGCCGTCCAAATGTGACGTCTGATGCGGCTGCTTTGGCTCTTAAAAGTGGAAATGCAGTTGTTCTTCGTAGTGGTAAGGATGCCTATCAAACAGCCCATGCCATTGTCACAGCCCTGAAGAAGGGTTTGGAGACCACGACTATTCACCCAGATGTGATTCAACTGGTGGAAGATACTAGTCGTGAAAGTAGCTATGCTATGATGAAGGCAAAAGGCTATCTAGACCTTCTCATTCCTCGTGGAGGGGCTGGCTTGATTAATGCCGTGGTTGAGAATGCGATTGTACCTGTTATCGAAACAGGGACTGGGATTGTCCATGTTTATGTGGATAAGGACGCAGACGAAGACAAGGCCCTGTCTATCATCAACAATGCTAAAACCAGTCGTCCTTCTGTCTGCAATGCCATGGAGGTTCTGCTGGTTCATGAAGACAAGGCAGCAAGTTTCCTTCCTCGCTTGGAGCAAGTGCTGGTTGAGAATCGAAAAGAAGCTGGGTTGGAACCAATTCAATTCCGCTTGGATAGCAAAGCAAGCCAGTTTGTTTCAGGTAAAGTAGCTGAAGCAAAAGACTTTGACACCGAGTTTTTAGACTATGTTCTAGCTGTTAAGGTTGTGAGCAGTTTAGAAGAAGCGATTGCCCATATTGAAGCCCACAGTACCCATCATTCGGATGCCATTGTGACTGAAAATGCTGAAGCTGCAGCTTACTTTACAGATCAAGTGGACTCTGCAGCGGTGTATGTTAATGCCTCAACTCGTTTCACAGATGGTGGCCAATTTGGTCTTGGTTGTGAAATGGGGATTTCTACTCAGAAATTGCACGCGCGTGGTCCCATGGGCTTGAAAGAGTTGACCAGCTACAAGTATGTGATCACTGGTGATGGACAGATAAGGGAGTAAGAGATGAAGATTGGATTTATCGGTTGGGGAATATGGGTGCTAGCTTGGCCAAGTCTGTTTTGCAGGCCAAGACGTGTGATGACATTCTTCTTGCCAATCGTAGTCAAGCCAAGGTGGATGCTTTCATCGCCAACTTTGGTGGTCAGGCTTCCAGCAATGACGAAATCTTTGCAGAAGCAGATGTGATTTTTCTAGGAGTGAAGCCTGCTCAGTTTTCTGAACTGCTTTCTCAATACCAGACCATCCTTGAAAAAAGAGAAAGTCTTCTTTTGATTTCCATGGCAGCTGGATTGACTTTAGAAAAACTAGTAAGTCTTATCCCAAGTCAACACCGAATTATTCGTATGATGCCAAATACCCCTGCTTCTATCGGACAAGGAGTGATTAGTTATGCCTTGTCTTCTAATTGCAGGGCTGAGGACAGTGAGCTCTTTTGTCAGCTTTTAACTAAGGCTGGTCTCTTGGTTGAACTGGGAGAAGGATTAATCGACGCGGCGACAGGTCTTGCAGGTTGTGGACCGGCCTTTGTCTATCTCTTTATCGAAGCCTTGGCAGATGCAGGTGTTCAGACAGGATTACCACGAGAAACAGCATTGAAAATGGCAGCTCAAACAGTTGTCGGCGCTGGACGATTGGTCCTAGAAAGCCAAGAGCATCCTGGAGTCTTGAAAGACCAAGTTTGTAGCCCAGGAGGTTCGACTATCGCTGGTGTAGCAAGCTTAGAAGCGCATGCTTTTTCGAGGAACAGTCATGGATGCAGTTCATCAATCCTACAAACGAACACAAGAATTAGGTAAATAAGAGGTAGTTTTATCTGCCTCTTTTATGGTGGTTGAAATGAGAAGACAAAAAGATTGTCACAAACCCCTATTTTTTTGATAGAATAGAAGTAGTAAAAAAGAAATGAGTTAGACATGTCAAAAGGATTTTTAGTCTCTCTTGAGGGACCAGAGGGGGCAGGAAAGACCAGTGTTTTAGAGGCTCTGCTACCAATTTTAGAGGAAAAAGGGGTAGAGGTGCTGACGACCCGTGAACCAGGCGGAGTCTTGATTGGGGAGAAGATTCGGGAAGTAATTTTGGACCCAAGTCATACTCAGATGGATGCGAAGACAGAACTTCTTCTCTATATCGCCAGTCGCAGACAGCACTTGGTGGAAAAAGTTCTTCCAGCACTTGAAGCTGGCAAGTTGGTCATTATGGACCGCTTCATCGATAGTTCTCTTGCCTATCAGGGATTTGGTCGTGGCTTGGATATTGACGCCATTGACTGGCTCAATCAGTTTGCGACAGACGGCCTTAAACCCGATTTGACACTCTATTTTGATATCGAGGTGGAAGAGGGACTGGCTCGCATTGCTGCTAATAGCAATCGTGAGGTCAATCGTTTGGACTTGGAAGGATTGGACTTGCATAAAAAAGTCCGTCAAGGTTACCTTTCTCTTCTGGACAAAGAAGGAAGTCGTATTGTCAAGATTGATGCTAGTTTTCCTTTGGAGCAAGTTGTGGAAACTACCAAGTCTGTCTTGTTTGATAGAATGGGATTGGCTAAATGAAACAAGATCAACTAAAGGCCTGGCAGCCAGATCAGTTTGACCGTTTTGTCCGTATCCTAGAACAAGACCAGCTCAATCACGCCTATCTTTTTTCAGGTTTCTTTGGAAGTTTGGAAATGGCGCAATTTTTGGCTAAGAGCCTCTTCTGTGCAGAGAAGGTAGGCGTTTTACCATGTGAGAAATGCCGAAATTGTAAGCTGATTGAACAGGGAGAATTTCCCGATGTCACTTTGATTAAGCCAGTCAATCAGGTCATAAAGACAGAACGCATTCGGGAATTGGTGGGACAATTTTCCCAAGCAGGGATTGAAAGCCAGCAGCAGGTCTTTATTATCGAGCAAGCTGAGAAAATGCATCCTAATGCAGCCAATTCTCTGCTCAAGGTCATCGAAGAACCCCAGAGTGAGGTTTATATTTCTTCTTGACCAGCGATGAGGAAAAGATCTTACCAACCATCCGCAGTCGGACGCAAATTTTTCACTTTAAAAAACAAGAAGAGAAGCTCATCTTGCTCTTAGAACAAATGGGACTGGTTAAGAAAAAAGCGACTCTCCTAGCTCAGTTTAGTCAATCGCGAGCTGAAGCAGAAAAGTTGGCTAATCAGGCAGGTTTTTGGACCTTGGTCGATGAAAGTGAACGCCTGCTGACTTGGTTAGTGGCTAAGAAAAAAGAAAGTTATCTGCAGGTTGCTAAACTAGCTAGCTTGGCAGATGACAAGGAAAAACAAGACCAGGTTTTACGGATTCTTGAAGTTCTCTGTGGACAAGATATCCTACAAGCAAGAGTAAGAGTGATTCTACAAGATTTGCTAGAAGCTAGAAAAATGTGGCAAGCTAATGTCAGCTTTCAAAATGCCATGGAATATCTGGTCTTGAAAGAAATATAAACTCAAAAATGAATGATAAAGAAAGGAAAGGGCTGTTTTATGGACAAAAAAGAATTATTTGACGCGCTGGATGATTTTTCCCAACAGTTATTGGTAACCTTGGCCGATGTGGAAGCCATCAAGAAAAATCTCAAGAGCCTGGTAGAGGAAAATACAGCTCTTCGTTTGGAAAATAGTAAGTTGCGAGAACGCTTGGGTGAGGTGGAAGCAGACGCTCCTGTCAAGGCTAAGCATGTTCGTGAAAGTGTCCGTCGAATTTATAAAGATGGTTTTCACGTATGTAATGATTTTTATGGACAACGTCGAGAGCAGGATGAGGAATGTATGTTCTGTGACGAGTTGTTATACAGGGAGTAGGCATGCAGATTCAAAAAAGTTTTAAGGGGCAGTCTCCCTACGGCAAGCTGTACCTAGTTGCAACGCCGATTGGCAATCTAGACGATATGACCTTTCGAGCTATCCAGACCTTGAAAGAAGTGGACTGGATTGCTGCTGAGGACACGCGCAATACGGGGCTTTTGCTCAAGCATTTTGATATTTCCACCAAGCAGATTAGTTTCATGAGCACAATGCCAAGGAAAAGATTCCTGATTTGATTGGTTTCTTGAAAGCAGGGCAAAGTATTGCTCAGGTATCGGATGCAGGTTTGCCAAGCATCTCAGACCCTGGTCATGATTTGGTTAAGGTAGCCATTGAGGAAGAAATTGCAGTTGTCACCGTTCCAGGTGCCTCTGCAGGGATTTCTGCCTTGATTGCCAGTGGTTTAGCGCCACAGCCACATATCTTTTACGGCTTTTTACCGAGAAAATCAGGCCAGCAAAAGCAATTTTTCGACTCGAAAAAAGACTATCCTGAAACTCAGATTTTCTATGAATCGCCCCATCGTGTAGCTGATACGTTGGAAAATATGCTAGCAGTTTATGGCGACCGCTTGGTGGTCTTGGTTAGAGAATTGACCAAAATCTATGAAGAATACCAAAGAGGTACCATTTCTGAATTGCTGGAAAGTATCGCTGCAACGCCACTCAAGGGCGAATGCCTTCTCATTGTTGAAGGTGCCAGCCAAGATGTGGAGGAAAAAGATGAGGAGGACTTGTTCTTAGAAATCCAAGCCCGTATCCAGCAAGGTATGAAGAAAAATCAAGCTATCAAGGAAGTCGCTAAGATTTACCAGTGGAATAAGAGTCAACTCTATGCTGCCTACCACGAATGGGAAGAAAATCAAGAAAATGACTAAACAGGGAAGTTTGCCTTCTTCCCTTTTTTTGTTATACTAGTAGAAGAAAAAATTAGAAAGATTTGTGGGAGTGAAAAAGTCCGGGGGACTTTTTCAGCCTGAGCCAAGAAACTCGAAATCGAAGTAAGTCCTGTGGACTTTTTCAGCCTGAGCCAAGAAATTCGAGAGCGAGGAAAGTCCAGGGGACTTTTTCAGCCTGAACCAAGAAACTCGAAATCGAAGTAAGTCCGATTGGCTTTTTCAATGTGAAACTTGTCTTCACACTCCCAAAGAGGTATTAGTGTCGTGTCTCAATCTTATATCAATGTTATCGGTGCTGGTTTGGCAGGTTCTGAAGCAGCCTATCAAATCGCAGAGCGTGGTATTCCAGTTAAACTTTATGAAATGCGTGGTGTCAAGTCGACACCTCAGCACAAAACAGACAATTTTGCTGAGTTAGTTTGTTCTAATTCCTTACGTGGGGATGCTTTGACAAACGCTGTAGGGCTTCTCAAGGAAGAAATGCGTCGCTTGGGTTCTGTTATCTTGGAATCTGCTGAAGCTACTCGTGTTCCTGCAGGTGGTGCCCTTGCAGTGGACCGTGATGGTTTCTCTCAAATGGTGACTGAAAAAGTTGCCAACCACCCCTTAATTGAAGTGGTTCGTGATGAAATTACAGAATTGCCGACAGATGTTATCACAGTTGTCGCTACTGGTCCTTTGACCAGCGATGCTCTGGCTGAAAAGATTCATGCTCTTAATGACGGCGATGGTTTCTATTTCTACGATGCGGCAGCGCCGATTATCGATGTCAATACTATAGATATGAGCAAGGTCTATCTCAAGTCTCGTTATGATAAGGGAGAAGCGTCCTACCTCAATGCTCCCATGACTAAGCAAGAATTTATGGATTTCCATGAAGCCTTGGTCAATGCGGAAGAAGCACCTCTCAATTCTTTCGAGAAAGAAAAGTATTTTGAAGGTTGTATGCCAATCGAAGTCATGGCCAAACGAGGCATTAAAACTATGCTTTATGGCCCTATGAAACCAGTCGGTCTGGAGTATCCAGACGACTACACAGGCCCTCGTGATGGCGAATTTAAAACACCTTATGCGGTTGTGCAACTTCGTCAGGATAATGCAGCTGGTAGCCTCTATAATATCGTTGGTTTCCAGACCCACCTCAAATGGGGAGAACAAAAGCGTGTCTTCCAAATGATTCCAGGTCTTGAAAATGCGGAGTTTGTCCGTTATGGTGTCATGCACCGCAATTCTTATATGGATTCACCAAATCTTCTTGAACAGACCTATCGTTCTAAGAAACAACCAAATCTCTTCTTTGCTGGTCAGATGACGGGTGTGGAAGGCTATGTTGAGTCCGCAGCGTCAGGATTAGTTGCGGGAATTAATGCGGCTCGTCTCTTCAAGGGAGAAAGCGAGGCTATTTTCCCAGAAACAACAGCGATTGGAAGTTTAGCTCATTACATCACCCATGCCGACAGCAAGCATTTCCAACCAATGAATGTCAACTTTGGAATTATCAAGGAGTTGGAAGGCGAACGTATCCGTGATAAGAAGGCTCGTTATGAAAAAATTGCAGAGCGTGCCCTCAGTGATTTAGAGGAATTTTTAACAGTCTAATTTTTTTGAAAGAATTGCTCATGATACTATAAAAATCTTAGAAATTATGATAAAATAGGTAGGATAAAAAAAGGAGAGTGAAAATGGCGAATCCCAAGTATAAACGTATTTTAATCAAGTTATCAGGTGAAGCCCTTGCCGGTGAACGTGGCGTAGGGATTGATATCCAAACAGTTCAAACAATCGCAAAAGAGATTCAAGAAGTTCATAGCTTAGGTATCGAAATTGCCCTTGTTATCGGTGGAGGAAATCTTTGGCGTGGAGAACCTGCTGCTGAAGCGGGTATGGACCGCGTTCAGGCAGATTACACAGGAATGCTTGGGACTGTTATGAATGCTCTTGTGATGGCAGATTCATTGCAACAAGTTGGAGTTGATACACGTGTACAAACAGCTATTGCCATGCAACAAGTGGCAGAGCCTTATGTCCGTGGACGTGCCCTTCGTCATCTTGAAAGGCCGTATCGTTATCTTTGGTGCTGGAATTGGTTCACCTTACTTCTCAACAGATACAACAGCGGCTCTTCGTGCAGCTGAAATCGAAGCGGATGCTATCCTTATGGCTAAAAATGGCGTAGATGGTGTTTACAATGCCGATCCTAAGAAGGACAAGACAGCTGTTAAATTTGAAGAATTGACCCACCGTGATGTTATTAACAAAGGTCTTCGTATCATGGACTCAACAGCTTCAACCCTCTCAATGGATAACGACATTGACTTGGTTGTCTTCAACATGAACCAACCAGGCAACATCAAACGTGTCGTATTTGGTGAAAATATCGGAACAACAGTTTCAAATAATATCGAAGAAAAGGAATAAGAAAGATTATGGCTAACGCAATTATTGAAAAAGCTAAAGAGAGAATGACCCAGTCTCACCAATCACTTGCTCGTGAATTTGGTGGTATCCGTGCTGGTCGTGCCAATGCAAGCTTGCTCGACCGTGTACATGTAGAATACTATGGAGTCGAAACTCCTCTTAACCAAATCGCTTCAATTACCATTCCAGAAGCGCGTGTTTTGTTGGTAACACCATTTGACAAGTCTTCATTGAAAGACATCGAACGTGCCTTGAATGCCTCTGATCTTGGTATCACACCAGCTAACGACGGTTCTGTGATCCGCTTGGTGATCCCAGCTCTTACAGAAGAAACTCGTCGTGACCTTGCTAAAGAAGTGAAGAAGGTCGGTGAGAATGCTAAAGTGGCTGTCCGCAATATCCGTCGTGATGCTATGGATGAAGCTAAGAAACAAGAAAGCAAAAGAAATCACTGAAGACGAATTGAAGACTCTTGAAAAAGACATTCAAAAAGTAACAGACGATGCTGTCAAACACATCGACGACATGACTGCCAACAAAGAAAAAGAACTTTTGGAAGTCTAAAAATAAACAGAAAAACTCAGTTGGCATTGCTGGCTGAGTTTTATTCGAAAGAAGGAAATATGAATACAAATCTTGCAAGTTTTATCGTTGGACTGATCATCGATGAAAACGACCGTTTTTACTTTGTGCAAAAGGATGGTCAAACCTATGCTCTTGCTAAGGAAGAAGGTCAACATACAGTAGGGGATACGGTCAAAGGTTTTGCCTACACGGATATGAAGCAAAAACTCCGCTTGACCACTCTAGAAGTGACTGCAACTCAGGACCAATTTGGTTGGGGCCGTGTCACAGAGGTTCGTAAGGACTTGGGTGTCTTTGTGGATACGGGCCTTCCTGACAAGGAAATCGTTGTGTCACTCGATATCCTCCCTGAGCTTAAGGAACTTTGGCCTAAGAAGGGTGATCAACTCTACATCCGTCTTGAAGTGGACAAGAAAGACCGCATCTGGGGACTCTTGGCTTATCAAGAAGACTTCCAACGTCTAGCTCGTCCTGCTTACAACAACATGCAGAACCAAAACTGGCCAGCCATTGTATACCGTCTCAAGCTATCAGGAACTTTTGTTTACCTGCCAGAAAATAACATGCTTGGCTTTATCCATCCTAGCGAGCGCTATGCAGAGCCACGTTTGGGTCAAGTTTTAGATGCGCGTGTCATTGGTTTCCGCGAAGTGGACCGTACGTTGAATCTCTCCCTCAAACCACGCTCTTTTGAGATGTTGGAAAATGATGCTCAGATGATTTTGACCTACTTGGAAAGCAATGGCGGTTTCATGACCTTAAATGATAAGTCATCTCCAGACGACATCAAAGCAACCTTTGGCATTTCTAAAGGTCAGTTCAAGAAAGCTTTAGGTGGTCTTATGAAGGCTGGTAAAATCAAGCAAGACCAGTTTGGGACAGAGTTGATCTAGGGTGACTTATGAGAAAATCATTTTACACTTGGCTCATGACCGAGCGCAATCCTAAAAGTAACAGTCCCAAAGCAATCTTGGCAGACCTCGCTTTTGAAGAGTCAGCCTTCCCAAAACACACAGATGATTTTGATGAGGTGAGTCGCTTTTTGGAAGAACATGCCAGTTTCTCTTTCAACCTAGGAGACTTTGACGCTATCTGGCAAGAATACTTAGAACACTAGCATGATTCACTAGGTTTGGGCTAGTAATTTCTCCGCCCCTTTGCTATAATAAAAAGAAATAAAAGGATTAGAGAGGTTCTTTATTTGAAGGAACATTCAATAGACATTCAACTGAGTCATCCAGATGACCTGTTTCATCTTTTTGGTTCCAATGAACGCCATCTTCGTTTGATGGAAGAAGAGCTTGATGTTGTGATTCATGCCCGTACAGAGATTGTCCAAGTTTTGGGAGAAGAGACTGCCTGTGAGGAAGCCCGTCAAGTTATTCAGGCCTTGATGGTTTTGGTGAACCGTGGGATGACCGTTGGTACGCCAGATGTGGTGACTGCAATTAGCATGGTCAAAAACGATGAAATCGACAAGTTTGTCGCCCTTTACGAAGAAGAAATTATCAAGGATAATACAGGGAAACCTATTCGTGTCAAAACACTGGGTCAAAAACTTTATGTGGACAGTGTTAAACAGCATGATGTGACCTTTGGAATTGGGCCAGCAGGGACAGGGAAGACCTTTCTTGCAGTTACTTTGGCCGTGACTGCCCTTAAACGTGGGCAGGTCAAGCGGATTATCTTGACTCGTCCAGCAGTGGAAGCTGGCGAGAGTCTTGGATTTCTTCCGGGTGATCTTAAGGAGAAGGTGGATCCTTACCTTCGACCTGTTTACGATGCCTTGTATCAGATTCTGGGAAAAGACCAAACAACTCGTCTCATGGAGCGTGAAATTATCGAGATTGCGCCCCTTGCCTATATGCGTGGACGGACCTTGGATGATGCCTTTGTCATTCTCGATGAGGCGCAAAATACGACCATCATGCAGATGAAGATGTTTTTGACTCGTTTAGGCTTTAATTCTAAGATGATTGTCAATGGAGATATCAGTCAGATTGACCTGCCACGTAATGTCAAGTCCGGTTTGATTGATGCCCAAGAAAAACTCAAGAACATCCATCAGATTGACTTTGTTCATTTCAGCTAAGGATGTGGTTCGCCATCCTGTTGTCGCTCAGATTATCCGAGCTTATGAACCAGCTCCAATTAAAAATGAAGAGCGTGAAGAAGTCCAAGAAGAAACAGAATAGCAAAAAAGAGCAGTTCAGGTGGAATTGCTCTTTCTTTTATCTGATAATTAGATTTTTTAGACTAGTTCATCGATTGAAGTATGTTTTTTATCGAGACCTTGGGCTACTGGAAGACTGGTTAAGTAACCTTGATAAGTGGTAACACCTTGGCGCAAGCCCTCATCTTCAGAGATTGCTTGTACAAATCCTTTTTCTGCTAAAGCTTCGATATAAGGAAGAGTGACATTTGTTAGGGCGATGGTTGAAGTACGAGCAACCGCACCAGGGATGTTGGCAACGGCATAGTGGAGCACACTGTGTTTTTCATAGACAGGTTCATCGTGCGTTGTCACACGGTCAGCTGTCTCGATAACGCCACCTTGGTCAACGGCAACGTCAACGATGACTGAACCTGGGCGCATTTGTTTGACCATCTCATCAGTAACCAATTTTGGTGCTTTGGCACCTGGAATGAGAACCGCCCCAATTACAACATCCGCATCTCTCACACTGGCTTCGATGTTGAATGAATTGGACATGAGAGTTTGAATTTGGTGACCAAAGACCTCTTCGAGATCTGAGAGACGTTTAGCACTGATATCAAGGATGGTTACTTGAGCACCAAGACCAAGCGCAATTCGAGCAGCATGGGTCCCTACGACACCGCCACCGATGATGCTTACTTCCCTTTAGGTACACCCGGTACACCACCCAGTAGGACACCAGAACCTCCTGCTTGCTTAGTTAGGAAATGAGCACCGATTTGGACTGCCATACGGCCTGCAACCTCACTCATAGGAACAAGGAGTGGTAACTGGCCTTGGGAATCATGGACAGTTTCATAGGCAATCCCTGTTGTTTTTGCTACTAGCATAGCATCTGCTAATTCAGGCGCTGCGGCCATGTGCAAGTAGGTGAATAGAAGCAGGTCTTCACGCAAGTACTCATATTCAGAAGTTAATGGTTCTTTTACTTTCACGACTAATTCTGCAGCCCAAGCTTCACCAGCAGTAGCGACAATCTCAGCTCCTTGCTTTTGATAGTCAGCATCAGTAAAGCCAGAACCGAGACCAGCATTTGTTTCGATAAGGACGCGATGACCACGACCGACTAAGCTGTGGACACCAGCAGGTGTGAGGGCAACACGGTTTTCATTATTCTTAATTTCTTTTGGAATTCCGATTAACATAGAGAAAAACTCCCTTTCTATTGACGGGTTGTAAATGATTTATCACAATTATCTATAAAATAAGGTGATGATTTTATTCTATATGAAACCGCTTTAAAAATCAAGAAAAACTTGTTGTAACTTCTTTTTTATGCTAGACTGGTAGAAAATATTTTTAAATGGAGGAGAAGTATGGAATCAATCTTTTTAAAACTAGCTCAGTATCCCATAGTCGAGACTGAGCGTTTATTGCTTAGACCTGTAACCTTGGATGATGCAGAAGCAATGTTTGAGTATGCCTCGGATAAGGATAATACACGTTACACTTTCCAACCAATCAAAGCTTGGAAAAAACCAAGAATAACATTGCTCAGTTCTACTTGGCAAATCCCTTGGGACGGTGGGGAATAGAACTAAAAAGCAATGGTCAGTTTATCGGTACCATTGATTTGCACAAGATTGATCCTGTTCTTAAGAAGGCGGCTATTGGCTACATTATCAATAAAAAATATTGGAATCAAGGTTTGACGACAGAAGCCAATCGTGCCGTAATTGAGCTAGCTTTTGAGAAGATAGGAATGAATAAGTTAGTTGCTTTACACGATAAGGCTAATCCCGCGTCAGGAAAGGTCATGGAGAAATCAGGAATGCGTTTTTCCCACGAAGAAACTTATGCTTGTATGGACCAACATGAAGAAGGCCGAATCGTGACAAGAGTTCATTATGTCTTGACCAAGGAAGACTATTTTGCAAATAAATAAGCAGTTGAGAAGAAATTTTCGACTGTTTTTTCTTCCTCTTACGAATAATCTAAGAGAGGAGAAAATATGGAAGCAATTATCGAGAAAATCAAAGAGTATAAAATCATTGTCATCTGTACTGGTCTGGGCTTACTTATCGGCGGATTTTTCCTGCTAAAGCCAGCTCCACACACACCTGTCAAAGAAACGAATTTACAGGCAGAAGTTGCAGCTGGTTCCAAGGATTCATCGACCGAAAAGGATGTGAAGAAGGAAGAAAAGGAAGAACCCCTTGAACAAGATCTAATCACAGTAGATGTCAAAGGTGCTGTTAAATCGCCAGGGATTTATGACTTGCCTGTAGGTAGTCGGGTCAATGATGCTGTTCAGAAGGCTGGTGGCTTGACAGAGCAAGCAGACAGCAAGTCGCTCAATCTAGCTCAGAAAGTTAGTGATGAGGCTCTGGTTTACGTTCCAACTAAGGGAGAAGAATCAGCTAGTCAACAGGCAGGTTCTGGAGCGCCTTCTTCAACAAGCAAAGAAAAGAAGGTCAATCTCAACAAGGCCAGTCTGGAAGAACTCAAGCAGGTCAAGGGACTGGGAGGAAAACGAGCTCAGGACATTATCGACCATCGTGAGTCAAATGGGAAATTCAAGTCGGTTGATGAACTCAAGAAAGTCTCTGGAATTGGTGCCAAGACCATAGAAAGTTAAAAGATTATGTTACAGTGGATTAAAAATTTCTCTATTCCCCTAATTTACCTGAGTTTTCTGTTACTTTGGCTTTATTACGCTATTTTCTCAGCATCCTATCTTGCTTTGTTGGGCTTTGTTTTTCTGCTAGTCTGTCTCTTTTTCCAATTTCCTTGGAAATCTGCGGGAAAAGTTCTAGTGCTTTGTGGAATCTTTGGCTTTTGGTTTCTGTTTCAAAATTGGAAAGAGAGTCAAGCGAGTCAAAATTTGGCGGATTCTGTTGAAAGGGTACGGATTTTACCAGACACTATTAAGGTCAATGGTGATAGTCTGTCCTTTCGTGGCAAGTCTGATGGACGCATTTTTCAAGTTTATTATAAACTCCAGTCCGAGGAGGAGAAAGAAGCCTTTCAAGCCTTAACAGCCCTTCATGATTTGGAACTTGAAGGAAAACTATCAGAGCCAGAAGGGCAGAGAAATTTTGGTGGCTTTAATTACCAAGCCTATCTGAAGACTCAGGGAATTTTCCAGACTCTAAATATCAAAAGAATACAGTCCCTTAAACAGGTTAGCAGTTGGGATATAGGAGAAAATCTATCCAGTTTACGCCGTAAGGCTGTAGTTTGGATTAAGACGCACTTTCCAGACCCTATGCGCAATTACATGACGGGGCTTCTATTAGGACATCTGGACACAGATTTTGAGGAGATGAATGAGCTTTATTCCAGTCTAGGAATTATCCACCTATTTGCCTTGTCCGGCATGCAGGTAGGCTTTTTCATGGACGGATTTAAGAAACTCCTCTTGCGATTGGGCTTGACCCAAGAAAAGTTGAAATGGCTGACTTATCCCTTTTCTCTTATCTATGCAGGCCTGACTGGATTTTCAGCCTCGGTCATTCGCAGTCTTTTGCAAAAACTATTGGCTCAACATGGGGTTAAGGGCTTGGATAATTTTGCCTTGACTATGCTTGTTCTCTTTATTATCATGCCCAACTTTTTCCTGACTGCAGGGGGAGTTTTGTCCTGCGCTTATGCTTTTATATTGACTATGACTAGCAAAGAAGAGGAGGGGCTCAAGGCTGTTGCTAGAGAAGGTCTGGTTATTTCTTTGGGAATATTGCCCATTTTATCCTTTTATTTTGCGGAATTTCAGCCTTGGTCTATCCTTTTGACCTATGTCTTTTCCTTTCTATTTGACTTGGTTTTCTTACCGCTCTTGTCTATCTTATTTGCCCTTTCCTTTCTCTATCCAGTCATTCAGCTGAATTTTATTTTTGAATGGTTGGAGGGAATGATTCGCTTGGTATCACAGGTGGCAAGTAGGCCTCTAGTCTTTGGACAACCTAATGTATGGTTGTTGATACTACTATTAATTTCTTTAGCTTTGGTCTATGATTTGAGGAAAAACATTAAAAAGCTAACAGTATTGAGCTTATTGATTGCAGGTCTCTTTTGCTTGACTAAGTATCCACTGGAAAATGAAATCACCATGCTGGATGTGGGGCAAGGCGAAAGTATTTTCCTACGGGATGTAACTGGGAAGACCATTCTCATAGATGTGGGTGGCAAGGCAGAGTCTGATAAGAAAATCGAGAAATGGCAAGAAAAGGCGACGACCAGCAATGCTCAACGAACCTTGATACCCTATCTCAAAAATCGAGGAGTAGCCAAGATTGACCAGCTGATTTTGACAAATACGGACAAGGAGCATGTTGGAGATTTGTTGGAGGTGACCAAGGCTTTCCATGTAGGCGAAATTTTAGTGTCCAAAGGCAGTTTGAAACAGAAGAAATTTGTGGCAGAACTACAAGCGACTCAAACCAAGGTGCGTAGTGTGACAGTAGGAGAGAACTTGCCCATTTTTGGAAGTCAGTTAGAAGTCCTATCTCCAAGGAAAATTGGAGATGGAGGTCATGAAGATTCCCTGATTTTGTATGGAAAACTCTTGGATAAGCACTTTCTCTTCACAGGAAATTTGGAGGAGAAAGGAGAGAAGGAATTGCTGAGGCAATATCCTGACCTAGAAGTGGATGTTTTGAAAGCTAGCCAACATGGCTCTAAAAAATCATCAAGTTCAGCCTTTCTAGAAAAACTCAAACCAGAGCTTACTCTTATCTCAGTTGAAAAGAGCAATCGAACCAAATTACCCCATCAGGAAACCTTGACACGACTGGAAGGTATCAATAGCAAAGTTTACCGAACTGACCAGCATGGAGCTATACGCTTTAAAGGATGGAATAGTTGGAAGATTGAAACGGTTCGATAAAATGGATAAAGTTTTTTGAAAAAATAACTTTTTATCTTGACAAGGGCTAGAAAACTTGGTATCATATAAAAGTTGAGAAAAGCAGAAGTGAGAGCTTCTCGCCTTGTGACATTAAGTTGCCTGGCCCTACGGATGAAAAGTTTCTAAGAAACGCTATCATAACGTGCGGGCTTGTATATTTACGAGTCCGCTATTGTTTTTCTCTAATAAAACAAAAGAGGTGAAAACCATAGCAAAGCAAGACTTATTCATCAATGATGAGATTCGTGTACGTGAAGTTCGCTTGATTGGTCTTGAAGGAGAACAGCTAGGCATCAAGCCACTCAGTGAAGCGCAAGCTTTGGCTGATAACGCTAATGTTGACCTAGTATTGATTCAACCCCAAGCCAAACCGCCTGTTGCAAATTATGGACTACGGTAAGTTCAAATTTGAGTACCAGAAGAAGCAAAAAGAACAACGTAAAAAACAAAGTGTTGTTACTGTGAAAGAAGTTCGTCTAAGTCCAACTATTGACAAGGGTGACTTTGATACAAAACTTCGCAATGCACGCAAATTCCTTGAAAAAGGAAATAAAGTTAAGGTATCTATTCGCTTTAAGGGTCGTATGATTACCCATAAAGAGATTGGTGCAAAAGTTTTAGCCGAGTTTGCTGAAGCAACTCAAGATATTGCCATCATCGAACAACGTGCTAAAATGGATGGACGTCAAATGTTCATGCAATTGGCGCCAGCGACTGACAAAAAATAATTGTCAGAAAGTTAAATAAAGGAGAAAAAATCATGCCAAAACAAAAAACACACCGCGCATCAGCTAAACGTTTCAAACGTACAGGTTCTGGTGGACTTAAACGTTTCCGTGCTTACACTTCTCACCGTTTCCACGGAAAAACTAAGAAACAACGTCGTCATCTTCGTAAAGCATCTATGGTGCATTCAGGAGATTACAAACGTATCAAAGCAATGCTTACTCGCTTGAAATAATAGCTTGACTGTAAGTAAACAATTCTAGGAAATATTTGGAGGAAATAAAACATGGCACGTGTTAAAGGTGGCGTTGTATCACGCAAACGTCGTAAACGTATTCTTAAATTAGCAAAAGGTTACTATGGAGCTAAACACATCTTGTTCCGTACTGCAAAAGAACAAGTAATGAACTCTTACTACTATGCATACCGTGACCGTCGTCAGAAAAAAACGTGACTTCCGCAAATTGTGGATCACTCGTATCAACAGCAGACTCGTATGAACGGACTTTCATACTCACAATTGATGCATGGTTTGAAATTGGCTGAGATCGAAGTTAACCGTAAAATGCTTGCTGACTTGGCTGTTAACGATGCAAAGACTTTTCACAGCTCTTGCAGATGCGACTAAAGCAAAACTTGGTAAATAATAACTGATAAGACTGGAACAGGATTGTCCCAGTCTTTTTAAAAATAAAGGAGAAAAATATGGCTTCAAAAATGCTACACACTTGCTTGCGAGTAGAAAATCTTGAAAAATCAATTGCATTTTATCAAGATGCTTTTGGATTTAAAGAATTGCGTCGCAGAGATTTTCCAGACCATGCCTTTACGATTGTCTATCTAGGACTTGAGGGTGATGACTATGAGTTGGAGTTGACTTATAACTACGATCATGGTCCTTATGTGGTTGGAGATGGATTTGCCCATATCGCCCTCAGTACACCTGATCTTGAGGCTCTTTACCAAGAGCATAGTGCCAAAGGATATGAAGTGACTGAGCCAAATGGTCTACCAGGAACTGCGCCTAATTATTACTTTGTCAAAGATCCTGATGGCTACAAGGTCGAAGTCATTCGTGAAAAATAATCTCGTGAGGTCAAGTAGAATGTTCGTTTTCTACTTGACTTTTTTTAGCTGAAAGAGTATACTAATAAAAATTTAACCTTTAAGGGGAGTCCAGAGAGACTCACAAGGTGTCAGATAAAAGAATAGTGCAATTTTCTAGAGGAGACTTTTTGAGTGTGCTCTCTTGTGTTGTACGATTTTAACTGAGGCCTTGCACTAGCAAGGTCTTTTCTTTATCTGCTCCCCTTAAAATTTAAGGAGGAAAAGTCATGAATCCCACATGTAAGAAACGTTTGGGTGCCATTCGTTTGGAAACCATGAAGGTGGTTGCACAGGAGGAAATCGCGCCAGCAATCTTTGAACTGGTCCTAGAAGGAGAAATGGTTGAAACTATGCGAGCAGGCCAATTTCTTCATCTGCGTGTGCCTGATGATGCCCATCTTTTGCGTCGTCCTATTTCAATTTCGTCTATTGATAAGGTAAAGAAGCAGTGTCACCTCATTTACCGGATTGAGGGAGCTGGGACAGCTATTTTCTCAACCTTAAGTCAAGGAGATACTCTTGATGTGATGGGGCCTCAGGGAAATGGTTTTGACTTGTCTGACCTTAATGAGCAGAGCCAGGTTCTCCTTGTTGGTGGGGGGATTGGTGTTCCGCCCTTGCTTGAGGTGGCCAAGGAATTACATGCGCGTGGTGTGAAAGTAGTGACAGTTCTAGGTTTTGCTAATAAGGATGCTGTTATTTTAGAGACGGAATTAGCTCAATATGGTCAAGTATTCGTAACGACAGATGATGGTTCTTATGGTATCAAGGGAAATGTTTCCGTTGTTATCAAGGATTTAGACAATCAATTTGATGCTGTTTACTCATGTGGGGCACCTGGAATGATGAAGTATATCAATCAAACCTTCTATAACCATCCAAGGGCCTATCTATCTCTGGAATCTCGTATGGCTTGTGGGATGGGGGCTTGCTATGCCTGCGTCCTAAAAGTGCCAGAAAGCGAGACGGTCAGCCAACGCGTCTGTGAAGATGGCCCTGTTTTCCGCACAGGAACAGTTGTATTATAAGGAGAAAATTATGACTACAAATCGTTTACAAATTTCTCTACCAGGCTTGGATTTGAAAAATCCGATTATTCCAGCATCAGGCTGTTTTGGTTTTGGTCAAGAGTATGCCAAGTACTATGATTTAGACCTTTTAGGTTCTATTATGATCAAGGCGACAACCATTGAACCACGCTTTGGCAATCCAACTCCAAGGGTGGCAGAAACACCTGCTGGCATGCTTAACGCAATCGGTTTGCAAAATCCTGGTTTGGAGGTTGTTTTGGCTGAAAAGCTACCTTGGCTGGAAAGGGAATATCCAAATCTTCCTATTATCGCTAATGTGGCTGGTTTTTCAAAACAAGAGTATGCGGCTGTTTCTCATGGGATTTCCAAGGCAGCTAATGTAAAGGCTATTGAGCTCAATATTTCTTGCCCCAATGTTGACCACTGTAATCATGGACTCCTGATTGGCCAAGATCCAGATTTGGCTTATGATGTGGTGAAAGCAGCTGTGGAAGCTTCTGATGTGCCAGTTTATGTCAAACTAACCCCTAGTGTGACCGATATCGTTACTGTCGCAAAAGCTGCAGAAGATGCGGGAGCAAGTGGCTTGACCATGATCAATACTCTAGTTGGAATGCGCTTTGACCTCAAAACTCGCAAACCAATCTTGGCCAATGGAACAGGTGGGATGTCAGGCCCAGCCGTCTTTCCAGTAGCCCTCAAGCTTATTCGCCAAGTAGCCCAAACAACAGACCTACCTATCATTGGAATGGGGGGAGTAGATTCGGCTGAAGCTGCCCTAGAAATGTATCTGGCTGGAGCATCGGCTATTGGAGTTGGAACAGCCAATTTTACCAATCCATATGCCTGTCCTGATATCATCGAAAATTTACCAAAGGTTATGGATAAATACGGCATCAGCAGTCTAGAAAATCTACGCAAGGAAGTAAAAGCCAGCCTTAGATAAGCTAGACTATCCTTATTGTCAATAAGATATAGAATTTTCATCATTTTGTAATATTTTCATCTTTTAACTATGTTAAAATAAAGTTAATTACGAATGATGTAGATGAATATCTACTTAGGGGAGTAAAATGAAGAGAACACTACTTGTAAGCACGGCAGTGCTTGCATTGGCAATTGTGCCCACAACATCAGTCTTTGCTGAAGATAGTAAAACAACGGACCAAAGTCAAACGACGAATAAGAATCAATCTGTGGACAAAAATCAGTCTAAAGATAAAAATCAGACTCCAGCTTCAGAAGAGAAAAAAGTTGTTGAAAATACAAAGAATGAAACTGAAAAGACGGAAAAAAAGAAAGAACCAGTTGTTGTAAAAGAAAATAATTCTAAAAAAGAGGCTATTTCAAATAAAGAAAAAGTTGAAGAAGCTCATAAGAATGGTTGGCAGAAAGAGCATGGGAAATGGCTTTTTTATGAGAATAATCAACCAATCAAAAATTGGAAAAAAATTGCGGGTGTCTGGTATTTATTTGATCAACATGGAATCATGGCCAGCAATACTATTGTTAATGACTATGCTTTTCAAAATAGTGGAGCAATGGTAGAAAATTCCTGGGTAAAAATTGCGGATAAATGGTACTATGCTACAGATTCAGGAAAGATTGTTCGTAATAGATGGGAAAAAATTAGCAATGTTTGGTATTACTTCAAGCAAGATGGAGTTATGGCTAGCAATGTTCTAGTGAACGATTATCTTCTTAATAGTAGTGGAGCAATGGCTCAAAATGCTTGGGTGAAGATTACTGATAAATGGTATTATGCTACAGATTCAGGAAAGATCCTTCGTAATAAATGGGAAAAGATTAAGGGCACATGGTACTATTTTAACAGTGATGGTGTGATGGCTAGTAATCAGTGGAAAGATGATTACTATCTAAAAAATAGTGGAGCAATGGCTCAGAATGCTTGGGTGAAGATTACTGATAAATGGTATTATGCTACAGATTCAGGAAAAATCCTTCGTAATAAATGGGAAAAGATTAAGGGCACATGGTACTATTTTAACAGTGATGGTGTGATGGCTAGTAATCAGTGGAAAGATGCTTACTATCTAAAGAATAGTGGAGCAATGGCTGAAAAAGAATGGATTTTTGATAAATCTTATAATAGCTGGTTTTACCTAAAATCAGGTGGTGCTTATGCTTCACGTGAATGGATTGGTGCTTATTACCTCAAATCTGGTGGTTATATGGCCAAGAATGAATGGATTTTTGATCCTAACTACAATGCATGGTACTACCTGAAAGAAGATGGAAGCTATGTTACTGGTAGTTTTAATATTAAAAATAAGGAGTATTTCTTCCAGAGTAATGGAAAGTGGATTCAAAGTCCAAAATATTTTAAGGTTAAACCAATCACAGCCTATATTTATAGCGAATCAGGAGATATTTTGAGCTATGTCAATCAGGGAAGTATTGTGACCTATGATGGCTCTAAAAGCAAGGGTAGTCGTCTAGCTGTTTCAATATCAGGCTTGTCCGGTTATATGAATCAAAGTGATTTGGCTTTAGTTGATGAAGGAAGTGAGTTTATTCCTCACTATACTACAGATGGAAGATTCCTATACCATGAACTTTCTCCATACACTAGTATACGGGTAGCTCCACATACTTCAGCTATGAAAATTGGTAAGAAGTATTATTCAAAGGATGGAGAACATTTCGATGGGTTTACTATCAAAAATCGTTTCCTTTTCAAGAATTTAACTGAACCAACCAACTATAGTGCGGATGAATTAAATAGAGTTTATTCGATGATGAATATCCGAAACAGCCGTCTTGCTGGTAAAGGAGCAATTTTTAAAGAAGCTGAAAAACGTTATGGTGTCAATGCTCTCTATTTAATGGCTCACAGTGCGCTAGAAAGTGCTTGGGGACGTAGCCAAATTGCTAATGATAAATAACTTCTTCGGTATAGCTGCTTACGATACCAGTCCCTATGATTCAGCTAAGAAATTTGATGATGTAGACAAAGGAATTCTTGGTGCGGCCAAGTGGATTCGTGAGAACTATATTGACCGTGGAAGAGATCATCTTGGAAATAAAGCGACAGGAATGAATGTACGCTATGCATCAGATCCGTACTGGGGTGAAAAAATAGCTAGTATCATGATGAATATTAACAGTCGACTTGGTGGAAAAGATTAAAAGATAAGCAACGATAACTGCTGAAAAAGTGGTTGTCGTTTTTTTATTTAACTATTATGCTTTACAAACTAGTGTGAAAGTGGTATATTATAGATGAAGCTACTAGTAGGTATTACAAAATAGATTGGAAGGGAGAAGTGATGAAAGAAACTCAACTATTAAAAGGTGTTCTTGAAGGTTGTGTCCTGGATATGATTGGTCAAAAAGAGCGATATGGTTATGAGTTGGTTCAGACTCTACGAGAGGCTGGATTTGACACTATCGTTCCAGGAACTATTTATCCTTTGTTGCAAAAGTTAGAAAAAAATCAATGGATAAGAGGCGATATGCGCCCGTCGCCAGATGGTCCAGATCGGAAGTATTTTTCGTTAACGAAAGAAGGAGAAGAGCGTGTTTCGGTCTTTTGGCAACAATGGGACGATTTGAGTCAAAAAGTAGAAGGAATTAAGAATGGAGGGTAAACCATGACGAAAATGAAATATTATGAAGAAACAAGCGCTTTGTTGCATCAGTTTTCTGAGGACAATCAGCAGTATTTTGAGGAACTGTGGGATAGTTTTAATCTTGCTGGATTTCTCTATGATGAGGACTACCTCAGAGAGCAGATCTATTTGATGATGCTAGATTTCTCAGAAGCAGAACGAGATGGCATGAGTGCAGAGGATTATCTAGGTAAGAATCCTAAAAAAATAATGAAAGAGATGCTCAAGGAAGCACCTTGCAGTTCTATCAAGGAGTCCCTTTTGACGCCAATTCTTGTCCTAGCGGTATTACGTTATTATCAACTACTAAGTGATTTTTCTAAAGGTTCTCTCTTAACAGTCAATTTGCTCACATTTTTAGGGCAACTTCTTCTTTTTCTGATTGGATTTGGACTTGTGGCCACAATCTTACGTTGGGGGCTAGTCCAAGATTCTCCTAAGATGAAAATTGGCACTTATATTGTCGTTGGAATTCTTGTTCTGCTAGTCGTTCTAGGATATGTAGGAATGGGAAGTTTCATACAAGAAGAAGCCTTTTATCTTCCTGCTCCCTGGGATAGTTTCCTTGTTTTTACGCTTTCTCTAGTCATCAGTATTTGGAATTGGAAAGAAGCGGTCTTTCGTCCATTTGTTAGTATGATTATTGCCCATCTTGTGGTAGGTTCTCTGCTTCGTTACTATGAGTGGATGGGAATTTCAAATGTTTTCCTTACAAAATTCATTCCTTTAGCTGTTCTTTTTATTGGCATTTTTCTCTTGTTCCGTGGGTTTAAGAAGATAAAATGGAGTGAGATATAGTCAAAAAGCCGTTGCAAAGAGGTTTTTTGTTATAATGAAGGGAAGAATGTTAGAAATTTAAGGAGAAAAATTTGATGAGATACATAACTCTTGGTCAAGATGACAAAGAATTATCAGAAATTGTTCTCGGAATGATGAGAATAGAAGATAAGTCTGTAAAAGAAGTTGAAGAGCTTGTAGAAACAGCACTTTCTGTTGGAATCAATGCTTTTGACTTGGCTGATATATATGGTCGTGGTCGTTGTGAAGAACTGTTAGGTCTTGTCCTAAAAAATCGTCCAGATTTAAGAGAAAAGATGTGGATTCAGTCCAAATGTGGCATTCGCATTGAAGAATTTACCTATTTTGATTTTTCTAAGGACTATATTATAAAATCAGTTGACGGAATTTTGCAAAGATTGAAGATTGATCATCTAGATAGCTTGCTCCTTCATAGACCAGATGCTTTGATGGAATCTGACCAAGTAGCAGAAGCCTTTGATCTCCTTTATAAACAAGGTAAGGTCCGAGATTTTGGAGTTTCTAATCAAAATCCTATGATGATGGAGTTGCTTAAAAAAGATGTCAAGCAGCCGTTAGCTGTTAATCAGCTACAATTGAGTGCGGCTTTTACTCCAGGATTCGAATCAGGTTTTCATGTTAATATGGAAGATAATCAAGCAGCTATGCGAGATGGCAGCATTTTTGAATATTGCAAATTACACGATGTGGTCATTCAAGCATGGTCTGTCTTACAATTCGGGTATTTTAAAGGGAATTTTGTTGGAAATGAGAAATTTCAAGCTTTAAATCAAGTACTTGATCGTTTAGCTATTAAATATGGAGTAACCTCTTCAACTATTGCCATTTCTTGGATATTGCGTTACCCAGCAAAAATGCAGGCAGTTGTAGGTACCACAAATCCTAAGCACTTGAGAGAAGTTAGCCCAAGCGGCAAGCTTTAGCTTAACAAGAAAAGAATGGTATGAAATTTATCTTGCTGCAGGGAATAATTTGCCGTAAGTAGAAGCAGATGTAAATAAATCACAGTCAAAAAGCCGTTGCAAAGCGGTTTTCTGCTATAATGAAGTGAAGATTTATCGATATAAAAGGAGAAAACCATGACATTTGAAGAAATGCTGCCTGGGTTAAAGGCTAAGAAAAAATATGTACGAACTGGTTGGGGAGGCGCTGAAAACTATGTCCAACTCTTTGATACTATTGAACAAAACGGGATTGCACTTGAAGTGACGCCCTATTTCCTAATCAACGTTTCTGGCGAAGGAGAAGGTTTTTCTATGTGGAGCCCAACTCCTTGTGATGTTTTAGCGACGGATTGGGTAGAAGTGCATGACTAGACGTGTATTGATTACGGGAGTAAGTTCAGGGATTGGTCTGGCTCAAGCTCGCTTCTTTTTAGAGAAGGGCTATCAAGTTTATGGAGTGGACCAAGGTGAAAATCCACTCTTAGAGGGTGATTTTCACTTTTTACAGAGAGATTTGACCTTGGACTTGGAGCCTATTTTTGACTGGTGTCCTCAGGTTGATGTTTTGTGCAATACTGCTGGAGTTTTGGATGATTATAAACCCCTATTGGAACAATCAGCGCAGGAAATTCAAGAGATTTTTGAAATTAACTACGTGACTCCAGTTGAGTTGACTCGGTATTATTTGACTCAAATGTTGGAGAATAAAAAAGGAATCCTTATCAATATGTGCTCCATCGCTTCTAGCCTAGCAGGTGGCGGTGGACACGCCTATACTTCCTCTAAGCACGCCTTGGCTGGCTTTACCAAGCAGTTGGCTCTAGACTATGCTGAAGCTGGGATTCAGGTCTTTGGTATCGCTCCAGGAGCAGTCAAGACAGCTATGACCGCTGCAGATTTTGAGCCAGGTGGATTGGCTGACTGGGTTGCTAGTGAAACACCAATCAAGCGCTGGATTGAGCCAGAAGAAATAGCAGAGATTAGCCTTTTCTTAGCAAGTGGGAAAGCGAGTGCCATGCAAGGACAAATTCTGACAATAGATGGTGGCTGGTCTTTGAAGTAGGGAGAATAAAGTTAATAAAAAGGAGCACCAATGACACCGCAGGAAATGTGGAATGCATATAAGAAAATCAACCCCTCTATAGGAGATGAAATCGATGCTTGGGCTTTTGGAGTGGAACCAGATCTTTTAGCAGATTTGGTTTTAAGAGGCGAAAAGACTGCAACAGCATCAGCCTACGACCTCTATGCACTAGAAGCCGAGTCTCTTCCTCAAGAAGGAACTTTTGATGTCATTTTAGATAGTCAAAATCAGGCTGTCTGTATTGTTGAAATTACAAAGGTTTCTGTCCAGCTCTTCAATCAAGTTTCTGCTCAACATGCCTTTAAGGAAGGGGAAGGTGACAAATCCCTAGCCTATTGGCGTCAGGTTCATGAGGATTGTTTCGCCGAGTGGCTGAGAGAAGCAGGACTGACTTTTACACCTGACAGCAAGGTTGTTTTAGAAGAATTTCGCAAGGTCTACCCACTGTAGACTGTTAGAGGGAAGAAAGTTTTGGAAATCACCGTCCAATCCTTTTTTCTCAAGCAAAACATGATATAATAAGTTTGTTTGAAGAAGAGTAGCAGCTCTTAAACTTAGAATAGGAGAAAACTATGCAAGCAGTTGAACATTTTATTAAGCAATTTGTTCCTGAACATTATGATTTGTTTTTAGACTTGAGTCGTGAGACCAAGACTTTTTCAGGAAAGGTGACTATTAGTGGTCAAGCACAGAGTGACCGCATTTCCCTCCACCAAAAAGACTTGGAAATCGCCACTGTAGAAGTTGCTGGTCAAGCTCGCCCATTTACAGTTGACCATGACAATGAAGCCCTTCATATTGAACTTGCTGAAGCAGGTCAAGTTGAAGTGGTTATCGCTTTCTCAGGAAAAATCACAGACAACATGACAGGGATTTATCCTTCTTATTACACAGTTGATGGAGTCAAGAAGGAAGTCTTGTCTACTCAATTTGAGAGCCATTTTGCGCGCGAAGCCTTCCCATGTGTGGATGAGCCAGAAGCCAAAGCAACTTTTGACCTCTCTCTACGTTTTGACCAAGCAGAAGGTGAGTTAGCCTTGTCTAACATGCCAGAGATCGATGTTGAAAAACGTAAGGAAACAGGTATCTGGAAGTTTGAGACAACACCTCGCATGTCTTCTTACTTGTTAGCCTTTGTTGCGGGTGATTTGCAAGGTGTGACGGCTAAAACTAAAAACGGTACTCTCGTAGGTGTTTATTCAACCAAAGCCCACCCACTATCTAACCTTGATTTCTCACTGGATATCGCTGTTCGCTCAATTGAGTTTTACGAAGATTATTACGGAGTTAAATATCCAATCCCTCAATCTCTCCACATCGCCCTTCCTGACTTCTCAGCTGGAGCTATGGAAAACTGGGGTCTTGTGACCTATCGTGAAGTTTACTTGGTTGTGGATGAGAACTCTACCTTTGCCAGCCGTCAACAAGTTGCCCTTGTTGTGGCCCATGAATTGGCTCACCAGTGGTTTGGTAACCTTGTTACTATGAAATGGTGGGATGACCTTTGGCTCAATGAAAGCTTTGCTAACATGATGGAGTACGTCTGTGTAGATGCTATTGAACCAAGCTGGAATATCTTTGAAGATTTCCAAACAGGTGGTGTTCCGTCTGCGCTTAAACGCGATGCTACTGATGGTGTTCAGTCTGTTCACGTCGAAGTTAAACACCCAGATGAAATCAATACTCTCTTTGACGGAGCTATAGTCTATGCCAAAGGAAGTCGCCTCATGCACATGCTTCGTCGTTGGCTAGGTGATGCTGATTTTGCTAAAGGTTTGCATGCCTACTTTGAAAAACATCAATACAGCAATACAATTGGTCGTGACCTTTGGGATGCCCTTGGTCACGCGTCTGGACGTGATGTCGCAGCCTTTATGGATTCTTGGTTGGAACAACCTGGTTACCCAGTTCTTACTGTCAAAGTTGAAAATGATGTCTTGAAGATTTCACAAAAACAATTCTTCATCGGTGAGCACGAAGATAAGAACCGTCTCTGGGTTGTGCCACTAAACAGCAACTGGAAAGGTTTGCCTGATACACTCGAAACTGAAAGCATCGAAATCCCTGGCTACGAAGCCCTTCTTGCTGAAAACAAAACAGCACTTCGTCTCAACACTGAAAATACAGCCCACTACATTACAGACTATCAAGGAGACTTGTTGGATGCCATTCTTGCTGACCTAGTCGAGCTTGATAACACAAGCAAACTTCAAATCGTTCAAGAACGTCGTTTGCTTGCTGAAGCAGGGCATATTTCTTATGCAGACTTACTCCCAGTCCTTGATAAACTTGCTAAAGAAGAATCTTACCTTGTCGTTTCAGCTGTTTCTCAAGTGATTTCTGCCCTAGAGCGCTTTATTGATGAAGGTACAGAAGCTGAAAGAGCCTTCAAAGAATTGGTTGCTAAATTGGCTCGTCACAACTATGACCGTCTTGGTTTTGAAGCTAAAGATGGTGAATCAGATGAGGATGAATTGGTTCGTCAACTGGCTGTTTCTATGATGATTCGCTCAAATGATGCAGCAGCTAGTCAAGTCGCTAGTCAAATCTTCGCAACTCACAAGGAAAATCTTGCTGGTCTTCCAGCAGCAATCCGTTCACAAGTTCTTATCAATGAGATGAAACATCATGAGAACAAAGACTTGTTAGCACTTTACCTTGACACTTATACTCACGCTACAGATGCTGTCTTTAAACGTCAGTTGGCAGCGGCTCTTGCCTATAGTAAAGATGCGGACAATATCCAAACCTTGATTGCTTCTTGGAAGGACAAATTTGTAGTTAAACCACAAGACTTGTCAGCTTGGTACTTCCAGTTCTTAAACCATCAAGCAACTCAGGAAACAGCTTGGTCTTGGGCACGTGAAAACTGGGCTTGGATTAAGGCAGGACTTGGAGGAGATATGAGCTTTGATAGTTTTGTTATCCTTCCAGCGCATGTATTTAAGACTCAGCAACGCTTGGCGGAATACAAGGAATTCTTTGAACCACAACTTTCTGACCTTGCTCTTAGTCGTAACATCGGTATGGGAATTAAGGAGATTGCAGCGCGTGTTGACTTGATTAACCGTGAAAAAGCTGCGGTCGAAGCAGTTGTTCTTCAATACGGAATTAAATAATTAAGACTAAATAAAAGAAAACTCAGCTATCTCATGTAAAATGCAGAGAGTTGAGTTTTTTTTAAGGCAAATTTGGTATAATGGTTTTAATAAGGAGGAGTTTCTCATGATAAAAATCTTATTGGTTGAGGATGACCTAGGCCTGTCAAATTCAGTATTTGACTTTTTAGACGATTTTGCAGATGTCATGCAGGTGTTTGATGGGGAAGAGGGTCTCTACGAAGCTGAGAGTGGTGTCTATGACTTGATTTTGCTCGATTTGATGCTGCCTGAAAAAAATGGCTTCCAAGTCTTGAAAGAATTGCGTGAAAAGGGAATTACGACACCTGTTCTGATTATGACTGCCAAGGAAAGTTTGGATGACAAGGGACATGGATTTGAACTGGGAGCGGATGATTATCTGACTAAACCTTTCTATTTAGAAGAACTTAAAATGCGGATTCAAGCCCTTCTTAAACGTTCAGGCAAGTTTAATGAAAACACCTTGACTTATGGAAATATTGTAGTTAATTTATCAACCAATACCGTTAAGGTTGAAGATACTCCTGTAGAATTGCTGGGGAAAGAGTTCGATTTACTAGTTTATTTCCTTCAAAATCAAAATGTTATTTTGCCTAAGACTCAGATTTTTGATCGTCTATGGGGATTTGATAGTGACACAACGATTTCAGTTGTCGAAGTCTATGTTTCAAAAGTTCGTAAGAAATTAAAAGGAACCACTTTTGCAGAGAATTTGCAAACCTTGCGCAGTGTTGGGTATATTTTAAAAGATGTTCAGTAAACTAAAAAAAACATGGTATGCGGATGACTTTAGTTATTTTATTCGCAACTTTGGTGTCTTCACTCTGATTTTCTCCACCATGACCTTGATTATTTTACAGGTCATGCACTCGAGTCTCTATACTTCGGTGGATGATACGCTCCATGGCTTGAGTAAGAATCCTCAGGCAGTTATTCAGCTGGCAGTAAATAGGGCGACAGAAGAGATTAAAGATTTAGAGAATGCTGCCACAGATACTAGCAAGACTGAAGTGAAACCCAATGTCAGTTCCAATACAGAGGTTATTCTTTTTGATAAGAATTTTACCCAACTCCTTTCTGGAAATCGATTTTTGGGATTGGATAAGATTAAGTTAGAAAAGAAAGAACTAGGTCATATCTATCAGATTCAGGTTCTTAATAGCTATGGACAGGAAGAAATCTATCGCATGATACTGATGGAAACGAATATTAGTTCGGTTTCAACCAATATCAAGTATGCGGCTGTCTTGATAAATACCAGTCAGTTGGAGCAGGCCAGTCAAAAGCATGAGCAATTGATTGTGGTTGTAATGGCAAGTTTCTGGATTCTGTCTTTGCTTGCCAGTCTCTATCTAGCTAGGGTCAGTGTTCGTCCTCTACTTGAGAGCATGCAGAAGCAGCAGTCCTTTGTGGAAAATGCCAGTCATGAGTTACGAACCCCACTTGCAGTTTTGCAAAATCGTTTAGAGACTCTTTTCCGTAAGCCAGAAGCTACCATTATGGATGTGAGCGAAAGTATTGCTTCGAGTTTGGAAGAAGTTCGAAACATGCGTTTTTTGACAACAAACTTGTTGAATTTAGCTCGTAGAGATGATGGGATTAAGCCTGAGCTTGGAGAAGTCCCAACTAGCTTTTTCAATACAACTTTCACAAATTATGAGATGATTGCTTCGGAAAATGACCGTGTCTTCCGTTTTGAAAATCGTATCCATCGAACGATCGTCACAGATCAGCTTCTTTTAAAACAACTGATGACCATCCTATTTGATAATGCCATCAAATATACTGAAGAGGATGGTGAAATTGATTTTGTGATTTCAGCGACCGATCGCAATCTGTATTTACTTGTTTCTGATAATGGAGTCGGTATTTCCGCAGAAGATAAGAAGAAAATTTTTGACCGCTTTTATCGAGTAGACAAGGCTAGAACCCGTCAAAAAGGTGGTTTTGGTTTAGGATTATCTCTGGCCAAGCAAATTGTAGATGCCTTAAAAGGAACCATTACTGTTAAAGATAATAAACCCAAGGGAACAATCTTTGAAGTGAAGATAGCCATCCACACACCATCTAAAAAGAAAAAATAAAAATATCGCTCCAGTTGGGGCGATATTTTGGATTTATCTTCTACGTTTTCGTTTGATAATAGATCGTTGAATTTTTAATACAAGTAAGCTGGATCCGATTGCTGCGGCAAATGCAAGAGCAGTTGATAATTTTAATGCTAAAAAGATAAAACTAAAGATAGCAATACAGATACAAAAAACAGCGATATTAACAAAAAATAGGATTTCCTTGAGATTGGCATCAGATTGCGCTTCAGGTGTATAATCTTGATAGCGAGGAACCTGCTTGCTTAATTCTTCTTGATAGTCTACCTCATAGGATTGTAATTTTCTTACGGGCATTATTCTCTCCTTAACAGTACATACCTATTTTATCATTTTTTTAGCAGGGAATTATTACAGAAAGGTTACAAAAAGAATAAAGTCCCTTTTCATTTTTAAAGAATGGCTGATTTTCCAGAAATGTGGTATAATTTTTCTTATGGAAAAGATTATCATTACAGCAACTGCTGAAAGTATTGAACAAGTTAAACAACTGCTCGAAGCTGGCGTAGACCGTATCTATGTCGGTGAGAAAGATTTTGGCCTTCGTCTGCCAACGACCTTTAGTTATGACCAATTGCGTGAAATCGCTAAGCTGGTTCATGATGCGGATAAGGAATTGATTGTTGCCGTCAATGCCCTTATGCACCAAGACATGATGGATCGTATCAAACCTTTCTTAGACTTTTTGGAAGAAATTAAGACAGACTACATTACGATTGGGGATGCAGGTGTCTTTTACGTAGTCAACCGCGATGGTTACTCCTTTAAGACTATCTACGATGCTTCAACTATGGTGACAAGCAGTCGTCAGATTAACTTCTGGGGACAAAAGGCTGGCGCATCTGAGGCTGTTTTGGCGCGTGAAATTCCATCAGCTGAACTTTTCAAAATGCCAGAGATTTTGGAAATTCCTGCTGAAGTTTTGGTTTACGGTGCTAGTGTCATCCATCATTCCAAACGTCCACTCTTGCAAAACTACTATAACTTTACGCACATCGATGATGAAAAGACCCGTAAGCGTGACCTCTTCTTGGCTGAGCCAAGTGACCCAGAGAGCCACTATTCCATTTTTGAAGACAATCATGGTACCCATATCTTTGCCAACAATGACCTTGATTTGATGACCAAATTAACAGAATTGGTAGAGCATGGTTTTACTCACTGGAAACTAGAAGGTCTCTACACTCCTGGTCAGAACTTTGTTGAGATTGCAAAACTCTTTATCCAAGCGCGTAGCTTGATTCAAGAGGGAAACTTTAGCCATGACCAAGCCTTCTTGCTGGATGAAGAAGTTCGTAAACTTCACCCTAAAAACCGATTCCTTGATACAGGTTTCTATGATTACGATCCTGATATGGTTAAATAGGACATCAAAACCCGAAATAAAAATGTTCGGGTTTTTCCAGAGTATCCATGAAATAAAAAGGGATACATGTTATAATAAAAGTAGCTCTTTAATGGAGGTGTTTGAGTGGAAAATCTGAAGAAAATGGCAGGTATCAAGGCTGCTGAGTTTGTCAAAGATGGGATGGTTGTCGGACTGGGAACGGGTTCTACTGCCTATTATTTTGTCGAAGAAATCGGTCGTCGTATCAAGGAAGAAGGATTGCAGATTACAGCTGTAACGACTTCTAGTGTGACTAGCAAACAGGCAGAAGGCCTTAATATCCCACTCAAATCTATTGACCAAGTAGATGATGTCGATGTGACGGTTGATGGAGCGGATGAAGTGGATAGCCAGTTTAACGGAATCAAAGGCGGTGGTGGTGCCCTTCTGATGGAGAAGGTTGTGGCAACGCCCTCAAAAGAATATATTTGGGTAGTGGATGAAAGCAAGCTAGTCGAGAAACTGGGTGCTTTTAAATTGCCTGTAGAAGTGGTTCAGTATGGCGCAGAACAGGTCTTCGTCGTTTTGAGCGAGCTGGCTACAAACCAAGTTTCCGCGAAAAAGACGGCCAACGTTTTGTGACCGATATGCGGAATTTTATCATTGACCTTGCCTTGGATGTCATTGAAGATCCAATTGCTTTAGGGCAAGAATTGGACCATATCGTTGGTGTCGTAGAGCACGGCTTATTCAACCAAATGGTGGATAAGGTGATCGTAGCTGGACGAAATGGGGTTCAGATTTTAACTTCAAGCAAAGCAAAATAATAAGGAGACACATTATGTCAAAATTTAATCGTATTCACTTGGTGGTATTAGATTCTGTAGGAATAGGTGCTGCACCAGATGCTAATAACTTTGTCAATGCAGGAGTTCCAGATGGAGCTTCTGACACATTAGGACACATTTCAAAAGCAGTTGGTTTGAATGTCCCAAACATGGCTAAAATTGGTCTTGGAAATATTCCTCGAGAAACTCCTCTTAAGACTGTTCCAGCTGAAAGCAATCCAACAGGATATGCAACAAAATTGGAAGAAGTATCTCTTGGTAAGGATACTATGACTGGACATTGGGAAATTATGGGACTCAACATTACGGAGCCTTTCGATACTTTCTGGAACGGATTCCCAGAAGAAATTCTGACAAAAATCGAAGAATTCTCAGGACGCAAGGTCATTCGTGAAGCCAACAAACCTTACTCAGGAACGGCTGTTATCGATGATTTTGGACCGCGTCAGATGGAAACAGGAGAGTTGATTATCTATACTTCAGCAGACCCTGTTTTGCAAATTGCTGCCCACGAAGACATTATTCCTTTGGACGAATTGTACCGTATCTGTGAATACGCTCGTTCAATTACCCTTGAGCGCCCAGCCCTTCTAGGTCGTATTATTGCTCGCCCTTATGTAGGTGAACCAGGTAACTTCACTCGTACAGCAAACCGTCGTGATTTGGCAGTTTCACCATTTGCTCCAACTGTTTTGGATAAATTAAACGAAGCTGGTATTGATACTTACGCTGTTGGTAAAATCAATGATATCTTTAACGGTGCTGGTATCAACCATGACATGGGCCACAACAAGTCAAACAGCCATGGAATTGATACACTATTGAAGACCATGGGCCTTGCTGAGTTTGAAAAAGGATTCTCCTTCACAAACTTAGTTGACTTTGATGCCCTTTATGGACACCGTCGCAATGCTCATGGCTACCGTGATTGCTTGCATGAGTTTGATGAACGCTTGCCCAAAATTATCGCAGCCATGAGAGAGAATGATCTTCTTTTGATTACTGCGGACCATGGAAATGACCCAACCTATGCAGGAACAGACCACACACGTGAATATATTCCATTATTGGCCTATAGCCCTGCCTTTAAAGGAAATGGTGTCATTCCAGTAGGACATTTTGCAGATATCTCAGCGACTATTGCCGATAACTTTGGTGTTGAAACTGCCATGATTGGGGAAAGTTTCTTAGGTAAATTGGTATAAGATGACGCGATATGCTTTACTTGTTCGGGGCATTAACGTAGGTGGGAAAAATAAGGTTGTCATGGCGGAGCTACGTCAAGAATTGTCCGAATTGGAGCTTGAAAAGGTTGAAACCTACATAAACAGTGGCAATATTTTTCTTTACTTCGACAGCTCCCAAAGCCCGATTGGTTGAAAAAGTTAGAGGCTTTCTTTGAAGTCCATTATCCATTTATTCAGAGCTTTTCCTTGTTGAGTCTTGAGGACTTTGAAGAGGAACTTGAAAAATCTGCCTGAATGGTGGACCAAAGATTTGGCACGAAAGGATGTGCTCTTCTACACGGATAGCTTGGATGTGGATCAAGTCATCGAGAAAGTGAACAGTTTGGAACTGAAAGATGAAGTGGTTCATTTTGGAAGACTTGGGATTTTCTGGGGGAAATTCTCTGAGGAATCCTACTATGCAACTGCCTATCATAAGTACTTGCTCAAGATGCCTTTTTTTATCGCAACATCACCATTCGCAATGCTAAAACTTTTGACAAAATCAGTCAAATGCTAAAAAATAATAACGGAGACACACAATGACATTTTTAGACAAAATCAATGAGACAGCTGCTTTCCTGAAGGATAAGGGAATCCAAACGCCTGAGTTCGGTCTAATCCTTGGATCAGGACTTGGAGAACTTGCAGAAGAGATCGAAAATCCAGTTGTAGTAGACTATGCTGAGATTCCAAATTGGGGCCGATCTACAGTAGTCGGTCACGCTGGTAAATTAGTATATGGTGAACTTGCAGGTCGTAAGGTCTTAGCTCTTCAAGGGCGTTTCCATTTCTACGAAGGAAATCCTCTGGAAGTTGTGACTTTCCCAGTTCGTGTCATGAAAGTTCTTGGATGTGAAGGTGTCATTGTAACCAATGCAGCTGGAGGTATTGGATTTGGCCCAGGTACTTTGATGGCTATCTCAGACCATATCAACATGACGGGGCAAAACCCATTGATGGGTGAAAACTTGGATGAATTTGGTCCTCGTTTCCCTGATATGTCTAAGGCCTATACACCAGAATACCGTGCTACTGCCCATGAAGTGGCTAAAAAACTTGGTATCAAGCTTGATGAAGGTGTCTATATTGGTGTAACTGGTCCGACTTATGAAACACCAGCAGAAATTCGTGCCTATAAGACACTGGGAGCAGATGCTGTGGGTATGTCTACGGTTCCTGAAGTTATCGTGGCAGCCCACTCAGGTTTAAAAGTTCTGGGAATTTCATGTATTACTAACTTTGCTGCTGGATTCCAAGAAGAACTGAACCACGAAGAGGTTGTAGAAGTGACTGAACGTGTTAAAGGCGACTTCAAAGGATTGCTTAAAGCAATTCTTGCTGAATTGTAATCATGTTAATAGAATTGAGGAGTATTTCGAAAAATTCCTTATAATTTTAGATTATTCATAGCAGTAATTCTGCAAGGAATAGTTTCGGGTTTATCTGGTATATTTCTCCATTATCTTTTAGAGATGATGGAGAAGCTAGCTTTTGGTCAGTCAGAGCACCATAGTGGTTTTTTGACAGATGGAGTTTCCTCCTCACGGATAGGACTAAGTTTAATAATCGTGGGTCTTAGCTCGTCCTTAGTCTGGTACTTCTTGCAAAAAGGGTCGAAGATTTTTTCCATCAAAGCTCAGATGAAGGATGAGACTTCACAATACAAGCTTCATTTTCTAAAACAGCTATTTCATTCAATTTGGCAGATCATTGCAGTTGGAGGGGGAGCCCCTATTGGCAAAGAAGCTGCACCACGAGAAATTGGAACTCTATTTGCAGGACCAATTGGAAAAATATGTTCTCTCTCTAAGAAGGATCAAATCTTTCTCCTTGCTTGTGGTGCTGGTGCTGGTTTAGCAGCTGTCTATCAGGTTCCATTAACAAGTGTCTTCTTTGTTTTTGAAACCCTAGGAATTGCTCTATCTATTAAACGATTTGTCTTAGTCGGTTTGACTACCTATGTGTCAACCTATACAGCAGGCTGGGTTATTTCAGATCAGGCTCTCTACCAGATTCCAGCTATCACATGGTCATTAAAGGAAATATGGATTATTCCCTTATTACTTCTTTTCTTAACCCCACTGGCTTGGCTTTTTGGTCGCTTAAGTAAAGAAGCGTCTTCAAACAGAATAAAAGATAAACGAATACTTCTCACATTGCCCTCAGCTTTTCTTTTTCTTGTTGGTCTTGCAAGTTCCTTTCCACATCTACTTGGTAATGGACGCATGATGGCTCAGGAAATTTTAAATGGTAGCAGTGGTCAAACAGTGCTTCTCATGTTTTTCCTAAAAGCAGTGGTCGTTCTTATTATCCTTTGGGCAGGGGCCTATGGTGGTACTCTTACGCCATCTTTTGCCTTGGGGATGGCTGGAGCTGCCCTCTTTGGAATAATTCTAGGTGTGGATAGCCAGCCAACCACTTTACTTTTGGGATCTGTTTGCTTTTTGTCCGTGACTTTGAAGGCTCCCTGGTCTGCAACCGGATTAGTTATAGGTTTCACTGGGCTAGGTATAGATTCTATTCCGTATTTCTTAGTAACAGCTGTTTTAGCCTATGAATTTGCAAAAATGCTAGACCGCTTTCCTTGGGCTAGCATATTGTGTCAGAAGTCAAAGAATAAAGTAATTAGGTAGGAAATGCCCATTTCTTCTAGTCAGGGATTTATCTTAAAAGATTAAAAACTATTGTCAGTTTATCAATAACTGTTTTAAATAAAAATGTAGTAGGCTTATCGGAGTCATGATTGAATCCGATTTTTCCTAGCTATGAAATATAAAAATAAAAAAAGAAAGGTAGAGCGTGTGTTCTGATTTGAACACGAGCGGAAAACTTTTCTAAAAATCAGAAAGTAAGGGTAGTTCGGGTTTGAATTGAAGCTGGTCTAATCTTCTCAATATCATCAAAATTAAGAAAGAAAGGAATTGACCCCACCCTAAAAGCAGTGGGAAAAAGATAGTTGGTCTAGCGAGCATCGCTCACTGCTCCCAACTCCTATTTCCCCTTTGCTTTTTGACGGGTTTGGTATCTTTCTGATTATAAATTTTAGAATAAAGAAAGGATGGGTTAACTGTATTCATTGAACTGAATACGGGCGGAGAACTGTGTAAAAAAGATAAACTGTCTAGCATCTGCGATGCGTCGTCAGTTTCCTATTTTTACTTTGTTCTCTGTCGCCCTTTATATCTTAACTATGTCTATCCATATTGCTGCTCAGCAGGGTGAAATTGCTGATAAAATTCTTCTTCCTGGAGATCCTCTTCGTGCTAAGTTTATTGCGGAGAATTTCCTTGAAGATGCTGTTTGTTTTAACGAAGTACGTAACATGTTTGGTTACACTGGTACTTACAAGGGCCACCGTGTATCAGTCATGGGAACTGGGATGGGGATGCCATCTATTTCGATTTATGCGCGTGAGTTGATTGTTGACTACGGTGTGAAAAAATTGATCCGTGTGGGAACAGCAGGTTCATTGAATGAAGATGTTCACGTCCGTGAATTAGTTTTGGCGCAGGCAGCTGCAACCAACTCTAACATCATCCGCAATGACTGGCCACAGTACGATTTCCCACAAATTGCTAGCTTTGATTTGCTGGACAAGGCCTACCATATCGCTAAAGAACTTGGTATGACAACCCACGTTGGGAACGTTTTGTCATCTGATGTCTTTTACTCAAACTACTTTGAAAAGAATATCGAGCTTGGTAAATGGGGAGTCAAGGCTGTGGAAATGGAAGCAGCAGCCCTTTACTATCTGGCGGCCCAACACCATGTTGACGCGCTTGCCATCATGACTATTTCTGATAGTTTGGTCAATCCAGATGAAGATACGACTGCAGAAGAACGCCAAAATACCTTCACTGATATGATGAAGGTTGGATTGGAAACCTTAATTGCAGAGTAAAATGTAAAAGAAAATCCTGATTTCAAGTGAAATCAGGATTTTTTCATGGATGCGATTTTTTCTGGGTCTGGTGTGACACGGAGGGTCTTTTGTCCCGTGTAAGTTACAAAGCCTGGTTTGCCACCAGTTGGTTTGTTGAGTTTTTTGACTTCAATCATATCCACCTGGACCAGATTTGACAGGCGACCTTGAGAGAAGTAGGCTGCAAGTTCTGCTGCGTCTGTCTTGACTTCATCAGATGGGTCTAGGTTGCCTGAGATGACAACGTGGCTTCCAGGAATGTCCTTGGCATGGAACCAAAGTTCCTCCTTGCGTGCCATTTTAAAGGTTAGCTCCTCATTTTGCAGGTTATTGCGTCCGACATAGATGATGGTTTTGCCATCGCTCGCCATATACTGTTCTGGTTTTTTGCGTTTCTGAATTTTCTCTCGCTGTCTTCTGCGGATAAAACCTGTTTGGATCAATTCTTCACGGATTTCAGCGATTTCTTCCAGCCCAGCTTGGTTGAGAACAGTTTCCACACTTTCCAGATAGAGAATGGTTGCCTTGGTTTCTTCAATCAGATCAGTCAAGTATTTGACAGCTTCTTTGAGTTTCTGGTAACGTTTAAAATAGCGTTGGGCATTCTGGTTGGGAGTCAGAGCCTTATCAAGCGCAATGGTGATAGGTTGATTAGTATAGTAGTTGTCTAGAATAACCTGGTCTTGGTCGTTAGGCACTTGGTGGAGGAAGGTTGTTAGCAATTCACCCTTTTGGCGAAATTCCTCAGCATTGTCTGTCGCTAGTAACTCTTTTTCTTGTTTTTTGAGTTTGTGTCGGTTTTTATGAAGTTCATTTTCAACACGACGAATGAGTTCACTGGCTTGCTGTTTGACGCGGTCGCGCTCAGCCTTATCCTTATAGTAGGTGTCCAACAAATCAGAAAGACTGGCAAAAGGCTCTCCCACCTGATTTGCAAAAGGAACTGGGCTGAAGGATGTCTCTGTCAAGCAGGGCTTGGTTTCTTGACTGAAAAAGTTACGGAAAGTAGACAGTTTATCACTAATCAGCAGGTCTTCCAATTCATTTGCCGTATCACGTCCCAGACCTTGAAAGAGGCTTTGAAGATTTTTAGCTGTCGTTTCCTGTGTTTGTAGGATTTCAAAGAGCTTTTCATCCTTGATCGTAAAAGGATTGAGAGATTCCGTACTTGGCGGAGCGATATAGGTCGATCCTGGAAGCAAGGTACGGTAGCTATTTTGTGAAAAGCCGACGTGTTTGATAACTTCGAGGATTTTATGACTGCTCTTATCAACTAGTAGAATATTACTATGTTTCCCCATGATTTCGATAATCAAGGTAGCCTGAATATGGTCTCCAATTTCGTTTTTATTGGAAACTGTAATTTCCACAATACGGTCATTTTCCACTTGCTCAATCGACTCAATCAGGGCGCCCTGCAAATACTTTCTCAAAACCATGATAAAGGTAGAAGGCTGGGCTGGATTTTCAAAAGTTGTTTGGGTCAGCTGGATGCGTCCAAAAACTGGATGGGCAGAGAGGAGCAGGCGATGACTTTGGCGATTGCTGCGGATTTGCAAGACTAACTCTTGTTCAAAAGGCTGATTGATTTTCTGGATGCGACCATTCACTAACTCTCTTCGCAATTCCTCAACCATGTGGTGTAAAAAAAATCCGTCAAATGACATCGTTCTCTCCTTGTGATTGTATTCCATAGTATTATATCAAAAAGGTAGAATAAAATCATGGAAATGTGGTATAATAAAGCCAAGTAAAGAGAAACGAGAAGCACATGTATATTGAAATGGTAGATGAAACTGGTCAAGTTTCAAAAGAAATGTTGCAACAAACCCAAGAAATTTTGGAATTTGCAGCCCAAAAATTAGGCAAAGAAGACAAGGAGATGGCAGTTACCTTTGTGACCAATGAGCGTAGTCATGAACTCAATCTGGAGTACCGTGACACAGACCGTCCGACAGATGTTATCAGTCTTGAGTATAAACCAGAGTTGGATATTGCCTTTGACGAAGAGGATTTGCTTGACAATCCAGAATTGGCAGAGATGATGTCTGAGTTTGATGCCTATATTGGGGAATTGTTCATCTCTATTGATAAGGCACATGAGCAGGCCGAGGAATATGGCCACAGCTTTGAGCGTGAGATGGGCTTCTTGGCAGTACACGGCTTTTTACATATCAACGGCTATGATCACTACACTCCGGAAGAAGAAGCGGAGATGTTCGGTTTACAAGAAGAAATTTTGACAGCCTATGGACTCACAAGACAATAAACGAAAATGGAAAAATCGTGACCTGATAGCCAGTTTAGAATTTGCCATCACAGGAATTTTTACTGCCATCAAAGAAGAACGCAATATGAGAAAACATGCAGTGACAGCTCTAGTAGTCATTCTTGCAGGTTTTGTTTTTCAGGTGTCACGAATCGAATGGCTCTTTCTCCTATTGAGCATTTTCTTAGTAGTAGCCTTTGAAATTATCAATTCTGCTATCGAAAATGTGGTGGATTTGGCCAGTCACTATCACTTTTCCATGCTGGCTAAAAATGCCAAGGATATGGCAGCTGGCGCGGTACTAGTGGTCTCTCTTTTCGCAGCTATAACAGGCGCATTGATTTTTCTCCCACGGATTTGGGATTTATTATTTTAAACAGTAAGAGGAAATTATGACATTTAAATCAGGCTTTGTAGCCATTTTAGGACGTCCCAATGTTGGGAAGTCAACTTTTTTGAATCATGTCATGGGGCAAAAGATTGCCATCATGAGTGATAAGGCGCAGACAACGCGCAACAAAATTATGGGAATTTATACCACTGATAAAGAACAAATTGTCTTTATTGATACACCAGGGATTCACAAGCCTAAGACAGCTCTCGGAGATTTTATGGTTGAGTCTGCCTACAGTACCCTTCGTGAAGTGGATACAGTTCTTTTCATGGTACCAGCTGATGAAGCGCGTGGTAAGGGAGATGACATGATCATCGAGCGTCTCAAGGCTGCCAAGGTTCCTGTGATTTTGGTGGTGAATAAGATCGATAAGGTTCACCCAGACCAGCTTTTGTCTCAGATTGATGATTTCCGTAATCAAATGGACTTCAAGGAAATTGTTCCAATATCAGCTCTTCAGGGCAATAACGTGTCTCGTCTTGTGGATATTTTGAGTGAAAATCTGGACGAAGGTTTCCAATATTTTCCAGCTGACCAAATCACAGACCATCCAGAACGTTTCTTGGTTTCAGAAATGATTCGCGAGAAAGTCTTGCACCTAACTCGTGAAGAGATTCCTCACTCAGTTGCTGTAGTGGTTGATTCGATGAAGCGAGATGAAGAGACGGATAAGGTTCACATCCGTGCAACTATCATGGTCGAGCGCGATAGCCAAAAAGGAATTATCATCGGTAAAGGTGGTGCTATGCTTAAGAAAATCGGTAGTATGGCCCGTCGTGATATTGAACTCATGCTAGGAGACAAGGTCTTTCTAGAAACCTGGGTCAAGGTCAAGAAAAACTGGCGTGATAAAAAGCTAGATTTGGCTGACTTTGGCTATAATGAAAAAGAATACTAAGCAGAGGTGGGCTCATGCCTGCTTCTTGTTTTTACAGAAGGAGGACTTATGCCTGAATTACCTGAGGTTGAAACCGTTCGACGTGGCTTGGAAAAATTGATTTTGGGTAAGAAGATTTCGAGTATAGAAATTCGCTATCCCAAGATGATTAAAACGGACTTGGACGAATTTCAAAAGGAAGTGCCTGGTCAGATTATTGAGTCAATGGAACGTCGGGGAAAATATTTGCTTTTTTACCTGACAGACAAGGTCTTGATTTCCCATTTGCGGATGGAGGGCAAGTATTTTTACTATCCGAACCAAGTGCTTGAACGCAAACATGCCCATGTTTTCTTTCAGTTTGAAGATGGTGGCACGCTTGTTTATGAGGATGTTCGCAAGTTTGGTACTATGGAACTCTTGGCTCCTGACCTTTTAGACGCCTACTTTATTTCTAAAAAACTAGGGTCCTGAACCAAGCGAACAAGACTTTGATGTGCAGGTCTTTCAAGTAGCTCTAGCTAAATCTAAAAAGCCTATCAAATCCCATCTTTTAGACCAGACTTTGGTAGCTGGACTTGGCAATATCTATGTGGATGAGGTTCTCTGGCGAGCTCAGGTTCATCCAGCTAGACCTTCCCAGACTTTGACAGCAGAAGAAGCGACTGCCATTCATGACCAGACCATTGCTGTTTTGGGACAGGCTGTTGAAAAAAAGGTGGTTCCACCATTCGGACTTATACCAATGCCTTTGGGGAAGATGGAACCATGCAGGATTTTTCATCAAGTCTATGACAAGGCTGGTCAAGAATGTTCACGTTGTGGCACCATCATTGAGAAAAATCCAACTAGGTGGACGAGGCACCCATTTTTGTCCTCAGTGCCAAAGGAGGGCTGATGGGAAAAAAATCATTGGAATCACTGGGGAATTGCCTCTGGTAAGTCAACCGTGACAAATTTTTCTAAGAAAGCAAGGCTTTCAAGTAGTGGATGCCGACGCAGTCGTCCACCAACTACAGAAACCTGGTGGTCGTCTGTTTGAGGCTCTAGTCCAGCACTTTTGGTCAAAAAAATTATCTTTGAAAACGGAGAACTTAATCGCCCTCTCCTAGCTAGTCTCATCTTTTCAAATCCTGAAGAACGAGAATGGTCTAAGCAAATCCAAGGAGAGATTATCCGTGAGGAACTAGCTACATTAAGAGACCAATTGGCTCAGACAGAAGAGATTTTCTTCATGGATATTCCCCTACTTTTTGAGCAGGACTACAGTGCTTGGTTTGATGAGACTTGGTTGGTCTATGTGGATAGAGATGTCCAAGTAGAACGCTTAATGAAAAGGGACCACTTGTCCAAAGATGAAGCTGAGTTTCGTCTGGCAGCCCAGTGGCATTTAGAGAAAAAAAGAAATATTTGGCCAGCCATGTTCTAGACAACAATGGCAATCAGGATCAGCTTCTAACTCAAGTGCTTACCCTTCTTGAGGGAGGTAAGCAAGATGACAGAGATTAGCTGGAAAGATAATCTGCGCATTGCCTGGTTTGGTAATTTTCTGACAGGAGCCAGTATTTCCTTAGTTGTGCCTTTTATGCCCATCTTTGTGGAAAATTTAGGTGTAGGGAGTGATCAAGCTGCTTTTTATGCAGGTTTAGCTATTTCTGTCTCTGCTATTTCCGCAGCACTCTTTTCTCCTATCTGGGGTATTCTTGCTGATAAATATGGTCGAAAACCAATGATGATTCGAGCTGGCATGACCATGACCATTACTATGGGGGGCTTGGCTTTTGTCCCAAATATTTATTGGTTAATCTTTCTTCGTTTGCTAAATGGTGTATTTGCAGGTTTTGTTCCTAACGCCACAGCCCTGATAGCTAGTCAGGTTCCCAAGGAGAAATCAGGTACTGCTCTTGGGACTTTGTCTACTGGCGTAGTTGCAGGCACTCTAACTGGTCCCTTTATCGGTGGCTTTATTGCAGAATTATTTGGCATTCGTACTGTTTTCTTACTGGTTGGTAGTTTTCTATTCTTAGCTGCTCTTTTGACTATTTGCTTTATCAAGGAAGATTTTCAACCAGTAGCCAAGGAAAAGGCCATCCCAACAAAGGAACTATTTACATCAGTTAAATATCCCTATCTTTTGGTCAATCTCTTTCTGACCAGTTTTGTAATCCAATTTTCAGCCCAATCGATTGGCCCTATTTTAGCACTTTATGTGCGCGACTTAGGCCAGACAGAGAATCTTCTTTTTGTATCTGGTTTGATTGTATCCAGTATGGGCTTTTCCAGTATGATGAGTGCAGGAGTCATGGGCAAGCTAGGTGACAAGGTGGGTAATCATCGCCTCTTGGTTGTAGCTCAGTTTTATTCAGTCATCATCTATCTCCTCTGTGCCAATGCTTCTAGCCCCCTTCAACTAGGACTCTATCGTTTCCTCTTTGGCTTGGGGACCGGTGCCTTGATTCCTGGAGTTAATGCCCTTCTCAGCAAGATGACACCCAAATCTGGCATTTCGAGGGTCTTTGCCTTTAACCAGGTATTCTTTTATCTGGGAGGTGTCGTTGGTCCTATGGCAGGTTCTGCAGTAGCAGGTCAATTTGGCTACCATGCTGTCTTTTATGCGACAAGTCTTTGTGTTGCATTTAGTTGTCTCTTTAACCTGCTTCAATTTCGAACATTATTAAAAGTAAAGGAAATCTAGTGCGAGTAAAAATTAATCTCAAATGCTCCTCTTGTGGCAGTATCAATTACCTAACAAGTAAAAATTCAAAAACTCATCCAGACAAGATCGAGGTTTTAAAGTATTGTCCCAAGGAAAGAAAAGTAACCCTACATCTTGAATCTAAGTAGATTTTATGGTAAAATAATAAGGATTTTAAGGAGTTTGATATGTATAACCTATTATTAACCATTTTATTAGTATTATCTGTTGTGATTGTGATTGCGATTTTCATGCAACCAACTAAAAACCAATCCAGCAATGTATTTGATGCCAGCTCAGGTGATTTGTTTGAACGCAGTAAAGCACGCGGTTTTGAAGCTGTAATGCAGCGTTTGACAGGGATTTTAGTCTTTTTCTGGCTAGCCATTGCCTTAGCATTGACGGTATTATCAAGTAGATAAGAAAATAATGGGCAGGACTAGGTCTTTGCCTCTTTTTATTTTTAAAGGATATTTGAGCAGGTTTTACAGTAAAAGAAAATAAAAAATCTAGAAAGAAAATATGAAAGATAGAATAAAAGAATATTTGCAAGATAAGGGAAAGGTGACTGTCAATGACTTGGCTCAGGCTTTGGGAAAAGATGGTTCCAAGGATTTTCGTGAGTTGATTAAAACCTTGTCCCTAATGGAAAGAAAGCATCAGATACGCTTTGAGGAAGATGGCAGTCTGACTTTGGAAGTCAAGAAAAAACATGAGATTACCCTCAAGGGGATTTTTCATGCCCATAAAAATGGCTTTGGCTTTGTCAGTCTAGAAGGCGAGGAGGACGACCTTTTTGTAGGGAAAAACGATGTCAACTATGCTATTGATGGAGATACAGTTGAGGTCGTGATTAAGAAAGTCGCTGACCGCAATAAGGGAACAGCAGCAGAAGCAAAAATTATCGATATCCTAGAACACAGTTTGACAACCGTTGTAGGTCAAATCGTTCTAGATCAGGAAAAGCCTAAGTATGCCGGCTATATCCGTTCGAAAAACCAGAAAATCAGTCAACCGATTTATGTTAAGAAACCAGCCCTTAAACTAGAAGGAACAGAAGTTCTCAAGGTCTTTATCGACAAATACCCAAGCAAGAAACATGATTTCTTTGTCGCGAGTGTCCTCGATGTAGTGGGTCATTCAACGGATGTCGGAATTGATGTCCTTGAGGTTTTGGAGTCTATGGACATTGTCTCAGAATTTCCAGAGGCTGTTATCAAAGAGGCAGAAAGTGTGCCTGATGCTCCGTTTCAAAAGGATATGGAGGGTCGTCTGGATCTGAGAGATGAGATTACCTTTACCATTGACGGTGCTGATGCCAAGGACTTGGATGACGCAGTTCACATCAAGGCTTTGAAAAATGGCAATATCGAACTTGGAGTTCACATCGCAGATGTTTCCTACTATGTGACTGAGGGTTCTGCTCTTGACAAGGAAGCCCTTAACCGCGCAACTTCTGTCTATGTGACAGACCGTGTGGTCCCAATGCTGCCAGAACGACTGTCAAATGGTATCTGCTCTCTCAATCCTCAAGTTGACCGCCTGACCCAGTCAGCTATTATGGAGATTGATAAACATGGTCGTGTGGTCAACTACACCATTACACAAACGGTAATCAAGACAAGCTTCCGTATGACCTATAGCGATGTCAATGATATTATAGCTGGCGACGTGGAAAAGAGACAAGAGTATCAGAAAATTGTCCCAAGTATTGAACTTATGGCTAAGCTCCATGAAACTCTAGAAAACATGCGTGTGAAACGTGGTGCCCTCAATTTCGATACCAACGAAGCGAAGATTTTAGTGGATAAACAAGGTAAGCCTGTTGATATTGTTCTTCGTCAGCGTGGTGTTGCTGAGCGCATGATTGAGTCCTTTATGTTGATGGCCAACGAAACAGTTGCCGAGCATTTTAGTAAGCTGGATTTGCCTTTTATCTATCGAATTCACGAGGAGCCAAAGGCTGAAAAAGTTCAGAAGTTTATTGATTATGCTTCGAGTTTTGGCTTGCGCATTTATGGAACTGCCAGTGAGATTAGCCAAGAGGCCCTTCAAGACATCATGCGTACTGTTGAGGGAGAACCTTATGCGGATGTATTGTCCATGATGCTTCTTCGCTCTATGCAGCAGGCTCGCTATTCGGAGCACAATCACGGCCACTATGGATTAGCGGCTGACTATTACACTCACTTTACTAGTCCGATTCGTCGTTATCCAGACCTTCTTGTTCACCGTATGATTCGTGATTACGGCCGTTCTAAGGAAATAGCAGAGCATTTGAACAAGTGATTCCAGAGATTGCGACCCAGTCTTCCAACCGTGAACGTCGTGCCATTGAGGCTGAGCGTGAAGTCGAAGCCATGAAAAAGGCTGAGTATATGGAAGAATATGTAGGTCAAGAGTACGATGCTGTTGTATCAAGTATTGTCAAATTCGGTCTCTTTGTTGAATTGCCAAACACGGTGGAAGGTTTGATTCACATTACCAATCTACCTGAATTTTATCATTTCAACGAACGTGATTTGACTCTGCGTGGAGAAAAATCAGGAACCACCTTCCGTGTAGGACAACAGATTCGTATCCGAGTTGAAAGAGCCGACAAGATGACGGGTGAAATCGACTTCTCTTATATCCCAAGTGAGTTTGATGTGATTGAAAAAGGCTTAAAACAGTCTAATCGCAGCGACAGAGGGCGTGGTTCAAGTCGTCGTTCAGATAAGAAGGAAGATAAGAGAAAATCGGGACGCTCAAATGATAAGCGCAAGCATTCACAAAAAGATAAGAAGAAAAAAGGAAAGAAACCTTTTTATAAGGAAGTAGCTAAGAAAGGAGCCAAGCATGGCAAAGGGCGAGGGAAAGGTCGTCGCACAAAATAAAAAAGCGCGCCCACGACTATACAATCGTAGATACGCTAGAGGCAGGGATGGTCCTGACTGGAACTGAAATCAAGAGTGTGCGAGCTGCTCGAATCAATCTCAAGGATGGCTTTGCCCAAGTAAAAATGGGGAAGTTTGGTTGAGCAATGTTCATATTGCGCCTTACGAAGAGGGCAATATCTGGAATCAAGAACCAGAACGTCGTCGTAAACTCCTGCTCCATAAAAAGCAAATCCAAAAGTTGGAACAAGAGACCAAAGGGACAGGTATGACCCTGGTTCCCCTTAAAGTCTATATCAAAGATGGCTATGCCAAGCTTCTTTTAGGACTTGCCAAAGGGAAGCATGACTATGACAAAAGGGAGTCTATCAAACGTCGTGAGCAGAATCGCGATATTGCGCGCGTGATGAAAGCTGTTAATCAGCGATAAAAAGAGGAATGAAGATGGAAAAACTAGTTGCCTATAAACGTATGCCCTTGTGGACGAAAGAAACCATGCCAGAGGCGGTTCAGCAGAAACACAATACCAAGGTTGGGACTTGGGGGAAAATTACTGTCTTGAAGGGGGCTCTCAAGTTTATTGAGTTGACCGAAGAAGGGGAAGTTCTAGCTGAACACCTCTTTGAAGCAGGGGCAGACAATCCAATGGCCCAACCTCAAGCCTGGCACCGAGTGGAGGCTGTAACAGACGATGTAGAGTGGTACTTGGAATTTTATTGTAAACCTGAGGATTATTTCCTAAGAAATACAATACCAATCCTGTTCATTCAGAGGTCCTAGAGGCAATGCAGACAGTAAAACCAGGGAAAGCCTTGGATTTGGGCTGTGGTCAAGGCCGTAACTCTCTCTTTCTTGCACAGAATGGTTTTGATGTGACGGCTGTGGATCAAAATGAATTGGCCCTTGAAATCTTGCAAAGCATTGTGGAGCAGGAAGACCTGGATATGCCTGTAGGTCTTTACGATATCAATTCAGCCAGCATTGGACAAGCGTATGATTTCATCGTATCGACGGTGGTGCTGATGTTTCTGCAAGCAGACCGCATTCCTGCAATTATCAAAAATATGCAGGAGCATACCACGGTCGGTGGTTATAATCTTATCGTTTGTGCTATGGACACGGAGGATTATCCTTGCTCTGTGAACTTCCCATTTACCTTTAAAGAAGGGGAATTGGCAGACTATTACAAGGACTGGGAATTGATTAAGTACAATGAAAATCCAGGCCATCTTCACCGTCGCGATGAGAATGGCAATCGCATTCAACTACGCTTTGCGACCATGCTAGCTAAGAAAATCAAGTAAACATACATGAAGATTAGGAAATTTCCTGATCTTTTTTCTTTTTTACGAATAGATAAGATAGAAGGATTGACAAAAATACGCATTATAAGTATAATTTTAGATAGAAAGATGACCATAAATGCCAATCACAGGTAAGGAAATGGTAAAATTAGCTCTTGCAAATGGATGGATTGAAGTTCGTAAGAGAGGAAGTCATCATCATTTTAAGAAAGAAGGGGTTCCCTATCTTGTCACTATTCCAGTTCACGGTAATGATGACCTAGGAAAAGGTTTAGAGAGAAATATATTAAAAGATTTGGGATTGTAGTTGATTTGGAAATTGTGGAGGTGTATTATGCTAAAATCTTATCCTGCTATTTTTCATAAAGAAGGTACTGGATACTGGATTGAATTTCCGGAGTTTGGAGGTGGGACTGAAGGAGCAACGATTGAACTTGCAATGAAAAATGCTCGGGAAATGCTTGAGAGTGTTTTAGCTTCTTATATTGATGAAGGACTGGCTCTGCCTACTCCTAGTGATATTTCTAAGTTGAAAGCTCCTGATGGATTTGTGACTTTGATTCAGGTCAATCCCTTGCCTTTCGTAAAGAATAATAAGGCGATTCGAAAAAATGTTACGGTTCCAGAGTGGCTAGTCAGACTTGCAGATCGTGAGAAAGTGAACTATTCTGAAGTGTTGACACAAGCTCTTGAAAATCGCTTGCAACTCTAAAATTATAGAGTGATGAAGATTAGGAAATTTCCTGATCTTTTTTCTTTTTTGCGAATAATATAGAAAAGGAGGGAAATCATGTTTGTTGCGAAAAATGCTAGGGGACAGCTGGTAAATGTGTTAGAGGATAAGCTTGAGAAGCAAGCATACACTTGCCCAGCTTGTGGAGGTCAGCTCCGTTTGCGTCAAGGACCAAGTGTCCGGCCCCATTTTGCCCATAAATCTTTAAAAGACTGTGATTTTTCCTCTGAAAATGAAAGTCCAGAACACCTGGCAAATAAGGAATTCCTTTATCACTGGTTGAAAAAAGAGACAGAGGTTCAATTAGAATACCCGCTTCCAGAACTTAAACAGATTGCAGATCTATTTGTAAATGGCAATCTAGCTTTAGAAGTTCAGTGTAGTCCCTTGCCACAAAAACTTCTTAAAGAGCGTAGCGAGGGCTATCGTAGTCAGGGTTACCAAGTACTGTGGTTACTGGGAGAAAAACTTTGGCTCAAGGAGCGTTTGACTCGTCTGCAACAAGGTTTTCTCTATTTTAGTCAAAACATGGGATTTTATGTTTGGGAATTGGACAAGGAAAAACAGCTTTTAAGACTCAAATACCTGATTCACCAAGATCTCCGAGGCAGACTCTATTATCAAATCAAGGAATTTCCCTATGGTCAAGCTAGTTTATTGGAAATATTGCGTTTCCCTTATAAGAAACAAAAAATATCTCATTTTGCAGTTTCTGAGGATAAGGACATCTGTCGCTATATTCAGCAACAACTGTACTATCAAAATCCCTTTTGGATGAAAGAACAAGCAGAAGCATATCAAAAGGGAGAAAATCTCCTGACTTATGGGCTAAAAGAATGGTATCCACAAATTCGACCACTAGTAGGTGAGTTTTTTCAGATTAAGCAAGACTTGACTAGCTATTATCAGTATTTTCAAATCTATTACCAAGAAAATCCTCAAAATGATTGGCAAAAGCTTTATCCACCAGCCTTTTATCAGCAATATTTCTTGAAAAATATGGTAGAATAGAAAAGATGGAGGAATCTAATGGTATTACAAAGACATGAAATAAATGAAAAAGATACATGGGATCTATCAACGATCTACTCAACTGACCAGGCTTGGGAAGAAGCCTTAAAAGATTTAACAGAACAACTGGAGAAAGTAAGCCAGTATGAAGGTCATCTCTTGGATAGTGCGGATAGCCTACTCGAAATTACTGAATTTTCTCTTGAAATGGAACGCCAAATGGAGAAGCTTTACGTTTATGCTCATATGAAGAATGACCAAGACACACGTGAAGCTAAGTATCAAGAGTATTACGCCAAAGCAATGACTCTCTACAGCCAGCTAGACCAAGCCTTTTCATTCTATGAACCTGAATTTATGGAAATCAGTGAAAAGCAGTATGCTGACTTTTTAGAAGCTCAACCAAAATTGCAGGTTTATCAACACTATTTTGACAAGCTTTTGCAAGGCAAGGAACACGTTCTTTCACAACGTGAAGAAGAATTATTAGCTGGAGCTGGGGAAATCTTTGGTTCGGCAAGTGAAACCTTCGCTATCTTGGACAATGCGGATATTGTGTTCCCTTATGTTCTTGACGATGATGGTAAGGAAGTTCAACTCTCTCATGGGACTTACACACGTTTGATGGAGTCTAAAAATCGTGAGGTGCGTCGTGGTGCCTATCAAGCCCTTTATGCAACTTATGAGCAATTCCAACACACCTATGCTAAAACTTTACAAACCAATGTTAAAGTACAAAACTACCGAGCAAAAGTTCGCAACTACAAGAGTGCTCGTCATGCAGCCCTTGCAGCAAATTTTGTTCCAGAAAGTGTTTATGACAATTTGGTAGCAGCAGTTCGCAAGCATTTGCCCCTCTTGCATCGTTACCTTGAGCTACGTTCAAAGATTTTGGGGATTTCAGACCTCAAAATGTACGATGTCTACACACCGCTTTCGTCTGTCGAATACAGTTTTACTTACCAAGAAGCTTTGAAAAAGGCAGAAGATGCTTTGGCAGTCTTGGGTGAGGATTACTTGAGCCGTGTCAAACGTGCCTTCAGTGAGCGTTGGATTGATGTTTACGAAAATCAAGGCAAGCGTTCAGGAGCTTACTCTGGTGGTTCTTACGATACAAATGCCTTTATGCTTCTTAACTGGCAGGACAATCTAGACAATCTCTTTACTCTTGTTCATGAAACAGGTCACAGCATGCATTCCAGCTATACTCGCGAAACGCAGCCTTATGTTTACGGGGATTACTCTATCTTCTTGGCTGAGATTGCATCGACTACCAATGAAAATATCTTGACGGAGAAATTATTGGAAGAAGTGGAAGATGATGCAACGCGCTTTGCTATTCTCAATAACTTTCTAGATGGTTTCCGTGGAACAGTTTTCCGTCAAACTCAATTTGCTGAGTTTGAGCACGCAATCCACCAAGCAGACCAAAACGGGGAGGTCTTGACAAGCGATTTCTTAAATAAACTCTACGCAGACTTGAACCAAGAGTATTATGGTTTGAGTAAGGAAGACAATCCTGAAATCCAATACGAGTGGGCTCGCATTCCACACTTCTACTATAACTACTATGTATACCAATATTCAACAGGTTTTGCAGCAGCCTCAGCCCTGGCTGAAAAGATTGTTCATGGTAGTCAAGAAGACCGTGACCGTTATATCGACTACCTCAAGGCAGGTAAGTCTGACTATCCACTTAATGTCATGAGAAAAGCTGGTGTTGATATGGAGAAGGAAGACTATCTCAACGATGCCTTTGCAGTCTTCGAACGTCGTTTGAATGAGTTTGAAGCCCTTGTTGAAATTGGGATTGGCATAAGATGGTTGAATCATATAGTAAGAATGCCAATCATAACATGCGTCGTCCTGTTGTCAAGGAAGAAATTGTGGACTTGATGCGTCAGCGTCAAAAGCAAGTAACAGGCTCTTTGAAAGAATTGGAAGACTTTGCTCGCAAGGAAAATATTCCTATCATTCCCCATGAAACGGTTGCTTATTTCCGTTTTCTCATGGAAACTATGCAACCAAAAAACATTCTAGAAATTGGGACGGCTATCGGTTTTTCAGCCCTCTTGATGGCTGAACATGCGCCAAATGCTAAGATTACAACCATTGACCGCAATCCAGAAATGATTGGTTTTGCCAAGGAAAATTTCGCCCAGTTTGACAGTCGCAAGCAAATTACGCTCCTAGAAGGAGATGCGGTAGATGTCTTATCTACCTTGACAGAGTCCTATGATTTCGTCTTTATGGATTCAGCCAAGTCTAAATACATCGTCTTTCTGCCAGAAATCCTCAAACATTTGGAAGTCGGTGGTGTGGTTGTCTTGGATGATATCTTCCAAGGTGGTGATGTTGCCAAGGACATTATGGAGGTTCGTCGTGGCCAGCGAACTATTTATCGAGGCCTTCAAAGATTATTTGATGCAACTTTAGACAATCCAGGACTCACTGCAACATTAGTACCTTTAGGGGACGGCATTCTCATGCTTCGTAAAAATGCAGCAGATGTTCAATTGCTTGACAGCGAATAATTTTCAGAAAAATTTAAGAAAATATAGTAAAATAGATAGGGTAACACTTATCTCAAAGGAGTAGACATGAAGAAAAAACTATTGGCAGGTGCCATTACACTATTATCAGTAGCAACTTTAGCAGCTTGTTCGAAAGGTTCAGAAGGGGCAGACCTTATCAGCATGAAAGGGGATGTCATCACAGAACATCAATTTTATGAGCAAGTGAAAATCAATCCTTCAGCCCAACAAGTCTTGTTGAACATGACCATCCAAAAAGTATTTGAGAAGCAATATGGCTCAGAGGTAGATGACAAAGAAATCGATGAAATCATTTCTGGAGAAGAAAAACAATATGGTGAGAATTACCAACGTGTCTTATCACAATCAGGTATGACTCTTGAAACACGTAAAGCACAAATTCGTACAAGTAAATTAGTTGAATTTGCAGTTAAAAAGGCTGCAGAAGCTGAATTAACTGATGAAGCGTATAAGAAAGCATTTGAGAGCTATACTCCGGACGTAACTGCTCAAATTATTCGTCTTGATAATGAGGATAAAGCGAAAGAAGTCCTCGAAAAAGCTAAGGCAAGTGGCGCAGATTTCGCTCAATTAGCTAAAGATAACTCAACTGATGAGAAAACCAAAGCGAATGGTGGTGAAATCACTTTTGATTCAGCTTCAACAGAACTACCAGATCAAGTTAAGAAAGCAGCTTTTGCCTTGGATGTTAACGGCATTTCTGATGTCATTACAGCTACTGGTACTCAAGCATACAGCAGTCAATATTACATTGTAAAACTCATTAAGAAAACAGAAAGTCATCTAATATCGATGACTACAAAGAAAAATTGAAAACTGTTATCTTGACTCAAAAACAAAATGATGCATCATTTGTTCAAAGTATTGTCGGAAAAGAATTGCAAGCAGCCAATATCAAGGTTAAAGATCAAGCCTTCCAAAATATCTTTACCCAATATATCGGTGGTGGAGATTCAAGCTCAAGCAGTTCTTCAAAAGAATAAAATAGAATGTCTCTTTGTCAACTGTAGTGGGTTGAAGAAAAGCTAAGCTCGAGAAAGGACAAATTTCGTCCTTTCTTTTTTGATGTTCAGAGCGATGAAAATTCGTTTTTTAAAGTTTTTAAAGTTCCTAAAGCCAAAGGCATTGTGCTTTATAAGTTTGATGAGATTATTTGTTGCTTCTGTTTTTGATTTGGAATTAAGTAAACAGATTGATGAACGAGCTGATTTGATTGTTCATTTTGCGGCGGAATCTTTTAATGACAAGTCTATTTTTGTGAAAAGTAATATCGTCGGGACGCACAATTTTTTAGACTTAGCTAGAAAGTATGATATCCGTTTCCACCATATTTCAACAGATGAGGTTTATGGGGACTTTCCATTGGAAAATAAGTATAAATTCACTGAAAAAACGCAGTACAATCTAAGTTCTCCTTATGCTGCTACAAAAGTCTCTGCTGATTTATTGGTAAAAGATTGGGTTCGTTCTTTTGGAGTCAGGGCCACGATTTCCAACTGTTCAAACAATTATGGACCTTATCAAAATCTTGAAAAATTTATCCCAAGACAAATCCCCAATCTTTTAACTGGTTAGCAGGAAATCCTATATGGAGATGGGGTTAATGTTCGTGACAGGATTCATGTGAAAGACCATTGCCAAGCTATCGACACTATTATTAACAAGAGTGGTATTGGTGAGACCTACTTGATTGGGGTAAATAATGAGCGAACGAATGTTGAAGTTCTACAAAAATCTCGTTGCAGTTAGGAAAATCTCAGGACGATTTTAAGTATATAGCAAATAGATCGGGACATGACCTTCGCTATGGAATTAACGCTAGTAAGTTATATACTGAATTAGATTTTACGCCTCTATACGTGGATTTTGATAAGGGATTAAAAGAAGATATTCGTTGGTATCAAGAACATGAAGATTGGTGGCAAGAGGTGATTGCGCAAAAGCAAGATGCTCAGTAAGAAAATTAGGAGGAATTAAATTTGGAGAATATAATTTTTTGCTCATCACCCTTCCAGGTGATGGTCGCTAGGGAAGTTGTTCAGACTATTACAGAAGACTTTATTGGAATTTATCTAAAAATGTCAAATGATGCGAGACAGACTTTTTATGCTGAACGGATGAAAGAATTTTGTAAGGAAGTCATTGTTTTAGAAGGGAAGACAGTTTTGAATGATATTCAGGAGGTTCTGAAAGGCAGGTCAATTTGTAATCTCTATCTAGCAAGCTTAGACAATCCTGTAGCTCTTAGTATCTTTAAACCTAGCACGATGAGTCTGTATACCTTTGATGATGGAAGTACTTCTATTGTCCCTTACAGTATGTATACACAAGAAAATGAGAGGGATATTCCGTATACAAACTTTACCTTGAGACAGGTCATGTCTTTGTCAAATAGACATTTCACGGTATTTGAGGACTGTCTCCTTTTCCCAAAAGAGAAGCAGGTTTTTCTAAAGCTTCATCTTGAACCAGGTAATTTTCAAAGAGCTAAAAATGGTAAGAAAATTCGCGTTTTTCTTGGGCAGTTTTTAGGCTCCCTCTTTTATCAGGAAGATTTGGAAATTACCCAAAAATTGACGGCTAAAATTTTAGATGAACAGAAGATTGACTACTACTATCCCCATCCTAGAGTACCTTTGAATCCCTATCAAGATAAATTGAAAGAAACTATATTTTGCTTTGAAGAAGAAATTTATTTTTTACTGGAGGAGTATGAGTTCGTTGAGGTACATGGTTTTTACTCAACCTCGCTTTTGATGGTCAAAAATATAGAGGGTGTATCAGTTCATGGGTATCGGACTTTTTTAACAACTCATGAATCAAATGTTTTTGCAAAACGAGGTGTGCCCTATCAAAATGTGTCTCAATCAGACACACCTGTTGATATTGTTATGCCTGTCTATAATGGGGCTGAAACCATTAGTCAAACGATTGATTCAGTCTTAAACCAAACCCACCAAGCCTTTCGACTGCTAATTGTTGATGATGGCTCGACAGATAATACAGAGGAAATATGTAAGCCTTATCTAGTAGACGAGCGAATACAGTATATCAGGGAAAGTCATAAAGGGATTTCAGAAACTTTAAATCATGGAGTCAGCCTGTCTCAAACGAAATATGTAGCCAGACAAGATGCAGATGATGTATGGATGCCTTGGCACTTAGATTTTCTCTTGCAAAAGTTAGAGAAAAATCCTCAATTGGACCTTATCGGAGCTAGAGTCGTCGCAGAAGAAGATGCCATAATAGATAAAATCAAACGGAATCCATCTCATCACTTATCAGGAGAAAAATTATGGTTAGAGCTTGCTTATCGAAATGTCTTTAATCATTCAACTGTTATCTTTAAACGCTCTGCCTATGATGAGGCAGGAGGCTATGATGCTAAGTGTGATGGATTTGAAGATTGGCATTTGTGGTCTCGAATGGTTACAAAGGATAATGCTTTAGTTTTGAATATAGTAACAACCTACTATCGTTTATCAGAACGTTATAAACGTGGCATGACTTTTCGTGCGAGACTAGCAAGAAGTCGTGGTTTAAGATTGGAGGATGTATTAAAATAAACCATGGTTAAAGTATTTACAATTAAAGAAGTAGTTCCTGTAAGTTCTTATGGTTTTGAAAGAAGTCAATTAGCACGTCAGGAAATCTTTAAAAGTTTAGAGGTAGAACAGGAACTTGTTTTAACAAATTTAGAGAATTTTGTACCAAATTTTGTTGAAACCCTTGAAAATCTTGGATTTGAAGATTTTCACCATGTTATTTATGATCAGTCAAATCTAGCTAGACAGAAACCCAGTGTAAAAAAAGATTTTGTAGAAGAGCTAAAGGGTGTTGTTAGGGTTGAGTCTACAAATGAGGGGTATGTTGGTCTTATTCGCTATCAAGATGGAAGTGTTGAATGTTATACCTCTCAACTATTGTATCGATATTCTCATCAAGAAAAGTTGTTTACTCTTTATGATAGTAAAGGAGAATTACTCAAAGGGGATGTGAGTGAAAATTACCATTCTTATCAAAATCTAAGAAGTGGTGAAACCTATACCCAATGGCAGTTAGTCAGTCTCTATCTAGCTAACAATTCTACAGTCGAAGATCGCTTTATCATCGATATGGTTAATGAATACCCTCTTCAATTGAGGAAGTTCTTCCAAAACACAGGTCGTACCTTGTTTGCATATACTCATTACAATATTTTAGACACTCAAATGAAGTTTGTCTTACAAAACTGGTGTCAAAATTTAGTTGCAAGTCCAGTTTTGGAAGAGCGATTAGGATCTAATTTGGTCCGGTTCTTGCCCCCGATTTATGTAAAAGAGGGTATAGAAAAAGAGTACACTTCTGTAACAGATTGGTGTATTGTAGGGAACATGACTTTTTTGAAACGTTGTGAGTGGGCGATTGAGGCGTTTAGGGAGTTACCTGATAGTAAATTGACGATTTATGGAAATTTACCTGTAGGTTATACTGAAGAAGATTTACCTGATAATGTTCATTTTAAAGGATTTGTTGAAAATGTTCCTTATGAGAATCATGAGGGTTATATCTCTTGTTCTATGAGCGAATGTTTTGCAAATGCTGCTGTTGAAGCATCTTCATGTGGTTTGGTTTGTTTGCTTTCTGATGTAGATTTAGCACATAAATTTTATGCAAGTAAATGTGAAAATACTAAGGTTTTTCGTACATCTGAAGAATTGAAATCTTTACTATTCGATTATCGAATAGGCAGGTGCTTTAAATCTTCAAGGTTTTATTCTTGCTATACTAAAGACACTGTGTTAGAATTATACCGATACTTGATTTAGGTTAAGTATTTAGGATTTATTAGCTAAAATATAGTAGTAAAGCCTTTATCTTTCTGAAAGAAGTGGAAGGATTGTATTTAATTTTAATATTGCGAGGTAAAGAATGTTTAGAGACAACAAGCGTGAAATTTTTTCTTTCCGTAAATATAAGAATGGTAGAACTGATTCAAAATTAATCGGTGCAACACTTCTTGCACTAGGTGTTGGTTTAGTTACAACAACACAATCAGTTTCGGCAGATGTTGTAAATGGTGCAGGTGGAAGTGAGGTTGCATTGGTAGATAGTGTCGATAAGACAACTTCTAAAAATACGAATACATTCACAGATGATACTGATACCAGTAAAGTTGCTAAATTCGATGCAGTCTTGAATAAAGGGGTTGCTGAACCTACTAAAGCTAACGAAAATAAAGGTGACGCTGACGGTTCGGATGTGCTAACTGTCACTTCTGAGACTACTGTAAATTACAAGTTGGAAGAAGATAAGTCACTTTTGAAAACTGAAACAGTAGCGACAGGTCAAGGAACAATTACAACTCCTTACGATAAGAAAGGTCTTGCCGCAGATACAGACGGTAAAGACTACCGTGAGTCAACTGTTGATAAAAAGGGGATTACTGTTTCTGAAGAAACAGGTAAAGAAGACACTCTTGAATTGAACGGTAAGGTTTATGAACGTACACGCTCTGAGGTTGAGGGTGCTGACAAAGCTAAGTATAGTAAAACTCAATTCAACGATATCGAAGCAAGTGTGTCACCAGAAGGAATGCACAACAAACTAGGGGAAATTGATTATACAAAAACGACAGGTAAAGTTTATCTTGTCGAAGAAACTTCTGACGGTCACTACGGTAAGTTCGTAGAAACTGACGGGGTATCAAGCGATGAAGATGCTGTTTCTAAATGGAAAGCAGGTCTTGCAAATGCTAAAGACTTCACGAAAGCAAATGTAACTCTTCAAGAAGGCGACTCTATTCTTGTATTAGATAAAGATACTTATGCAGTGGCAAATCCTAGTCTTGTGAAAACTAAAAAACGTTATAGTTCACCAACTTATGAAGTGATTCCAGATGTTGTCGATACTGATAGTTCTGTAAATTTTGATAATCCTACTTATGTGTTAGAGCAAATAGATGCAAATCAAACAGCTAATATTTTAGAAGCTGGTAAAGATGGTATTTTTGGTACATCTGATGATGTGGAACGAACTGTAACAGGGGATAAAATTGCTGATTTTTCAGCTGGGTCTGGTAAAGCTTTTATAAAGGAAGATTTGAAACCTTTCTTTAATTTACCTGACTATAATGTTTTACCTGTAAATACTAATCCTAGTATAAAGGACGTTTTAAAAAATCATGAATCGTATTACGTTTTATATGAAATTTTAAAATTTGCAGAAAATGAGGCAACTAGTGATTCAGATAAAGAGAAAATAAGGGCTGCTAAGTCTAAAGTGGATGCTTATTTGGATTCGGTAGCTACTACTTTAGAGAGCAAAGGCTTGAAAGTTGCTTATGTAAAAGATTCAACTTTAAGTAACATTCGAGGTAAATACTACTTTGTTTCAGATGGTTCAACCGAAGGTGACCAATTCTTAGCTAATAGTGAAGAAGCTTCTAAGCTACTTAGTCCAAACTCATCTAATATTCACAGTAATTTTGAAAATCTAACATTTTCGAATGTTAAGGAAACAAAATCTATTTCAGGTGATATTGAAACTACTGTAAAAGTTGAGAAAAATTATAAGATTTTAGATACTGCTAGTTTAGAACTGGAAACAATTACAACAACAAAACGTACTCATTTAGTCACTAAAGAAAATATATTGTCTAACTATCTTGAAGGTCAAGATACTGTAACCAAGGAAGAAACATCTGATTTAGTTAAAAAAGGTTCAGTTAAAGTTAACGATGATGGTTCGGTGACGGTGACAACAGTAGAAACTATGCCTGTTTATAAATTTTATAAAGGTGTTAGTTTTGATCATGATAATGAAAATTCGAATGAGGTGCAACCTGATTCAGATGGATTTTTACGATTATCTGATGATGCCAATGGTTTCTCAGCTACAGCTGAAAGCTCTCATAATGAAACAACTTATAACAAACGTGAGGTAATTACACCTATTCGAGCTTATAAAGTTGTTGCTGATGGTAATTCTGTGGTAACACATTACTACCGTGAGAAGAAAGCCCCTCTGAACGTTAACTACTATCTAGAAAATACAACGACTTCTCTAGCACCTAGTGAAAACCAAGCAGACTTACCAGTTAAGTCTGACTACACAACTCAAGCTAAAACGATTGAACCAAAAACAGAGGTTCAAGACTTACCAGAGAAAACAGTTACGACAGTAACTACTTATGAGTTAGTAGCTACACCAGATAATGCGAATGGTAAGATTGCTGAGGGTGGAACAACTGTTAATTATTACTACCGAGCAGTAGTTAATACTACTGAAGTAGCGAAGAAAGCGCCTGTGTTGGTAAATTATTACATTGAAAACACTGAAACTAAATTAGCTCCAAGTGATGACCAAGGTCAAAAGGATATTGGATCTAAGTATACGTCAGAAACTAAGGTGATTGAACCAAAAGTTGAAACTGAGGACTTACCAGACCGTGTAGTAACAAAAACTACAAGATATGAGTTGGTAAGTGTGCCTAGTGATAAAGAAGGGACAGTTCCAGTTGAGGGTAAAGTAGTAAATTACTATTACCGTCCAGTTGTAACAACTGAAACTGTCATGAAGAAGGCACCCGTTCTTGTAAACTACTACATTGAAAACACTGAAACTAAATTAGCTCCAAGTGATGACCAAGGTCAAAAAGAAATTGGCTCTAACTATACTAGTGAAACTAAGGTAATTGAACCAAAAGTAGAACAAGAAGAACTTCCTGATAGAATTATCACTAAGACAACTAAGTATGAACTTGTGAAAGTACCTGAAGACAAGGAAGGTACCGTTCCAGTTGAGGGTAAAGTAGTAAATTACTATTACCGTCCAGTTGTAACAACTGAAACTGTCATGAAGAAAGCACCCGTTCTTGTAAACTACTACATTGAAAACACTGAAACTAAATTAGCTCCAAGTGATGACCAAGGTCAAAAAGAAATTGGCTCTAACTATACTAGTGAAACTATGGTAATTGAACCAAAAGTAGAAAAAGAAGAACTTCCTGATAGAACTATCACTAAGACAACTAAGTACGAACTTGTGAAAGTACCTGAAGACAAGGAAGGTACCGTTCCAGTTGAGGGTAAAGTAGTAAATTACTATTACCGTCCAGTTGTAACAACTGAAACTGTCATGAAGAAAGCACCCGTTCTTGTAAACTACTACATTGAAAACACTGAAACTAAATTAGCTCCAAGTGATGACCAAGGTCAAAAAGAAATTGGCTCTAACTATACTAGTGAAACTATGGTAATTGAACCAAAAAGTAGAAAAAAAGAAGAACTTCCTGATAGAACTATCACTAAGACAACTAAGTACGAACTTGTGAAAGTACCTGAAGACAAGGAAGGTACCGTTCCAGTTGAGGGTAAAGTAGTAAATTACTATTACCGTCCAGTTGTAACAACTGAAACTGTCATGAAGAAAGCACCCGTTCTTGTAAACTACTACATTGAAAACACTGAAACTAAATTAGCTCCAAGTGATGACCAAGGTCAAAAAGAAATTGGCTCTAACTATACTAGTGAAACTATGGTAATTGAACCAAAAGTAGAAAAAGAAGAACTTCCTGATAGAACTATCACTAAGACAACTAAGTACGAACTTGTGAAAGTACCTGAAGACAAGGAAGGTACCGTTCCAGTTGAGGGTAAAGTAGTAAATTACTATTACCGTCCAGTTGTAACAACTGAAACTGTCATGAAGAAAGCACCCGTTCTTGTAAACTACTACATTGAAAACACTGAAACTAAATTAGCTCCAAGTGATGACCAAGGTCAAAAAGAAATTGGCTCTAACTATACTAGTGAAACTATGGTAATTGAACCAAAAGTAGAAAAAGAAGAACTTCCTGATAGAACTATCACTAAGACAACTAAGTACGAACTTGTGAAAGTACCTGAAGACAAGGAAGGTACCGTTCCAGTTGAGGGTAAAGTAGTAAATTACTATTACCGTCCAGTTGTAACAACTGAAACTGTCATGAAGAAGGCACCCGTTCTTGTAAACTACTACATTGAAAACACTGAAACAAAACTAGCACCAAGTGATGACCAAGGTCAAAAAGAAATTGGTTCAAATTATACAACTGAAGCGAAAGTTATTCCAAGTAAAGTTGAAAAAGTTGTTGAAAACGGAAATGTAATCACAAGAACAACTTCTTATGATCTAGTAAAAGTACCTGAAGATAAAGACGGAATTGTTCCAGTTGGTGGTAAGGTCGTAAACTATTACTACCGTGAAGTAGTTGAAGAGGTTGCAAAACCAAATGAAGCTCCTAAAGTGGAAATTCCAGAGTTGAAGATTCCTGAAGAGTCTAAGCCAGAGCCACAACCGGAACCAGCTCCAGCTCCTCAGCCAGAGCCACAACCAGAACCTAGTCCTGCACCAAGTCCAGTTCCAGCGACACCAGAGACACCTGAACGACCAATAGCTCCAGCGACACCAGAACAACTAGCAGAACCTGCTACACCACAGTATATGGATGGTCAACGAGAACTTCCAAATACTGGTACAGAAGACAATGCTAGCCTTGCAGCGCTTGGACTTCTTGGAGTCTTGAGTGGATTTGGTCTTGTAGCTCGCAAGAAGAAAGAAGATTAAGTAAATCTTTCTGATAAACGAATATAGCAGAAAACCAATGATGTAAAAGTCATTGGTTTTTTGAAACAAAAAAGAGCCCAGCGCTCTTTTTCTTATGAGAAAATCTATTATCTTAAGGGTAAGAGTTTTTTTCTTTCGGAAAAAATGGTATAATAGCAATCAAAACTAGAAAATAAACGGAATTTGGGAATAATTTCTTTTGTTCTCATTAGATTGGTGATACTATGAAGATTAGTAAGAGGCACCTGTTAAACTATTCTATTCTAGTTCCTTACTTACTTTATCTATTTTGGGCTTGATTGTAGTCTATTCTACAACCAGTGCCATTCTTATCGAAGAAGGTAAAAGTGCCCTCCAATTGGTTCGAAGTCAGGGAATGTTTTGGATATTTAGTTTAATATTGATTGCCTTGATATATAAGCTGAAATTGAATTTTTTGAGAAAAGAACGACTGTTATTTATTGTTATGTTTGTTGAGCTGATTCTCTTAGCTCTGGCTCGCCTAATTGGTACGCCAGTCAATGGAGCCTATGGTTGGATTTCAGTAGGACCTTTGACCATTCAGCCAGCTGAGTATTTGAAGATTATCATCGTCTGGTACTTGGCCCAACGTTTTTCAAAACAACAGGATGAAATTGGTGTTTATGATTTTCAAGTTTTAACTCAAAATCAATGGATTCCTCGAGCTTTTAATGATTGGCGTTTTGTCCTCTTGGTAATGATAGGAAGTTTGGCCATTTTCCCAGATTTGGGGAATGCTACCATATTAGCTCTGGTCGCCTTGATTATGTATACAGTTAGTGGGATTGCTCATCGTTGGTTTATAGCCTTTATCGGTATATTGTTTGGAGTTTCAGCCCTATCCTTATCAACTATCTCTATGATTGGGGTTGATAAGTTTTCAAAAGTTCCAGTATTTGGTTACGTTGCCCAAGCGTTTCAGTGCCTACTTTAATCCCTTTGCTGATTTGGCAGGAGCAGGCCACCAACTTGCAAATTCCTACTTTGCCATGGTAAATGGTGGTTGGTTTGGTCTAGGATTAGGAAATTCAATTGAAACGTGGTTATTTACCAGAGGCCCATACAGATTTTGTATTTTCAATTGTCATTGAAGAGTTTGGATTTGTGGGAGCCAGCTTGATTTTAGCCCTTGTTTTTTTCCTGATTTTACGAATTATCCTAGTAGGTATTCGTGCTAAGAATCCCTTTAATTCCATGATGGCGATTGGGGTTGGGGGGATGATGCTGGTACAGGTATTTGTCAATATCGGTGGAATTTCTGGCATTATTCCTTCGACGGGAGTAACCTTCCCCTTCTTATCACAAGGGGGGAACAGTCTCCTAGTCTTGTCTGTAGCCATCGCCTTTGTCTTAAATATTGATGCAAGTGAAAAACGTGCCCAATTATATGAGGAGTTAGAAACTCACTCATCAAACTATATGTAGAGTTGATAGTGGAAAGGATGACCTATGTCTCTTCAAAAATTAGAAAACTATAGTAATAAAGCTGTCGTGCAAGAGGAAGTATTAATTTTAACAGAATTGTTAGAAGATATCACTAAAAATATGCTTGCCCCAGAGACTTTTGCAAAAATCATGGAGTTGAAAGAATTATCAACTCAAGAAGATTATCAAGGCTTGAACCAATTGGTTACTAGCCTGACAAATGATGAAATGGCTTATATTTCACGCTATTTCTCAATTTTGCCTCTCTTGATTAATATTTCAGAAGACGTGGATTTGGCCTATGAAATCAACCACCAAAATAATATCGATCAAGATTATCTTGGGAAATTATCAGCAACAATCAAAATGGTTGCAGAAAAAGACAATGCGGTTGAAATTCTAGAACACTTGAATGTTGTCCCTGTTTTGACTGCCCATCCAACACAAGTGCAACGTAAGAGTATGTTGGATTTGACCAACCATATCCATACCCTCTTGCGTAAGTATCGTGATGTGAAATTAGGATTGATTAATAAGGAAAAATGGCATAATGATCTCCGTCGTTACATTGAGATTATCATGCAAACAGATATGATTCGTGAAAAGAAATTGAAAGTAACCAATGAAATCACGAATGTTATGGAATACTACAATAGTTCATTCCTGAAAGCTGTTCCTCATTTGACTGCTGAGTACAAGCGTCTGGCTAAAAACATGGACTGGAGTTGAAACATCCTAAACCAATTACCATGGGAATGTGGATTGGTGGAGACCGTGATGGGAATCCTTTTGTTACAGCAGATACCTTGAAACAATCTGCTATGACTCAGTGTGAAGTCATCATGAACTACTATGATGAAAAGATTTACCAACTTTATCGTGAATTCTCTCTCTCAACCAGTATTGTCAATGTGAGCAAGCAAGTCAGAGAAATGGCTCGTCAATCCAAGGATAACTCGATTTATCGTGAAAAAGAACTTTATCGTCGTGCCTTGTTTGATATTCAATCAAAAATCCAAGCAACAAAAACTTATCTGATTGAAGATAAGGAAGTTGGAGCTCGCTATGAAACGGCCAATGATTTTTATAAGGATTTAATTACCATTCGTGATTCCCTATTGGAAAATAAGGGTGAAGCACTGATTTCTGGTGATTTTGTTGAGCTGATTCAGGCAGTTGAAATTTTTGGTTTCTATTTGGCATCTATTGACATGCGTCAAGATTCTAGTGTTCATGAAGCCTGTGTAGCTGAACTCTTGAAATCAGCAGGTATTCATTCTCATTATAGCGAACTAAGTGAAGAAGAAAAATGCCAGCTTCTCTTGAAAGAATTAGAGGAAGATCCACGTATTCTTTCTGCCACTCATGTTGAAAAATCAGAGTTACTTGAAAAAGAATTAGCAATCTTTAAGGCTGCTCGTAAGTTGAAAGATAAGTTGGGAGATGATGTCATTCGTCAGACCATCATTTCACATGCAACCAGCGTATCAGACATGTTGGAATTGGCTATCTTGTTAAAAGAAGTAGGGCTAGTTGATAAAGAAAGAGCCCGTGTCCAAATCGTTCCTCTCTTTGAAACAATTGAGGACTTGGATCACTCAGAAGAAACCATGAGAGAATATCTTTCCTCTTCCTCTTGCTAAGAAATGGATTGCTTCACGTAATAACTACCAAGAAATCATGCTTGGTTACTCTGATAGTAATAAAGATGGTGGCTATCTATCATCATGTTGGACCCTCTACAAGGCTCAACAACAATTGACTGCTATTGGAGATGAATTTGGTGTTAAGGTTACCTTCTTCCATGGTCGTGGTGGTACTGTCGGTCGTGGTGGTGGACCAACCTATGAAGCCATCACATCTCAACCGCTCAAGTCTATCAAGGATCGTATCCGTTTGACGGAGCAGGGTGAAGTAATTGGGAATAAATATGGTAACAAAGATGCTGCTTACTATAATCTTGAAATGTTGGTTTCAGCAGCCATTAACCGTATGATTACTCAGAAGAAGAGCGATACAAATACCTCAAATCGTTATGAAGCTATTATGGATCAAGTAGTGGACCGTAGTTACGATATCTACCGTGATTTGGTCTTTGGAAATGATCATTTCTATGATTATTTCTTCGAATCAAGTCCAATCAAGGCGATTTCAAGCTTTAATATTGGTTCTCGTCCAGCCGCTCGTAAGACTATTACTGAAATTGGTGGTTTGCGTGCCATCCCTTGGGTATTCTCATGGTCGCAAAGCCGTGTTATGTTTCCTGGTTGGTATGGGGTTGGTTCAAGCTTCAAGGAATTTATCGATAAAAATCCTGAGAATATCGCTATCCTACGAGATATGTACCAAAACTGGCCTTTCTTCCAATCGCTTCTTTCAAATGTTGATATGGTCTTGTCAAAATCAAATATGAACATTGCTTTTGAATATGCCAAACTGTGTGAGGATGAAGAAGTAAAAGCAATCTATGAGACTATTCTAAATGAATGGCAAGTTACCAAGGAAGTTATCTTGGCTATCGAAGGTTACGATGAACTCTTGGCTGAAAATCCATATCTAAAAGCAAGTTTGGATTATCGTATGCCTTACTTTAATATTCTCAACTATATCCAGTTGGAGTTGATTAAACGTCAACGCCGAGGAGAATTATCTAGCGACCAAGAAAAATTAATCCATACAACCATCAACGGAATTGCGACAGGATTGCGTAATTCAGGCTGATACCTATCAAACTTCCTCTTTTCTACAGGGGAAGTTTTTGAATAGTTCAAAAAAATGCTAAAAGAGTCTTGACAAGTAGTTGAAAAATGATATAATTTAACCATTCAGAAAAGTAATCATATAAACTTTTTAGAGAGTCTGTGGTCGCTGAAAACAGATAAGTGATGATGATGAAAATTGGGCTGAATGTTATTTAGAATTTGAAATCATAAAAATTCGGTGAGCACACCTTACAGTGCATCTCGTTATTGCGAGACAGAGTGATAGGGAAATTCCCTATAATTGAGGTGGTACCGAGCATCGACGTCCTCACACAAGTTTTTTGTGTGAGGACTTTTTTGATGGAGGTTAGTATGGAAAGAAAACGATGGCGTCGCTTGTTTAGATAAGTGAAGCATTTTAAAGGAATAAAAAGGAGAAATAGAATGAAAAATAAACGTTTAATTGGAATTATCGCTGCATTAGCAGTCTTAGTAGCAGGAAGCTTGATTTACTCTTCAATGAATAAACCAGAAGCTAAGAATGAGAAGAAAGTTGCCAAAGTTGGTGTTCTTCAGTTTGTGAGCCATCCATCTCTTGATTTGATTTATAAAGGGATACAAGATGGACTTGCAGAAGAAGGCTATAAAGATAATCAGTTGAAAATTGACTTTATGAACTCAGAAGGCGACCAAAGTAAGGTTGCAACAATGAGCAAACAGTTGGTTGCAAATGGGAATGACCTTGTAGTTGGTATCGCAACACCAGCTGCTCAAGGTTTGGCTAGTGCCACAAAAGACCTACCGGTTATCATGGCCGCTATTACAGACCCAATTGGTGCTAACTTGGTCAAAGATTTGAAAAAACCAGGTGGCAACATTACAGGGGTGTCTGACCACAATCCAGCTCAACAACAAGTTGAACTCATTAAGGCTCTTACACCAAATGTGAAAACAATCGGAGCTCTTTACTCAAGCAGCGAAGACAATTCAAAAACTCAGGTAGAAGAATTTAAGGCTTATGCTGAAAGCAGGTTTGACAGTAGAAACATTTGCAGTTCCTTCAACAAATGAAATTGCTTCAACAGTCAATGTTATGACTAGCAAGGTTGATGCTATCTGGGTTCCAATCGACAACACAATTGCTTCAGCCTTCTCAACTGTTGTTTCAAGTAACCAATCAGCTAAAAAACCAATTTACCCAAGCGCTACTGCCATGGTAGAAGCAGGTGGTTTGGCATCAGTTGTAGTTGATCAACATGATCTCGGTGTGGCAACAGGTAAAATGATTGCACAAGTTTTGAAAGGTGCAAAACCAGCTGATACTCCAGTCAATGTCTTTTCAACTGGTAAGTCAGTTATCAACAAGAAATTGGCACAAGAGCTAGGTATTACGATTCCTGAATCTGTTCTAAAAGAAGCAGGACAAGTGATCGAATAATCTGTAATGGAGGAGTTGGGGACATCTCCTCCAATTTTTTACAATAGACATCATATAGAAAAGGTTAAGAAACAGATGGTATTATCTATTATTTCTCAAGGATTTGTCTGGGCTATTCTAGGTCTGGGAATCTTTATGACATTTAGGATTTTAAACTTTCCAGATATGACGACAGAAGGTTCCTTCCCTCTTGGGGGAGCTGTTGCTGTCACTTTGATAACCAAAGGCGTGAATCCCTTTTTAGCGACGCTTGTTGCTGTAGGAGCAGGTTGTTTGGCTGGAATGGCAGCAGGACTTCTTTATACAAAAGGGAAGATCCCAACTTTGCTCTCTGGGATTTTGGTGATGACTTCCTGTCACTCTATCATGCTCTTGATTATGGGACGTGCGAATTTAGGCCTGCTTGGAACTAAGCAAATTCAGGATGTTTTGCCTTTTGATTCAGATTTGAATCAACTCTTGACAGGTCTCATCTTTGTAAGTCTTGTCATTGCTCTCATGCTCTTTTTCTTGGACACTAAACTCGGACAAGCCTATATTTCTACAGGTGACAATCCTGATATGGCTAGAAGTTTCGGGATTCATACTGGACGCATGGAGCTTATGGGCTTGGTCTTATCAAATGGTGTTATTGCCCTTGCAGGAGCTCTCATTGCCCAGCAAGAAGGTTATGCCGATGTATCTCGAGGAATTGGGGTTATCGTTGTAGGTCTTGCAAGTTTGATTATTGGGGAAGTTATTTTCAAGAGTTTGAGCTTGGCAGAGCGTCTGGTTGCCATCGTTGTAGGTTCTATCGCCTATCAATTCTTAGTATGGGCAGTTATTGCCCTTGGCTTTAATACAAGTTACCTTCGTTTATACAGTGCCTTGATTTTAGCGGTCTGCCTCATGATTCCAACATTTAAGCAAACAATCTTGAAAGGAGCCAAGTTAAGTAAATGACAGCAATTGTAGAATTAAAAAATGCAACCAAAGTCGTTAAAAATGGCTTTGATGAAGAAAAGATTATTTTAAATGATGTTTCCTTAGAAATTTTTGAACAGGATTTCATCACGATTTTAGGTGGAAATGGAGCTGGGAAATCAACCCTCTTTAACACTATTGCAGGAACCTTGTCATTAACCAGTGGAACCATTCGTATTTTGGGTGAAGATGTTACCAAGTTTTCACCAGAGAAGAGAGCCAAGTATCTGTCTCGAGTCTTCCAAGATCCCAAGATGGGGACAGCTCCTCGTATGACGGTCGCTGAAAATCTTTTGATTGCCAAGTTTCGTGGTGAAAAACGTGGACTGTTTCCGAGACGACTGGCTAGCTACAAGGATGAATTTCAGGCTACCATTGAAAAAATAGGAAATGGTCTTGAGAAACACTTGAATACACCGATTGAGTTCTTATCCGGTGGACAAAGACAGGCTTTGAGTCTCTTGATGGCAACCTTGAAGCGACCTGAATTACTCCTATTAGATGAGCATACTGCAGCCCTTGATCCAAAGACAAGTGTCGCACTCATGGAGTTGACAGATGAATTTGTCAAGAAAGATCAGCTGACAGCCCTTATGATTACTCATCATATGGAAGATGCTCTCAAATATGGTAATCGTCTGATTGTCATGAAGGAAGGTCGTATCATCCAAGATTTGACCCAAGAAGAAAAAGCAAAAATGAAAATCTCTGATTATTATCAACTCTTTGAATAAAGTAGGGAAAATGAGTGAAATGGTTTACTTTTTTTCTGAAATAAAGTATACTATATAAAGTAAACTATGATAACATGGAGGTATTGTGTATGGTTGACAAACAAGTCATTGAAGAAATCAAAAACAATGCCAACATTGTGGAAGTCATAGGAGATGTGATTTCTTTACAAAAGGCAGGACGGAACTATCTAGGGCTCTGTCCTTTTCATGGTGAAAAAACACCTTCTTTCAACGTTGTAGAGGACAAGCAGTTTTACCACTGTTTTGGTTGTGGTCGCTCAGGTGATGTCTTTAAATTCATCGAGGAGTACCAAGGGGTTCCCTTTATGGAGGCTGTCCAAATCTTAGGTCAGCGTGTCGGGATAGAGGTGGAAAAACCGCTTTATAGTGAACAGAAGCCAGCTTCACCCCACCAAGCTCTTTATGATATGCATGAAGATGCTGCCAAATTTTATCATGCTATTCTCATGACAACGACTATGGGGGAAGAGGCCAGAAACTACCTTTATCAGCGTGGTTTAACAGATGAAGTGCTAAAGCATTTTCGGATTGGTTTGGCACCTCCAGAACGAAACTATCTCTATCAACGTTTGTCTGGTCAGTATCGTGATGAGGATTTCCTAGATTCAGGACTGTTTTATCTCTCGGATGCTAATCAATTTGTAGATACCTTTCACAATCGGATTATGTTTCCCCTGACAAATGACCAGGGAAAGGTTATTGCCTTTTCAGGTCGTATCTGGCAGAAAACGGATTCACAAACTTCTAAGTATAAAAATAGCCGATCGACTGCAATTTTTAACAAAAGTTACGAATTATATCATATGGATAGGGCTAAAAAATCTTCTGGAAAAGCCAGTGAGATTTATCTGATGGAAGGATTCATGGATGTTATTGCAGCCTATCGGGCTGGAATCGAAAACGCTGTCGCATCTATGGGAACAGCGTTGAGTCGAGAGCATGTTGAGCATTTGAAAAGGTTAACCAAGAAGTTGGTTCTTGTTTACGATGGCGATAAGGCTGGGCAAGCCGCGACTTTGAAAGCATTGGATGAAATTGGTGATATGCCTGTGCAAATCGTCAGCATGCCTGATAACTTGGATCCGGATGAGTATCTACAAAAAAACGGTCCAGAAGACTTGGCCTATCTATTAACGAAAACTCGTATTAGTCCGATTGAGTTCTACATTCACCAGTATAAGCCTGAAAATAGTGAAAATCTGCAGGCTCAGATTGAGTTTATTGAAAAAATAGCTCCCTTGATTGTTCAAGAAAAGTCTATCACTGCTCAAAACAGTTATATTCATATTTTAGCTGACAGTTTGGCGTCCTTTGATTATGCTCAGATTGAGCAGATTGTTAATGAGAGTCGTCAGGCGCAAAGGCAGAATCGCATGGAAGGAATTTCCAGACCGACGCCAATCACTATGCCTGTTACCAAGCAGTTATCGGCTATTATGAGGGCAGAAGCCCATCTACTTTATCGAATGATGGAATCCCCTCTTGTTTTAAACGATTACCGTTTGCGAGAAGACTTTGCATTTGACACACCTGAATTTCAGGTTTTATATGACTTGCTTGGCCAGTATGGAAATCTTCCTCCAGAAGTTCTAGCAGAACAGACAGAGGAAGTTGAGAGAGCTTGGTATCAAGTCTTAGCTCAGGATTTACCATCTGAGATGTCACCTCAGGAACTTAGTGAAGTAGAAATGACTCGAAACAAGGCTCTCTTGAATCAGGACAATATGAGAATCAAAAAGAAGGTGCAGGAAGCTAGCCATGTAGGAGATACCGACACAGCCTTAGAAGAATTGGAACGTTTAATTTCCCAAAAGAGAAGAATGGAGTAATAATGGCAACAAAACAAAAAGAAGTAACAACATTTGACGTACAAGTAGCAGAATTTATCCGTAATCATAAACAAAAAGGGACAGCAACTGATGATGAAATCAATGCTAGTCTAGTTATTCCTTTTACCTTGGATGCTGATGGGATTGAAGATCTCTTGCAACGAATTCAGGATGCAGGGATTTCTATCACAGATAACGAAGGAAATCCGAGTGCGCGTGTTCTTAGCACTGAAGAAGAGCCAGAACTCAGTGATGAGGACTTGATTGGTTCAACTTCTGCTAAGGTTAATGACCCTGTCCGTATGTACTTGAAAGAAATCGGGGTCGTTCCTCTCTTGACCAATGAAGAGGAAAAAGAGTTGGCACTTGCAGTTGAAGCTGGTGATATAGAAGCCAAACAACGTCTTGCGGAAGCCAACCTTCGTTTGGTTGTTTCCATTGCCAAACGCTATGTCGGCCGTGGTATGCAGTTCCTTGACTTGATTCAAGAAGGAAATATGGGCTTGATGAAGGCGGTTGACAAGTTTGACTATTCTAAAGGGTTCAAGTTCTCAACTTATGCAACTTGGTGGATTCGTCAGGCTATCACTCGTGCTATTGCGGATCAAGCTCGTACTATTCGTATCCCAGTCCACATGGTTGAAACGATTAACAAGCTTGTTCGTGAACAGCGTAACCTTCTTCAAGAATTGGGACAAGATCCAACACCAGAACAAATCGCTGAACGTATGGATATGACTCCTGACAAGGTTCGTGAAATCTTGAAGATTGCCCAAGAACCAGTATCTCTTGAAACTCCTATTGGTGAAGAGGATGATAGCCACCTTGGGGACTTTATCGAAGATGAAGTCATTGAAAATCCAGTGGACTATACAACTCGTATCGTCTTGCGTGAGCAGTTGGATGAGGTCTTGGATACTCTTACAGACCGTGAAGAAAATGTTTTGCGTCTACGTTTTGGATTAGATGATGGTAAAATGCGTACCCTTGAAGATGTGGGTAAAGTCTTTAACGTGACTCGCGAACGTATCCGTCAGATTGAAGCTAAAGCTTTGAGAAAACTACGCCAACCAAGTCGCAGCAAACCGCTTCGTGATTTTATTGAAGACTAAGAGTGAGGATGAATATGGCTTATACAGAAGAGCAAATTGAAAACATCAAAACACGCATTTTAACAGCCTTGGAAGAAGTTATCGACCCTGAGTTGGGAATCGATATTGTCAATCTTGGTTTGATTTATGAGATTCGTTTTGACGGAGACACAGGGCAAACAGAGATTGATATGACTTTGACAACTATGGGTTGTCCCCTAGCCGACCTTTTGACAGACCAGATTTATGATGCTATGACAGAGGTTCCAGAAGTAACGGATACTGAGGTCAAATTAGTTTGGTATCCAGCCTGGACTGTTGAAAAAATGAGTCGCTATGCACGCATTGCCCTAGGCATTAAGTAAACATATAAAAACATGTGAGAGATTATTGGAAAAGCGAGGAAATTTCCCCCTCTTTTCCTCTAGTCTCTCCTTTCTTTTGCTGATTTTATTCCAAGAAAATGATATAATAGTAGTTATGGAAAAAAAGAAATTACGCATCAATATGTTGAGTTCAAGTGAGAAAGTAGCAGGACAAGGAGTTTCAGGTGCTTACCGTGAATTAGTTCGTCTTCTTCACCGTGATGCCAAGGAACAATTGATTGTTACAGAGAATCTTCCAATAGAGGCAGATGTGACTCACTTTCATACAATTGATTTCCCCTATTATTTATCAACATTCCAAAAGAAACGCTCAGGAAGGAAAATTGGCTATGTGCATTTCTTGCCTGATACACTTGAGGGGAGTTTGAAAATTCCATTTTTCTTAAAGGGAATTGTGAAACGCTATGTATTTTCTTTTTACAACCGGATGGAGCACTTGGTAGTGGTCAATCCTATGTTTATCGAGGATTTGGTGGCAGCTGGTATTCCACGTGAAAAAGTGACCTATATTCCTAACTTTGTAAACAAGGAAAAATGGCATCCTCTTCCACAGGAAGAGGTAGCGATACTGCGTACAGAGCTAGGTCTTAGTGACAATCAGTTTATCGTAGTAGGTGCTGGTCAAGTTCAGAAACGCAAAGGGATTGACGATTTTATCCGTCTGGCTGAGGAATTGCCGCAAATTACCTTTATCTGGGCAGGTGGTTTCTCTTTTGGTGGTATGACAGATGGTTATGAACGTTACAAGAAAATCATGGAGAATCCCCCTAAAAATTTGATTTTTCCTGGTATTGTATCGCCAGAGCGGATGCGCGAATTGTATGCCCTAGCGGATCTTTTCTTGTTGCCTAGTTACAATGAACTCTTTCCGATGACGATTTTAGAGGCTGCCAGTTGTGAAGCTCCGATTATGTTGCGTGATTTGGATCTTTATAAGGTGATTTTAGAGGGAAATTATAGGGCGACAGCAGATAGAGAAGAGATGAAAGAAGCTATTCTGGAATATCAAGCGAATCCTGCTGCTTTAAAAGATTTGAAAGAAAAAGCTAAGAATATTTCTAGAGAGTATTCTGAAGAGCATCTGTTACAAATCTGGTTGGACTTTTATGAGAAACAAGCCGCTTTAGGGAGAAAGTAAAAAGTGAGGTAATCTATGCGAATTGGTTTATTTACAGATACCTATTTTCCTCAGGTTTCAGGTGTTGCGACCAGTATTCGAACCTTGAAAACCGAACTTGAAAAGCAGGGACATGCTGTTTTTATCTTTACAACGACAGATAAGGATGTCAATCGTTATGAAGATTGGCAAATTATCCGCATTCCAAGTGTTCCCTTCTTTGCTTTTAAAGATCGTCGCTTTGCCTATCGAGGTTTCAGCAAGGCGCTTGAAATTGCTAAACAATATCAACTGGATATTATCCATACTCAGACAGAATTTTCTCTTGGTCTGTTGGGGATTTGGATTGCACGTGAATTGAAGATTCCAGTCATCCATACCTATCACACCCAATACGAAGACTATGTACATTATATTGCCAAGGGGATGTTGATTCGTCCTAGTATGGTCAAGTATCTGGTCAGAGGTTTCCTGCACGATGTGGATGGGGTTATTTGCCCGAGTGAGATTGTCCGTGACTTGTTATCTGACTATAAGGTTAAGGTTGAAAAACGGGTCATTCCAACTGGGATTGAATTAGCTAAGTTTGAGCGTCCAGAAATCAAGCAAGAAAATCTGGAAGAACTGCGTAGTAAACTAGGGATTCAAGATGATGAAAAGATGTTGCTTAGTCTTTCCAGAATTTCCTATGAAAAAAATATTCAAGCAGTTTTAGCAGCTTTTGCAGAAGTTCTGAAAGAAGAAGACAAGGTCAAACTGGTGGTAGCTGGGGATGGTCCTTATCTGGATGACCTCAAAGAGCAAGCCAAGAAACTAGAGATTCAAGACTACGTCATCTTTACAGGCATGATTGCTCCTAGTGAGACCGCTCTTTACTATAAGGCGGCGGATTTCTTCATCTCGGCATCGACAAGTGAAACGCAAGGTTTGACATACTTGGAAAGCTTAGCCAGTGGAACACCTGTCATTGCACATGGAAATCCTTATCTGGACAACCTGATCAGTGATAAAATGTTTGGAACCTTGTATTACGGTGAACATGATTTGGCTGGTGCTATTTTAGAGGCCCTGATTGCAACACCAGACATGAATGAGCATACTTTATCAGAGAAGTTATACGAGATTTCAGCTGAAAACTTTTGGGAAACGAGTACATGAGTTTTATCTGGATTCCATCATTTCAAATAACTTCCAGAAAGATTTAGCCAAAGATGATACGGTCAGCCAGCGTATCTTTTAAGACAGTTTTGTATCTACCGCAACAGGTGGTTGCTGTGCCTGTAAAAGGCTCTAGACGCATGCTGAAGGCTTCAAAAAAACACAGTTAATCAGCATTAGAGATTATTGGAAAGACCGTGAAGAATAGAAAGAGGAACAGCTATGAAAAAAACAATTAATGAGAAGTGGTCGTGACAAAAAGATTGCTGGTGTTTGTGCTGGAGTGGCTCATTATTTTTGATATGGATCCCACTATTGTTCGTGTAATATGGGGTGTTCTTGCTTTTGGTTATGGAGCTGGAATTGTAGCTTGTATCATTTTATGGATTATTGCACCAGTAGCAAGTGACTATTGAAAACTAGCTCAATTCATGCTAAGATAATAGAAAATAGAATGTAACGAAGGAGATAAAAATGGCATTTGGAGATAATGGAAAACGTAAAAAAACTATGTTTGAGAAATTAACCTTGCTTATCGTACTTATCATGTTAGTAGCAAGTATTTTGGGGATTTTTGCAACTGCAATTGGTGCCCTCAGTAATCTATAAAATAGATTCAAGAAAATTTTGTGACTGGGATTTCCCAGCCCTTTTTTAAAGTGAGAAGAAAAAAATGAGTATGTTTTTAGATACAGCCAAGATCAAGGTCAAGGCTGGTAATGGTGGCGATGGTATGGTTGCCTTTCGCCGTGAAAAATATGTCCCTAATGGCGGTCCTTGGGGTGGTGACGGTGGTCGTGGAGGTAATGTGGTCTTCGTTGTAGACGAAGGTCTACGTACTCTCATGGATTTCCGCTACAATCGTCATTTCAAGGCTGATTCTGGTGAAAAAGGAATGACCAAAGGGATGCATGGTCGTGGTGCTGAAGACCTAAGAGTTCGTGTACCGCAAGGTACGACTGTGCGTGATGCCGAGACTGGCAAGGTCTTGACAGATTTGATTGAACATGGGCAAGAATTTATCGTTGCCCACGGTGGTCGTGGTGGTCGTGGAAATATCCGCTTTGCGACACCGAAAAATCCTGCACCGGAAATCTCTGAAAATGGAGAACCAGGTCAGGAACGTGAGTTACAATTGGAACTAAAAATCTTGGCAGATGTTGGTTTAGTAGGTTTCCCATCTGTAGGGAAATCAACACTTTTAAGTGTTATCACATCTGCTAAACCTAAAATTGGTGCCTACCACTTTACGACCATTGTGCCAAATCTAGGTATGGTTCGTACCCAATCAGGTGAATCCTTTGCAGTAGCTGATTTACCAGGTTTGATTGAAGGGGCTAGTCAGGGTGTCGGTTTGGGAACTCAGTTCCTCCGTCACATTGAGCGTACACGTGTCATCCTTCATATCATTGATATGTCAGCTAGCGAAGGCCGTGATCCTTTATGAGGACTATCTAGCTATCAATAAAGAGCTAGAGTCATATAATCTTCGTCTCATGGAGCGTCCACAGATTATTGTAGCCAATAAGATGGACATGCCTGAGAGTCAGGAAAATCTTAAAGAATTTAAGAAAAAATTGGCTGAAAACTATGATGAATTTGAAGAGTTACCAGCTATCTTCCCAATTTCTGGTTTGACCAAGCAAGGTCTGGCTACGCTTTTGGATGCTACAGCAGAATTGTTAGATAAGACACCAGAATTCTTGCTCTATGATGAGTCTGATATGGAAGAAGAAGCTTACTATGGATTTGATGAGGAAGAAAAAGCCTTTGAAATTAGTCGTGATGACGATGCGACATGGGTGCTTTCTGGTGAAAAACTCATGAAACTCTTTAATATGACCAACTTTGATCGTGACGAATCGGTCATGAAATTTGCCCGTCAATTACGTGGTATGGGGGTTGATGAAGCCCTTCGTGCGCGTGGTGCTAAAGATGGGGATTTGGTCCGCATTGGTAAATTTGAGTTTGAATTTGTAGACTAGGAGACTGATATGGGAGATAAACCGATATCTTTCCGAGATGCGGATGGTAATTTCGTTTCTGCCGCAGATGTTTGGAATGAAAAGAAATTGGAAGAACTATTTAATCGTCTCAATCCAAATCGTGCTCTGAGATTAGCACGAACTAAAAAAGAAAATCCATCTCAGTAAAGAATATAACAAAATTCCGTGCCACATCAGACACGGAATTTTCTTATTCTTCAAAGAAAAATGGTGGAGCGAATTTTTTCAGTTCTTCAAAGCATTTTTGAGCAGCTTCTGCATCTTCACAGATGACAAGACAGACATCATCGCCACAGAGGCTAGCAATAGCGTCGGGGAAGCTCAAAGCATCAATGATAGAACCAAAGGATTGAGCAAGTCCAGGAAGGGTTTTTAGTAGGACTTGGTGTTGAACTGGACGCATCAAGACAAGAGCATCTTCCATGTAAATTTCGAGACGTTTTTCCCATTTTGAGGTTGAACCTGTATTGAGCACGTAGTAAGAGTTGTCTTCTTCTCGTACTTTTGAAAGGTTCATACTTTTAATATCTCTTGAAAGTGTAGCTTGTGTAACTTGAATATCATTATCGGCAAGAAGAGCTTGTAGCTCAGCTTGAGTATGAATCTTGTTTTTCGTTACAAGAGCTCGTATGAGTTGGTGTCGGTGTTCAGATTTATTCATAAAATGTTACTCCTTGTACTAGGTACAGAAAGCGTGGACTGAACGAAATCGTCAGTCGGGTGGTAAGCGGTATTGTCACGTATGATGATTTTAAAGTCAGTAGTATAAAGAACTATACGGAGAAAATCTCCATCTTTTAACTTGTCACTAGTTGGGTGGAGATGAATAGGATATCTATCCGTTTATCTACATTGGTGTCCCCCTACTAACAGTAAATCATTCAATTAGGGTAGCCTTTTGTCACGACTTGTTGTGAATTTACGATTAATGTTAATTCACAGAGATTTTCCAACATGTGGTGTGGTAGCGAGTATTATTAATGAGTATACATGTTGGTTAGGGTCTTAGTATCTTTTGTCAAAGCTCCCGTGTAGACTTATCATAAGCCTATATCGGGATTGCATTTGATACCAAGTTTATGTTTGTTTCAACTGTTTAAGTGGAAATCTTCCATATTGAAAGTCTGATATCATACCTTTTGACAAGGTAAGAGAAGTGTAGACTGTTCAAGATCGACAGTCAGGTGGTAAGCGGTGTTGTCACGGATGGTGATTTCAAAGTCAGTAGTATAGAGGACTAAACGGAGAGTGTCTCCTTCTTTTAACTTGTAAATAGTCGGTTGCAGTTCAAACTGGATATCCATCCATTCATCTGCATTAATATCCTCTACTAACAGTAAATCATTTCTATTTTGTAAATTGATATAGCCTTTTGTCACGACTCGTTGTTGATCTTCACGAAATGGTAATTCACAGAGATTTTCCAACATGTGGTAGCGACCGTTGTCAATGGTTCTAGCACTTAAAACAGCTGGATAAGGTTGTAGGTATTTCTTCTGTCCAAATTCTAGCAGTTGGGCTGATAATAACCCTTTGTTTGTGCTGGATTTGATACGAAGATTAAGCTGAGCTCGACCGTTCAAGTGAAGATCTTTAGTCACAGGAAGGTCAATAGTAATCTGATTAGCTTTCCTTGGTAGAGCTCTGCATTGAAGGTCTGGTAGGTCTTACCATAACGCTCAAAATCCTTATCTGAGTACTGGTTTTGAATGACTTTCTCTTCTTGACCAAGTGAGAAGGTTTCAAAGTTTTCTTGCCCACCGAAGGTATCAAGTGATAGCCAAGTCTGAGGGGCTGTATTGTCCTGCCAAATGACAGTAAGAAGTTGGAAATCTGTATCTTGTCCCAGTAATTTCTTTGTCAATAAGGCGTTCATGGACTCACGGAAGTCAATGGACTGCCAGTTGTTCATGTACACATGGGCGCCATTATGGAAAAAGAGGTGCTTATTTATATGAGTAGGAAGAGCATGGAACATCTGGTAAACATGAAGTGGTTTGACATTCCAATCCTGTGAACCATGGGTAAAGACAACCTCTGCCTTTACTTTATCAGCATTGAGCAGATAGTTGCGGTCATGCCAAAATTGATTGTAGTCACCAGATTTGCGATCTAACTGCTCTTTTACTTTTTCTAAGTCAGCTTGGTGAGCCTCATTACCACGGATATAGTCGCCGGCCAAGAGATTGCGAGAGTAGGTCAGTTCAGTAAGGGAATCAAAGTCCTCACCTGGGTAACCACCTGGGCTAGTTACCAGACCGTTTTCACGGTAGTAGTTGTACCAAGAAGAAATACCAGCCTCGGCAATGATAACCTCTAAACCATCTACACCTGTAGTCGAAAGACCATTGGACATGGTACCTAGATAAGAAAGTCCAGTTGTGGCTACTTTTCCGTTTGACCAGTCAGCCTTGACTTGACGCTGGCGCGTGTGGTCAGTAAAGGCACGGCAACGACCATTAAGCCAATCGATGACATTTTTATAAGCCTCGATTTGCTGGTAGTCTCCATTAGTCATGAAACCTGTGGAGTCTTTGGTACCAACACCAGAGACATAGAGATTAGCAAAGCCTCGTGGAAGGAAGTAGTCGTTGAGAGTATAGCTAGCGTTGATGTGCGTTAGCTTTTCCTCGGCTTCTGATACAAGCTCAGCTTGACCTTGGGCTTGGACGAGATTGAGTTGAGATTCTTTAAGCTCAATTTTCTGAGCAGGTTTGACCTCAAGCTCACCCTCCATCTTGTAGAGAGCCTTATCGCTTGCTTTATCATTTGTTCCCTGATGGTAGGGACTGGCAGTCATGATAGCAGGGATTTGCCCATCATAACGAGGACGAATAATGCTGACCTTGACTAGGTCTGGTAGACCTTTTTGGTCAGTATCGACACGAGACTCAACGTAAACGACTTCTCGAATGGCATCATGGCTAGAAAAAGTAGCCAAACTCTTGCCGTTAAAGTAGTGATAGTCATTATCCTCAGGAATAAGACCGTCGCTGATAAGTTGGTCGATAAGAGTGTTCCCCTTTTTAGTGCGAGTATTGAGTAACTGATAGAGATTTTCAATCAAGTCACCATATACAATGGGAAAACCAGTCTCTTTGCGAAAAGCTTCGCCGTCTTCAAAGTCAATCAAATAAGAAAATCCTAAAAGTTGAAAAGCCACAGTATAGAAAATATCTGCAGTCAACTCTTTATCTGATTGAAAAAATGTCAATAAGTCAGTTTCTTTATCAACTGCTAAACTGGATAGAGGATAGGAGCTGTTTTTAAAATTAAAAAAGAAACGAATAAGAAACGCTTCAAGCATTTGTTTATTTGTAATGTTGACTGGTAAATCAAATCCATACTTTTTTAATTCAAAGATAATTGTATCTCTAGGTAGTGCTAAATAGCTGAATTGATTAAAACGCATAAGACCTCCTATTTATGAAATATATTACATTTATTATATCAAAAAAATAGAGAGAAAAGAAACTATAAAAATTAACAGAAATTATAATAAATAAAAATGAGTATTTATGAAATAAACATGTAAAATGATAAGCCTAAATACAAAAAAATATTAGTGATACTGTTAAAAATCGTGCAAGGATTGTCTAGTCAACTATGATTTGAGCTATTAGATATTAAAGCATCAGTAATAGTAATAGAAATTTTAAGAAAATGGTATAATATAGTGAGAACGATAGAGGAGAAGTGTAAATTGATCGCACAACTAGATACAAAAACAGTCTATAGTTTTATGGAGAGTGTCATTTCGATTGACAAGTATGTGAGAGCAGCAAAAGACTATGGCTACACTCATCTGGCTATGATGGATATTGACAATCTTTACGGGGCTTTCGATTTTCTAGAGGTTACAAAAAAATACGGCATTCATCCTTTGTTAGGGCTTGAAATGAATGTGCTTGTAGATGATAAGGATGTGAATTTGCGCTTTCTAGCTCTATCTAGTGTAGGCTATCAGCAGTTGATGAAGCTTTCAACAGCCAAGATGCAGGGGGAGAAAAGTTGGTCAGTTCTATCTCAGTATCTAGAGGATATTGCGGTAATTGTGCCTTATTTTGAAGAGCTTGAGTTGTTAAATCTAGGCTGTGATTACTATATAGGGGTTTACCCGGAAACACTAGCAAGCGAATTTCACCATCCTATTTTGCCATTGTATCGGGTCAATACATTTGAAAGTAAGGATAGAGAGGTTCTTCAAGTATTAACAGCGATTAAAGAAAATCTACCGCTCAGAGAAGTTCCTTTGCGTTCGAAACAAGATGTTTTTATATCAGCAGGTTCTTTAGAGAAACTATTCCAAGAACGTTTTCCTCAAGCCTTGGAAAACTTAGAAAAGCTTATTTCAGGTATTTCTTATGACTTGGATACTAGTTTAAAATTGCCTCGTTTTAATCCTGCTAGGCCAGCAGTAGAAGAGTTGAGAGAACGTGCTGAATTGGGGCTTGCTCAGAAGGGGTTAGCTGGTAAAGAATATCAAGACCGTCTAGACCAAGAATTGGCTGTTATTCATGATATGGGCTTTGATGATTATTTCTTGGTTGTCTGGGATTTGTTGCGTTTTGGACGTTCGAATGGCTATTATATGGGAATGGGACGAGGTTCCGCAGTTGGTAGCTTGGTTTCCTATGCTTTAGACATTACAGGGATTGACCCAGTAGAGAAAAATCTGATTTTTGAACGTTTCCTCAATCGTGAACGCTATACCATGCCTGATATTGATATTGATATTCCTGATATTTATCGTCCAGATTTTATCAGGTATGTTGGTAATAAATATGGCAGTAAACATGCGGCTCAAATCGTTACTTTTTCTACCTTTGGGGCCAAGCAAGCTTTGCGAGATGTCTTGAAGCGCTTTGGTGTGCCAGAGTATGAATTATCTGCAATTACCAAGAAAATCAGTTTTCGTGATAATCTTAAGTCAGCCTATGAAGGGAATCTCCAGTTTCGTCAGCAAATCAATAGTAAGCTAGAATATCAAAAAGCCTTTGAAATTGCCTGCAAGATTGAGGGCTATCCAAGACAAACCTCTGTCCATGCGGCTGGTGTTGTAATCAGTGACCAAGATTTGACGAATTACATCCCTCTAAAGTATGGTGACGAAATTCCGCTGACTCAGTATGATGCTCATGGAGTTGAAGCTAGTGGACTTTTGAAGATGGATTTTCTGGGACTAAGAAATTTGACCTTTGTTCAGAAAATGCAAGAGTTGCTTGCTGAAACAGAAGGTATTCACCTTAAAATTGAAGAAATAGATTTGGAAGACAAAGAAACTCTATCTCTTTTTGCATCTGGCAATACAAAAGGTATCTTTCAATTTGAACAACCTGGTGCTATTCGCTTGCTCAAACGTGTGCAACCAGTCTGTTTTGAAGATGTCGTAGCAACTACTTCCCTAAATAGACCAGGTGCTAGTGATTATATCAATAATTTTGTGGCAAGAAAACATGGGCAGGAAGAAGTGACTGTTCTCGATCCAGCTCTGGAGGATATTTTGGCTCCAACTTATGGCATTATGCTCTATCAGGAGCAGGTTATGCAGGTTGCTCAGCGATTTGCTGGATTTAGTCTTGGGAAGGCCGATATTTTGCGTCGAGCTATGGGTAAAAAGGATGCCTCTGCCATGCATGAGATGAGGGCTTCCTTTATTCAAGGCTCCATAGAAGTTGGTCATACTGTGGAAAAAGCAGAGCAGGTTTTTGATGTTATGGAGAAGTTTGCAGGTTATGGTTTTAACCGATCTCACGCCTATGCCTACTCAGCCTTGGCCTTCCAGTTGGCTTATTTCAAAACACATTATCCAGCCATCTTTTATCAGATTATGTTGAATTCTGCCAACAGTGATTATGTAACAGATGCCTTAGAAGCAGGTTTTGAAGTAGCCCCATTGTCCATTAATACTATTCCTTATCACGATAAAATTGCCAACAAGTCTATCTATCTAGGTTTGAAATCGATTAAGGGGCTCAGCAAGGATTTGGCGCTTTGGATTATTGAACATAGACCTTATTCTAATATTGAAGATTTTTTAGCTAAACTACCTGAGAATTATCTGAAACTTCCTCTGCTAGAACCTTTGGTAAAAGTTGGTCTTTTCGATTCATTTGAAAAAAATCGTAAAAAAGTATTCAATAATTTAGCTAATCTATTAGAATTTGTGAAAGTGTTAGGAAGCTTATTTGGAGAGAGCATTTATAGTTGGCAAGATTCGGAGGACTGGACGGAGCAAGAAAAATTCTACATGGAACAAGAGCTTCTAGGAGTAGGCGTCAGCAAACATCCTCTACAAGCTATTGCAAGTAAGGCTATTTATCCGATTACTCCTATTAGTAATTTGTCAGAAAATAGCTATGCTATTATCTTGGTTGAGGTTCAGAAGATAAAAGTAATTCGTACCAAAAAGGGTGAAAATATGGCCTTCTTACAGGTAGATGACAGTAAGAAAAAATTGGATGTTACACTTTTTTCAGATTTATATCGACAGGTTGGTCAGGAAGTAAGAGAAGGAACCTTCTACTATATTAAAGGGAAAGTCCAGTCACGTGACGGTCGTCTGCAAATGATTGCACAAGAAATAAGAGAAGCAGTTGCTGAGCGCTTTTGGATTCAGATGAAAAATCATGATTCAGATCAAGAAATTTCGAGAATTTTAGATCAATATAAAGGCCCAATCCCAGTCATCATCAGGTATGAAGAGGAACAGAGAACGATTGTTTCTCCCCATCATTTTGTAGCTAAATCAACTGAATTAGAAGCGAAATTAGCTGGAATCGTTATGAAAACGATTTATCGCTAAAATTACGGAAAATAGAAGAATTTTCCAATTAAATGTGATATAATCAGTAAGAATGTTAAAAGAAAAAGGAGCATAACCAATATGAAACGTATTGCTGTTTTGACTAGTGGTGGAGACGCCCCTGGTATGAACGCTGCCATCCGTGCAGTTGTTCGTCAAGCAATTTCAGAAGGAATGGAAGTATTTGGTATCTATGATGGATATGCTGGTATGGTTGCTGGTGAAATTCATCCCCTAGATGCGGCTTCAGTAGGAGACATCATTTCTCGTGGTGGTACTTTCCTTCACTCAGCTCGCTACCCAGAGTTCGCTCAACTTGAAGGGCAACTTAAAGGGATTGAGCAATTGAAAAAACACGGGATTGAAGGTGTAGTTGTTATCGGTGGTGACGGATCTTACCACGGTGCTATGCGTTTGACTGAGCATGGCTTCCCAGCTATCGGTCTTCCAGGTACAATCGATAACGATATCGTTGGTACTGACTTTACAATCGGTTTTGACACAGCGGTTACGACTGCTATGGACGCTATCGATAAGATTCGTGATACGTCATCAAGTCACCGTCGTACTTTTGTTATCGAAGTTATGGGACGTAACGCTGGTGATATCGCTCTTTGGGCTGGTATTGCAACTGGTGCTGATGAAATCATCATTCCTGAAGAAGGATTCAAGATTGAAGATATCGTTGAAAGCATTAAATGTGGTTATGAGTGTGGTAAAAAACACAACATCATCGTCTTGGCAGAAGGTGTGATGTCTGCAGCTGAATTTGGTCAAAAACTAAAAGAAGCTGGGGATACAAGCGACCTTCGTGTGACAGAACTTGGACATATTCAACGTGGTGGTTCTCCAACTGCGCGTGACCGTGTTTTGGCATCACGTATGGGTGCACATGCTGTTAAACTTCTTAAAGAAGGTATCGGTGGTGTTGCGGTTGGTATCCGTAACGAGAAAATGGTTGAAAACCCAATTCTTGGAACTGCAGAAGAAGGAGCATTGTTTAGCCTTACTGCAGATGGTAAGATTGTGGTTAACAACCCACACAAGGCTGACCTTGAGCTATCTAGCTTGAATAAGAGCTTGTCATAATTTATAATTTAGTTAATAAGACCAAAAAGGTCATATATATAAAGGAGTCACAAAAATCATGAATAAACGTGTAAAAATCGTTGCAACTTTGGGACCTGCGGTAGAAATCCGTGGTGGTAAAAAATTCGGTGATGATGGATACTGGGGTGAAAAACTTGATGTAGAAGCTTCAGCTAAAAACATTGCTAAATTGATTGAAGCTGGTGCTAACACATTCCGTTTTAACTTCTCACACGGTGACCACCAAGAACAAGGTGAGCGTATGGCAACTGTTAAACTCGCAGAAAAACTTGCAGGTAAAAAAGTTGGTTTCCTTCTTGATACTAAAGGACCAGAAATCCGCACAGAATTGTTCGAAGGTGAAGCTAAAGAGTATTCATACAAAACTGGTGAGAAAATCCGTGTTGCGACTAAACAAGGAATCAAATCAACTCGTGATGTGATTGCATTGAACGTTGCTGGTGCTCTTGATATCTATGATGATGTTGAAGTTGGTCGTCAAGTTTTGGTTGACGATGGTAAACTTGGTCTTCGTGTGGTTGCTAAAGATGATGCAACTCGTGAATTTGAAGTTGAAGTTGAAAACGATGGCGTAATTGCTAAACAAAAAGGTGTTAACATCCCTAACACTAAAATTCCTTTCCCAGCTCTTGCTGAACGCGATAACGATGATATCCGCTTCGGTCTTGAACAAGGTATCAACTTCATCGCGATTTCATTCGTACGTACTGCTAAAGACGTGAACGAAGTTCGTGCAATCTGTAAAGAAACTGGAAATGGACACGTTCAATTGTTCGCTAAAATCGAAAACCAACAAGGTATCGACAACTTGGATGAAATCATTGAAGCTGCTGACGGTATCATGATCGCTCGTGGTGACATGGGTATCGAAGTACCATTCGAAATGGTTCCAGTTTACCAAAAAATGATTATTACTAAAGTCAATGCTGCAGGTAAAGTTGTTATCACTGCAACAAACATGCTTGAAACAATGACTGAAAAACCACGTGCAACTCGTTCAGAAGTATCAGACGTATTTAACGCTGTTATCGATGGAACTGACGCAACAATGCTTTCAGGTGAGTCTGCAAATGGTAAATACCCACTTGAGTCAGTAACTACAATGGCTACAATCGACAAGAACGCTCAAACTCTTCTTAACGAATACGGTCGTTTGAACTCAGATTCATTTGAACGTAACTCTAAGACAGAAGTAATGGCTTCAGCTGTTAAAGATGCTACTAACTCAATGGATATCAAATTGGTTGTAACTCTTACTAAGACAGGTCACACTGCACGTTTGATCTCTAAATACCGTCCAAATGCTGACATCTTGGCATTGACATTCGACGAATTGACAGAACGTGGATTGATGTTGAACTGGGGTGTTATCCCAATGTTGACAGATGCTCCATCATCAACTGACGATATGTTCGAAATCGCTGAACGTAAGCAGTTGAAGCAGGACTTGTACAATCTGGTGACGATATCGTTATCGTAGCTGGTGTACCAGTTGGAGAAGCTGTTCGTACAAACACAATGCGTATCCGCACAGTACGCTAATCAAAATAAAAAAAGCCTATCATATCAAGCTTTCTAGCCTGTATGATAGGTCTTTTTTTGTATCAGGGGGCAAAAAGGGGATGATTTTAATAAGAGCAATGGGAAATTATTAAAATTTATGGTATAATGGACTAGAAAGACCTTTTTAGAAATTTTGAAAGAGTATTAAAAATTTAAAATGAGAAAAATTGTTATCAATGGTGGTTTGCCCCTGCAAGGTGAGATTACCATTAGTGGCGCAAAAAATAGTGTTGTAGCTTTGATTCCGGCTATTATTTTGGCAGATGATGTTGTGACTTTGGATTGTGTACCAGATATTTCGGATGTGGCAAGTCTTGTCGAAATTATGGAATTGATGGGCGCTACCGTTAAGCGTTATGACGATGTGTTAGAGATTGATCCAAGAGGTGTTCAAAATATTCCAATGCCTTATGGGAAAATCAATAGTCTTCGTGCATCTTATTATTTTTATGGAAGTCTTTTAGGTCGTTTTGGGGAAGCCACTGTCGGTTTACCTGGTGGATGTGATTTGGGACCTCGCCCTATTGACTTACACCTTAAGGCTTTTGAAGCTATGGGAGCAACTGTTAGCTACGAGGGAGATAACATGAAGTTATCTGCCAAAGATACAGGACTTCACGGCGCAAGTATCTACATGGATACGGTTAGTGTGGGTGCGACGATTAATACGATGATTGCTGCGGTTAAAGCAAATGGTCGTACTATTATTGAAAATGCAGCCCGTGAACCTGAGATTATTGACGTTGCTACTCTATTGAATAATATGGGTGCCCATATCCGTGGTGCTGGAACCAATATCATCATTATTGATGGTGTTGACAGATTACATGGAACGCGTCATCAGGTGATTCCAGACCGTATTGAAGCAGGAACATATATTTCCTTAGCTGCTGCAGTCGGTAAGGGAATTCGTATTAATAATGTATTATACGAACACTTAGAAGGATTCATCGCTAAGTTGGAAGAAATGGGAGTTCGAATGACTGTATCTGAAGACAGTATTTTTGTTGAAGAACAGTCTAATTTGAAAGCAATCAATATTAAGACAGCTCCTTATCCTGGTTTTGCTACTGACTTGCAACAACCAATTACTCCTCTCTTGTTAACAGCAGAGGGACGTGGTACCATTATTGATACCATTTATGAAAAACGAGTAAACCATGTTTTTGAACTAGCAAAGATGGATGCAGATATTACGACTACAAACAACTACATTTTATATACCGGTGGACGTGGTTTGCGTGGTGCAAATGTAAAAGCAACTGACCTTAGAGCTGGGGCTGCACTTGTCATAGCTGGACTGATGGCTGAAGGTAAAACTGAAATTACAAATATTGAGTTCATCTTACGTGGTTATTCTGATATTATTGAAAAATTACGTAATCTAGGAGCGGATATTACACTTGTTGAAGAATAAACCGTAGAGGTGTTTATGAATATTTGGACCAAATTAGCAATGTTTTCTTTCTTTGAAACGGATCGCTTGTATTTGCGTCCTTTCTTTTTTAGTGATAGTAAGGACTTCCATGAGATAGCTTCAAATCCAGAAAATTTACAATTCATTTTTCCAAGTCAAGCTAGTCCGGAAGAGAGTCAATATGCACTGGCCAATTATTTTATGAAGGCTCCTTTAGGTGTATGGGCTATTTGTGACAAGAAAACTGAAAAAATGATTGGTTCAATTAAGTTTGAAAAGCTAGATGAAATAAAAAAAGAAGCAGAAATTGGTTATTTTTTGAGAAAAGACGCTTGGTCGCAAGGGTTCATGACAGAAGTTGTTAAAAAACTTTGTCAGCTTTCTTTTGAGGAATTTGGTTTAAAACAACTATCCATCATTACCCACCTTGAAAATGAAGCTAGTCAACGGGTTGCTCTTAAGTCTGGATTTCGTTTGTTCCGTCAGTTTAAAGGAAGTGATCGCTATACAAGAAAAATGCGAGATTATCTTGAGTTTCGCTTTGTAAAGGGAGAAATTAATGAGTAAACACCAAGAAATTCTAAGTTATTTGGAAGAATTACCTGTTGGTAAAAGAGTCAGTGTTCGAAGCATTTCCAACCATCTAGGAGTCAGTGATGGAACGGCCTATCGGGCCATTAAAGAAGCTGAAAACCGTGGAATTGTAGAGACTCGCCCAAGAAGTGGTACTATCCGTGTTAAATCTCAGAAAGTTGCTATAGAGAGAGATTAACTTTTGCTGAAATTGCTGAAGTGACCTCTTCTGAGGTTCTGGCTGGACAAGAAGGTTTAGAGAGAGAATTTAATAAGTTTTCAATCGGTGCCATGACTGAGCAAAATATTTTATCTTACCTTCATGATGGGGGACTCTTGATTGTTGGTGACCGGACTCGTATTCAATTATTAGCGCTGGAAAATGAAAATGCAGTTCTGGTTACAGGTGGATTTCAGGTTCATGATGATGTGATTAAACTGGCCAATCAAAAAGGAATTCCTGTCCTGAGAAGCAAGCACGACACTTTCACCGTTGCGACCATGATCAATAAAGCCTTGTCAAATGTTCAAATCAAAACAGATATTTTGACAGTTGAGAAACTGTACCGTCCGAGTCATGAGTATGGTTTTCTGAGAGAGACTGACACAGTTAAAGATTATTTGGACTTGGTACGTAAGAATCGTAGCAGTCGTTTCCCTGTTATTAATCAACATCAGGTTGTTGTTGGAGTTGTAACCATGAGAGACGCTGGTGATAAATCGCCAAGTACGACAATTGATAAGGTCATGTCTCGTAGTCTATTTTTAGTTGGATTATCGACAAATATTGCCAATGTGAGTCAACGGATGATTGCTGAAGACTTTGAAATGGTACCAGTTATTCGAAGTAATCAAACCTTGCTTGGGGTTGTAACTAGACGAGATGTCATGGAGAAGATGAGTCGTTCCCAAGTTTCTGCTCTACCTACTTTTTCTGAGCAGATTGGACAAAAACTTTCTTATCATCATGATGAAGTAGTCATTACAGTGGAACCCTTTATGCTTGAGAAGAACGGTGTTTTGGCTAATGGTGTATTGGCAGAAATTTTGACCCACATGACCCAAGATTTAGTTGTGAATAGTGGTCGAAATCTCATTATTGAGCAGATGCTGATTTACTTTTTGCAGGCTGTTCAGATAGATGATATATTGCGCATTCAAGCACGCATTATCCATCATACAAGACGGTCGGCTATTATTGACTACGATATTTATCATGGTCATCAGATTGTTTCAAAGGCAAATGTAACCGTTAAAATTAATTAGAAACTAGGAGAAAAAATGATAACATTAAAATCAGCTCGTGAAATCGAAGCTATGGATAAGGCAGGTGACTTTCTAGCAAGTATTCATATCGGCTTGCGTGATTTGATTAAGCCTGGCGTAGATATGTGGGAAGTTGAAGAGTATGTCCGACGTCGTTGCAAGGAAGAAAATTTCTTCCGCTTCAGATTGGAGTTGACGGTGCCATGATGGACTATCCTTATGCTACCTGTTGCTCTCTTAATGATGAAGTGGCTCATGCTTTCCCTCGTCACTATATCTTGAAAGATGGTGATTTGCTCAAGGTTGACATGGTTTTGGGAGGTCCAATTGCTAAATCTGACCTGAATGTCTCAAAATTAAACTTCAACAATGTGGAACAAATGAAAAAATACACTCAGAGCTATTCTGGTGGTTTAGCAGACTCATGTTGGGCTTATGCTGTTGGTACACCGTCCGAAGAAGTGAAAAACTTGATGGATGTAACTAAAGAAGCTATGTACAAGGGGATTGAGCAGGCTGTTGTTGGAAATCGTATCGGTGATATCGGTGCGGCTATTCAAGAATACGCTGAAAGTCGTGGATACGGTGTAGTGCGTGATTTGGTTGGTCATGGTGTTGGCCCAACTATGCATGAAGAACCAATGGTTCCTAACTATGGTATTGCAGGTCGTGGGCTTCGTCTCCGTGAAGGAATGGTCTTGACTATTGAACCAATGATCAATACAGGTGACTGGGAAATTGATACAGATATGAAGACCGGTTGGGCGCATAAGACCATTGACGGTGGCCTATCTTGCCAATATGAACACCAATTTGTCATTACTAAGGATGGTCCGGTAATCTTGACTAGCCAAGGAGAAGAAGGAACTTATTAATAAAAAGTCAAAAGGCTACTGGATGTTCATTTTGAAAAAATCCAGTAGCCTTTTTCATATTAAATAGAAGCATTGATTTGATATTTTCAGGCTTTTTCCAAGCCAATAAAATAGGCTCCAAAGTATCTGTAGGGGGACTTACCTACAGATACTTTGGAGCTTTTTTCTTATGCTCAGAATGGCAATTTCCCAGCGAAAGCACCCAGTTTTTTCTTGGTAGTTTCATCGATTTGTTCAAGAGCAGAGTTGATGGCTTGAACGGTCATATCAGAAAGAGTTTCAAGGTCTTCAGGGTCAACGACAGCTGGATTGAAGTCAATGCTGACAACTTTCTTATCTCCAGTTAAGGTCGCTTGAACAAGGTCTTGAGCAGATTTGCCAACAAATTGCAGAGCAGCAAGCTCAGCTTGGCTTTGTTCCATCTGTTTTTGAAGTTTTTGTGCTTGACGCATCATGTTTTGCATGTTCATCATGGTGATTTCAGTTTCCTTTTATCTTATTTTCTTTCCTATTTTATCAATTTTGAGGATAAAAGTCTATTATTAGTATAAGTTACTCAATATTAAATTGTCTGAAAATTTATTGAAAAATGAGTGAAAACATGGTATAATGAAACGTAAAATTAATTCAGGTTTCCTGAACCAATAGGAGTAAACAATGAAAAAACTAGGTTTTGTCCTTTTATCTTCAGCCTTGCTATTGACAGCTTGTGCTAATAATCAATCTAAGCCAAGCAACACAAGTGATTCGTCCAAGGTGACAGCCTTGTCTGAAGACAAGCAAAAAATGCTTGATAAGGCCACTTCTGACTATAAAACTTTTGTGCAAGAGCAAATCGATAAACTGTTGACAGATACGGAAGGCTTTGTCAAATTGTTGAAAGAAGGCAAATTAGAAGAGGCTAAGAAAGTTTATCCACTGATTCGTATGTCCTATGAGCGTTCAGAACCAATTGCTGAAAGTTTTGGTGAGTCAGATGTCAAGATTGACTTCCGTTTGGCAGACTACATGGACGAAAACAAGACAGAAGAAGGTTGGTCAGGTTTCCACCGTATCGAGCGTATCCTTTGGGAAGACAATACAACTAAAGGAACTGAAAGCTACGGCGATCAGTTGGTAAATGATATCAAGGAATTGAAAGCCAAGATTGCAACTGTAGATGTGGACTACAAGGTTATGTTGACTGGGGCAGTTGACTTGCTCAATGAAGTAGCGACAAGCAAGATTACAGGTGAAGAGGAAGTTTATTCTCATACAGACTTGTATGACTTCCGTGCCAATATTGAGGGAGCTGAGAAGATTTTCCAACTCTTTAAACCTTTGCTTGAAAAATCAGACGCTAACCTAGTTAAAGAATTGGAAGCAGATTTCAAATCTGTTAATAGCTTGTTGGACAAACACATGATCGACAAGGAACACTACAAGCTCTATACTGATTTGACAAAAGAAGATACCAAAGAATTGTCAGAAGCAGTGACAAAACTTGGTGAACCTCTGTCACAAATGGGTAAATTTCTTAGTGGAGAATAAGAGTCATGACTGAAAAAGACGAAAAGTTTTTTGAGAAGAAAATGGACCGTCGAGAATTTCTAAAAAAAGCAGGGATTGGAGGGGCTGGTTTAGCGCTAGGACTCTCTGGTGCTTCTGCTTTTTTCGCACCTAAGCTAGGAAGTCAGGAAAAAATCTCGTACGGAAATGAAAAAATTGCTTTTTATGGCAAGCATCAAGCTGGGATTAGTACGCCCATGCAAAAGAATATTTATTTTGTGGTCTTGGACTTGCATACGACGGATAAGGATAAGATTATCCAGTTGTTTAAGGATTGGACGGATTATAGTGCCAAATTGGTCGAGGGGGAATTGGTCAAAAAAGATGGGAAAAATACTCTCTTGCCTCCGAGCGATACTGGTGAAACAGTCGGGCTCAATCCTCATCGTTTAACGCTGACTTTTGGTGTGTCTGCCAGTTTCTTGAACAAGATGAACTTGGAAAATAAGCGTCCTCAAGTGTTCAGGGATTTACCGCCTTTTCCTAAAGAGCAATTGCGTGAAATATACAGGTGGAGATATTGTGATTCAGGCTTGTGCCGATGATGAGCAAGTTGCCTTTCACGCTATTCGCAATCTCATCCGTAAGGGGAGAAATGCAGTGACCCTTCGTTGGAGTCAGTCTGGATTTGCAGCTATCGGAGATCGAATGGAGACACCGCGTAACCTCTTTGGTTTTAAGGATGGAACAGCAAATCCAAGCAAAGAGAAAGATTTTGACCGCGTCATCTGGGCTGATAGTAAGGACTGGATGGAAAATGGTTCTTATATGGCAGTTCGTCGGATTCAGATGTTTTTAGAGACCTGGGATCGCACCAGTCTTGAAGAACAAGAAAATACTTTTGGTCGTTACAAGGAAAGTGGTGCCCCCTTTGGTAAGAAAAATGAGTTTGATGAAGTGGATTTGAGTCTTTTGCCTGATGATTCGCATGTCCGTTTGGCCAAGGAAGTGGAGAAACCACTTTTGCGTCGTTCTTATTCTTACTCAGATGGGATTGATGAAAAAACTGGTCAGTTTGATACGGGCTTGCTTTTCATTTCTTTCCAGAAGGATCCTGATAATTTTGTTAAGGTTCAAACCAATCTAGGTGCTACAGATAAGATGAATGAATACATCACTCACATCGGTAGTGGACTCTTTGCTTGCTTTGGTGGTGTGGAGAAAGGAGGCTACATTGGTCAGAAATTATTGGAAGGCTAAAAGCTGGTTCTTGGTTTTAACTTTGTCACTTTTAATTCTTTCCCCAGTAGGTGCCCAAGAAAGTCTGAGTTCTTACTTTGTGAAAATCACAGATGCGTCTAAAGCAGTGAAAAATGGGAATCAGTCTGAGGCTAAGAAACTCGTTACGGAGATAGCAATAGACTTTGAAAGAGTAGAAGACAGCAATTCTGAGGCTGGTAAAGTCGTTAAGGAAAAGTTAGCTCAATCAGGCGAGATTACTGAAGACAAACTCACCGAAATTTCTGCAGCCCTGTTAGCCTTTGAAAAAGAACAAAATCCTGTTGACTTAGATGCGGAAAAAGAAAAATTGGTGAACCGTCTAAGTCCTCGTTTTGAAGCCTTGGAACAGGCTATTGCCTCCAAAGATTTGGAAAAGGTTCGAGAAGCCTTTAAGAAAATGAATTCTACTTGGACCATTAATGAAAGTGTGGTTCGTGACAATAGTACGGCCCATTATGGACGTGTTGAAACAGCCATATCCTTCTTGCGTAGTAGTATGGAAACCGAACCTACAGATTTAACTCGATTCAGACTTCCTTTGAAGACTTTAAAAAGGCTATTGATGATTTTGTAACTGGAAAAGAAGTCGTAGCAACATCTTCTGATTTGACTCTCAAAGACGGCATTGCCCTTTTGACAAAGGCTTTGGAACAATTCCAAGCTGGTGACCAAGTAGCAGGAGCAGCTAGTATGAAGGAATTCATCACTATCTGGCCAACGATTGAGGGCTCTGTTAGCACGACCAATCCTTCCCTCTATACTCGAGTGGAAAGCGAAAGCCCTGTGATTATGGTCAAGGGAAGCGAAAAGGAATACCAAGAAAAATTAGAAAAACTGATTGCAGATTTATCACAAATTGATACCAGTGCACGTTACAATGCCTTTGATGCTATGCTCATTCTCCTAAGAGAAGGAGTAGAGGCTCTCTTAATCGTTATGGCCTTGGTAACGACCTTGAAAGCAGCTAAGATGCGAAAGGGACTCAAGTGGGTTTATGGTGGTGCTATCACCGGAATTATGGCCAGTCTGGTCATTGCTTTCATCCTGCAAATTGCTTTTCCAGCAGTCACATCAGGCTCCAATCGTGAAATCATCGAAGGAGCAGTGGGGATTTTTGCAGTAGCTATGATGATTTTGATTGGAATCTGGCTTCACAGCAAATCCTCGGTCAAAAAATGGAATACCTTTATGGAGTCACAAATGGAAACAGTGACCAAGACAGGTTCCTTTATTTCCATGTTTGCCCTCAGTTTCCTAGCTGTTTTCCGTGAGGGAGCAGAAACCATTCTCTTTTATGTTGGGATTTTACCAAGAATTTCTAGCTTTGAATTTGTCTTGGGAATTTCACTTGCCTTGCTGATTCTAGTAGTTATTGCCATTGTGATGAACAAGGCTAGTCAATTCTTCCTGCCTCATAAGGTCTTCTTTATCCTTACTTGGATGATTTATGCTTTGGCATTCAAGATGCTTGGAGTTAGTATCCATGCTCTTCAGTTGACCAATATGGCACCAAATCACTTGCTGACAGGCTTTCCAACTATCGACTTACTTGGAATTTACCCAAGTTGGGAAGGTTTGGCCAGCCAGCTACTCTTTGCCATTATTGTCTTGATTGTCACTTTCAGACAGGGTGAAAAATAAATGGATAGAAAAGAATTGACAATCGTTGAACATCTGGTAGAATTTAGAAAGAGATTATTGGCAGTAGTCATTTGTTTCTTTTTGGTATTCTGTGTTTCTCTGCTTTTTGCAGACCAGATTTACCAGTATGTGACCCAATCTTTTCAGCAAAAGTTGATTGTTTTAGGTCCAAATGATATTTTATGGATTTACATACGCTTAGCTAGTCTGATGGCCTTTACTATCACCCTACCTTACACGGTGTATCATATTTGGTCTTTCATTAAACCTGGTTTAAAGAAGGAAGAAGCTAGAGCTATTTTTGCCTATATTCCAGCTAGTTTCCTTTGTTTTCTAGTTGGACTGGCTTTTGGTTTTTACTTTGTAACACCAACCTTACTTCAGGTTTTATTAGGGTTGGGAGAGGGACTGTTTGAAACGCAGTTAACAGCCCAAAATTATCTGTCCTTTGTTTTTCAAACGACCTTGCCCTTGGCCCTGATTTTTGAATTGCCAGTTATCATTGCCTTTTTGACGTCGATTGGACTCATTGGGCCAGAATTATTGATTACTTATCGCCGATATGCCTATTTTATCTTATTGGTACTTGCAGTCATCTTAACACCAGCTGACTTTGTCAGCGATTTGGCAATGACTGCCCCCTTGATTTACTTTATGAGTTGAGTATTGCTATCAGCAAACACATTATGAAACGCAAGCAGAAAGGAGAGAGAAATGGGAATCTTACGTGATATCGGAGCACCAGGATTGATTATTATCGTTTTAGGAGCTCTATTGATTTTTGGACCAAAACGATTGCCTGAACTAGGCGAGTCAATTGGTAAAATGCTATCTGAATTTAAAAAAGCAGTTAAAGGAGCAGAAAATCAAGATAAGGAAGAGTAAGACTTGTGAGTTTTACTAAAAATAATAAGTTAGGAAGTGTGTCTCTGTCAGACAATTTACCATTTCCTAGCTTTTTCTTGTATTAAGAAAATATAAATTTAAGTTTTCTTTAAGAAAACTATATTATTCTGAAGAACTCTAAAATTTCACAGCCATTTATTAGTAATGACTATTGAATTCCTAGTCACTACTAGAAATGGATTAGTTTCTTTGAATAATAGAACTCCTTAATCCTCCTATTCTAGAACGGGATGACTAGTATTTCTTTTATGATAGGACTAGATTGTGGTATAATAGAGAGAATAAGTTTTTTAGTAAGACAAAGGAGAAAATAGATGATTTATGCAGGAATTCTTGCCGGTGGAACTGGCACACGTATGGGAATCAGTAACTTGCCAAAACAATTTTTAGAGCTAGGTGATCGACCTATCTTGGTTCATACAATTGAAAAATTTGTCTTGGAACCAAGCATTGAAAAAATTGTAGTTGGGGTTCATGGAGACTGGGTTTCTCATGCAGAAGATCTTGTAGATAAATATCTGCCCCTTCATAAGGATCGTATCATCATTACAAAAGGTGGTGCTGACCGTAATACGAGTATTGAGAAAATCATTGAAGCCATCGATGCTTATCGTCCGCTTACTCCAGAGGATATCGTTGTTACCCACGATTCTGTTCGTCCATTCATTACGCTTCGCATGATTCAAGACAATATCAAACTTGCTCAAAATCATGACGCAGTGGACACAGTGGTGGAAGCGGTTGATACTATCGTTAAAAGCACTAACGGTCAATTTATTACAGATATTCCAAATCGTGCTCACCTCTATCAAGGACAAACACCTCAAACATTCCGTTGTAAGGACTTCATGGACCTTTATGGATCTCTTTCTGATGAAGAGAAGGAAATCTTGACAGATGCATGTAAAATCTTTGTGATCAAAGGAAAAGATGTGGCCTTGGCCAAAGGTGAATACTCAAATCTGAAGATTACAACCGTAACAGATTTGAAGATTGCAAAAAGTATGATTGAGAAAGACTAGTAAAATGATTAATCAAATTTATCAACTAACTAAGCCTAAGTTTATCAATGTCAAATATCAGGAAGAGGCTATTGATCAAGAGAATCATATCCTCATCCGCCCTAATTATATGGCGGTCTGTCATGCGGATCAGCGTTACTATCAAGGAAAACGTGATCCAAAGATTTTGAATAAAAAACTTCCAATGGCAATGATTCACGAGTCATGTGGAACCGTTATTTCTGACCCAACAGGAACCTATGAAGTTGGTCAAAAAGTTGTCATGATTCCCAATCAGCCTCCTATGCAGAGTGATGAAGAATTCTATGAAACTACATGACAGGGACCCACTTCTTGTCTAGTGGCTTTGATGGCTTTATGAGAGAATTTGTTTCTCTTCCTAAAGACCGTGTGGTGGCTTATGATGCTATTGAAGATACGGTTGCAGCCATTACAGAGTTTGTCAGTGTTGGTATGCATGCCATGAATCGCTTATTGACCCTTGCTCATAGCAAGCGGGATCGAATCGCCGTTATCGGAGATGGAAGTTTAGCTTTTGTGGTTGCCAATATTATCAACTATACTTTGCCAGAAGCAGAGATTGTGGTTATTGGTCGTCATTGGGAAAAATTGGAACTTTTCTCTTTTGCCAAAGAATGCTATATTACTGACAATATTCCTGAAGATTTGGCCTTTGACCATGCTTTTGAGTGTTGTGGTGGTGATGGTACTGGACCAGCCATTAATGACTTGATTCGCTATATTCGTCCTCAAGGAACGATTCTTATGATGGGAGTTAGTGAGTATAAAGTTAACATCAATACACGCGATGCCTTAGAAAAAGGCTTGCTCTTGGTTGGTTCCTCTCGCTCTGGTCGCATTGATTTTGAAAATGCAATCCAAATGATGGAAGTCAAGAAATTTGCCAATCGTCTTAAAAATATCCTTTATCTAGAAGAACCTGTAAGAGAAATTAAAGATATTCACCGTGTCTTTGCTACCGATTTAAACACAGCCTTTAAAACAGTGTTTAAGTGGGAAGTATAAGTCCTGGAGGTTAATTGTGGAGAAAATCATTAAAGAAAAAATTTTTTCCTTACTTAGTCAAGAAGAAGAAGTCCTCAGTGTTGAACAACTGGGGGGAATGACCAATCAAAACTATTTGGCCAAAACAACAAATAAGCAATACATTGTTAAATTCTTTGGTAAAGGGACAGAAAAACTGATTAATCGTCAAGATGAAAAGTACAATCTTGAACTACTAAAAGATTTAGATTTAGATGTAAAAAATTATCTTTTTGATATTGAAGCTGGTATCAAAGTAAATGAGTATATCGAATCTGCTATTACACTTGATTCAACGTCAATCAAGACAAAGTTCGATAAAATTGCTCCAATTTTACAAACCATTCATGCTTCTGGTAAGGAATTAAGGGGAGAATTTGCTCCTTTTCAAGAAATCAAAAAATACGAATCTTTGATTGACGAAAAAATCCCTTATGCTAACTATGAAGCAGTTAGAGAAGAAGTCTTCTCCTTAGAGAAAAGACTGGCTGCCTTAGGTGTTGACAGAAAATCTTGTCATATCGATTTGGTGCCTGAAAACTTTATAGAATCACCTCAAGGACGACTTTATCTGATTGACTGGGAATATTCATCAATGAACGATCCAATGTGGGATTTGGCCGCCCTCTTTTTAGAGTCTGAATTCACTCGTCAAGAGGAAGAAGCCTTCTTATCTCACTATGAGAGTGAGCAAACACCTGTCTCTCGTGAAAAGATTGCCATTTATAAAATTTTACAAGATGCTATTTGGAGTTTATGGACAGTCTACAAAGAAGAGCAAGGTGCAGATTTTGGTGACTATGGTGTGAGTCGTTACCAAAGAGCTGTTAAAGGTCTGGCTAATTATGGAGGTTCTGATGAAAAATAAAAATGGAGTTTCTTTTGGTCTACTCTCAGGTATTTTCTGGGGTTTAGGTCTAACAATTAGTGCTTACATCTTTTCAATTTTTACAGATTTGTCGCCCTTTGTGGTGGCCTCTGCTCACGATTTCTTGAGTATCTTTATCTTACTAGCTTTTCTCTTGGTAAAAGAAGGAAAAGTCCGTCTCTCAATTTTCTTAAATATTCGCAATGTGAGTGTGATCATCGGAGCCTTGCTAGCAGGCCCTATCGGTATGCAGGCCAATCTTTATGCAGTTAAGTATATCGGAAGTTCTTTAGCTTCATCTGTATCCGCTATCTATCCTGCTATTTCAGTTTTATTGGCTTTCTTCTTTTTGAAGCATAAGATTTCGAAAAATACTGTGTTTGGGATTGTCTTGATTATTGGAGGGATAATTGCTCAGACCTATAAGGTTGAACAGGTTAATTCTTTCTATATTGGAATTCTCTGTGCTTTGGTTTGTGCTATTGCATGGGGAAGTGAGAGTGTTCTTAGCTCTTTTGCCATGGAAAGTGAATTGAGTGAAATCGAAGCCCTCTTAATTCGTCAAGTGACTTCATTCTTGTCCTATCTTGTGATTGTGCTCTTCTCTCATCAGTCATTTGCAGAAGTGGCCAATGGACAATTGTTAGGTCTTATGATTGTCTTTGCAGCCTTTGATATGATTTCTTACTTGGCTTATTATATCGCTATCAATCGCTTGCAACCAGCCAAGGCTACAGGATTGAACGTGAGTTATGTAGTTTGGACAGTCTTGTTTGCAGTTGTTTTCTTGGGTGCACCGCTAGATATGCTGACCATTATTACTTCACTTGTCGTCATTGCTGGAGTTTATATTATTATTAAAGAATAAAGGAGATTCGTGTGAAAGCCATCATTTTAGCAGCGGGATTGGGAACTCGCTTGCGTCCTATGACTGAAAATACCCCTAAAGCCTTGGTTCAAGTTAATCAAAAACCCTTGATTGAATACCAAATTGAGTTTTTAAAAGAAAAAGGAATCAATGACATCATCATCATCGTTGGTTACCTTAAAGAACAATTCGATTACTTAAAAGAAAAATATGGTGTTCGCCTCGTTTTCAATGATAAATACGCTGACTACAATAACTTTTACTCTCTCTATCTTGTAAAAGAAGAATTGGCCAACAGCTATGTTATTGATGCTGACAATTATCTCTTTAAAAATATGTTCCGTAATGATTTGACACGTTCGACTTATTTTAGTGTTTATCGTGAAGATTGTACCAATGAATGGTTCTTGGTCTATGGAGATGACTATAAGGTTCAAGACATTACTGTTGATAGTAAGGCAGGTCGCATTCTTAGTGGTGTATCCTTCTGGGATGCTCCAACAGCAGAAAAAATTGTTAGCTTTATTGACAAGGCCTATGCAAGTGGTGAATTTGTTGATCTCTACTGGGACAATATGGTTAAGGATAATATCAAAGAGCTAGATGTCTATGTTGAAGAATTAGAAGGCAATAGCATCTATGAAATCGATAGTGTCCAAGACTATCATAAATTAGAAGAAATTCTTAAAAACGAAAATTAAAAATTCCAACATCTGGCTAAAATAGTCGGATGTTTTTTTTGATTTTTTACGAATAAATAGATGAGTAGAAAAAGAAATGGAGATATTTATGAAAATCACAAATTATGAAATCTATAAGTTAAAAAAATCAGGTTTGACCAATCAACAGATTTTGAAAGTCCTAGAATACGGTGAAAATGTCGATCAGGAGCTTTTGTTAGGTGATATTGCAGATATATCAGGTTGCCGAAATCCAGCTGTTTTTATGGAACGTTATTTTCAGATAGACGATGCGTATCTGGAGAAGGAGTTTCAAAAATTTCCATCTTTCTCTATTTTAGATGACTGTTACCCTTGGGATTTAAGTGAAATATACGATGCGCCTGTGCTTTTATTTTACAAGGGAAATCTTGACCTCTTGAAATTCCCTAAGGTAGCAGTCGTAGGCAGTCGTGCTTGTAGCAAACAGGGAGCTAAGTCAGTTGAAAAAGTCATTCAGGGATTGGAAAATGAACTGGTTATCGTCAGTGGATTAGCCAAGGGCATTGACACAGCAGCTCATATGGCAGCTCTTCAGAATGGCGGAAAAACCATTGCAGTGATTGGAACAGGGCTGGATGTGTTTTATCCTAAAGCCAATAAACGCTTGCAAGACTACATCGGAAATGACCATCTGGTTCTTAGTGAGTATGGGCCTGGTGAACAACCTCTGAAATTTCATTTTCCTGCCCGTAATCGCATCATTGCTGGACTTTGTCGTGGTGTGATTGTAGCAGAGGCTAAGATGCGCTCGGGGAGTCTCATTACTTGTGAGCGAGCAATGGAAGAAGGCCGCGATGTTTTTGCTATTCCTGGTAGCATTTTAGATGGACTATCAGACGGTTGTCATCACTTGATTCAAGAAGGAGCAAAATTGGTCACCAGTGGGCAAGATGTACTTGCGGAATTTGAATTTTAGGACGAAAGTTCGCTTACTAGACAAACTTTTCTTCTATATATAGTAGCTAAGTCTTGACAGTTATGGCAAAATGGTTTACACTTTATAAAGTTTATTACTTTGAAAAGGTGTGATACTGTGGCTACGGCAACAAAAAAGAAAAAATCAACAGTTAAAAAAAATCTAGTCATCGTGGAGTCGCCTGCTAAGGCGAAAACGATTGAGAAATATCTAGGCAGAAATTACAAGGTTTTAGCCAGTGTCGGGCATATCCGTGATTTGAAGAAATCCAGTATGTCCGTTGATATTGAAAATAATTATGAACCGCAATATATCAATATCCGAGGAAAAGGTCCTCTCATCAATGACTTGAAAAAAGAAGCTAAAAAAGCTAATAAAGTCTTTCTTGCGAGTGACCCGGACCGTGAAGGAGAAGCGATTTCTTGGCATTTGGCTCATATTCTCAACTTGGATGAAAATGATGCCAACCGTGTGGTCTTCAATGAAATCACCAAGGATGCAGTCAAAAATGCTTTTAAAGAACCGCGCAAGATTGATATGGACTTGGTAGATGCCCAACAAGCTCGTCGTGTTTTGGACCGCTTGGTAGGCTATTCGATTTCGCCTATTTTGTGGAAAAAGGTCAAGAAGGGTTTGTCAGCAGGGCGCGTACAGTCCATTGCCCTTAAACTCATCATTGACCGTGAGAATGAAATCAACGCCTTCCAGCCTGAAGAATACTGGACAATTGATGGTGTCTTTAAGAAGGGAACCAAGCAATTTCAGGCTTCCTTCTATGGAGTGGATGGTAAAAAGCTAAAACTGACTAGTAATGATGAGGTCAAGGAAGTCTTATCTCGTCTGACCAGTAAAGACTTTTCAGTGGATCAGGTGGATAAGAAAGAGCGCAAACGCAATGCTCCATTACCCTATACCACTTCATCTATGCAGATGGATGCTGCCAATAAAATCAATTTCCGTACTCGAAAAACCATGATGGTTGCCCAACAGCTCTATGAAGGAATTAATATCGGCTCTGGTGTTCAAGGTTTGATTACCTATATGCGTACCGATTCGACTCGTATCAGTCCTGTAGCTCAGAACGAAGCAGCAAGTTTCATTACGGACCGTTTTGGTAGCAAGTATTCTAAGCATGGTAGTAAGGTCAAAAATGCTTCTGGAGCTCAGGATGCCCATGAGGCTATTCGTCCGTCTAGTGTCTTTAATACACCTGAAAGCATCGCTAAGTATCTGGATAAGGATCAACTCAAGCTTTATACTCTTATCTGGAATCGTTTTGTGGCTAGCCAGATGACAGCTGCTGTCTTTGATACCATGGCTGTTAAATTGTCTCAAAATGGGGTTCAATTTGCTGCCAATGGTAGTCAGGTTAAGTTTGATGGTTATCTTGCCATTTATAATGATTCTGACAAAAATAAGATGTTACCGGACATGGCTGTTGGAGATGTGGTTAAGCAGGTTAATAGCAAACCAGAGCAACATTTCACTCAACCGCCTGCTCGTTATTCTGAAGCGACACTGATCAAGACCTTGGAGGAAAATGGGGTTGGCCGTCCGTCAACCTACGCACCAACCATTGAAACCATTCAGAAACGTTATTATGTTCGCCTTGCAGCCAAACGTTTTGAACCGACAGAGTTGGGAGAAATTGTTAACAAGCTCATCGTTGAATATTTCCCAGATATCGTAAACGTGACCTTCACAGCTGAAATGGAAGGCAAGCTGGATGATGTCGAAGTCGGAAAAGAGCAGTGGCAACGTGTCATTGATGCCTTTTACAAACCATTCTCTAAGGAAGTCGCCAAGGCTGAAGAAGAAATGGAGAAAATCCAGATCAAGGATGAACCAGCTGGATTTAATTGTGAAGTGTGTGGCAGTCCAATGGTCATTAAACTTGGTCGTTTTGGTAAGTTCTACGCTTGTAGCAATTTCCCAGATTGCCGTCATACCCAAGCAATCGTGAAAGAGATTGGTGTTGAGTGTCCAAGTTGTCATCAGGGACAAATTATTGAGCGTAAAACCAAACGCAATCGTCTTTTCTATGGTTGCAATCGCTATCCAGAATGTGAATTTACCTCTTGGGATAAGCCTGTTGGTCGTGACTGTCCAAAATGTGGCAACTTCCTCATGGAGAAAAAAGTCCGTGGTAGTGGCAAGCAGGTTGTTTGTAGCAAGGGTGACTACGAAGAAGAAAAGATTAAATAAGAGGAGAGTCCTGAAAGTGAATTTCAGGCTCCTTTTGGTTAGAACTTGACAAAATTCACCATTGTATGCGAAACTAGAGGAAGATTATTTTAATTAGGAGTAGTTATGCGTCTTATCTATTTGATAATTGGTTTTTTATCACTGGCATTGGCTATTGTTGGGGTAGTTTTACCCTTGTTGCCTACAACACCTTTTCTTTTACTGTCTATTGCTTGTTTCTCCAGAAGTTCCAAGCGTTTTGAAGACTGGCTTTATCATACCAAGCTCTATCAAGCATATGTAGCTGATTTTCGCGAGACTAAGTCTATTGCGCGTGAACGTAAGAAAAAAATCATCGTTTCTATCTACATTTTGATGGGAATTTCCATTTATTTTGCACCTCTTTTACCAGTCAAAATCGGTCTGGGAGCTTTGACCATCTTTATCACCTATTACCTATTTAAAGTCATTCCAGACAAAGAATAGTTAAAATAGTAGTTATTTGCCTTGATAAAATTGAAAACATATTCACAACAATATGATATAATAAATTTAAAGTAATCTTCAAGGAGAATCAAATGATTTACGAATTTTGTGCTGAAAATGTGACCTTGCTTGAAAAAGCGATGCAGGCTGGAGCTCGTCGAATCGAACTCTGTGATAATCTAGCAGTGGGAGGAACAACACCAAGCTATGGAGTGACCAAGGCAGCGGTTGAATTGGCAGCTAACTACGATACAACCATCATGACCATGATTCGTCCACGTGGTGGTGATTTTGTCTATAATGAACTAGAAATTGCTATTATGCTAGAAGACATTCGGTTGACTGCTCAGGCTGGAAGTCAAGGGGTTGTATTTGGGGCTTTAACTGCTGATAAGAAGTTGGATAAACCTAATCTGGAGAAGTTGATATCTGCATCAAAAGGAATGGAAATTGTCTTCCACATGGCTTTTGATGAACTAAGTGATGAAGATCAACTGGAAGCTATTGACTGGCTCAGCCAAGCCGGTGTCACTCGTATCCTAACTCGCGCTGGTGTGTCTGGCGACTCCTTAGAAAAACGTTTTGCTCACTATCACAGAATTTTGGAGCATGCTAAAGGTAAAATTGAAATTCTACCAGGTGGGGGAATTGACCTTGACAACCGTCAAACCTTTATCAACCAACTGGGAGTGACACAACTACATGGTACTAAGGTTGTCTTTTAAAAAATAGAAAGGAACTGCTAGCTTTGGGTAGCAGTTTTCACTTATGTTTGAAATTTTTAAATCCTATCAATTGAATCAAGAAAAGGCTCATGATTATGGTTTTGTAGAAAATAGTGGAGTCTGGACCTATAGTTGCCAGATTTTGCAAGGTGACTTTGTCATGACTGTGTCCATCATTACTGATAATGTGAGTTTTCAAGTCTTTGACCAGGAGACTGGTGATCTCTATCCTCAAGTCCATATGGAAAGTTTTAAAGGAAGTTTTGTTGCAAGTGTCCGTGAGGCTTGTCTGGAGATTCTTTACCAGATTCGGAAGGCTTGTTTTGAGGTACAGGATTTTATCTGTCCTCAGACTAAGCGTATCATGGTTCAGGTTCAGGAAAAGTATGGAAATCAGTTGGAGTATTTGTGGGAGAAATCGCCTGATACAGCAGTGTTAAGACACGAAGGCAATCAAAAGTGGTATGCCGTCTTGATGAAAATTTCTTGGGATAAGTTGGAAAAGGGCAGAGAGGGGCAAGTGGAAGCAGTCAACCTCAAACATGATCAAGTAGCTGATTTACTTTTAAATAAAGGTATTTATTCAGCTTTTCATATGAACAAACGATACTGGATTAGTGTGGCGCTTGATGATACTTTATCAGATGAAGAAGTACTGGAATTGATAGAAAGAAGCTGGAATTTAACCACTAAAAAATGAAATATTTCAAGATTTTTCAAGAAATTTCAATTAGCAAAATATTCTCTACTGAAGAAATTTTCAGAAAATATTGGATTTTTTCTTGACAAGTACTTTTGCCTATGCTAAAATACTAAACAAGATATCAAACGAAGGAGAAAGTCAAACATGAAAGCAGCTAAGTTTAATCAATTTGCTTTGTTGTTGAGGTACTCGGGCTAGTGCAAAAAGCATTAGTCCTGTTTGGCTTACCAAGCGGGAGTGAATCAACATCTCGCTTGGGTTTCTGAGCGAGATGTTTTTTTAAAACCACATTTGGAAAAGGGGAAATCTTATGAGAACAGTTGAATTTCTAGATACCAGCCTTCGGGATGGAGAACAGACACCTGGCGTTAATTTTTCAATCAAGGAAAAAATTGCCATAGCAAGACAGCTGGAGAAATGGGGTATTTCAGCCATCGAAGCTGGTTTTCCAGCGGCGAGTCCTGATTCATTTACAGCAGTGCAGGAGATTGCCAAAGTCTTGAAGAAAACAGCGGTGACTGGTTTGGCACGCTCTGTCAAGTCTGATATTGATGCTTGTTATGAAGCCCTCAAGGATGCTAAATATCCACAGGTTCACGTCTTTATCGCTACCAGTCCGATTCATCGAAAGTATAAGCTCAATAAGAGCAAGGAAGAGATTTTGGAAGCAATCAGTGAGCATGTCTCTTATGCACGTTCCAAGTTTGAAGTGGTCGAATTCTCTCCTGAAGATGCGACCAGAACGGAGTTGGATTTCCTCCTGCAAGTTGTTCAAACAGCGGTTGATGCAGGTGCATCTTATATCAATATCCCTGATACGGTAGGATTTACCACACCAGAGGAATACGGAGCTATCTTCAAATACTTGATTGAGAATGTCAAGACAGATCGTCAGATTATCTATTCACCACACTGTCATGATGACCTTGGAATGGCAGTGGCAAATAGCCTTGCTGCCGTCAAGAATGGGGCAAGACGAGTAGAGGGAACCATTAACGGTATTGGGGAGCGAGCTGGTAATGCTGCCTTGGAAGAAATTGCAGTGGCCCTCAATATTCGCCAAGATTACTACCAAGCAGAAACTAGTATTGTTTAAATGAAACCATCAATACGTCAGAAATGGTTTCTCGCTTCTCAGGTATCCCAGTTCCTAAAAACAAGGCCGTTGTTGGTGGCAATGCCTTCTCTCACGAGTCTGGTATTCACCAAGACGGAGTCCTTAAAAATCCTCTCACTTATGAGATTATCACTCCTGAATTGGTCGGAGTCAAGAGTAACAGCCTCCCACTTGGAAAATTGTCTGGTCGCCATGCCTTTGTCGAGAAACTAAGAGAATTGGCCCTAGACTTTACAGAAGAGGACATCAAGCCACTCTTTGCTAAGTTCAAGGCACTGGCCGACAAGAAACAAGAAATCACAGATGCAGATATTCGTGCTCTGGTAGCTGGAACCATGGTTGAAAATCCAGAAGGCTTCCACTTTGATGATTTACAACTTCAAACCCATGAGGACAATGACATCGAAGCGCTCGTTAGTCTAGCCAACATGGATGGTGAAAAAGTCGAATTCAATGCGACAGGACAAGGCTCTGTTGAAGCGATCTTTAACGCTATCGATAAGTTCTTTAACCAATCTGTCCGCTTGGTGTCCTATACCATTGATGCTGTGACAGATGGAATCGATGCCCAGGCTCGTGTTTTGGTCACTGTTGAAAACAGAGATACAGAAACCATCTTTAACGCAAAGCAGGTCTTGATTTCGATGTATTGAAGGCTTCGGCTATTGCTTACATCAATGCGAATGCCTTTGTTCAAAAAGAGAATGCTGGTGAGATGGGACGCAGTGTTTCCTATCGTGACATGCCTAGTGTGTAAAGGAGAAGGCTATGACAAAAAAATAGTAGCTCTAGCAGGGGACGGAATTGGTCCAGAAATCATGGAGGCTGGATTAGAGGTTCTGGAAGCTCTAGCTGAAAAAAAACAGGTTTTGACTATGAGATTGATAGACGACCTTTTGGAGGTGCAGGTATCGATCGCTGCAGGGCATCCCTTGCCTGATGAAACCCTCAAGGCAAGTAGAGAAGCAGATGCCATTTTGCTAGCGGCTATCGGTAGTCCTCAGTATGATAGTGCAACGATTCGGCCTGAACAAGGCTTGCTAGCTATCCGTAAGGAACTCAATCTTTACGCTAATATTCGCCCTGTTAAGATTTTTTTGAGAGTCTCAAGCATTTGTCACCACTAAAAATCAGAACGAATTGCTGGGGTGGACTTTGTTGTGGTGCGTGAGTTGACAGGTGGGATTTATTTTGGGGATCATATCCTTGAAGAGCGCAAAGCGCGTGATATCAACGACTATAGCCATGAGGAAGTGGAGCGGATTGTTCGCAAAGCCTTTGAAATTGCAAGAAATCGCAGAAAAATCGTTACTAGTATCGATAAGCAAAATGTGTTGGCAACATCAAAACTCTGGCGGAAAGTAGCTGAGGAGGTCGCACAGGATTTCCCAGATGTCACCTTGGAACACCAGCTGGTGGACTCAGCTGCTATGCTTATGATTACCAATCCTGCCAAGTTTGATGTTATTGTAACAGAGAATCTTTTTGGAGATATTCTCTCTGATGAATCAAGCGTTCTATCTGGCACACTTGGAGTTATGCCATCAGCCAGTCATTCTGAAAATGGACCAAGTCTCTATGAACCCATTCATGGTTCGGCGCCTGATATCGCAGGCCTAGGAATCGCCAATCCTATTTCCATGATTTTATCAGTTGCCATGATGTTGAGAGATAGTTTCGGACGTTATGAGGATGCGGAGCGTATCGAGCGTGCTGTTGAGGCCAGTTTAGCAGCTGGAATTTTAACGAGAGATATAGGAGGACAGGCTTCGACCAAGGAAATGACGGAAGCTATTATTGCAAGGTTATGAAGTTAGACGAAAAAATTACTCTAGTCCTTTTGATTTGGAATGTCATGGTTTTCTTGATTTATGGTATTGACAAATCCAAGGCAAGGAGAAGAGCTTGGCGCATCCCTGAGAAAATCTTACTTATTTTAGCCTTTACTTGTGGTGGTTTTGGGGCCTGGTTAGCAGGAATCATCTTTCACCACAAGACTCGAAAATGGTATTTTAAAACAGTTTGGTTTCTTGGGATGGTGACCACACTAGTAGCCTTATATGTTATTTGGAGGTAATGGATGGCAGGAAAATCAATTTTTGATAAATTATGGGACCGTCATGTCATCATAGGAGAAGAGGGGCAGCCCCAACTCATGTATGTGGACCAGCACTATATCCACGAGGTGACCAGTCCTCAGGCTTTTCAAGGATTACGAGACGCAGGTCGCAGATTGAGACGACCAGACTTGACATTTGGAACTTTTGACCACAATGTCCCGACGGTCAATATCTACGATATTCGAGATGTCATTTCCAAGGCTCAAATTGATAAGCTAGCTGAAAATGTTGAGGAGTTTGGGATTGAACATGCAGCCCACGGTTCTGAAAAACAGGGAATCGTGCACATGGTAGGTCCAGAAACAGGAAGAACTCAACCAGGGAAATTTATCGTCTGTGGAGATAGCCATACGGCAACCCACGGAGCTTTCGGAGCAATTGCTTTTGGAATTGGGACCAGTGAGGTTGAGCATGTCTTCGCTACTCAGACACTTTGGCAGGTCAAGCCCAAGAAAATGTTGGTGGAATTCACTGGTGTTCCTCAAAAAGGAGTTTACTCCAAGGATTTCATTTTAGCCTTGATTGCCAAGTACGGCGTTGCTTGTGGTGTAGGCTATGTGGTGGAATATCATGGACAAGCGATTGATGCACTAAGCATGGAAGAGCGAATGACCATCTGCAATATGTCCATCGAGTTTGGATCCAAGATGGGAATCATGAATCCGGATCAAACTACCTATGATTATCTCAAGGGACGAGAATGTGTTCCAGAGGACTTTGAAGAGGCTGTGGCGGATTGGAAAACAATTGTCAGTGATGAGGATGCTGTTTACGATAAGGTTATCCAGATGGATGTCTCAGACTTGGCTCCAATGGTGACCTGGGGCACCAATCCTGCTATGGGGGTTGACTTTGACAGTAGCTTCCCAGAAATTAAGGATATGAATGATGAGCGCGCCTACAATTACATGGACTTGGAACCAGGTCAAAGCCGGCAGATATTGAACTGGGCTATATCTTTATCGGATCTTGTACCAATGCTCGTCTCAGCGATTTGCAACTAGCTGCTCGATTTGTCAAAGGGAAGAAAATCGCTCCCAATCTAACAGCAATTGTAGTTCCAGGCTCTCGTCCTGTCAAACGAGCTGCTGAGAAGTTGGGTTTGGACAAGGTCTTTCTAGATGCTGGCTTTGAGTGGAGAGACCCAGGTTGCTCTATGTGCCTAGGGATGAATCCTGACAAGGTACCTGATGGTGTCCACTGTGCCTCAACCAGCAATCGAAACTTTGAAGATAGACAAGGCTTTGGTGCTAAGACTCATCTCTGTAGTCCAGCTATGGCAGCTGCTGCAGCTATTGCAGGGCGTTTCGTAGATGTTCGGCAAATGCCAGAAGCCCAGTAAGGAGAGGATATGGAGAAATTTACAGTTTATACGGGAACGACCGTTCCTCTCATGAATGATAACATCGACACCGACCAAATCCTACCCAAGCAGTTTCTCAAGCTGATTGATAAAAAAGGCTTTGGTAAGTACCTCATGTATGCTTGGCGTTATTTGGATGACAAGTATACTGAGGATCCAGACTTTGTCTTTAACCGACCTGAATACCGTAAAGCAACTATACTCATCTCAGGGGATAACTTTGGGGCAGGTTCTTCAAGGGAACACGCAGCTTGGCCCTAGCTGACTATGGTTTTAAAGTCGTGATTGCGGGGTCTTTTGGTGATATTCATTACAATAATGAACTCAATAATGGCATGTTGCCCATTGTTCAGCCCAGAGAGGTTCGAGAGAAACTAGCTCAGCTACAACCAAGTGACCAGGTAATTGTGGACTTGGAACAACAAAAAATCATCTCACCAGTTGGAGAATTCACTTTTGAAATCGATAGCGAATGGAAACACAAGCTCTTAAATGGTTTGGATGATATCGGTATTACTTTGCAGTATGAAGACTTGATTGCTGCTTATGAAAAACAACGACCAGACTACTGGCAGGATTAGAAGAAAAATAGAAAAGGAAATAGAACTATGACAAAACACATTCAATGGAACGGAACACTTTCACAAGAAGGCTATGACATTTTAAAAGGTGAGGGCGGATGTATCGTTTGTCCTACAAAAGTTGGTTATATCATCATGACTAGTGACAAGGCTGGTCTTGAACGTAAGTTTGAAGCCAAAGAACGTAACCGTAACAAACCAGGTGTTGTTCTCTGCGGTAGCATGGATGAGCTTCGCGCTTTAGCACAACTCAACCCAGAAATTGAAGCCTTTTACCAAAAACATTGGGATGAAGATATTCTTCTTGGTTGTATCCTTCCTTGGAAACCAGAAGCCTTTGAAAAACTCAAAGCATACGGTGATGGTCGTGAAGAACTCATGACGGACGTGCGTGGTACTAGCTGTTTTGTTATCAAATTCGGGAAAGCTGGTGAACAATTGGCTGCCAAACTTTGGGAAGAAGGCAAGATGGTCTATGCCTCATCTGCTAACCCATCTGGAAAAGGAAACCGTGGTAAGGTAGAAGGTATCGGAGAACGTATCGAAGGGGCAGTGGACCTTGTCATCGAAGCAGACGACTATGTGGCATCTATCCAGCCTGACAAAACGATTGAAACTCGCTACGAGCAAGGCGTGATGGTGTCTATGGTCGATAAGGACGGCAAACTCATCCCAGAACAAGGAGGAGCGCGATCAACTTCACCAGCTCCAGTTGTGATCCGTAAAGGGCTTGACATTGATAAAATCATGATGCACCTGTCAGACACCTTTAACTCATGGGACTACCGCCAGGGTGAGTATTATTAAGATAAAAAAGAAGTCTAGTGTTATAAGGAAATAAAGCTCTTTACACTAGGCTTTTTATTTAGAGTTTCTTTTCTTTTTTAATAGGATATGATATGCTAGATGCAGAATATATTAATAGAATGTGGTTTCTGCAAAGTAAAATATCTTACTTTGAACGAAACAAATATAATTTACGTCTAACAATAAATTTTTTTAATAAGCAAGGAAAACACAATGGTTTCAAAACAAACTTTCATTGACAGAATAAAAAAAGAATTCTCAGATGCAATTGAAAATCAAACAAAAAAAGTTATATTTCTTTTCAGGTTAAAAAAATAGGAAAGGGAAGTTACAAAAATTTTTATAGAGATTAAATTTCAAAATAAAGGAATAAAGATTGCCGTTCTCTCTAAGAGTCTTCATGATTCAGATATTTTGTTGTTTAATAAGAAGTCTGATTCATTCGGTTGGACACTTGATGCTGAGTATTTTTATTGAGGATGAAAATTCATTAAATGAGATTTTACCTTTTATAAATAAATCTTATGAATTTGTAAAAAGTGGAATTAAATCAGAGTGTTATAAAGTCTTCAAAGAATTTTTTTGTCTAAATTTGTGAATCAAGCAAATATCTATAATTCAAAAAGATATAGAAATTAAACGTTCTCAAAAAAATTAGATGGAGCTGAACATATTTACCCTGCTCTGACTATTGAGGGGATTCCCTACAAAGTTGAAATGCTTAACACAGGTCATTTTGGTCCAAAGAGTGGTAATGGATATATTAAATCACCTTACTTTGGTTATCGGCTGAGTGACGTGGATAACTCATGGATAAATATAAGGTGTGGTTTTCAGAGATTTAAACTCACAGAATTTAAAATAGTAAAATGGTATAGTAATAATCGAGATGAAGATTTAGATTATAAATACTTTGTCAAGGACTTAGAGTTGGAATCAACTGCTGAACCTAAGGATATTTTAAAAGAGTTTTATGATAATTTCACTAGTTTTTATAGAGAATCAGAAAAGGAAGAGATAAACATGTCAGAAAATATCAACGAGTATAAGAATATCTTATTACAATCCAAAAATCTCATCCTCCGAGGTGCACCTGGTACAGGAAAAACTTATCTTGCTAAAGAAATTGCTAAAGAGTTAACGGAAGGTCATGAGGAGCAAATCGGCTTTGTACAGTTTCATCCATCTTATGATTATACGGATTTTGTCGAGGGGTTGAGACCAGTATCAAATGGTGATGGAGCTATTGAGTTTAAATTACAAGATGGTATTTTTAAGCAGTTTTGCCAGAAGGCTAAAGAAGCTCAGAAAACTGGAGGACAAGATAATTTTGAAGAAACGTGGGCTAAGCTAACGGATGCTATCAATGAAAAGCAAGGACAATACTTCTTCCATCGTAGTTCGGTTCCAGCCAGTTTAAATAGTCAAGGGAATGTGAAGTTTGATTCTCCTGTTGCTACCAAAGAAAAAGTGTATCTTTTATACAAGGGTGAGGAGACTAAGTTAAAGTACGAAACTTATCAAAAAATCGTTTTAGATCACATGAAAGAAAGTTATGGCTTATGTGATTATGTGTCTCCAACGATTGACACAGACAAGAATTTTGTCTTCATCATCGATGAGATCAATCGTGGGGAGATTTCTAAGATTTTTGGCGAACTCTTTTTCTCTATCGACCCTGGCTATCGTGGTGAAATGGGAAGTGTTTCTACTCAGTATGCTAACTTACACAAGACTGATGACAAGTTCTATATTCCAGAGAATGTCTATATAATTGGAACAATGAATGATATTGACCGCTCGGTGGACACCTTTGATTTTGCTATGCGCCGTCGTTTCCGTTTTGTTGAAGTTACTGCCGAGAGTCAAGTTGGTATGCTAGACGATGTTCTCGGTGATGAAGCAGAAGAAGCGAAAAAACGTTTAAGAAACTTAAATGCTGCTATCGAAAATGTTCAGGAGTTAAACAGTCATTATCATATCGGACCAAGTTATTTCCTTAAGTTGAAAGATGTAGATTTTGACTATGAATTGCTCTGGTCTGATTACCTCAAACCACTTTTGGAAGATTACTTACGGGGTTCTTATGAAGAGGATGAAACTCTGGAAACATTGAAAAAAGCATTCGATCTGACAAAGAATGAGCAAAAAGATCAGACAGTAGCTGATGACAATGAAGGCGATGAAAACGATGATGCGGATCACTGATAATCAACACAAGATTGTTAAAGAAGAATTTGTTGAAGAATATCCTAAACTAAGCAATCTTCTTTTAGACAGAACCTTGGAAAGTCTATCCCAAGATGAACGTGTTTTCATTTTTCCAAACGATTTGAAGAATTCCCCTGACTTAGAAAAGGACCAAAAAATCTTTGAAACAGTTAATCAGAAAATCAAGACTGGAAATGTGATTGGTTTTCTGGGGTGTGGTCAGGAAAGATTAACGATTTCCTCTCGCTTTTCTGATGAGAGTAATGACTATTTTTTGCATTATCTTTTACAAAAGGTTTTTCATATCAATCTCACTAGTTTAGATGTAGCTTTGTCGAGTGAAGATAAGCTCTATCAACTTTTGATGTATCTCTTCCCCAAGTATCTACAAGCTGCAATGCGAAAAGGTCTTTATAAGGAATACCAGAGATTTTCTCATAACGACAGTCATGTTAAGGGAGTGATTGATGTAAGAAACCATCTCAAGAAACCTTCCTTTCACGGGAAATATTGCCTACACAACGAGAGAGTTCACCTATGATAATCCCCTCATGCAGTTGGTCCGTCATACTATTGAATACATTAAGAATCAGAAAAGCATTGGTCAAGGGGTACTAGATAATCTCTCAACTAGTCGTGAAAACGTAGCTGAAATCGTGCGTGTAACGCCCTCTTATAAACTAGCTGATCGTGCTAAGATTATTCGGGTAAATCAATCTAAACCTATACGTCATGCATACTTTCACGAGTACAGAAAATTACAAGAACTTTGCCTGATGATTCTAAACCAAGAAAAGCACGGTTTAGGGTATCAAGATCAAAAAATTCATGGTATTCTTTTTGATGTTGCCTGGCTTTGGGAAGAGTATGTTCATACTTTGTTGCCAAAAGATTTCATCCATCCACGAAATAAAGATAAGACGGACGGAATTTCAGTATTTTCTAGTCGAGAAAGAAAAGTATTTCCAGATTTTTATCAAGAAGAGCTTAAAATAGTATTAGATGCCAAGTATAAAAAACTGGAATTGACTGAAAAAGGAATCAACCGTGAGGACTTATTCCAGCTGATTTCCTATTCTTATATTTTAAAAGCTGAGAAGGTTGGTCTTGTTTTTCCGAGCAAGGACAAGGTTGTTGATAATGAGATAGGAAAGCTGGCAGGTTATGGAGCTTTGTTAAAGAAGTGGTCTATCCAAATTCCTAGAGAGTCTTCATCTTATCGTGAATTTTGTGAAATGATGGAAAACTCTGAAGAAACTTTTAAAAGGAATATTACTAAAGAAGTGGGGAGAAAATAATCTCTCCACTTTTTTGTCTTTGATATAAGTAAAATCCGAACAATATAATTTAATTTATAAAATTATTTGACAAAAACTGTACTTTAGTTTATAATAAATTAAGGAAACGTCGGAAAAGGCGTAGTGATGCGAGAGCATAGGTAGGTCATTACAAAAGAAACGAGACATCGATATGTTAAATGAATTTCCAATTTTTGATTATGAAGATATTCAATTGATCCCAAATAAATGTGTGATTAAAAGCCGTGCAGAAGCAGATACAAGTGTCACTCTAGGAAATCACACCTTTAAACTACCTGTTGTGCCAGCTAATATGCAGACAATTTTGGATGAAAATGTAGCAGAGCAACTGGCTAAAGGTGGTTACTTCTACATTATGCATCGTTTTGATGAGGCAGGACGCATTCCTTTTATTAAACGCATGCACGAGCAAGGGCTCATTGCTTCTATATCTGTTGGTGTTAAGGACTACGAGTATGATTTCGTTAGCCAGCTCAAGGCTGATGCTCCTGAGTACATCACGATTGACATTGCCCATGGTCATGCGGATAGCGTGATTTCTATGATTCAACACATCAAGAAAGAATTGCCAGATACCTTTGTCATTGCTGGAAATGTAGGAACACCAGAAGCGGTGCGTGAATTGGAAAATGCTGGTGCGGATGCTACTAAGGTCGGAATCGGTCCTGGTAAGGTTTGTATCACCAAGGTTAAGACTGGTTTTGGTACAGGTGGTTGGCAGTTGGCTGCTCTCCGTTGGTGTGCTAAGGCTGCACGTAAACCGATTATCGCTGATGGAGGGATTCGCACTCACGGTGATATTGCCAAGTCTATCCGTTTCGGTGCCAGCATGGTCATGATTGGTTCCCTCTTTGCAGGACATATTGAAAGTCCAGGGAAAACGATTGAAGTCGATGGTGAACAGTTCAAAGAATATTATGGTTCAGCCTCACAATATCAAAAAGGTGCTTACAAAAATGTGGAAGGAAAACGCATCTTACTTCCTGCTAAAGGACATCTCCAAGACACTTTGACTGAGATGGAACAAGATCTTCAAAGTGCTATTTCTTATGCAGGTGGACGTCAGGTTGCTGACCTTAAACACGTTGATTATGTGATCGTGAAAAACTCTATCTGGAATGGGGATGCTTCCCACTAAGACTGGCTATTTGACCAGAAAAAAACTTGTTATTAGAGCAAATTTCTGTTATAATAAAACAAGTTTCCACCCTTAGTGTAATGGATATCACGTAAGATTCCGGTTCTTGAGATGGGGGTTCGATTCCCTCAGGGTGGATGTAAACATCCTAAGAAAGCCTTTAGTAGGGCTTTTTTCTTTTTTCTGACCCAAATCCGCTCCAGTCCCGTTTTAAAGTGACTCAGGGGGCTCTTTTTGATATAATAAAAAGGACTGTTATCAGTTAGAAAGAGGTTGGTATGAAAGAATTACAAACTGTACTAAAGAACCATTTTGCAATCGAATTTGCAGACAAAAACTTACTGGAGACTGCCTTTACTCATACGAGTTATGCCAATGAGCACCGCCTCTTAAAAATTTCACACAATGAGCGCTTGGAATTTTTAGGAGACGCTGTTCTACAGTTATTGATTTCAGAATATCTGTATAAAAAATATCCTAAAAAGCCTGAGGGTGATTTGTCCAAACTCCGTGCTATGATTGTCCGTGAGGAGAGTTTGGCTGGTTTTGCGCGTGATTGCCAGTTTGACCAGTTTATCAAGCTGGGTAAGGGGGAAGAGAAGTCTGGTGGACGCAATCGTGACACCATTCTTGGTGATACCTTCGAAGCCTTTCTTGGTGCTCTCCTTTTGGACAAGGATGTGGCCAAGGTCAAGGAATTTATCTATCAAGTCATGATTCCTAAGGTTGAAGCAGGCGAATTTGAGATGATTACAGACTACAAAACCCATCTTCAAGAGTTACTTCAGGTCAATGGCGATGTGGCTATTCGTTATCAGGTGATTTCTGAAACGGGTCCTGCCCACGATAAGGTTTTTGATGTAGAAGTTCTGGTGGAAGGTAAGAGCATTGGTCAAGGTCAAGGTCGTTCTAAGAAATTAGCAGAGCAGGAAGCTGCCAAAAATGCCGTTGAGAAAGGGCTGAATTCATGTATTTAAAGGAAATCGAAATTCAGGGATTCAAGTCTTTTGCTGACAAGACTAAGGTCGTCTTTGACCAAGGTGTGACGGCAGTTGTTGGTCCCAATGGATCTGGAAAGTCCAATATTACTGAAAGTCTGCGTTGGGCCTTGGGGGAGTCAAGTGTTAAGAGTCTCCGTGGGGGCAAGATGCCGGACGTAATTTTTGCTGGAACTGAAAGTCGCAAACCGCTCAATTATGCTTCTGTAGTTGTGACTCTGGATAATAATGATGGATTTATCAAGGATGCAGGTCAAGAAATCAGGGTAGAACGCCATATCTATCGTAGTGGTGATAGCGAATACAAGATTGACGGCAAGAAAGTCCGTCTGCGTGATATTCATGACCTCTTCTTGGATACAGGTTTGGGCCGAGATTCCTTCTCTATTATTTCTCAAGGGAAGGTTGAGGAGATTTTTAATTCCAAGCCTGAAGAACGCCGAGCTATTTTTGAAGAAGCTGCTGGAGTTTTGAAATACAAGACTCGCAGAAAAGAAACTGAGAGTAAACTGCAGCAAACTCAGGATAATCTGGATCGTCTAGAAGACATTATCTACGAGTTGGATAATCAAATCAAGCCTCTTGAGAAGCAAGCTGAAAATGCTCGTAAGTTTTTAGATTTGGAAGGCCAACGCAAGGCTATTTACTTGGATGTTTTGGTTGCTCAAATCAAGGAAAATAAGGCTGAACTAGAGTCGACAGAAGAAGAGTTGGCTCAGGTTCAGGAATTATTGACAAGTTATTACCAAAAGCGTGAAAAATTAGAAGAAGAAAATCAGAATCTCAAGAAGCAACGTCAAGATTTACAAGCTGAAATGGCCAAAGACCAAGGCAGTTTGATGGATTTGACCAGTCTGATTAGTGATTTAGAGAGAAAATTAGCCCTTTCTAAACTAGAATCTGAGCAAGTAGCCCTCAATCAACAGGAAGCGCAAGCTCGTTTGGCTGCTTTGGAGGATAAGAGAAATTCACTCAGAAAAGAAATCTGATAAAGAAAGTTCTTTAGCCCTCTTAGAGGAAAATCTAGTCCAAAATAATCAAAAACTCAATCGACTAGAAGCTGAATTGCTAGCTTTTTCAGATGATCCTGATCAGATGATTGAGCTTTTGCGTGAACGCTTTGTGGCGCTTTTACAAGAAGAAGCTGATGTATCAAACCAGCTGACCCGTGTCGAAAACGAGTTGGAAAATAGTCGTCAGCTTTCTCAAAAACAAGCAGATCAACTAGAAAAGCTGAAAGAACAGCTGACTACAGCTAAAGAGAAGGCAAGTCAGCAAAAGGCTGAGCTTGAAACTGCCAAGGAGCAAGTTCAGAAATTATTGGCCGACTACCAAGCTATTGCCAAGGAGCAAGAGGAGCAGAAAACTTCCTATCAAGCTCAACAAAGTCAACTCTTTGACCGTCTGGACAGTCTTAAAAATAAGCAGGCCAGAGCTCAGAGTTTGGAAAATATCCTGAGAAATCATAGCAACTTTTACGCGGGTGTTAAGAGTGTTCTCCAAGAAAGACCGCCTTGGTGGGATTATTGGTGCAGTCAGTGAGCACCTGACCTTTGATGTTCATTATCAAACTGCTCTAGAGATTGCCTTAGGGGCAAGCAGTCAGCATATCATCGTAGAAGATGAGAACGCGGCGACTAAGGCTATTGATTTCCTCAAACGGAACAGAGCCGGTCGTGCAACTTTCCTTCCTTTGACAACGATTAAGGCGCGTACGATTTCTAGTCAGAACCAAGATGCTATTGCTACAAGTCCAGGATTTCTGGGTATGGCTGATGAGCTGGTGACATTCGATACTAGACTGGAAGCTATTTTCAAGAACTTGCTAGCTACGACGGCTATTTTTGATACTGTAGAGCATGCGCGTGCAGCAGGCTCGCCAGGTTCGTTACCAGGTCCGTATGGTGACTTTGGACGGGACAGAATTGCGAACAGGTGGTTCCTATGCAGGTGGAGCCAACCGCCAGAATAACAGTATTTTCATCAAGCCAGAACTGGAGCAATTACAAAAAGAAATTGCTGAAGAGGAAGCAAGTCTTCGTTCAGAAGAAGAATCTTTGAAGACCTTGCAAGATGAGATGGCTAGATTGACAGAAAAATTAGAAGCTATCAAATCTCAAGGAGAGCAGGCACGTATTCAGGAGCAAGGATTGTCCCTCGCTTATCAGCAGACCAGTCAGCAAGTTGAAGATCTAGAAACTCTTTGGAAACTCCAAGAAGAGGAATTAGATCGTCTTTCTGACGGAGATTGGCAAGCAGATAAGGAAAAATGCCAAGAGCACCTTGCTACAATCGCAAGTGACAAGAAATCTGGAAGCTGAGATTGAAGAGATTAAGTCCAACAAAAACGCCATCCAAGAACGTTATCAAAACTTGCAGGAAGAGGTAGCGCAAGCTCGCCTGCTTAAGACAGAACTGCAAGGACAAAAACGTTATGAAGTTGCTGATATTGAACGTTTAGGCAAGGAATTGGATAATCTGAATATCGAGCAAGAGGAAATCCAGCGCCTTCTCCAAGAAAAAGTTGACAATCTTGAGAAAGTTGATACGGATTTGCTCAGTCAACAGGCTGATGAAGCCAAAATTCAGAAAACAAATCTCCAACAAGGTTTGATTCGCAAGCAGTTTGAGTTGGATGATATTGAAGGTCAACTGGATGATATTGCTAGTCATTTGGATCAGGCTCGCCAGCAGAATGAAGAGTGGATTCGTAAGCAAACTCGTGCTGAAGCCAAGAAAGAAAAGGTCAGCGAGCGCTTGCGCTATCTACAGAGTCAGCTAACAGACCAGTATCAGATTAGCTATACAGAAGCTTTAGAAAAGTCTCATGAGTTGGAGAATCTCAATCTGGCAGAGCAAGAGGTTAAAGATTTAGAGAAGGCTATTCGATCACTGGGTCCTGTCAACTTGGAAGCTATTGACCAGTACGAAGAAGTTCACAACCGTCTGGATTTCCTAAATAGCCAGCGAGATGATATTTTATCAGCGAAAAATCTACTCCTAGAGACTATCACAGAGATGAATGATGAGGTTAAGGAACGCTTTAAATCAACCTTTGAGGCCATTCGTGAGTCCTTTAAAGTGACCTTCAAGCAGATGTTTGGTGGAGGTCAGGCGGACCTCATTTGACTGAGGGAGACTTGCTGACAGCTGGGGTTGAGATTTCTGTTCAACCACCAGGTAAGAAAATCCAATCACTCAACCTCATGAGTGGTGGTGAAAAAGCTCTATCGGCTCTTGCTTTGCTTTTCTCCATTATCCGTGTCAAGACTATTCCGTTTGTCATCTTGGATGAGGTAGAGGCTGCGCTTGACGAAGCCAATGTTAAACGTTTTGGGGATTACCTCAACCGCTTTGACAAGGACAGCCAGTTTATCGTCGTAACCCACCGTAAGGGAACCATGGCAGCGGCTGATTCCATCTATGGAGTGACTATGCAAGAATCAGGTGTCTCAAAAATTGTTTCGGTGAAGTTAAAAGATTTGGAAGAAACAGTAGACTAGTTACCAAACGATAGCATCTCTTAGGGGATGCTATTTTTTTAAATTAACATCTTGAATGATTTTTTAAGGTCAGTTCAGGGGCAAAAAACGACATTTGGGCTTTCCTTTTAGCGAAAAGGCTTTCTCTATGATATAATAGTTTCATGATTACAACAGTACCTATAAAAAATGAAAAAGATATCGCAGTGCCGGACAAAACGGTCCTTGTTTTAGGCTATTTTGATGGTGTTCACAAAGGCCATCAAAAACTTTTTGAAGTTGCTACTAAGGCATCGATGAAGGATTATCTTCCTGTAGTTGTGATGACCTTTACAGAATCACCTAAACTTGCTCTACAGCCCTACCATCCAGATCTTATGCTGCACATTGTTAATCATCAAGAACGGGAGCAGAAGCTGAAGTGGCATGGAGTTGAAGAACTATTTTTACTTGATTTTAGTAGTAAATTTGCTAGTTTGACTGCCCAAGAGTTTTTTGATACTTATATTAAAGCCTTAAAACCCGCTATTATCGTAGCAGGATTTGACTATACTTTTGGTTCTGACAAGAAAACTGCAGATGACTTGAAGGACTATTTTGATGGTGAAATCATTATTGTTCCTCCTGTAGAGGATGAAAAGGGTAAAATCAGTTCTACTCGTATTCGTCAGGCTATTCTTGATGGAGATGTCAGAGAAGCTGGTCATTTACTTGGGACTCCTCTACCGTCACGTGGAATGGTTGTCCATGGTAATGCTAGAGGACGGACGATTGGTTATCCTACAGCTAATTTGGTCTTGAGAGATAGAACCTATATGCCAGCAGATGGTGTCTATGTTGTTGATATAGAAGTACAACGTCAGAAATATCGTGGGATGGCTAGTGTAGGAAAAATGTTACCTTTGATGGAGAAGAAGCACGTTTTGAGGTCAATATTTTTGATTTTTCTGATGATATTTATGGTGAGTCAGTGACTGTTTATTGGCTTGACCGTGTCCGTGATATGGTCAAATTTGACTCCGTTGAAGAACTGGTAGACCAACTCCAGAAAGATGAAGAAATTGCTCGAAATTGGAAGGATGGAGAGTAGGAAATCGGAGCTTTATATAAAATTATCCATACTTTAGATTTTTATTTCTAAATAGAAAAAGTAGCCCTTTCCAGGCTACTTTTTTAAAACACGCGATACACATAGGGATTCTCTGGTTTATCGACTTTGGTAAAGCTATCGATTTCCAAGGTTGGGAGGTTTTGTTTGAGTTCTTTATGATAGTGATTGACGAGTTTTCCCTTGGCTGTTATCCAAGTATTATTTTCATATTGACGGGTATTTCCCTTGGTCAACAAACCATAGACACCAGAATCTGCGATACAGTGAATAATGCCGAAGCGGAACAGAAATTGGCTATTGGCATGACTGGGGTCGTTATAGACAAAGCCTGTAAACTGGACTGTCTTGCCTTCAAACTCATCTGGATAGTCGTAGATAGCCTCCATGACTTCCATATAGTTTTCGTTAGTAATGTAAATGCTATCTTGGGACAAGTATTTATCCGCCGCCGTTCGCATTTCCTTTTCATAAGCTGATTTTGAAAAATAAGAACTGGTATCTGGTTTCAAATATTGGCTTGTCGTCCCTTCACTTGTCTGAATGGCTTGATCCGTGCCTTCTGATAAGGGGAAATGATAGCCTTTGGCAGAAACGGTCTGAGAATCCAAGCTAACAGTTGGAAAAGTTAAGCCGACGATAATAGGAATAGCCAGAAGAGCAATACTCGTCACCTTCGCCAATCGGCTGTTCAGATGACTATGGGTTTTGACTTGCTTCATCCAGATATACAGTTGAACAATTGCCAAAATAAAGGAAAGTACCATGGAAATATAGGCCAGATAGGAATAGTGCATGTTGATGTACTGGTTTAATTTGCCCGACAGATGGAGATAAATGGTCAGTTCAAAATAGCCAGCTAAAACTAAAAATCGAATCATAGGATGACTCCAATCAAGAGAGAATACACTAAGACGACAAGAGTCACAATCGTTATGAAGTGACTGATAAATCGTGCTTTTAAGTAATTTTTCATCATGAGAATATTTTTAATATCCAGCATTGGGCCAATGACGAGAAAGGCCAAAACTGGTGCTAAGCCGAAACTCGAGAGAAGAGAAGCACCGATAAAGGCATCCGCCTCACTGCAGAGAGAGAGAAGAAAGGCCAAAAGCATCAAGAGTAGGATGGCAAAAAGAGGGGTCGCACTGATAGAGGTCAGAATCCGTGTCGGAACATAGACCTGTATAACAGAGGCAAAGAGACAGCCAAATACCAAATAACGCCCCGTATCAAAAAATTCATCAATGGCTTGCACAAAGACTTGAAAAACTTTCTTTGCAGGACTCAAGTGAGAAAAATCATGCTCATGACAAGCCAACCGATTTTCTTTTTGAATCGGTTCTTGCCAGAAAAAGCCTAGAAAAATCCCAAGTATCACAGCTACTACAATGGAACCTAGAGCTCGTAACAAGGCGACATGGAAGGAATTTCCAAAGGCAGAATAGGTTGCAAGAGAACAATAGGATTGATAACAGGTGCTGTCACAAGAAAAGGAACGGCCGTGTAACTGGGGACCTTTTTTTCCAGAAAACGATTGATAATGGGGACAATTCCACATTCACAAGAAGGGAAAAGAATCCCTACGAAGGTGCCAAAAAAGATTCTCCCCCAACGATTTCGAGGGAGAAAATGATAAACCTTGTCAGGTGTGATATAAACCTCAATCAGCCCTGAAACAATACTTCCTATCAGAACGAAGGGTAGGGCTTCAATGATAATGGAGAGAAAAATGGCCCCAGTCTGAAGCACACTAGAAGGGAGTTGTTGGAAAGCAGTCATCTAGTTTTTCTTTTCTGCTTTGGCTTTCTTCTCTTTGTCATCAGGGAAAGTGACTTGTTTCAAATCAGGGAGTTTAGCAAACTCTTCAAACATCTTGTCCAAGTCGTCTCGTTTTGTAAATTTTACAGCCATAGGTGTACCTCGATTCTAAATTCTACCTCTATTATACTATTATTTTGAGGAAAAGGAAAAAGTTAAAATTGAATATCTAACGAATAATAGAGCGTGATATATCCTAATATACACTATGATTGTGATATAATAATTGCGGAATAACGGAGGAAATGATGGAACATAAAAAGATTGGTCAGGTTACTGACGAAATAAAAGAAATTTTTAATATTGTTCTTGAAGCTAGTGATATCAAAGTTAACAAAGAAGGTTTAAGAAGTCATATGTTGAAACGGTATCATAATGATGTGATTCATCATATCGAAGATCTGGAACTTATAATAAGTAATCCAGATTTCGTTGGGGTCAATCCACGAGAGAAAGATGCTAGTTTTGAATATGTTAAAAGATTTGATGATAATGTTCTTGTTGCCATCAAGTTACATAAAAGTGGTGATTTCTTTTATGTTCCAACCATGTATCGCTTACAAGATTTCAAGTTACAAAGTCGTATCAAGTCTGGTAGATTGAGAAAACTTGACAAAAAAAGTAGATAGTGCTAGAATAACATTAACGAAAGACATTTGAGGGCAGAAAGGTTCCTGCCGCACCTTGAAAAAGGTATCTGAGATGCTGGGTACACCGACCAGCCAAGTGTCCGTTATTTCAAAGGAGGGGCTTAAATGCTCCTTTTTTTATTTAAAATTTCAAAATAGATTACACTCACCGCAGGCTCAGACTTACGGTTTTTTTATGTGAACTGAAAATTGATTCGTTAACTTCAACAAATAGCTTTATAAAGCGTTTTGTAAAAAATAAAAACAGTGCAATTAATCACTGATCCTTTTGTAAACTATTAGAATTAAATTGCAACCTTCTCAACTATACGGGTCCCAGAACTGGCTATTATGTCTGATCCATTAAATAATTTTGATGTCATGGCTTGGTTAAAAAAAGGAAGTAATGCTCTCTAAGTACAAGTTATTGCGCTATAGAATATAAATCTATTCCCCACATCTTGTTGTTAAATATTGTAGGAGATAATTTGAATAATATTAGCTTGTGGTATAATAGATTTATGGATAAAAATATGAAAAAATCTCTCAGGATTTGGGAGTGACGTTAAAGCAAATCGATACCGTTCTAAGTTTGACAGCTGAAGGGGCGACAATTCCCTTCATAGCGCGTTATCGCAAGGATATGACTGGTAGTCTGGATGAGGTGGCGATTAAGGCCATTATCGACTTGGATAAAAGTCTGACCAATCTAAACGACCGTAAGGAAGCTGTTTTAGCTAAGATTCAAGAACAAGGCAAGTTGACAAAGGAGTTGGAAGAAGCAATCTTAGCAGCCGAAAAACTAGCAGATGTTGAAGAGCTCTATCTTCCATACAAGGAAAAGCGTCGGACCAAGGCAACCATTGCCCGTGAAGCCGGACTCTTTCCTCTTGCTCGCTTGATTTTGCAGAATGTAGCGGACTTAGAGAAAGAGGCAGAAAAGTTTGTCTGTGAAGGATTTGCGACTGGTAAGGAGGCCTTGGCTGGTGCAGTTGATATCTTGGTCGAAGCCTTATCGGAGGATGTCAATTTACGCGCTCTAACTTATCAGGAGGTGTTGAGACACTCTAAACTCACTTCTCAAGTCAAGGATGAAAGTCTTGATGAAAAGCAGGTTTTTCAGATTTATTATGATTTTTCAGAGACGGTTGGAAATATGCAGGGTTATCGTACCTTGGCTCTCAATCGTGGGGAGAAGCTAGGTGTCTTGAAGGTCGGTTTTGAACATGCGACGGACCGTATTCTTGCCTTCTTTGCTGCTCGCTTCAAGGTAAAAAATACTTATATTGATGAAGTGGTTCAGCAGTCAGTTAAGAAAAAAGTCTTGCCTGCTATCGAGCGTCGTATTCGGACAGAATTAACCGAGAAGGCAGAAGAAGGAGCTATCCAACTCTTTTCGGACAACCTACGCAATCTCCTCTTGGTTGCTCCACTGAAAGGGCGCGTGGTTCTAGGATTTGACCCTGCCTTTCGTACAGGTGCCAAGCTAGCTGTCGTAGATGCAACAGGAAAAATGCTGACAACTCAGGTTATTTATCCTGTCAAACCAGCCTCTGCTCGTCAAATCGAAGAAGCCAAGAAAGATTTGGCAGATTTGATTGGTCAATACGGCGTGGAAATTATTGCCATCGGAAATGGAACGGCCAGTCGTGAAAGTGAAGCCTTTGTGGCGGAGGTTCTTAAAGATTTCCCTGAAGTCAGCTATGTTATCGTCAATGAAAGTGGTGCTTCTGTCTATTCTGCCAGCGAACTTGCTCGTCAGGAGTTCCCAGACTTAACCGTTGAAAAACGCTCAGCTATTTCTATCGCCCGTCGTTTGCAAGATCCTCTTGCTGAATTGGTCAAAATCGATCCAAAATCAATTGGTGTCGGCCAGTACCAGCACGATGTCAGCCAGAAAAAATTGTCTGAAAGTCTGGATTTTGTCGTGGATACGGTGGTTAACCAAGTCGGTGTCAATGTCAATACGGCCAGCCCAGCTCTTCTTTCCCATGTCGCTGGACTCAATAAAACCATCTCTGAAAATATCGTCAAATACCGTGAAGAAGAAGGAAAAATCACTTCACGCGCCCAAATTAAGAAAGTTCCTCGTCTGGGGGCCAAGGCCTTTGAACAGGCAGCTGGTTTCCTCCGTATCCCTGAAAGTAGCAATATCCTTGATAATACAGGCGTTCACCCAGAAAATTACTCTGCTGTCAAGGAACTTTTCAAACGCTTGGATATCAAGGACCTAAATGAAGAGGCCCAGAGCAAACTCAAGTCCCTTTCAGTCAAAGATATGGCGCACGAACTGGATCTTGGCCCAGAAACCCTTAAAGATATCATTGCCGACCTTCTCAAACCAGGTCGAGATTTTCGTGATTCCTTTGACGCACCTGTGCTTCGCCAAGATGTTCTAGATATCAAGGACTTAGTGGTTGGGCAAAGCTAGAAGGAGTAGTGCGTAATGTCGTTGACTTCGGTGCCTTCGTTGATATTGGGATTCATGAGGATGGCTTGATTCATATTTCTCATATGAGTCACAAATTTATCAAACATCCTAGCCAAGTGGTATCCGTCGGAGATTTGGTGACTGTTTGGGTCAAGAAAATCGATACTGAACGTGAAAAAGTCAATCTGTCGCTCCTGGCTCCAAATGAAACTGACTGATTACGTCAAGCAGGTTTCGCTAGAAGACTTCGGAAGACCTTTTATCCATCAAGCCCAGTGGAATTTTCGTCTACGTTCGACAGGTGGACGATTTTTCCCTAAAGATGGGCATTTGGATTTCAACCCCAAAGTTTATCAGGAACTGGGTTTAGACGTTTTTAGGAAAATTGTCCGCCATGAACTCTGTCATTATCACCTCTATTTTCAAGGGAAGGGCTATCAACACAAGGATCGGGATTTTAAGGAACTGTTGAAAGCAGTGGATGGATTACGCTTTGTGCCAACCTTGCCCAATAGCAACTCCAAGGCAATCAAGGTCTATCGTTGCCAATCCTGTCAGCAAAGTTATCATCGCAAGCGAAAGATTGATACTAAACGCTATCGTTGTGGAGTTTGTCGAGGAAAGTTATTACTTGTAAATCAGCCTGAGGACCGATGAAAGCCGAGCCTACCCGTGATATACTAAGTCTAACCTAGCAGAAAGAGGAAATAACATGAACAGTAAATTTTATAAGATGAGACGAAATCGCATGATTTCAGGAGTTCTGGCAGGTCTGTCAGACAAGTGGAACTTTGATGTTACCCTTGTTCGTTTCTTGTTTGCTATTTTTACAGTCGCAAACTTTGGACTTGGTGTGATTATCTATATCATCCTAGCTTCTGTCATGCCGACTAAGGAAGAAATCGAAGCAGAGATGTATGGAACAGGCCCACGCAAACGCAAAGAAGCCCAAGCTATTGAAGAAAATGATGGATGGTTTTGGTAAGGTAAATAAGGAAATATTTATTATTTGCACTATGTTACTTAAAAGAAGTAGCATAAATGATGAAAATCCCTTGTGACTATTTAGCTACAAGGGATTTTGGTATTTAATTATAATCTGTTTCGTCTTTAGAAAGACGAATTATCTGATCAGCCATTTTCCAAATACTAGGATTGTGAGTTGCGATGATAATTGTTCTATTAGCATTACGAAGTTCAAGGAGAATTTCCATAATTTCCTTGGAATTTTTAGGATCTAGTGAGGCGGTTGGTTCATCAGCTAGAATCAAAGGAGGATTTTTCAGGATAATTTTGGCAAGTGCTACACGTTGAGCTTCACCACCAGATAATTCATAGATTTTTTGGTTGAGACTTAGATAATCCAGTCTTACAGCTTGCAGTGCTTGAAGAAGAAGTCTTTCTTTTTCTTGTTTCTTGTTCTTTTTTTTACCAATCATTCCCAGCTCAAGGTTTTCTCGAATGGTCTGACTTTCTAATAGTCCAAAGTTCTGGAAGAGATAGCCAAGTTCGTTACGATAAAATTCCTCATTTTTTATTGAAGTCAAAGGATTTCCTTTGTAAAATATTTCCCCTTTATCGAAAGTCTCTAGTTTTGCTAGCATATTCAGCAAAGTGGTTTTGCCACAACCACTATCTCCTATCAATGCATACACCATACCACTTTGAAAATTAAGACTCAAGTCTGAAAAAATGACACGAGAACCAAATTGTTTCCAAATATGTTGTAATTCAATCATACTATCCTCCTTTGATAATGCTAGCATAAGTTTTACTTTCCTTTTTATCACAGATTTTCAATAGAGAAACAGCTAAACCTGAAAAACTGAGAAATAAAATCAGGGTAATCCAGATATTCTTAGAAATAATGAAAGCTAGACTACTTCCGACAAAGAGAGCTATTATTTGAGAAGTGATATATCTACAGTGTAATTCAAAGAAATAATAACCAGCTATTTTCTTCAAGAATATGGTTTTGCGAAAGGCTTCAAAATAGAGTAGATTTAAACTTGTAAAAAGTAAAATTGAAGTCAAAATAGCAAATATAGCACTTGCTAAGTTACTAAAAATTTCGATTTTAATTTTTTGATTTAACTGGAGATAGGTCTCTCTAGCAAAGGATAATCCTGAAATCATAGGATCAAGTTGATAGTACTTCAAAAGTTCTTGTGTTTGCTGTAAATCGGTAAAATAGAGATATTCTAGATTCGTAAACCAAAATATAGAAGAATCTTTTCCAAGTGCCTTAGGAGAAACTACGATAAAAATAGGGGTTGACAACCATTGATCATAAGAAATATGGGTAGTATTATAAATGAATACATCTTTTTTTTGATCAGTATAAGTTATACTAACTTCGACTCTATGCTTTGTATCACTATTGTATAATCGATTAGTTAAATCTTCTTGTATGTTTTGTTTTATTTGTTCCTCATTTTTCTTTTGTTCTTGAGGTAGTATTACAAGAACCTGTCCATCTTTTAGATTATTGATTTTTTTAAAGGTTTCTGATGTTAACTCTATACCTTCTTTTTTGAAGTAGTCAGGTGTTACATAGAGAATATTTTTCCCTTCCAAGTCATAGGGATTTTGTTCAGAATCATTATGACTTGAAAGAGAATGTTTTATAGCTTGAATAGCGAGATTATGTTTGACTAGGAAGGCATTTCCATTTTCTAAAGAATATTGAATAAAGTCAAACCATTTATTAGCATACATTTTGAGTTCATCTATATTTTTTCTTTGACTTGAACGACCTGTTTGAAGATTAACAATATTGGAGTGTTGTTTCCAAGTAGCTTGTCCAGCCTCATTTTTCATAAATATATGATGATAAATGGACAAGCGCCCAAATCCTACAATAACTAATAAGATAGACAGAGCTTGACCAAAGTAAAGAATACGTAAAATTGACTTAATTGGTAATTTTCCTTTAATGATAGAGAGAAGATGAACTCTTTTCAAAGAAATAGTAAAAAGAAAAGCGATGAGAAGACTTAGCAAGAGAAGCAGGCTATTATAAAAAATAAATAGTATTGCTAAAAAAGTCTGAATTTCATAAGGATAGCCTAGGTAAATTACTAAAACACTAGCTATTAGGAAAGCAGGCAAGCCGAAAAGAAGGATATCAAGTCCGTCTCTTATGATAGAACGAAAGAAGAGATTTCTGAGACGTTCTCCATTAATCAGTCTTGTTCCTGATTGAGAGAGAGATTGAATCTGTCCGATAACAATAAGTGATAAAAAGGTTAATAAAAAAATGAAAAGACTAGTAAGTTGATTGGGTTGGGCAATGAGGGTCAATACGAAGGAGACTCTATTATTTTCAAATGTGTTAACTTTTTCTAGTCCAAGTTGTTTAAGGTGAATAGCTAATTCTTGATTTGTTAGCGATCCACTGATAATATTGTAATTGTTGAGAAGATTACTTTTATTGATACTTTCTTGACTTGCTGGAGGCATCCAGTCTGGAAGTTTCCCATCTCCAAAAACTTCGTAGTAAGTTTGTGATTTTCCATCACTATCTACTTCCCAAATGGTTCTTGCGATAAGACTATTATGTTCTTTAGCAAGACTATTTAATTCTTCTTTAACGGTAGAATAATCTGCTTGCCCGCTTAATACTGCTGCACCTGGGAACAGGATTTGTGGAAGAGAGTCTTTCCAAAAGGACAAAGCACCAATCAGAAAGAGTGCAAGAAGAAGATTGCTGATGAAGAGAAATATACGTTTCATAGGAACCTCTTTCTAAAAAAAGAGGGAGATCAACCTCCCTCTTCATTGCAGTTATGCGAATTATAGCTTACTACTTATTAAAATAAGCACTAAAAAACTAAAGTTTTACAAGGTGTCGAAGAAAACCCTTTCATAATTTTATTTTACTCCTTTTTTAAAAATAAAACAAGTGATGATAGGACTTCGTATAGTAGATATTTTCAAAAAATTCTCCAATCTTACAAAAATGTAAGATTAAAGTCTCTTTTGTAAGGTTAGGTTATGGCAAGCAGTCTTTTTTTGATGTAAACTAGACTCATAAAGAACAAAGGAGTAACATCATGAAACAAATCTTACATAAGAAAACAAGAAACCAAGTCACAAAGATATCGAGCGTGTTCAGCTAGGATGCGCTATGATGCAAGCAACATTTCATTTGATGGGATATTAAGAAAGGAGATTCTCATGACACTTTTAGATGTAAAACACGTTCAAAAAATTTACAAAACTCGTTTTCAGGGCAACCAAGTAGAAGCCCTCAAGGACATTCACTTTACCGTAGAAAAGGGTGACTACGTTGCCATCATGGGTGAGTCTGGTTCTGGTAAATCAACCCTTCTCAATATTCTAGCTATGCTGGATAAACCAACTCGTGGTCAGGTTTATCTGAATGGAACTGATACAGCAACCATTAAATTCACAGGCTTCTAGTTTCCGTCGTGAAAAGTTGGGTTTTGTCTTCCAAGACTTTAACTTGCTAGATACTCTGTCCGTTAAGGACAATATCTTGCTTCCGCTTGTATTGTCAAGAAGACCCATTACGGAGATGATGAAGAAATTGGTGGTGACAGCTGAGAATCTAGGCATCAACCAATTACAAGAGAAGTACCCTTACGAGATTTCTGGCGGTCAGAAACAGCGTGTAGCAGTAGCACGCGCCATCATCACAGAACCTGAAATTCTCCTTGCGGATGAGCCAACAGGAGCCCTTGATTCCAAGTCATCTGCAGCCTTACTTGATGTCTTTGATGAAATCAATGAGCGAGGCCAAACCATTCTCATGGTAACCCACTCAACAGCAGCAGCTAGCAGAGCTAAACGTGTACTCTTTATCAAAGACGGCATTCTTTACAACCAAATCTATCGTGGAGAGAAGACAGAACGTCAGATGTTCCAAGAGATCTCTGATACCTTGACTGTCATGGCAAGCGAGGTGAATTAGTATGTTTCGATTAACCAATAAGTTAGCGGTATCGAACTTGATTAAAAACCGCAAACTCTACTATCCTTTTGCGCTGGCTGTTCTCTTGGCAGTCACCGTCACCTATCTCTTTTACTCCCTAACCTTCAATCCCAAGATTGCTGAAATCCGTGGAGGAACAACCATTCAGGCTACACTTGGATTTGGTATGTTTGTCGTCACCCTTGCGTCAGCCATTATCGTCCTTTATGCCAATAGTTTTGTCATGAAGAACCGCTCCAAGGAACTAGGAATTTATGGCATGTTGGGCTTGGAGAAGCGTCACCTGATCAGTATGACCTTTAAGGAGTTGATACTATTTGGAATTCTAACTGTTGGAGCGGGTATCGGTATTGGAGCCTTGTTTGACAAGTTAATTTTCGCTTTCCTGCTCAAACTGATGAAATTGAAGGTTGAGCTGGTCGCTACCTTCCAAATGAATGTTGTTATTGCAGTACTTGTTGTCTTTGGATTGATTTTCCTAGGCCTCATGTTCCTGAATGCCCTTCGAATCGCCCGTATGAATGCCCTCCAGCTCTCGCGTGAGAAAGCAAGCGGAGAGAAAAGAGGTCGTTTCCTACCTCTCCAAACTATTCTTGGTTCCATAAGTTTAGGGATTGGCTATTATCTTGCCCTTACAGTAAAAGATCCTCTGACAGCCCTAACAACCTTCTTCTTAGCTGTTTTGCTAGTTATCTTTGGCACCTATCTCTTGTTTAATGCAGGGATTACCGTTTTCCTTCAAATCTTAAAGAAAAACAAGAAATACTATTACCAACCTAATAACCTCATATCTGTTTCCAACTTGATTTTCCGTATGAAGAAAAATGCGGTTGGGCTAGCAACTATCGCTATCTTGTCAACAATGGTTTTGGTAACCATGTCAGCAGCGACAAGTATTTTCAATGCTTCAGAATCCTTTAAGAAAGTGATGAATCCGCATGACTTTGGCATTACTGGACAAAATGTTGAAAAAGAAGATTTGGACAAACTCTTGAGCCAGTTTGCAAGTGACAAAGGTTATAGTGTCAAAGAGAAAGAAGTGCTTCGTTACAGTAACTTTGGTATTGCAAATCAAGAAGGAACCAAGTTAACCATTTTTGAAAAAGGACAAAACCGTGTCCAACCTAAAACAGTCTTCATGGTATTTGACCAAAAAGATTATGAAAATATGACTGGTCAAAAGCTTTCTCTATCAGGGAATGAGGTCGGTCTTTTTGCCAAAAATGACGGACTGAAAGGACAGAAAGCTCTAACTCTAAATAACCATCAATTTTCTGTCAAAGAAGAATTTAATACAGATTTTATTGTGAACCATGTCCCAAATCAGTTTAATATTTTTACTACTGATTACAATTACCTTGTTGTTCCTGATTTACAAGCCTTTTTGGATCAATTCCCAGATTCGGCTATCTATAATCAGTTGTACGGTGGTATGAATGTAAATATTAGTGAAGAAGAACAAATCAAGGTCGCTGAGGAGTATGAAAAATACCTCAATCAATTTAATGCTCAATTAGACACAGAAGGTAGCTATGTGTATGGTAGCAATCTAGCAGATGCTAGTGCTCAAATGAGTGTCCTCTTTGGTGGTGTCTTCTTTATCGGTATTTTCCTATCCATTATCTTTATGGTCGGAACCGTTCTAGTCATCTACTACAAACAAATTTCTGAAGGCTATGAAGACCGTGAACGCTTTATTATCTTGCAGAAAGTCGGTTTGGATCAAAAGCAAATCAAGCAAACCATCAACAAACAGGTTTTAACTGTTTTCTTCCTTCCTTTGCTTTTTGCCTTCATACATCTAGCCTTTGCCTACCATATGCTTAGTCTGATTTTAAAAGTGATTGGTGTAATAGATACGAATATGATGTTGATTGTGACCTTGTCTATCTGCGCTATCTTCCTCATCGCCTATGTCTTGATTTTCATGATTACTTCAAGAAGTTATCGCAAGATTGTGCAAATGTAAAAAAGATACCTCGATTTTGAAATCGAGGTATTTCTTGTATTCTATACTCAATGAAAATCAAAAAGCAAACTAGGAGCTAGCCGCAGGTTGCTCAAAACACAGTTTTGAGGTTGCAGATAGAACTGACGAAGTCAGCTCAAAACACAGTTTTGAGGTTGCAGATAGAACTGACGAAGTCAGTAACCATATATACGGCAAGGCGAAGCTGACGTGGTTTGAAGAGATTTTCGAAGAGTATTAAATGCTGAAAAGTTGTCCTAGCAGAAAGGTAACTCCCATGGTTAAAAGACCAATAGCAAGGTTCCGAATCATAGCTGTTTTAGTTGGGGCTTTTCCAAGTTTGGCGCTTGTGTAGCCAGTCATCAAGAGTGAAACTCCTACAACCAGGACAGTAGCAGGGATGCGGTATTCACTTGGGAAAATGGTTACTGAGAGCATTGGAGGCAAACTTCCAAGGAAAAAGGCAACGAAGCTAGAAATGGCAGCGTGCCAAGGATTGGTAAACTCTTCATACTCAATCCCATATTTTTCCTCTACCAAAGCCTTGAGCGGATTATTTAAAAAGGCTTTGTTGGTGAGAAGTTGGGCTGATGTTTCACACTCACCATTTTGAATATAGGCAGCATAGAGGGACTTTTTGGCTAGCTCCAAATCTTGGTCTAGCAAGAGTTTCTCGTGCAACAGCTGCTTCCTCAGTATCTTTTTGAGTTGAAACGGATACATATTCTCCGCCAGCCATTGAAAAGGCACCTGCTAAGATAGCCGCAAATCCTGATAAAAAGATAATCCAGATATTGCTCGTAGCACTGGCAACCCCGATAACCACACCAGCAATGGAAATAATTCCATCATTAGCACCAAGAACACCCGCACGCAGGATATTTAAACGACCTGCAAAATTTGAATCGATTTCGTGATTTGTTTCTGACATACTATTCTCCTTTTTATCCAGTATAAAGGAAAAATATAGGGAAATCAATCTTTTAAAAGTATCTGAAAAAAGTTGCACGATTTTAATTTTACGAGCTTTTTTAAAAGTTAGAAACAGCACTAGCTAGTAGAGAAGTATAAAAGAGAAGCAAAGCTAATAGACTAGTCCTTTTTCTAGTTATCTATGGTATAATAGGAGGTAGATTTACTAATCGGAGTAAGAAAGATTTTATGATTAAACTAGTAGCAACAGATATGGACGGAACCTTCCTAGATGGGAATGGTTGCTTTGATATGGATCGCCTCAAGTCTCTCTTGGCTTCCTACAAGGAAAAAGGGATTTACTTTGCGGTGGCTTCGGGGCGCGGATTTCTGTCTCTAGAAAAATTATTTGCTGATGTTCGTGATGACATTATTTTCATCGCGGAGAATGGCAGTTTGGTAGAGTATCAAGGTCAGGACTTGTATGAAGCGACCATGTCTCGTGACTTTTATCTAGCAACTTTTGAAAAGCTGAAAACGTCACCTTATGTAGACATCAATAAATTACTTTTGACGGGAAAAAAAGGCTCTTATGTGCTAGATACGGTTGATGAGACCTATTTAAAAGTGAGTCAGCACTATAATGAAAATATCCAAAAAGTAGCGAGTCTGGAAGATATTAAAGATGACATTTTCAAATTTACAACCAACTTCACAGAAGAAACGCTAGAAGCCGGGGAAGCTTGGGTAAACGAAAATGTCCCTGGTGTTAAGGCCATGACAACTGGCTTTGAATCCATTGATATTGTTCTGGACTATGTCGATAAGGGAGTGGCCATTGTTGAATTAGCTAAAAACTTGGTATCACAATGGATCAGGTCATGGCTTTTGGAGACAATCTAAATGATTTGCATATGATGCAGGTTGTGGGACATCCAGTAGCTCCTGAGAATGCACGACCAGAAATTTTAGAATTAGCAGAGACAGTGATTGGTCACCATAAGAACCAGTCGGTTATAGCTTATATGGAGGGCTTGTAATGGCAGATATAAAATTGATTGCATTGGACTTGGACGGGACCTTGCTGACTACTGATAAAAAGTTGACGGATCGTACCAAGGCAACTTTGAAAGCTGCGCGTGATCGTGGTATCAAGGTCGTATTGACAACTGGTCGTCCCTTAAAAGCCATGGATTTCTTTCTCCATGAGCTAGGGACTGACGGCCACGAAGATGAGTATACGATTACCTTTAATGGTGGATTAGTTCAGAAAAATACAGGTGAAATCCTTGATAAGACAGTCTTTTCATATGATGATGTGGCACGCTTGTATGAAGAAACAGAGAAATTATCACTGCCTCTTGATGCCATCTCAGAAGGAACTGTTTATCAAATTCAATCCGACCAAGAAAGTCTTTATGCCAAATTCAATCCAGCTTTGACTTTTGTTCCAGTGGACTTTGCAGACTTATCTAGTCAAATGACTTATAATAAATGTGTGACTGCCTTTGCTCAAGAACCCTTGGATGCAGCCATTCAGAAGATTTCTCCAGAATTGTTTGACCAATATGAGATCTTTAAATCACGTGAAATGTTGCTAGAGTGGTCACCAAAGAATGTTCACAAAGCAACAGGTTTGGCAAAACTAATCAGTCATCTGGGAATTGATCAAAGCCAAGTGATGGCTTGTGGTGACGAGGCAAATGACCTCTCTATGATTGAATGGGCAGGGCTCGGTGTTGCCATGCAAAACGCTGTTCCTGAAGTTAAGGCAGTCGCAAATGTAGTGACGCCAATGACCAATGATGAAGAAGCTGTTGCCTGGGCTATCGAAGAATATGTGCTAAAGGAGAACTAAGATATGGGATTATTTGACCGTCTATTCGGAAAAAAAGAAGAACCTAAAATCGAAGAAGTTGTAAAGAAGCTCTAGAAAATCTTGATATGTCTGAAGATACTGAGCCTGCCCTTACAGAAGCTGAGGAAGTTTCTCAAGAAGAAGCAGAAGTTGAAAGTTCTGAAGAAGTTGCGCTCCAAGAAGAGGCAAATCAAGAGTCAGTTGAAGAAAGTCATGATCCAGAGCCAGTTGTAGAGGTTAATCAAGAAGAAATAGAGGAATTTGCAAACTCAGAAGAAGTCGTAGAGGAAGAGAATTCTGAACATGAAGAAGCTCTTGAAGAAAATAGTTCTGAAGTACTTGAACCAGAAAGACCTCAAGTAGAAGAAACTGTTCAGGAAAAATATGACCGTAGCCTTAAGAAAACTCGTACAGGCTTCGGTGCCCGATTGAATGCCTTCTTTGCTAATTTCCGCTCTGTCGATGAAGAATTCTTCGAGGAGTTGGAAGAACTGCTGATCATGAGCGACGTTGGTGTCCAGGTGGCTTCTAACTTAACAGAGGAGCTACGTTACGAAGCCAAGCTTGAAAATGCCAAAAAACCAGATGCTCTTCGACGAGTTATTATTGAAAAATTGGTTGAGCTTTATGAAAAGGATGGTAACTACGATGAAAGTATCCACTTCCAAGATGGTTTGACAGTCATGCTCTTTGTTGGTGTTAATGGTGTTGGGAAAACAACTTCTATCGGAAAACTAGCTCACCGCTACAAACAAGCTGGTAAGAAGGTCATGCTGGTTGCAGCAGATACCTTCCGTGCAGGTGCAGTAGCCCAGCTAGCTGAATGGGGCCGTCGTGTAGACGTTCCAGTTGTAACTGGACCTGAAAAAGCTGACCCAGCTAGTGTGGTCTTTGATGGCATGGAACGTGCTGTAGCAGAAGGCATTGATATTCTCATGATTGATACTGCAGGTCGTCTACAAAACAAGGATAACCTTATGGCTGAGTTGGAAAAGATTGGTCGTATCATCAAGCGTGTTGTGCCAGAAGCTCCTCATGAAACCTTCTTAGCACTTGATGCATCAACAGGTCAAATGCCCTGGTACAGGCCAAAGAATTTTCAAAAATTACCCCTTTGACAGGAATAGTCTTGACTAAGATTGATGGAACTGCTCGAGGTGGTGTTGTTCTAGCTATTCGAGAAGAACTTAATATTCCTGTAAAATTGATTGGTTTTGGTGAAAAAATCGATGATATTGGAGAGTTTAACTCAGAAAACTTTATGAAGGGGCTCTTGGAAGGCTTAATCTAATCAGAAGCAAAAATCCTGCAAGGCGTAAACTTGCAGGATTTTTTGTTTATTCTAAGCGACCATCTTGACGATAAGCGATATCTGGTTGCCAAGTCCATTTGGCATCGAATTTTTCAAGTAAGTCAAAGCTTGCTTGAGGTCCCATGCTTCCAGCTTTATAGTCATGAAGTGGGGCACCATTTTCAGCCCAAAGCTCTTCGATACGGTCAATCAATTTCCATGACGCACCAACTTCATCCCAGTGGCTAAAGTTAGTTGAGTTGTTGTTTAGGACATCATAAATCAATTTTTCGTATGGTTCTGGAGAAGCACCAGTTGCGGTCGCATCTGTACGGTAATCAAGTGAGTTAGGAGCCAAGTTGAATTCTTCTCCTACTTGCTTTCCATTTAGGCTGAGAGAGAAGCCTTCTGTTGGTTGGATATAGATGGTCAAAATATTTGGAGCAAGTGGTTCACCAAAGATAGAGTCCATTTGTTTAAAGACGATGTTGACATGAGTTCCTTTCAGTCAGACGTTTACCAGTACGGAAGAAGAAAGGAACACCACGGAATCGATCGCTGTCTACAAAGAAGGCACCAGATGCAAAGGTTTCAGTTGTTGATTCTGGATTTACATTTGGTTCGCTACGATAAGAGATGTATTTCATGCCATCAATCTTACCAGAACGGTATTGACCACGGATAAAGTGTTCTTTAAGTTCTTCATCAGTTGGATGATAGAGGTTTTTAAAGACCTTAATCTTCTCAGCACGAATCTCGTCTTTTGTGAAGCTTGCTGGCTTGTCCATAGCAAGGAGAGAAAGCAGTTGCAAAGTATGGTTCTGTACCATGTCACGGAGGGCACCAGATTGGTCATAGTAGCCACCACGTTCTTCTACACCCAAGCGCTCTGCAAAGGTAATTTGAACATTGTCGATAAAATCCTTGTTCCAAACATTTTCAAAAATCAGGTTTGCAAAGCGAACTGCAAAGATGCTTTGAATCATTTCCTTACCAAGATAATGGTCAATACGGAAAATTTGTTCTTCGTTAAATGTCGCAAGGAGTTCATCATTTAACTTGCTTGCAGTTGCGTAATCTGTACCAAATGGTTTTTCAACGATTAAACGTTCAAAACCTTTTCCATCTACAATGTTTTCAGACTTAAGGTGCTTAGCAATAGTTCCAAAGAATTGAGGAGCCATAGACAAGAAGAAGAGCTTGTTGTGTTCAGCTTGGTACTTGTCATTTAGTTCAGCCTGTAATTGACGTAAAGCAATGTAGTGCTCTGTATCATTGACATCATGACTTTGATAGTAGAAGTGACTAGCGAACTCCTGAGCCTGTTCGGTACTATCTGCCAAATCAAGGATCGATTCGACTACAACAGATTCAAAATATTCCTTGCTCCAAGGACGACGAGCAGTTCCAATGACTGCAAAGTGCTTGGAAAGATTGCCGGATTTATATAGTCTAAAAAGGGAAGGGTAGAGCTTGCGTTTAGCCAGGTCTCCACTCGCACCGAAAATTGTAACAATAACCTTAGATGACATCTAGCTACCTAATTTCTATTTTTATTCCTAGTCTTGCTAGGTATGAGGAAACCTCATTTCATAAACTTAATTCTAACATAATTTTTCCGAAAAAAATCAAAAAAATCCAATACGAGATAGAAAAAAACTGCAAGGAAATCCTTACAGTTTGCGTTTAGACATTTAATACCTTGTCCAAGAACTCTTTCAGACGTGGGTGTTGTGGGTTATCAAAGATCTGATCTGGTGTTCCGTCTTCTAGGAATTCACCGTCTGCAGTAAAGATAACGCGGTTAGCAACCTGACGGGCAAATCCCATCTCATGGGTTACGATAATCATGGTCATACCTTGTTCAGCCAATTCCTTCATAACGTTTAGTACGTCTCCGACCATCTCAGGGTCAAGGGCAGAAGTTGGTTCATCAAAGAGCATGATATCAGGATTCATTGCTAGTCCACGAGCGATAGCCACACGTTGTTTTTGACCACCTGATAGGCTATCTGGATTAGCATTAGCTTTATCTGCTAGCCCAACCTTGTCAAGCAACTCCATTCCCAATTTCTCAGCTTCTTCCTTAGTCATCAACTTGTGCTCAATTGGAGCAAAAGTAATGTTGTCCAATACAGACATGTGTGGGAAGAGATTGAAGTGCTGGAAAACCATTCCGATATTTTCACGAACGTGGTCAACGTTGGTTGTTTTTTCAGTTAAGTCATAACCGTTCACAGTGATGTGACCACTCGTAACTTCTTCTAGAAGGTTGAGGCTACGAAGGAAGGTAGATTTACCAGAACCTGAAGGACCGATGATACAAACGACATCTCCTTCATAGAACTTAGTCGTAATTCCTTTTAAAACTTCATTTTTTCCATAGTGCTTGTGTAAATCATTTACATCAATTTTTAATTTTGCCATTAACGAATCCTCTTTTCTAAGCGTTTCGCTAGTCTAGTCAAAAGTGTGATAATTACAAGATAGAAGATAGCAAGGATTGCATACATCTTGAAACTTTGGTAGTTACGGGCAATGATAATCTTACCAGTTTGGAAGAGTTCCACCAAACCGATAGCAGATACGATAGTCGTATCTTTAAGAGCGATAACGAATTGGTTGACAAAGTTTGGCAACATCAATTTAGTTGCTTGTGGCAAGATAATCTTACGCATGGTTTTTCCATAAGAGATACCCAAGCTTCGACTGGCTTCCATTTGACCAACTGGAACAGCTTGAATACCACCACGAACGATTTCAGCAATATAAGCTGCTGCATTGAGTGAGAGGGCAATAGTACCAGCTACGAAGTCGTTAATTGGACTTTGTTGTCCTGTGATGGACTCGATGAAGTTTGGAATTCCCCAGAAGATGAAGGCTGCAAGAATCATCAAAGGAATACCACGGATAACGTCAACGAAAATCTCAGAGATTACACGAAGAGATTTGTAGGGGCTAACACTAAACATACCGAAGATAATCCCGATAACAATGGCAATAGCAAATGAGATAAGAGCTAGAGCAAGAGTGATACCAAGCCCGCTAAGGAGTTGTTTGTAGTTGTTTTGGAGCAAGCCCCAGATAGTTGTTTCATCAACAGTACTTGTTGATGAAGATGAAGATTCGCTAGCTAGGTATTTATCAAGAATCTTTTGGAATTCTCCGTTTGCTTTAAGGTTTGCAAGTCCGTTATTGAACATTTCAATCAATTCTGGATTTGCTCCTTTTTTAACGGCAAAGGCTGTTTCACCGATTGGAGTTCCAGGGATTGGTGTTTTTCAATTTTTTTGACCTTGGCTGATAGAATATTTGAGAACAGGCTCATCATCCATAACCGCATCGATGGCACCAGTGTTTAAACTGTCATACATTGAAGAACCATCAGCGAAAGTTTTTGATTTTGTAGCCGTATTTGCTTTGATTTTTCAGTTAGGAAGGTTTGAGAAGCCGTTCCGTTTTTTTAACACCAACTGTCTTCCCTTTCAAATCTTCATAAGAAGCAATGGTACTTGATTCTTTGACACCAAGGATTGTATTGGCAGTGTAGTATGATTCTGAGAAGTCAAAAAGTTGCCTTACGAGCATCTGTGACAGACATACCAGCAATGATACCATCTGCTTGACCAGCTTGGACAGCACTGATAGCTGCATCAAAACCAGGATTGGTGATTTCAATTTCAAAGCCTTGATCTTTAGCGATTGCCTTAATCAAGTCCATATCAATACCAGTAAATTGGTTGCTTGAGTTTTTGGAACACAAAAAGGTGCAAAAGAAGAATCACTTGCAATGATGTATTTAGCTTTAACAGGAGTTGCTTTTTAGACCAGTTGCAGTCGTTGTGGTTGGTACTGCTGAAGAAGATGATGCAGTCCATTTCTTGATGATTTTATCAAGACTACCATCTTTTTTCATTTCAGCCAATGCCTGGTTAAATTCAGTGACTAGGTGCTCGTATTTGCTTCCTTTTTTAACACCGAAAGCAAAACTTCCTACAGCTTCACCGTCCATTTCAATATGGAGGTCTTGACCTTGGTTGATGGCATATTCGATAACAGGTTTATCATCCATCATAGCATCGATGGCACCAGCACTCAAGCTGTTGTTCATCAAATCACTAGTGTCAAATGTTTTAATAGTAAAGCCGTATTTATCTTTGATTGTTTCAAGAAAACGTTGAGCAGCAGTTCCGTTTTTAACACCAACGGTTTTGCCAGTTAATTGGTCGTACTGGCTAATCTTGTGTGACTTTGTAGTAGCAATGACAACTTTTGTATCATAGTAAGTATCAGACATGGTGAAGACTTTTTCACGTTCTTTAGTCTTTGTCATTCCTGCCATGATAGCGTCAGCTTGACCAGCTTGAACCGCATTGACCGCTGCGTCAAATCCAGGATAGGACATCTGAATGTTCCATCCTTTAATCTCAGCGACTTTGTTGATAATGTCAACATCAATTCCTTTATAAGTTTGATCTGAATCTTTAAACTCAAAAGGTGCATAGGCGGTATCAGACACAATCTTAATCGTTTCTGCTTTCGCAATACCTAATGAGAAAATTGGGAATAAAATTAGCAAAAATGCTAGAAATTTTTTCTTCATTTTTAGTCTCCTTTTCCGAATATTTTCCCATTATATCAGAAAAAACTAAAAAATGCAAATCTATGGGCTTTTATGTTAGAAGATATAACATAAAAGCCCTTTATTTCTTTCTTGAACTGTTACCACAAAGTGCTATAATAATAGTATATAATAGAAGAAAAGAGGACGGAGATATGAAGAACAAAAGAATTTTTAAAGACTTCCAAGCTTCAAAAATGAGTTTAAACATTTACACAAGCCCCTTGTTAGCCTTTGCTTTTGTCTTCATAGGAGAGTTTGTGGCTTATACTCTGTATGGTATTAGTTTGTTAGCTCTCATCGGACTTGCTAGAAATTTTGGAGAGGCTGGTCAAAATCTTGCAACCTACTTGCAGACCTTGCAGCAGAGCTTGATGGATAAAACAAGTGACTTTCATTTAATTTTAGAATTGCTGGCCTTTGGTTTTATTCTCAACACTGTGTTCAGATGGACTAGAAAAGTTGAGAAAAGACCTATTCGAACCTTGGGATTTTATAGAGAAAATTTCTTCAGCAATCTTCTTAAAGGGTTTGGGCTAGGTCTGGCACTTTTTCTTCTGACCTTGTTAGGTTTAGTGGCCTTGGGGCAATATCGTTTTGAATCTATTCACTTGAATCCTTATTCGCTTGCCTTTGTCGTCTTTACTATCCCATTTGGATTTTACAGGGGACAACAGAAGAAGTGGTGGCCCGTGCTTGGCTCCTTCCTCAATTGGCTTCAAGAACCAATCTAAAACTTGCTGTTGTTATATCTAGCATATTTTTTACCCTGCTTCATATGGGCAATTCTGGTCTAACACCACTATCTTTAGTAAATCTCTTCTTATTCGGAGTTGCCATGGCTCTTTACCTTCTCAAAACTGATACAGTTTGGGGTGTTGCAGGTATTCATGGTGCTTGGAATTTTGCTCAGGGAAATCTCTTTGGGATTTTAGTTAGTGGTCAGCAGTCAGGAACGTCTTTGATGACCTTTTTACCACAAGGCAATCAAGGCTGGCTATCAGGTGGTTCTTTTGGGATTGAAGGTTCTATCATGACAAGTCTGGTTTTGCTACTGATGATTGTCTATCTCGCTTACCAATTAAAGAAAGAAAATGAAAGGATGTGACTTCGGTCCGTCCTTTTCTTCGTGAAAATGCTACAAGTATGCTAAAATAGGAATAACACATGGAGAGAGGATTCTTATGATCAATCGCATTACAGATAATCAATTTAAACTAGTATCAAAATATCAACCTTCAGGAGACCAACCTCAAGCTATTGAGCAGTTGGTTGATAATATCGAGGGTGGAGAAAAAGCTCAGATTCTGATGGGGGCGACTGGAACAGGTAAGACCTATACCATGAGTCAGGTTATTTCCAAAGTCAATAAACCAACTCTGGTCATCGCCCACAATAAAACTCTAGCAGGCCAGCTATATGGGGAGTTTAAGGAATTTTTCCCTGAAAATGCAGTTGAGTACTTTGTGTCTTACTATGATTATTACCAGCCAGAAGCTTATGTCCCTTCTAGCGACACCTATATTGAAAAGGATAGTTCTGTCAATGACGAGATTGACAAGCTCCGCCACTCAGCGACTTCGGCCCTTTTGGAGCGTAATGATGTTATTGTCGTGGCCTCAGTCTCTTGTATCTATGGTTTGGGTTCGCCCAAGGAATACGCTGATAGTGTCGTCAGTCTCCGTCCAGGTCTTGAGATTTCTCGTGATAAACTCTTGAATGACTTGGTTGATATTCAGTTTGAGCGCAATGATATTGATTTCCAACGGGGAAGATTTCGTGTGCGTGGGGATGTGGTGGAGATTTTCCCAGCATCTCGTGATGAACACGCCTTTCGAGTAGAATTTTTTGGAGACGAAATTGACCGTATCCGTGAGGTTGAGGCTCTGACAGGTCAGGTGTTGGGAGAAGTGGATCATTTGGCGATTTTTCCAGCTACTCACTTTGTGACCAATGACGACCATATGGAAGTGGCCATTGCCAAGATTCAGGCCGAGTTGGAGGAGCAGTTAGCTATCTTTGAAAAGGAAGGTAAATTGCTAGAAGCCCAGCGCTTGAAACAACGGACAGAGTATGATATCGAAATGCTGCGTGAGATGGGCTATACCAACGGGGTTGAAAACTATTCACGCCACATGGATGGAAGGAGCGAAGGTGAGCCTCCTTATACGCTCTTAGATTTCTTCCCAGATGATTTCTTGATCATGATTGACGAGAGTCACATGACTATGGGGCAAATCAAGGGCATGTACAATGGAGATCGCTCTCGTAAGGAAATGCTGGTTAATTATGGTTTCCGTTTGCCGTCTGCTTTGGACAATCGACCTCTCCGTCGGGAGGAGTTTGAAAGTCATGTGCACCAGATTGTTTACGTTTCAGCGACACCAGGTGACTATGAAAATGAACAGACCGAGACAGTGATTGAGCAAATCATTCGACCGACTGGGCTTTTAGACCCAGAGGTGGAAGTTCGTCCGACTATGGGACAGATTGATGACCTCTTAGGTGAAATCAATGCCCGTGTTGAAAAGAACGAACGAACCTTTATTACCACCTTGACCAAGAAGATGGCAGAGGACTTGACCGACTATTTCAAGGAAATGGGCATCAAGGTCAAGTACATGCACTCGGATATCAAGACCTTGGAACGGACGGAGATTATCCGTGACCTGCGCTTGGGTGTCTTTGATGTCTTGGTCGGAATTAACCTGCTCCGTGAAGGGATTGACGTACCTGAAGTGAGTCTCGTAGCCATTCTTGATGCTGACAAGGAAGGTTTCCTTCGTAACGAACGTGGACTCATCCAGACTATTGGACGTGCTGCCCGTAACAGCGAAGGGCATGTTATCATGTATGCGGACACTGTGACTCAGTCTATGCAACGTGCTATGGATGAAACGGCCCGTCGTCGCAAATCCAGATGGCTTATAATGAAGAGCATGGTATCGTGCCTCAGACAATCAAGAAAGAAATCCGTGACCTGATTGCTGTGACCAAGGCAGTTGCTAAGGAAGAAGACAAGGAAGTCGATATCAATAGCCTCAACAAACAAGAACGCAAAGAACTCGTCAAGAAACTAGAAAAACAAATGCAGGAAGCCGTCGAAGTGCTTGACTTTGAACTGGCAGCTCAGATTCGTGATATGATGCTGGAAGTCAAGGCGTTGGGGTAGGAATACCCATACTAAATAAAATTTATAATTGAATTGCTTACAAGGAGAATGTAGTCATGAAAAAACTGTTACTGTTTCTATTTTTTGTTGTAAATATAGTCCCTTTATTTTTTATTCTACGTATTGCTTTCTTATTCTTCACAACAACTTATGATATTTTCCCCGAAGCAAATATAAAGGAAGTAGAAATTGCTACTAGAAGAACTCTTGATTTGTATGGCTTTAAAGGTAATGTGAAGGTTACAAACTTTTCTAGAGATAAATGGCTTTCTCAAGACTATAAAATTGAATACTTATATAGTGAAGAAATTAACGGGAGAAGTATTACTGCGAGTGATATTTTGATTTATCATCCAAAATCCTCAAAAAGTAATCCTAAAAAAACAGAGGGGGAATTGATTTATGATGGGACTACAAAAACAATGTTACAAGAATTCTCAGGGATGGCACATGAACTTCTCAATCATAAACCAGAAACAATTTCATATAAAGAAAAAAAGTAGAGAGTTTTTTCAAGCAATTTGAGAATCCAAATCTAGAATATGTAAATACTTATTGGAGTGTCGATGAGAAAGCAGAGAATATTACAGAATATTATGATCTCATAGATAAGAATCGTAAGGAGGGGAAACCTTTTCAAGGTTTATATGATCTCCCTATTGATGAATTTCTGGCAAAAGGAATCATTAAAGGTCATGTTATCTATAAAGATATTGTGTTAGAAGAAGGATACAAGGATTATTTTAATGGTAAAGGTGGTCTGACAGAGTTTATCGAAAATGGAATAGATAGCGCAGACCTTGCAGACGCATTTTATGAAATCTCTTATTATTACGCCGGAAAAAGTGGGAAAAGTTATCGTTCTGGTAGCAAGACAACTTTAAAAATTCAAAATCATAAAATGAAGGATTATGGAATTAATAATGACTAAAAAAACTTTTTTTCATTAAGTATTTTAGTTCGATATTAATAATGGATTTGGAACAACATACAGTCCATCGATTATTGAAGTATAAACATGAAAAGAAAAGGAGTCATCCATTTTGAAACACTTAACTTTATTTAGAATAGTCTATCTGATTTTACTAGGATTTGTCCTTATCGATTTTTGCCTATCAATATTTGGTTTATCGTTTACTCCCATTCTTTGGGATAGTTGGCTTTTCCTTTTAGTGATTACTCTTTTTATTCGTTTTTGTAGACATCTGGTAATTCTAGACCTTCTCTTTGGAATATTTGGAATACCATTCATTCCCATTATATTTAAAACAGGACAATTTGTACCAGTTATTTTGGTTATCGCGCATATTCTTAGTTATTGTTTCAAGGAACGATACCGTATTTTTGATGGAATCCGTAGTACTATTTGTAGTTTATATATATGGATATTTATGTTTGTTATTTTTGCCTTTATGCCACAAATCCCTATTCCAATAACACTTGATTTTGAAGTTCAGGAACAAGAAATTGTCATTAAAAAAGGATATTTGCTTCATGAAGTAAATGATTACCACGAACGAATTAATCCCTTCATTATGAAGTCTGAAGTTAGCCATGAAAAAGTTATCTAATTTAGAAAGCGAGTAAATTTATGTCCCGTTCCCAATTAACAATTTTAACAAACATTTGTCTGATTGAAGACATAGAAACCCAGCGCGTGGTTATGCAGTACCGTGCTCCTGAAACCAATCGTTGGTCAGGTTATGCCTTTCCAGGAGGCCATGTAGAAAACGGCGAGTCTTTCGCAGAGTCTGTCATTCGTGAAATCTATGAAGAAACAGGGTTGACTATCCAAAATCCGCAATTGGTCGGCATTAAAAATTGGCCTCTGGATACAGGTGGGCGCTATATTGTCGTTTGTTATAAGGCGACTGAGTTCTCTGGTAGCCTTCGCTCTTCAGATGAAGGAGAAGTTTCTTGGGTGCAAAAAGACCAGATTCCAAACTTGGATCTGGCCTATGATATGTTACCCTTGATGGAGATGATGGAAGCTCCTGACAAATCTGAATTTTTCTACCCTCGCCGTACAGAAGACGATTGGGAAAAGAAAATTTTCTAATCCTTTACTAAATAACCTAGCTGATCCAAGGCCTCCTCGATATAGTGGAGGTCTTGTTGTGTTTCGGCTTCGACTAGGTGGTAATGGATGCCATCTGTCAATTCAGACAGAGGTCTAAAATCTGAATGCTCGACTTGTTCTAGAAAATGTTGCACATCTCTGCGACAAGACAGTTTCAGCAAGGTTTCAATTTCTCCATAGACGGGATGGTCAATCAGAGTGTTTTGAACACGTCCACCATTATCAACGATAGCAAGGAGTTCTTGACCGATTTCTTCAACTTCATGTTTCACTTTGAAAAGTTTGTGAACATAAGGATTGGTTTCAATTTGCTTATAGACGTAGCCACGATTGGTGGATAGGATAGGAGCGCCATCGGCTCTCAAAATTGCAATGTCCTGTACAATGACCTGACGTGTGACATGAAAATGTTCCGCCAAACTTTGGCCATTAAGGGCTTTAGGAGCTTCTTTCAAGAGTTGGAGCAGGGCTTGTTTGCGATCTTTTGTCATAGCTTTTCCTTTTAACGGCGTTTTCGAAGCACTTTATAGACAGCTAGTGCTAATGTATAGTCTACCATACTATGGATAATTGTGCCAAATCCAACTAGCACAAATAGAACATAAAACATATTTTCTACATTGGTACCAGAAGTTGCGTAAAAAACGACACAGGCCAATACTTCAGCAAGGGCATGGATAAGCGCTAAAACAAAGTTAAAAATCCAGGAAGATTTTGGTTTATCTAGTGTATCGGGGAATTTTTGTAGGTAAAGAGCTCCCAATGTTCCAAAAAAGATATGGGAAAAAGCTCGAAATACGATAACCATGGGATAGCCAGCCATCAAAAATCCAAAACTTGAGGCTAGAATGACAAAAACAGCCATCAAGGGCGACAAGAACATGGCAATAAAAATAGCGATGTGACTCCCCAAAGTGTAAGAAGCAGGTGGAATGACTATCTTAAAAGGCATAACAATTGGAATCAAAATTGCAATAGCTGTTAAGAGGGCAGTCATTGTCATAAATTGTGTCTTTTTCCGTGTATTCATAAGAATCTCCTTTTTAACTGTATATACACTAGTATAGTACAACAAACAAGACAATAAAGCAAGGATTTACTTAGGCGTATAAGTCATTTTTAGTTAAAGGCTAGTAAACATTTCACTAAAAACACAAAATACATCAAATAAAATCTCCACCTTCAAGTATGAAAGCGGAGATTGTTTTTATTTCTTTAAAGTTTGTAGTCTTGGAACAATGGCTAGGGTTAGAACTGCGGAAATGACTAATTCAGCAATCGAATTTGTAGAGATAACAGTTGCTAGGAGTTTTTGGATATTACCATCAAAAACATTTCCAAAAAGGTAGAAAATTCCACCAAGGACAAAGACTGTGTTGGTAAGTGAACCAAGGGCACCAGCTAAAATAAGACCAGTTTTATTTTTCATCAGTTTATAAACTAGATACGGAGTTAAACCAATCAAAATACGTGGGACGATGGCAATGATAGCTGAATAGATGTTTCCGTTTGGGACGAATGGTGAGAAGAGGTAGCTTGTCGGTAGAATCGTAATTGTATTAACCGTCAAACTAAGTAACCCCATCAAAAATCCAAGTGTAACTCCAACTCGTGGACCGTAAATAATGCTGGCGATAATGACAGGAATGTGAACAATGGTCGGTTTGATTGGGAATGGAAAAAGGTTAAAGATAAGTGAGCTCAGAAAATGAATCACGAGCATGGTTGCAAAAAAGATAGCAATGGGTGCAATATTAGAGCGTTTTTTCATCGAGAGTTTCCTTTATTCTTTCTAAAATAATTGTGAGGTCAGCTAAAGCTCCTCGTCCATGGTCTCCGCAAGCTAGTAGGGATTCTTTTGGAGCAATCAGCTGATAGCAGTAGCTTTCTAATGTTTTCAGATTAGCCTGAGTTGCCGGATGGTCATACATTTTTGTATTCATTGCTGGTGCGATGAGTTTGGGAATATGACTTGGCAAGGCTAGAGCAGTACTGGTCACCATATTGTCCGCAAAACCGTGGGCTAGTTTTGCAATAGTATTAGCAGTTGCAGGGGCTACGATAAATAAATCTGCTTTTTTTCCAAGTTCAATATGATTAATCTGATCAGGATAGGGTTCCTTCATGACATCCAAGTGGACAGGATTCTGTGATAAGACCTGTAGTGTCAAAGGTTGGATAAACTCTGTAGCAGCCTGAGTCATTAAGACAGTGACTTGATGGCCTTGTTTTTTTAGAGAACTGACTAAATCTGCCGACTTGTAAGAGGCAATTGAGCCCGTTACAGCCAAGAGAATATGTGCCATAGCTTTCCTTTCTATGAATGATATGCTTGAATCTTTTCAAGGAGGAGTTTTGCAATTTCTTCTTTAGTCTGGACTGTTTGAAGATGATCTTTCTCAACAAAGATTGCGCGGTGCTGCTTTGCTGAAATTTGAGTCAGGTCATTTGCAATGATTAAGTCAGCTTGGTTCTTGATAAGACTTTTTCTAGCAATGTCAACCAGATGGTCTTCGGAAACATCAACCAGCAGTTTGAAACCAATCAGATGAATAGCAGGATTCCATTCCTTGACTAGAGAGATGATTTTGGGTGTTTTTTTCAGAAACAAAACTTGAACCTCATCAGTTGAAGAAATCTTAGCTTGATGATTCTGCTTGCTTAAAAATTCTTCTAGATTGGAGCTAGCCTGAACTTCCTCCATCCCCGTCATATAAACAGGAGTGTAGTCAGATACAGCCATTGAGTGAATCAAGACCTGATAATCCTTAATACGTTCTTGCATTTCCAGAAGAAGGTCCTTGGTATTGTTAATTTCTCGAATATTTAGGTTGGGATGGGCTTCTGGCTTCAAAGCTCGTTTTGTAGTAATTAAACAAACTTCATGCCCTGCAGCAAGCAAAGTTTCTGTGATGATTTTGCCCAAGAGACCCGTAGAATGGTTAGTGATAGAGCGGACGCTATCGATAGCTTCACTAGTACCGCCCGATGTAACTAAAATTTTCATAGCACTATTGTACACAAAAATAAACGGTAAGTAAAATGAAAGCGATAAATTTTTGGTAAAAACGAAGATTTACTATAGTTTCAAACTATAAAGCCATATAAAATTTAAGAAAGAACTCTAAAAACCTTAAAAATAGGGATATTTACGAACGTTTAGAGAGTTTTAGGATGTTAAAAATCTTGTTTTGTGTTATAATGAATTATCATATAAGAGGTTAGAGGAGTTTTGAATGAAAACAGATATTGAAATCGCACAGAGTATTGAGTTGAAGCCAATCGTTGATGTTGTAGAGAAACTTGGTATTTCTTACGATGATTTGGAGTTGTACGGAAAGTACAAGGCTAAGCTCAGCTTTGATAAAATTCGTGAAGTTGAGAGCAATCCAGTTGGGAAATTGATCTTGGTTACTGCCATCAACCCAACGCCTGCAGGTGAAGGAAAATCAACTATTACCATTGGTCTTGCGGATGCCTTGAACAAGATTGGCAAGAAAACCATGATTGCTATTCGCGAACCATCTCTTGGTCCAGTAATGGGGATTAAGGGTGGTGCCGCTGGTGGTGGTTATGCCCAAGTGCTACCAATGGAAGACATCAACCTCCACTTCACTGGAGATATGCATGCCATTACGACTGCCAACAATGCGCTTTCTGCCTTGATTGACAACCACTTACACCAAGGGAATGAGTTGGGAATTGACCAACGTCGTATTCTCTGGAAACGTGTTGTGGACTTGAACGACCGTGCTCTTCGCCATGTAACAGTTGGGCTTGGTGGTCCTCTAAATGGTATTCCTCGTGAGGATGGTTTTGACATTACCGTTGCTTCCGAAATCATGGCAATTCTTTGCTTGGCAACAGACATCGAGGACTTGAAACGCCGTCTGGCTAATATCGTTATCGGTTATCGTTATGACCGTACACCTGTTTATGTAGTGATTTGCAGATTGAAGGTGCCTTGGCGTTGATCTTGAAGGATGCTATTAAGCCTAATCTCGTTCAAACAATTTATGGTACACCTGCCTTTGTTCATGGTGGTCCATTTGCCAATATTGCTCATGGATGTAATTCAGTCTTGGCAACGACAACAGCCCTTCACTTGGCTGATTACACAGTTACAGAAGCTGGTTTTGGTGCAGACCTTGGTGCTGAGAAATTCCTTGATATTAAGACTCCAAACTTACCAACATCTCCAGATGCAGTTGTCATTGTCGCAACCCTTCGTGCCCTTAAGATGAATGGTGGTGTGGCTAAAGACGCTTTGACAGAAGAAAACGTAGAAGCTGTTCGTGCCGGTTTTGCTAACTTGAAACGCCACGTTGAAAATATCCGTAAGTTCGGTATTCCAGCAGTAGTAGCTATTAATGAATTTGTATCTGATACAGAAGCTGAAATTGCAGCCTTGAAAGAACTCTGTGCCTCAATTGATGTACCAGTTGAGTTAGCAAGTGTCTGGGCTGATGGTGCAGAAGGTGGAGTAGCACTTGCCGAAACAGTTGTTAAAACAATCGCTGAAAACCCAGCTAACTACAAACGTTTGTATGACAATGACCTTTCTGTTCAAGAAAAGATTGAAAAGATTGTTACTGAAATCTACCGTGGTAGCAAAGTGAACTTTGAGAAGAAAGCTCAAACGCAAATCGCTCAAATTGTTCAAAACGGTTGGGACAAATTGCCAATCTGTATGGCTAAGACCCAGTATAGCTTCTCAGACAATCCAAATGCACTTGGAGCACCTGAAAACTTTGAAATTACCATTCGTGAATTGGTACCAAAATTAGGTGCAGGCTTCATCGTTGCCCTAACTGGTGATGTCATGACCATGCCTGGACTTCCAAAACGACCAGCAGCCCTCAACATGGATGTTGAAAGTGATGGAACAGTATTAGGCTTGTTCTAGTATATTGCAATTGACTTTAAATGAGTTTGGAAATACTATCCAAGCTCATTTTTTATCTAGATATAAGAAGTTGCCTTCTAGACGCAATCAGTCTAGGTAAAGATATTTTCCCTGAATTCTGATATAATAGAAATATTGACTTCAAGAGTAAGGAAGAGAAGATGAACTCATTATTAAATGGAATGAATGACCGTCAGGCTGAGGCGGTACAAACGACAGAGGGTCCCTTGTTAATTATGGCAGGGGCTGGTTCTGGAAAGACCCGTGTTTTGACCCACCGCATTGCTTATTTGATTGATGAAAAGCTGGTCAATCCTTGGAATATCTTGGCTATTACCTTTACCAACAAGGCTTCGCGTGAGATGAAAGAGCGTGCTTATAGCCTCAATCCAGCCACTCAGGACTGTTTGATTGCGACCTTCCACTCCATGTGTGTTCGTATTTTGCGTCGTGATGCGGACCATATTGGCTATAACCGCAATTTCACTATTGTAGATCCTGGTGAACAGCGAACTCTCATGAAACGCATTCTCAAGCAGTTGAACTTGGACCCTAAAAAATGGAATGAACGGAGCATCTTAGGAACTATTTCCAATGCTAAGAATGACTTGATTGATGATGTGGCTTATGCTGCCCAAGCTGGTGATATGTATACGCAAATCGTGGCCCAGTGTTATACAGCCTATCAGAAAGAGCTTCGTCAGTCGGAGTCGGTTGACTTTGATGATTTGATTATGCTGACCTTGCGTCTCTTTGATCAAAATCCTGATGTCTTGACCTACTATCAGCAGAAGTTCCAGTACATCCACGTAGATGAGTACCAAGATACCAACCACGCTCAGTACCAATTGGTCAAACTCTTGGCTTCCCGTTTTAAAAATATCTGTGTGGTTGGGGATGCGGACCAGTCTATCTACGGTTGGCGTGGTGCTGATATGCAGAATATTTTGGATTTTGAGAAAGATTATCCCCAAGCCAAGGTTGTTTTGTTGGAGGAAAATTACCGTTCCACTAAAACAATTCTCCAAGCGGCCAACGAGGTCATTAAAAACAATAAAAACCGTCGCCCTAAGAATCTCTGGACCCAAAATGCAGATGGGGAGCAAATTGTTTACTATCGTGCCGATGATGAGCTGGATGAGGCTGTATTTGTGGCTAAAACTATTGATGAACTTGATCGGAGTCAAAATTTCCTTCACAAGGATTTTGCAGTTCTCTATCGTACTAACGCCCAGTCTCGTACTATTGAAGAAGCCCTGCTCAAGTCAAACATCCCTTATACCATGGTTGGCGGAACCAAGTTCTACAGCCGTAAGGAAATCCGCGATATTATCGCTTACCTCAACCTCATTGCCAATTTGAGTGACAATATCAGTTTTGAGCGTATTATCAACGAGCCGAAACGTGGAATTGGGCCAGGTACAGTTGAGAAAATCCGTGACTTTGCGAATATGCAAGACATGTCCATGCTAGATGCTTCTGCAAACATCATGTTATCTGGTATCAAGGGTAAAGCAGCCCAGTCTATCTGGGATTTTGCCAATATGATTCTAGATTTGAGGGAGCAACTGGACCACTTAAGCATTACAGAGTTGGTTGAGGCCGTCCTAGAAAAAACAGGTTACGTCGATATTCTAAATGCTCAAGCGACTTTAGAAAGCAAGGCTAGGGTTGAAAATATCGAAGAGTTCCTTTCTGTGACGAAAAACTTTGATGATACCTCTGATGGTCCAGAAGAGGAAACTGGTCTGGATAAACTGAGTCGTTTCTTGAATGACTTGGCCTTGATTGCCGATACAGATTCAGGTAGTCTGGAGACATCAGAAGTGACCCTGATGACACTACACGCTGCCAAAGGTCTCGAGTTTCCAGTTGTCTTTTTGATTGGAATGGAAGAAAATGTCTTTCCACTTAGCCGTGCGTCTGAAGATCCAGATGAATTAGAAGAAGAACGCCGTCTGGCCTACGTAGGTATCACGCGTGCAGAGAAATTCTCTATCTGACCAATGCCAACTCGCGCTTACTTTTTGGTCGTACCAACTACAACCGTCCGACTCGTTTTATTAACGAAATCAGTTCAGACTTGCTTGAGTATCAAGGATTGGCTCGTCCAGCAAATTCAAGCTTTAAGGCATCTTATAGCAGTGGTGGGTTTGCCTTCGGTCAAGGTATGAGTTTGGCTCAGGCTCTTCAAGACCGTAAACGCAGTGCGGCCCCAAAAACTATCCAGTCAAGCGGTCTCCCATTTGGTCAATTTACTGCTGGAGCAAAATCAGCTTCTAGTGAGGCAAATTGGTCCATTGGTGATATTGCCCTCCACAAGAAATGGGGAGAGGGAACCGTTCTGGAAGTTTCAGGTAGCGGTGCTACGCAGGAATTGAAAATCAATTTCCCAGAAGTAGGTTTGAAAAAACTTTTGGCTAGTGTAGCCCCAATTGAGAAAAAAATCTAATTTTCCATCCTTCTCACGAATAATAAAGTGAGGAGGATTTTTATGTATAGTATTTCATTCCAAGAAGATTCACTATTACCAAGAGAAAGACTGGCCAAAGAAGGAGTTGAAGCGCTCAGTAATCAAGAGTTGCTAGCTATTTTACTCAGGACAGGAACACGTCAAGCTAGCGTTTTTGAAATTGCCCAGAAAGTCTTGAATAATCTTTCAAGCCTAACAGATTTGAAAAAAAAATGACCCTGCAGGAATTGCAGAGTCTATCTGGTATCGGCCGTGTTAAGGCCATAGAGTTACAAGCTATGATTGAACTGGGCCATCGTATTCACAAGCATGAGACCCTTGAGATGGAAAGTATTCTCAGCAGTCAAAAGTTGGCCAAGAAGATGCAGCAGGAATTGGGCCATAAAAAACAAGAGCACCTGGTGGCGCTCTATCTCAATACTCAAAATCAAATCATCCATCAACAGACCATTTTTATCGGTTCAGCTACTCGCAGTATCGCTGAACCACGTGAGATTCTTCATTATGCTATCAAGCATATGGCGACTTCACTCATCTTGGTCCACAATCATCCTTCAGGAGCGGTAGCGCCTAGCCGAAATGATGATCATGTCACTAAACTTGTTAAAGAAGCTTGCGACCTGATGGGGATTGTCCTCTTGGATCATTTGATTGTCTCACATTCTAGTTACTTTAGTTACCGTGAAAAGACAGATTTAATTTAAAGTTCATTTACGACATAGTCAAAGAGATTTATCTTTGGGACGATTTTCAAAAAGAAACTCTGGGTGCCACTGGACACCGAGAAAGGCAATGTCATCCGTACTCGTAACAGCTTCAATGATACCATCTTTAGGATCATGAGCCACAACTTTTAAGTTGGGGGCTAAATCCTTGATACTCTGGTGGTGGAAGGAGTTGATATGGGAAATTTCTCCATAGATTTCTCGAAGAACTGTATCAGGCTCTGTCACCAAGCGTTGAGTTGTGTATTCGGCGGAACAATCCTGCCAATGGTCTTCGATATCTTGGTACAAAGTTCCACCCATGGCAACGTTAAAGAGTTGAGTTCCACGACAGACAGAAAAAATTGGCTTTTTCTGTTTAATAGCTTCCTTGATGAGGGCCAGTTCAAAGATATCTCTTTGAAGATGGTAGTCATCGCTATCAATGGTTTTGGCTTCATCATAGAATTTTGGATCGACATTTTGCCCACCTGTCAAGATGAGCTTGTCAATCATACTGATATAGTGGCTAGCCATTTCTTGATCACCAATCGGTAGGATGATGGGAATCCCTCCAGCGTCTTTAACGCCTTCAACAAAGCCTTTTGCTACGTAGCTCATCATGATGTCATCATCTGGATGAGTTTTTTCGTTTCCTGTAATCCCAATAACTGGTTTTTTCATAAAATGATTTTCGCTTTCTAATCCTCTTTTCGCATGAAATAGAGGAGGGTTTGGAGTTCACTTGTCAAATCGACATACTGAACGACCACGTCTTTTGGTAAATGTAGATGGACTGGTGAAAAACTGAGAATTCCTTTCACGCCAGCATCCACCAAGAGATTAGCAACCTCTTGTGACTTAACGCTGGGAACGGTCAGGATAGCAGTCTTGACATCAGCATCCTTGATTTTATCCTTGATTTGAGAAATCCCGTAAATGGGAATTCCATCAGGAGTTTGGGTACCGACTTCGGGATGGTCATCTAGGTCAAAGGCCATGATAATCTTCATCTTGTTGCGCTCATGGAAGCGATAGTGGAGAAGGGCATGGCCCATATTTCCAATACCTACCAGCATGACATTGGTGATGGAGTTATCATTGAGCAAATCGGCAAAAAATGTCATCAGTTTTTTGACATCATAGCCAAAACCACGACGACCTAGTTCACCAAAATAGGAAAAATCACGACGTACGGTCGCGGAATCAATACCGATAGCCTCTGCAATTTGCTTAGAGTTGGCACGTTCAATCTTTTCTGCATGAAATCTCTTAAAAATTCGATAGTAGAGAGAGAGTCTTTTCGCTGTAGCTTTTGGAATAGCAGACTGTTTATCTTTCACAAAATCACAACCTTTCTATTCTTCTATTTTATAGAAACATTGTGAAAAAATCAACAAAAATAAGAAAAAACTAAGAAAAATCTTAGTTTTGATGTAAAAAATCTGCATGTGATAGAAAACGGTAGAGGTCTCCGACCAGTCCTTGGTAAACTTCCTGCCCTTTAAAGGTCAAAGAAGTTACATAAAGTGTATCTGGTAGGGTTACACATCCTGACAGAGCCAGCATGAGAGCCTCGTAATCCTCATACTTGAGAGTTCGCTCTACATGATAGCTGTCCTTATAGGTCAGTTCAAACATATGGAACCTATCTTTCTGATTTTGTAAAGACACCACGTTCTACCAAGCTATCCATGAGGAAATAGAATTTTTCCTGATGAATGTGGTGGTCTTCTGATTTGAAAATATCAACTAGACGTAGTCCAAACTTGTCAGTGATATTGATTTTAGCACCTGTAAGTTCCTTGTTAATGATGATTTTGAGTTGGAATCCCTCACCGCTGTTCGGAACTTTTTCCAAAAGGCGAGTCAATTCATAGTTACCAACCTTAGTCTCAAAAAAGGTATTGTCCTTAAGGGTGAATTTTTTAACAGAAGGGCTAAGAGTGTAGTCGTAACGACAATTTTTTAACTGAATGGTTTTTTCAAATGCCATATGGCTAACCTCCGATAATTTCTTTTAAGGTTTTTGCGAGGGTATGTAGGTCTTCAACAGTATTTTCTGGCGACAAACTGATACGAACGGATTCCTTCAAGCGTTCTGAATTTGCCCCGTACATGGCTTCAAGAACATGGCTGGATTGTACAATGCCCGCAGTGCAGGCTGAGCCAGTAGAGATTGAAATTCCGGCTAAATCTAGACGAAGGAGTAAGAGGTCGTTTTTCTGGCCAGGAAAACCAATATTGAGAACATAAGGGAGATGATGTTGTCCTCTATTCAAGTAATACTGAACTCCCTCTAGCTCTGCAAGAAAGGCAGTTTCTAGATTTTGTATATGTTGAAAATGTTCTTCTTGTTTTTCTAGGTCTTCTTTTAGGGCTGCAACCATGCCTACGATGGCAGCTAGATTTTCAGTTCCTGCACGTTTTTTCTGTTCTTGGTCTCCGCCATGTAGATAGGAATCAAAGTCCATGCTAGAAGCGTAGAGAAAACCGATTCCCTTAGGACCATGGAATTTATGGGCTGAAGCAGTGAGAAAATCAATGCCCAATTCTTCTGGGTAAATAGGGATTTTACCAATAGCTTGAACTGTGTCGACATGATAGGCTGCTGGGTGTTGCTTGAGTATTTGGCCAATTTCAGTAATGGGAAGTAGGTTTCCTGTCTCATTATTGGCAAACATGGTAGAAACTAAAATCGTATCATCACGTAAGGATTCTTGGATTTGCTGGGCGGTGATTTCTTGATTTTCTGGTTGGATAATGGTTACTTCAAACCAAAGTGTTGAACCAAGTAATCAATGGTTTCAAGGACAGCATGGTGCTCAATGGCAGTTGTGATGATATGTTTTCCTTGTTTTTGATGACGAAGGCAGTAGCCAATGATGGCAGTATTGTTGCCTTCTGTTCCACCAGAAGTGAAAAAGATATGTTGAGGTTTTGTCCCCAGTAACTGAGCTAGTTCCTGACGGGCTTCTCGCAAGAGTTTGCCAGCTTGACGACCATGACCATGAATACTAGAGGGATTTCCATAGGTTCCTTGCATAACCTCAGTCATAGCTGAAATAGCAACCGCTGACATAGGAGTCGTTGCAGCATTGTCCAAATAAATCAAAGAATCACCTTATTTCTTTTTGTTGTAGGCAAAGAGTGGGCTGACTGGTTTTCTTTCGTGGATACGGACGATGGCATCACCAATTAACTCACTAGCAGTGATGTAGCATACGTTTTTAGGAGTTTTTTCTTTTGTTGCTACTGAATCAGTCACAAGAATTTCTTTAATATTAGTATTGTCAAGAAGATCAGCAGCTCCTTCGACGAAGAGACCGTGGCTAGAAACAGCATAAATTTCTGTAGCTCCTTCACGTTCAACGATTTTGGCAGCTTCAGAGAAGGTACGTCCTGTATTAAGGATATCGTCAATTAAAATAGCTTTCTTACCTTCAACATCACCGATTATATATCCTTCGTTGCGAGTTGCATCGTCTTGAGGGTAGTCAATAATGGCGATAGGAGCATCAAGGTATTCAGCCAAGCTACGAGCACGTTTTACACCTGAATTTTTAGGGCTAACGACAACAACATCTGAACCAAGTAGGCCCTTATCGCAGTAATGTTTTGCAAATAGGGGAACTGTGAAGAGGTTATCAACAGGAATATCAAAGAAGCCTTGAACCTGAACAGCATGCAAATCAAGTGTAAGGATACGGTCAACACCAGCCTTAACCAGCATATTAGCAACTAGTTTTGCTGTGAGTGGCTCACGTGGTGAAGCAATGCGGTCTTGACGTGCATAGCCAAAATATGGAAGAACAACGTTGATACTGTGGGCACTTGCGCGCACACAAGCGTCGACCATGATTAACAATTCCATTAGGTGGTTGTTAACAGGGAAACTTGTTGATTGGATAATGTAAACATCATAACCACGGACACTTTCTTCGATATTCACTTGGATCTCTCCGTCAGAAAATTGACGTGATGACAGTTTTCCGAGTGGAATACCAACAGCATCCGAAATTTTTTGAGCAATCTCTTGGTTAGAGTTGAGTGCGAAAAGTTTCATATTTTTTCTATCTGACATTATAGACCGTCCTCTGTAAACTTTATAAATCCCAGTGATATTTGTCTTGCATATATGAACTAGGATTTGTGTATTTTTATCTTTTCTATTTTACCAAAAAATGGAGATTATTTCAGCTATTTTTCATACTTTTGACAAATCGAACCAATTTTGAAGGAGCTTTTTGGTAGGAAATCTGATTATCCTCTAAAAATTGTTGGAAATCCTGTTTGCCTTGCTCGTGATTTTCCACTTCAAGCTCTAATTCGTAATCTGTAGTATCAAAGTACTGACTTTCATCCAGCGCCATGAGACCAATAGCTGTTTGCATTTCATAGCGAAGCGTTGTTAGACAACCAAGGATCTGCCATTCACTAGTTTTAATACCATGTTTCGCCAATTCTTCCAGTACTAGCCCCTGAGGAAGTTCTTTCTTACTCAGATAGTTTTCAGCATCTTTTAGTTGCAATTTTTGGTTGTATTCCATGTTTCCAACACTTTGAGGGACTTTGAGTGTCAATTCTGCCCAGTCTTCAAAGGTTCGAATGCGCATAGCAACTTTCTTTTCTCGCAGTTCAAAATCAGGCGTGTCTATGTAGTAATTTTTTTGAAGAACAGGAGTGACGTCTGTGAATTGGTCTTTTAGACGATTGTATTCATCTTTTTTCAATAGTGTTTTCAATTCAATTTCTAAATGTTTCATTTTTCTTACCTTTTCTTTATCGTTGAAAGCGGATTTATGGTATAATAAGCATTGTATTTATTGTATATGAATCTGGAGAAAAAATCAAAGATATTTTTGAAGGATAATATGAGAACAAGGGAGAATATATGACCTTAGAATGGGAAGAATTTCTAGATCCTTACATTCAAGCTGTTGGTGAGTTAAAGATTAAACTTCGTGGTATTCGTAAGCAATATCGCAAGCAAAATAAGCATTCTCCGATTGAGTTTGTGACTGGTCGAGTCAAGCCGATTGAAAGTATCAAGGAAAAAATGGCTCGTCGTGGCATTACTTATGCGACCTTGGAACACGATTTGCAGGATATTGCTGGCTTGCGTGTGATGGTCCAGTTTGTAGATGACGTCAAGGAAGTAGTGGAGATTCTGCGCAAGCGTCAGGATATGCGGATCATACAGGAGCGTGATTACATTACTCATCGAAAATCCTCAGGCTATCGTTCCTATCATGTGGTAGTTGAATATTCGGTTGATACCATTAATGGGGCTAAGACTATTTTGGCAGAAATTCAAATACGTACCTTGGCCATGAATTTCTGGGCAACGATAGAACATTCTCTCAACTACAAGTACCAAGGGGATTTCCCAGAGGAGATTAAGGAGCGACTAGAAATCACGGCCAAAATCGCTCATCAGTTGGATGAAGAAATGGGTAAAATACGTGATGATATCCAAGAAGCCCAGGCACTTTTTTCGATCCTTTAAGTAGAAAAATTAAATGACGGTGTAGGAAACAGTGACGATACAGATGAAGAATACAGGTAAACGAATTGACCTGATAGCTAATAGAAAACCACAGAGTCAAAGGGTTTTGTATGAATTGCGAGATCGTTTGAAGAGAAATCAGTTCATACTCAATGATACCAATCCGGACATTGTCATTTCTATCGGTGGGGATGGCATGCTCTTATCAGCCTTTCATAAGTACGAAAATCAACTTGATAAGGTACGCTTTATAGGTGTTCATACTGGACATTTGGGCTTCTATACGGACTACCGTGATTTTGAGTTGGATAAGCTAGTAACTAATTTGCAGCTAGATACCGGAGCTAGAGTCTCTTACCCTGTTCTGAATGTGAAGGTCTTTCTTGAAAATGGTGAAGTGAAGATTTTTAGAGCACTAAATGAAGCCAGTATCCGAAGGTCTGATCGAACCATGGTGGCTGATGTTGTGATTAACGGTGTTCCCTTTGAACGTTTTCGTGGAGATGGGTTAACCGTTTCGACACCGACTGGTAGTACAGCCTATAACAAATCTCTTGGTGGAGCTGTTTTACACCCTACTATTGAAGCTCTTCAGTTGACGGAAATTGCCAGCCTTAACAATCGTGTTTATCGAACGCTGGGCTCTTCCATTATTGTGCCTAAGAAGGATAAGATTGAACTCATTCCAACGAGAAACGATTACCATACCATTTCGGTTGACAATAGTGTGTATTCTTTCCGCAATATTGAGCGAATCGAGTATCAAATTGATCATCATAAGATTCACTTTGTTGCCTCACCTAGCCACACCAGTTTCTGGAATCGTGTTAAGGATGCATTTATCGGCGAGGTGGATGAATGAGGTTTGAATTTATCGCTGATGAGCACGTCAAGGTTAAGACCTTTTTGAAAAAGCACGAGGTTTCTAAGGGACTACTGGCTAAGATTAAGTTTCGAGGCGGAGCTATTCTGGTCAATGACCAACCGCAAAATGCAACGTATCTATTGGATATTGGTGACTGCGTTACAATTGATATTCCCGTTGAGGAAGGTTTTGAAACTCTGGAAGCTATCGAACGTCCACTGGATATTCTCTATGAGGATGACCATTTTCTAGTTTTAAATAAACCCTATGGAGTGGCTTCTATTCCTAGTGTTAACCACTCTAATACTATCGCTAATTTTATCAAGGGTTACTATGTCAAGCAAAATTATGAAAATCAGCAGGTTCACATTGTGACCCGACTTGATAGGGACACTTCTGGCTTGATGCTCTTTGCCAAGCACGGCTATGCCCATGCACGACTAGACAAGCAGTTGCAGAAGAAATCTATCGAGAAGCGCTACTTTGCTTTGGTTACAGGCGATGGACACTTGGAGTCAGAGGGGGAAATTATTGCTCCTATTGCGCGTGATGAAGACTCTATTATCACCAGACGGGTGGCTAAAGGTGGAAAGTATGCCCATACTTCTTACAAGATTGTAGCTTCTTATGGAAATATTCACTTGGTAGATATTCGTTTGCACACTGGTCGGACCCACCAAATCCGAGTCCATTTTTTTCTCATATTGGTTTTCCTTTGTTGGGAGATGATTTGTACGGTGGTAGTCTCAGACGATGGAATTCAGCGCCAAGCCCCTGCATTGCCATTACCTATCTTTTTATCATCCATTTTTTTAGAGCAAGACTTGCAGTTAGAAAGTCCCTTGCCGGATGATTTTAGCAACCTTATTACTCAGTTATCAACTAATACTCTATAAAAAAACTGTTTCAGAGTATAATTATTATCTTAAAGGAGAAAACTCATGGAAGTTTTTTTGAAAGTCTCAAAGCCAACTTGGTTGGTAAAAATGCTCGTATCGTTCTCCTGAAGGGAAGAACCTCGTATTCTTCAAGCGACTAAACGCCTGGTAAAAGAAACAGAAGTAATTCCTGTTTTACTTGGAAATCCTGAAAAAAATTAAAATTTATCTTGAAATCGAAGGTATTGAGGACGGTTATGAAGTCATCGATCCTCAACACTACGATAAATTTGAAGAAATGGTTGTCGCCTTTGGTAGAACGTCGCAAGGGCAAAATGTCTGAAGAAGATGCACGCAAGGTTTTGGTTGAAGATGTCAACTATTTTTGGTGTTATGTTGGTTTACTTGGGCTTGGTTGATGGCATGGTATCTGGAGCGATTCACTCAACAGCTTCAACAGTTCGTCCAGCTCTTCAAATCATCAAAACTCGTCCAAATGTCACGCGTACTTCAGGTGCCTTCCTCATGGTTCGTGGTACGGAACGTTACCTCTTTGGAGACTGTGCCATCAATATCAATCCAGATGCAGAAGCCTTGGCTGAAATTGCTATTAATTCAGCAATCACAGCTAAGATGTTTGGCATCGAACCCTAAAATTGCCATGCTGAGCTATTCTACTAAAGGTTCTGGATTTGGTGAAAGCGTTGATAAGGTTGTTGAAGCAACTAAAATTGCTCACGACTTGCGCCCTGACCTTGAAATCGATGGTGAGTTGCAATTTGATGCGCCTTTGTTCCTGAAACTGCAGCTCTGAAAAGCTCCTGGAAGTACGGTAGCTGGTCAAGCAAATGTCTTCATCTTCCCAGGTATCGAGGCAGGAAATATCGGCTACAAGATGGCTGAACGTCTTGGTGGTTTTTATACTGTTGGTCCTGTTTTTGCAAGGTTTGAACAAGCCAGTTAACGACCTTTCTCGTGGATGTAATGCTGATGATGTCTACAAGTTGACCCTTATCACAGCAGCCCAAGCTGTTCATCAATAAGATTTAGTCCTCTTTCCCTTGGGAAGAGGTTTTTTATACTCAATGAAAATCAAAGAGCAAACTAGGAAACTAGCCGCAGGCTGTACTTGAGTACGGCAAGGCGACGTTGACGTGGTTTGAATTTGATTTTTCGAAGAGTATTAATACTAGGAAAAGGACAGTTAGAATCTTCTGTGTTATACTAGAGATATGTTAGATTTGAAAGAATACGGTATCGTCATGTGGCCGGATGAGAAGATTGTTTCTTTCCGTGAAAAACTTCTCACTTGGTATGATGAAAACAAAAGAGATTTACCGTGGCGAAGAAGTAAAAATCCTTATCATATCTGGGTATCTGAAATCATGCTCCAGCAGACTAGGGTGGATACGGTTATTCCTTATTACGAACGATTCTTGGACTGGTTTCCAACAGTGGAAAGTTTGGCAACTGCCCCTGAAGAAGGTTTGTTGAAGGCTTGGGAAGGTTTGGGCTATTATTCTCGAGTTCGTAATATGCAGGTCATACTCAGCAGATTATGGCTGACTTTGGTGGTCAATTTCCAAACACCTATGAAGGAATTTCCAGCTTGAAAGGAATTGGACCTTACACAGCAGGAGCCATTTCCAGTATTGCTTTTAACTTGCCTGAGCCAGCTGTAGATGGTAATGTCATGCGAGTGCTGGCACGTCTGTTTGAAGTCAACCACGATATTGGCATTCCAAGCAATCGCAAAAATTTTTTTCAGGCAATGATGGAAATCTTGATTGACCCAGAAAGGCCAGGTGACTTTAATCAAGCTTTTGATGGACTTAGGATCAGATATTGAGGCACCTGTAAATCCCAGACCAGAAGAAAGCCCAGTTAAGGACTTCAGTGCAGATATCAGAATGGCACAATGGACCGTTATCCAATCAAGGCTCCCAAGAAAAAGCCGCTCCTATTTATCTTAAAGCCTTAGTTGTGAAAAAAATACTCAGGGACAATTTTTTTACTTGAAAAAAATGAAAGCGAAAAAGCTATTGGCAGGTTTTTGGCATTTCCCTTGATAGAGGTTGATAACTTTGCGCAAGAAGAGCAGTTTGACCTCTTTCATCAGGTTGCAGAAGAAAGCGTGAACTTTGGTCCCAGTCCAGAAGAGAGTTTCCAGCAGGACTATGACTTAGATGTTGATTGGCTTGATGTTTGTTTTGAGACTGTCAAGCATGTCTTTAGTCATCGCAAGTGGCATGTTCAAATTGTAGCAGGTCAGGTGAGTGACTTTCATAACTTTTCCGATAGGGAAGTTCGCTGGCTTTCACCAGAAGAGTTCAAGGATGTTCCACTTGCCAAACCCCAACAAAAAATCTGGCAGGCTTATGCACAAGCCAACTTAGACAGTAGCAAAGACTAGCTATTGTGTCTTCTTTTTTTATTTTTTTGGTATAATAGTAGAGAAAAAAGGTGAACAAATGAAAAAAATATTAATTGTAGATGATGAAAAACCAATCTCGGATATTATCAAGTTTAATATGACCAAGGAAGGTTACGAGGTTGTAACTGCTTTTAATGGTCGTGAAGCGCTAGAGCAATATGAAGCAGAGCAACCAGATATTATTATTCTGGATTTGATGCTTCCAGAAATCGATGGTTTAGAAGTTGCTAAGACTATTCGCAAGACGAGTAGTGTGCCTATTATCATGCTGTCGGCTAAAGATAGTGAGTTTGATAAGGTTATCGGTTTAGAGCTTGGGGCGGATGACTATGTAACCAAACCCTTCTCAAATCGTGAGTTGCAGGCGCGTGTTAAAGCTCTTCTCCGTCGCACGGACTTGGTTTCTGTAGATAATCAAGAGTCAGATGAAAAGAAAGCCCAACCCTTGCAAATTGGGGATTTGGAGATTGTGCCAGATGCTTATGTAGCTAAAAAATATGGTGAAGAACTAGACTTGACCCACCGTGAATTTGAGCTCTTGTACCACTTGGCTTCTCATATTGGTCAAGTGATTACACGTGAACACTTGCTTGAAACGGTCTGGGGTTATGATTATTTCGGAGATGTTCGAACTGTTGACGTAACTATCAGACGTTTGCGTGAGAAGATTGAAGATACACCTAGTCGTCCAGAATATATCCTAACACGTCGTGGTGTTGGTTATTATATGAGAAATAATGATTGAATTGATTAGAAAAAAATATTCTTACTAGTGATTTTATCTTCATTTTTAATTTTTATTGGGTTTTATCTTGATTGTTACCTTGCTTTTTGCTAGAAAAATCGGCGAGATAATATTCGGTTGAAGCAAATTAATCAAAAAGTTAAAGACTTGATTGCAGGAGATTATTCTCAGGTATTGGATATGCAGGGAAGCTCTGAGATCACTAATATTACCAATAATCTCAATGATTTATCAGAAGTAATTCGCTTGACTCAAGAAAATCTGGAACAAGAGAGTAAACGATTGAATAGTATCCTCTCATACATGACAGACGGAGTTCTTGCGACCAATCGTCGTGGCAAGATTACTATGATTAATGACATGGCTAAGAAACAGCTAGGTGTTCAGAAAGAAGAGGTTCTCAATAAAAGTATTCTAGAATTGCTTAAGATTGAAGATGAGTATGAACTTCGTGATTTGATTACCCAAGTTCCTGAGCTTATGATTGATTCTCAGGATGACAATGGTGAATATCTGAGCCTTCGTGTACGTTTTGCCTTGGTTCGTCGTGAGTCTGGCTTTATTTCTGGTTTGGTTGCTGTTTTACACGATACGACGGAGCAGGAGAAGGAGGAGCGCGAACGGAGACTCTTTGTTTCGAACGTTAGTCATGAGTTGAGGACGCCTCTGACTAGTGTTAAATCCTATCTTGAAGCCTTGGATGAGGGAGCCTTGTCAGAACCTGTCGCACCAGACTTTATCAAGGTATCTCTTGATGAAACTAACCGTATGATGCGAATGGTGACAGATCTTCTCCATCTTTCACGTATTGATAATGCAACCAGTCATCTAGATGTCGAACTGATTAATTTTACTGCCTTATTACCTTTATTCTTAACCGTTTTGATAAGATGAGAGGACCAGATGAGGAGAAGAAATACGAATTGGTGAGAGATTATCCGATTACCTCTGTCTGGATTGAAATTGATACAGATAAAATGACACAGGTGATTGATAATATTCTCAACAATGCTATTAAGTATTCGCCTGATGGTGGGAAAATCACAGTGACCATGAAGACGACTGATGATCAGATGATTTTATCCATCTCAGACCAAGGTTTGGGTATTCCAAAGCAGGATTTACCACGTATCTTTGACCGTTTTTATCGTGTGGATCGTGCTAGAAGTCGTGCCCAAGGTGGTACAGGTCTGGGTCTGTCCATTGCTAAAGAAATTATCAAACAACATAAGGGCTTTATTTGGGCCAAGAGTGAATACGGTAAGGGATCAACCTTCACCATTGTGTTACCTTATGATAAGGATGCAGTGAAAGAAGAAGTATGGGAGGACGAAGTAGAAGACTAGAATGAGTGAAACAGGCTTTAAATACAGTATTTTAGCGTCGGGTTCCAGTGGAAATTCCTTTTATTTGGAAACCCCAAAAAAGAAGATATTAGTGGATGCAGGCTTGTCTGGTAAGAAAATTACCAGCCTACTTGCTGAAATTAACCGTAAACCAGAAGACTTGGATGCCATCTTGATTACGCATGAGCATTCAGACCATATCCACGGTGTGGGTGTTTTGGCTCGCAAGTATGGTATGGATTTATATGCCAATGAAAAGACTTGGCAAGCAATGGAAAATAGCAAGTATCTTGGCAAGGTAGATTCTTCGCAAAAGCATATCTTTGAAATGGGTAAAACCAAAACCTTTGGAGATATCGACATCGAGAGTTTTGGTGTTAGCCATGATGCAGTCGCACCGCAGTTCTATCGCTTTATGAAGGATGATAAGTGTTTTGTCATGCTGACTGATACAGGTTATGTGAGTGACCGTATGGCAGGAATTGTCGAAAATGCGGATGGCTATCTTATCGAATCCAACCATGATGTAGAGATTTTGAGAGCTGGTTCTTACGCTTGGCGACTCAAACAACGAATCCTATCTGATCTCGGTCACCTTTCTAACGAGGATGGTGCTGAAGCTATGATTCGTACCTTTGGGAAACCGTACTAAGAAAAATCTACCTTGGGCATTTATCTAAGGAGAACAATATCAAGGAACTGGCACATATGACCATGGTCAATCAGCTGGCGCAAGCTGATCTGGGAGTCGGAGTAGACTTTAAAGTTTATGATACCTCACCAGATACTGCAACACCGTTAACAGAGATATAAAAAAGAAGGCGAGTGCCTTCTTTTTTATATCTTTTACAATCCTGCGAAATCTTTGATTTCTTGTGCTGACATTGAAGAGTCGCAACGGACATTGATTTGTCCATCTGCAATATGAACGAAGCCTGGTACAGTTGGGATTCCGTAGCGTGAGCGGAATGCTTGCAACTCATTGAGTTGGCTTGGTTCTTCACTGTTGATGAAGTAGATGTGAGCTTTAGTTTCAGCTACGACACCTGCCAATGTGCCAGCAAATTTACGGCAGTAAGGGCAAGTTTTACGACCAATAAAGAAGGTTGCAGTTTCTTTTTATCAAGAGCTTCTTGCGCACGCGCAACTGTAGTGACTTCAAGGTCTTTGATATTATCTAAAAATTGTTCCATGAGATTACCTCGCTTTCATTGATAAGTCTAGTATGCCATAAAGTTTCTAAAATTGCTTAGATTTGATACGAAAAAAGATGAGATTGGCTGGTCTCATCTTTTATAGGGCTTTATTTTACAAAAGCATTGATTTCTGCTTCGATGTTAGCAATCTTAGCTTGTGATTTTTCGTTGGTTTCACCTACAACTGCAATGTAGAATTTGATTTTTGGTTCTGTACCTGAAGGGCGAACAGCAATCCATGAACCGTCAGCAAGTGTGTATTTTAAAACATCACTTGGAGGAGTCGTTAAGTTTGAAACGGTACCGTCAGCAGCAGTAGAAGTTTGTGCCTTGAAGTCTTCTACGACAGTGATAGCTGTTGCATTCCATTCTTTTGGAGCATTGTTACGGAATTTAGCCATAATCTCTTTGATTTGTTCAGCACCATCAACACCAGAAAGAGTAACAGAGATAGTCTTTTCAGCGTAATAGCCGTACTCTTTGTAGATTTCTTCGATACCGTCTGCAAGTGTCAAACCACGTGAACGATAGTAGGCAGCAAGTTCAGCAACGACTAGAACAGCTTGGATAGCGTCTTTATCACGTACGAAAGGTTTAATCAAGTAACCGAAGCTTTCTTCAAATCCCATCATGTAAGTGTGATTGTGTTTTTCTTCAAATTCTTGGATTTTCTCAGCGATAAATTTGAAACCTGTCAAAACGTTGAACATGGTTGCGCCGTAGCTTTCAGCAATTTTCGTTACCAAGTCAGTTGATACGATAGATTTGCAGAGAGCCGCATTTTCAGGAAGAGTTCCAGCGTTTTTGTGGGCCTCCAAGATGTATTTAGCCATGATAGCACCGATTTGGTTACCTGAAAGGTTGAGGTAGCTACCATCTTTTTGAAGAACTTCAACACCAACACGGTCAGCATCAGGGTCAGTTGCGACAAGAACGTCTGCACCAACTTGACGACCAAGTTCTTCAGCAAGAGCAAAAAGTTGCTGGCCTTTCTGGGTTTGGAGATTTGACAGTTGAGAAGTCTGGGTCAGCAGTTGCTTGCGCTTCAACGACTTGAACAGAGTCAAATCCTGCTTGGGCAAGAGCACGACGAGCCAACATTTCACCAGTACCATGAAGTGGTGTGTAGACAATCTTCATGTCTTTACCAAATTCTTCAATCAAGGCTGGGTTGATGTTTACGTCCTTAACCTCTTTAAGGTATTCTACGTCAACAGCTTCGCCGATAACTTCAATTAAGCCAGAAGCTTTTTCAGCTTCCACATCAGCAACTTCGACCGCAAATGGATTTTCGATTGCACGGATATAAGTAGTCAAAGCGTCCGCGTCGTGTGGAGGCATTTGTCCACCGTCTTCACCGTAAACCTTGTAACCGTTAAATGGAGCAGGGTTGTGGCTGGCTGTGACCATGATACCTGCGAAACAGTTGAGATGACGAACGGCAAATGATAGTTCTGGAGTTGGACGGAGGCTTTCAAATACGTAAGATTTGATGCCGTGTTTAGCAAGAACTGCCGCAGACTCAAAGGCAAACTCAGGTGAGAAGTGACGGCTATCGTAGGCAATTGCTACACCGCGTTCTTTTTCGTTTCCACCTTTTGACTCAATCAAACGAGCCAATCCTTCAGTAGCTTGGCGAACAACGTAGATGTTGATGCGGTTTGTACCAGCACCAATCAAGCCACGCATACCTGCAGTACCAAATTCAAGATTAGTATAGAAGGCATCTTCCTTTGTTTTTTCATCCATATTTTCCAAATCTTGACGAAGGTAGTCAGGAAGATCCGCAAAATCAACCCATTTCTGGTAATTTTCTTGGTAAGACATTAAAATTCTCCTTTTGTAAATTGTTTTAACCGTTCACATTATAGCATTTTTTAGCATTTTAGTAAAACCTTAGCATAAATTTCAGAATGGTGGTGACATATGCCGGTTTATCAAGTCTTGAATGCCTTAGGGAAACATGCTATACTACTTGTATGATTATTTTACAAGCTAATAAAATTGAACGTTCTTTTGCAGGAGAGGTTCTTTTTGATAATATCAACTTGCAGGTTGATGAACGAGACAGGATTGCTCTTGTTGGGAAAAATGGTGCGGGTAAGTCTACTCTTTTGAAGATTTTGGTTGGAGAAGAGGAGCCAACAAGTGGAGAAATCAATAAGAAAAAAGATATTTCTCTGTCTTACCTAGCCCAAGATAGCCGTTTTGAGTCTGAAAACACCATCTACGATGAGATGCTTCATGTCTTTGATGACCTACGTCAAACTGAGAAGCAACTTCGTCAGATGGAGTTGGAGATGGGAGAAAAGTCTGGTGAGGCTTTGGATAAACTGATGTCAGATTACGACCGCTTATCTGAGAATTTTCGCCAAGCAGGTGGCTTTACCTATGAAGCTGATATTCGAGCTATTTTGAATGGATTCAAGTTTGATGAGTCTATGTGGCAGATGAAAATTGGCGAGCTTTCTGGCGGTCAAAATACTCGTTTGGCTCTAGCCAAAATGCTCCTAGAAAAGCCCAATCTCTTGGTACTAGACGAGCCAACCAACCACTTGGATATTGAAACCATTGCCTGGCTAGAGAATTACTTGGTAAACTATAGCGGTGCCCTTATTATTGTCAGCCACGACCGTTACTTCTTGGACAAGGTTGCGACAATTACGCTAGATTTGACCAAGCATTCCTTGGATCGTTATGTGGGTAATTACTCTCGTTTTGTCGAGTTGAAAGAACAAAAACTAGCTACTGAGGCAAAAAACTATGAAAAGCAACAGAAGGAAATCGCGACTCTGGAAGACTTTGTCAATCGTAATCTAGTCCGAGCTTCAACGACTAAACGTGCCCAATCTCGACGTAAACAACTGGAAAAAATGGAACGTTTGGACAAGCCTGAAGCTAGTAAGAAAGCAGCCAACATGACCTTCCAGTCTGAAAAAACGTCGGGCAATGTTGTATTGACTGTTGAAAATGCGGCTATTGGCTATGATGGGGAAATATTGTCACAACCTATCAACCTAGACCTTCGTAAGATGAATGCTGTTGCCATCGTTGGTCCAAATGGAATCGGCAAGTCAACCTTTATCAAGTCTATTGTTGACCAGATTCCTTTTATCAAGGGAGAAAAGCGCTTTGGCGCTAATGTTGAGGTTGGTTACTATGACCAAACCCAAAGTAAGCTGACACCAAGTAATACGGTGCTGAATGAACTCTGGAATGATTTCAAACTGACACCAGAAGTTGAAATCCGCAACCGTCTAGGTGCCTTCCTTTTCTCTGGTGATGATGTTAAAAAATCAGTCGGCATGTTGTCAGGTGGCGAAAAAGCTCGTTTGCTTTTAGCTAAATTGTCTATGGAAAACAACAACTTCTTGATTCTGGATGAGCCGACCAACCACTTGGATATTGATAGCAAGGAAGTGTTGGAAAATGCCTTGATTGACTTCGATGGAACTCTTCTCTTCGTCAGCCACGACCGTTACTTTATCAATCGTGTAGCAACTCATGTTCTAGAATTGTCTGAGAATGGTTCAACTCTCTACCTTGGAGATTACGATTACTATGTCGAGAAGAAAGCAGAAGTAGAAATGAGTCAGACTGAGGAAGCTTCAACTAGCAATCAAGCAAAGGAAGCAAGCCCAGTTAATGACTATCAGGCCCAGAAAGAAAGTCAAAAAGAAGTTCGCAAGCTCATGAGACAAATCGAAAGTCTAGAAGCTGAAATTGAAGAGCTAGAAAGTCAAAGCCAAGCCATTTCTGAACAAATGTTGGAGACAAATGATGCCGATAAACTGATGGAATTACAGGCTGAGCTGGACAAAATCAGCCACCGTCAGGAAGAAGCTATGCTTGAATGGGAAGAATTATCGGAGCAGGTGTAAAAGGAGAAAACAGATGGTAGAATTTAGATATTTTAACACAGAATATAAGAAAGTAACCAATAAGACATTTTCAGATAGTTTTGTTTTTTTTAAAGATAATTGGAATGACTATGGTTATAATATTACTTTTAGTGTTTATTATTATGATAATGATTGTAGTGAAAGATACATAGGTAGTTATAGAATTTATGAATCTGAAATAGAAGAACAAGAGAATGCGGATGGAATTAAATCTATTTTTTTGAATTATCTAAAGATGATTTTGATAGGAATCAAAAAAATATTCTTTAGCTTGTAATCTAGAGTTTTATCAAAAAAATTGTATGAATTTTTCACAGGATTACTATGATGATTTTCTAAAAAGAGCACAATGATTTAACACTTAATGATATACCAGAAGATATAAAAAGAAAATAGTGGAGTAAAGAAAGCTCTCTTAAGAAATGATGGGATAACAAAAAGTGAAGATATAATAGATTTTAATAGTGAAATACAAAGAATCGATTCAGAATTAAATGTTGGTAATTGTGTTTCAACTGAGAAATATTTAGAACTTATTTTTTTGATTATATTTTTGGAAATATTAATGGATGATGAAATAACTGAGGATAATAAAAAAAGTTAGTTTTCAAAAATTGTTGGAGGGTGTAATTTTAATTTTTGAATTATTAAATAAATTAGCCAGATATTTTTTTAGATAATCTAAACTATGGCCAACATCAAAATGGTATTGATTTATTACTTTCCTTACTTGAAAGAACTAATTTTGATCAATTAAAGTCAGAGCTAGAGACCATTAAAAATGAAGATTTAGGAAAAATATCAACTAGTGTTAAGAAAATTAAGGACAAATTAAGATACTCTCGAACTACAAACGATGACAGTTTTATTCACTATACTTCCCTAAATACATTAAAATTTTTGCTTTATAAAACTGATGATAAAAATAATTATCCTAGATTACGGCTTAGCAATGCCAGACAAATGAATGATCCAAATGAAGGATATACATTTCTCAATTTCATAGGTATTGAGAAAGAGAAGCTGTCTGAAACCGATTATGATACATCGCCGTTCTTCTTTGCTTCTATGACACAAACTGGAGGTGAACAAAATCTAGATGATAGTCTTCCAATGTGGAAGCAGTATGGTGATGATGCAAAAGGGATTAATCTAACATATCATTCTGAGTACATTAAAAGCTTAATAAAAAGATGGAATAGAAATTTATAAAGTTTGTTATAATGTTAAGGAAGATTTACTAGAGGAAGAAATAAATTCAATAAAATCAGCATTTAATGAAATTAAAAAAATTATGACGATGATAAAGAAAAAAAGAAGGTATCTTTTTATCAGCATTAAACCTAATTGATGACATTCGTTATTTGTTTAAAGATGCAGATTACAGCTATGAAAATGAATATAGAATTATTCAATCTTATGAAGGCAACGAAGATGTTATTTTTTTCTAGCGAAAGTTCTAATAGTGTGATTCCTGGTCTATATGCTTATATTGGCAAAGAACTAAAATATTCCAAAATTAAACTTGGTCCTAAATGTGATGATATTGATTTTGTTGCTCCCTATATAAAATTCGTTGATAGAAATATTGAAGTAACTAAGTCGCAAATATCTTATCGTTAATTCATTAATTTTGAATGTTTATTTTGTAAAAAAGGGTGTAAAGATGGAACATCTTGGAAAAGTATTTCGTGAATTTCGGACGAGTGGAAATTATTCTTTAAAGGAGGCGGCAGGGGAGTCTTGCTCTACCTCTCAGTTATCTCGCTTTGAGCTTGGGGAGTCTGACCTAGCAGTCTCGCGTTTCTTTGAGATTTTGGATAACATTCATGTCACAATCGAAAATTTCATGGATAAGGCTAGGAATTTTCACAATCATGAACATGTTGCCATGATGGGACAAATTATTCCGCTTTACTACTCAAATGATATTGTAGGTTTTCAAAAGCTTCAAGAAGAACAACTTGAAAAGGCTAAGAGTTCGACGAATCCCCTTTATTTTGAGCTGAATTGGATTTTGCTACAAGGTCTGATTTGTCAAAGAGATGCGACTTATGAGATGAAGCAGGATGATTTGGATAAGGTAGCAGATTATCTCTTCAAAACAGAAGAATGGACCATGTATGAATTGATTCTTTTCGGTAACCTCTATAGTTTCTACGATGTGGACTATGTCACTCGGATTGGTAGAGAAGTTATGGAGAGGGAGGAGTTTTACCAAGAGATTGGTCGTCATAAGAGATTGGTGTTGATTTTGGCCCTCAATTGTTACCAGCATTGTTTAGAGCATCTTTCTTTTGACAATGCAAGCTATTTTGAGACTTATACAGAGAAGATTATTGGTAAAGGTATTAAGCTTTATGAGCGTAATGTTTTTCATTATTTAAAAGGTTTTGCCTTGTATCAAAAGGGACAGTGTAAAGAAGGTTGTAGCCAAATGCAAGAGGCCATGCATATTTTTGACGTGCTAGGTCTTCCAGAGCAAGTAGCCTATTATCAGGAACACTACGAAAAATTTGTCAAAGATTAATTTTCCCAAATAGGGGAAAAAATAAAAAGCTCCTTTCAGTTTTGATACAATAGTTTCAAAATTTGAGAGGAGTTTTTATATGAATCGCTATGCAGTACAGTTGATTAGCCGTGGAGCTGTTAACAAGATAGGGAATATGCTCTATGATTATGGAAATAGTGTTTGGTTGGCTTCCATGGGAACTATCGGACAGACAGTTTTAGGAATGTATCAGATCTCTGAACTCGTCACATCTATTCTCGTAAATCCCTTTGGTGGAGTCATTTCAGACCGTTTTTCTCGTCGTAAGATTTTAATGGCGGCAGACCTTGTTTGTGGAATTCTTTGTCTGGCTATTTCTTTCATAAGGAATGATAGCTGGATGATTGGGGCTTTGATTTTTGCCAACATTGTTCAGGCTATTGCTTTTGCCTTTTCTAGACCTGCAAATAAGGCCATTATCACAGAATTAGTAGAGAAGGATGAACTGGTCCTCTACAATTCTCGTTTGGAGTTGGTCTTGCAGGTTGTCAGTGTGAGTTCCCCTGTACTCTCTTTTCTGGTTTTACAATTCGCAAGTCTCCATCTGACGCTCTTACTAGATGCTTTGACTTTTTTTATAGCATTTGTTCTAGTGGCCTTACTTCCAAAAGAAGAACCAATGGTTCAAGATAAGAAACCTTTTACTGGGAAAGATATTTTTGCGGATATCAAAGATGGCTTGCACTATATCTGGCATCAAAAAGAGATTTTCTTTCTTCTGTTAGTGGCTTCCAGCGTTAATTTCTTTTTTGCGGCTTTTGAGTTTTTGCTTCCTTTTTCAAATAAACTATATGGAGTAGAAGGAGCTTATGCGACTATCTTAACCATGGGTGCGATTGGCTCAATTATAGGAGCACTGATAGCAAATAAATTTAAATCAAGTATGAATACACTTTGTTCTTATTGATTTTAACAGGAGTAGGAGTTTTCATGATGGGTTTGCCACTACCCAATATTTTAGCCTTTTCTGGAAACCTGATTTGTGAACTCTTTATGACGATTTTTAATATTCACTTCTTTACACAGGTACAGACCAAGATTGATGGAGAATATCTGGGTAGGGTATTGAGTACCATTTTTACACTAGCTATTCTCTTTATGCCGATTGCGAAAGGTTTGATGACCTTGCTTCCAAGTGTTCATCTTTATTCTTTCTTGATTATTGGACTTGGAGTTGTAGCCTTATCTTTCTTAGCTCTCGGATATGTTCGAACTCATTTTGAAAAAGAGACATAAGTTTGCTTGGACTTCAAAAATAATTCCAATCTAAGTATTTTTTCCGCTCTTCTCGTTTGTGAGGAGGGCTTGTTTTATGGTAAAATGGTTTTATGAATAAAAGAATGAATGAGTTAGTCGCCTTGCTCAATCGCTATGCGACTGAGTACTATACCAGCGATAATCCGTCGGTTTCAGACAGTGAGTATGATCGACTTTACCGAGAGTTGGTTGAGTTAGAAACTGCCTATCCAGATCAAGTGTTAGCAGATAGTCCTACCCATCGTGTTGGTGGCAAGATTTTAGATGGTTTTGAAAAATACAGTCATCAGTATCCTCTTTATAGTTTGCAGGATGCTTTTTCACGTGAGGAGCTTGAAGCTTTTGACGCGCGTGTTCGTAAGGAAGTGGCTCATCCAACCTATATTTGTGAGCTGAAAATCGATGGCTTGTCTATCTCGCTGACGTATGAAAAGGGGATTTTGGTTGCTGGGGCAACACGTGGAGATGGTTCTATTGGTGAAAATATAACAGAAAATCTCAAACGTGTTAAGGACATTCCTTTGACCTTGCCAGAAGAACTAGATATCACGGTTCGTGGGGAATGTTATATGCCACGCGCTTCTTTTGACCAGGTTAACCAAGCTCGCCAAGAAAATGGAGAGCCTGAATTTGCTAATCCTCGTAATGCAGCGGCAGGAACACTGCGTCAGCTGGATACAGCAGTAGTTGCCAAGCGTAATCTTGCAACGTTTCTCTATCAAGAAGCTAGCCCTTCAACTCGTGATAGTCAAGAAAAGGTTTTGAAGCACCTAGAACAACTAGGTTTTGTGGTCAATCCTAAGCGAATCTTGGCTGAAAACATAGATGAAATCTGGGATTTTATTCAAGAAGTAGGACAGGAACGGGAAAATCTGCCTTATGATATTGATGGAGTTGTAATCAAGATCAATGACCTAGCAAGCCAAGAAGAACTCGGCTTTACTGTTAAGGCTCCAAAGTGGGCAGTGGCTTACAAGTTCCCAGCTGAAGAAAAAGAAGCACAACTCTTATCAGTTGATTGGACAGTTGGCCGTACGGGTGTTGTGACTCCAACTGCAAATCTGACTCCTGTTCAGCTTGCTGGGACAACTGTTAGCCGTGCGACTCTACACAATGTGGATTATATTGCTGAAAAAGATATCCGCAAAGACGATACGGTTATCGTCTATAAGGCTGGAGATATCATCCCTGCTGTTTTACGTGTGGTAGAGTCAAAACGGGTTTCTGAAGAAAAACTGGATATCCCTACAAACTGTCCAAGTTGTGACTCTGATTTGTTGCACTTTGAAGAGGAAGTGGCCCTTCGTTGTATCAATCCGCGTTGCCCTGCTCAAATCATGGAAGGTTTGATTCACTTTGCTTCTCGTGATGCTATGAATATTACAGGCCTTGGTCCATCTATTGTTGAGAAGCTCTTTGCTGCTAATTTAGTCAAGGATGTGGCGGATATTTATCGTTTGAAAGAAGAAGATTTCCCTCCTTTTAGAGGGGGTTAAGGAAAAGTCTGCTTCTAAACTGTATCAAGCTATCCAAGCATCAAAGGAAAATTCTGCCGAGAAGCTCTTATTTGGTTTGGGAATTCGCCATGTCGGAAGCAAGGCCAGTCAGCTCTTACTTCAACATTTTCATTCAATCGAAAATCTGGCGCAGGCAGATCCAGAGGAAGTGGCTAGTATTGAAAGTCTGGGTGGTGTGATTGCCAAGAGTCTTCAGACATATTTTGCGACAGAAGGCTCTGAAATTCTCCTCAGAGAATTGAGAGAAGCTGGGGTCAATCTGGACTATAAAGGTCAGACAGTAGTTGCGGATGCAGCCTTGTCAGGTTTGACAGTGGTATTGACTGGAAAATTAGAACGTCTCAAACGCTCAGAAGCTAAAAGTAAACTCGAAAGCTTGGGAGCTAAAGTAACAGGTAGTGTTTCTAAAAAGACCGACCTCGTCGTTGCAGGTGTAGATGCTGGAAGTAAACTGCAAAAAGCAAAAGAACTTGGTATCGAAGTTCGAGATGAAGAATGGCTAGAAAGCTTGTAATAATCGTTTAAAATCAGAGTTTAGATAATATGACTATGTTTTTTAATCGGTACTAAATCGGTCAAGAATTTATTAGTGAAAATAGAAACAAATTTAGAAGTAAAAAGGAAAAATAAAAAATGTTTAATTACCCTATGCGCATTCATTACCATCGCAAGAATGGAGAATACGACACTTGTTCTTTTGTAAAAAGTCAAGACCAGCGAATTGATTTACTAACTTACCAAGAAGATTATTTTGGAGCCTTATTTAGCTTTGAACACCCAAGCGCTCATCCCTTAGAAAGCTTGAATTTTGTGGTTCATACAGGTCAAACCAGTAAAGAATATGCTATCCGTTTTAATCACTATCCTCCTTTAACAGAGGTCTGGATTTTGGAAGGGGATGATAGAATTTATTATTCTGAAAATCCTGCTATTGCCAGTCCTTTCTATAAGAATCAAAATCCTTTTGCCTTTGACAAGGCCATTAATAGTGCTAGTTTTGACCACCATTGGGGTTACCAAGGTGAATTGGGGTGCCGTGTAGAGGATAATCAAGCTCATTTTGCTCTCTGGGCTCCAACAGCGACAGAAGTGCAGGTTGTCGTTTATGAATCAGCTGCTAATGATGCTCCTGTTTGGAAGACTTTTGATATGGAGAGAGGCAATAGCTACTCTTATAACCATAAGGACAATACTATTGGTGTCTGGAGTTTGGATGTTGAGGAAGATTTGACTGGTAAGGCTTATCGGTATCAAGTCCAATTCCCTCATCACCAAACACTGACACGTGACCCTTACACAATCGCGACTAGTCCTGATGGCAAACGTTCAGCTATCTTGAATCATGTAGAGAAGCAAGTTGAAAACTTTGAGGTTAAGCATGGATCTGATGCTACTTGGCGCTTGGCAAATCCATGTAAGGCTGTTATTTGTGAAATGCACATTCGTGATTTGACCAAATCACCGACCTCAGGTGTGGATGAACATCTTCGAGGAACTTTCTTGGGTGCCGCTCAGACTGGAACAGTTAACCAGTACGGTCAGTCAACTGCTTTTGATTACATAAAGAAGCTGGGCTACAATTATGTTCAGTTGCAACCAATTGCAGACCGTCACAAAGAATATGATGCTGATGGGAATGTAACCTACAACTGGGGTTATGATCCACAAAACTATAACGCACCAGAGACGAGCCTTTCAACAAACCCAGATGATCCCGCCCAGGTTATTCGTGATTTGAAGACCATGGTTCAAGCCTATCACGATGCGGGTATTGGTGTCATTATGGATGTGGTTTATAACCATACTTTCTCAGTTGTTGATGCACCTTTCCAAACAACTGTCCCTGATTACTATTATCGTATGAATCCAGACGGTACCTTCCAGAATGGAACGGGTGTTGGAAATGAAACAGCCAGTGAACACGAAATGTTCCGCAAGTATATGATTGATTCTCTTCTATACTGGGTGCAGGAATACAATATTGACGGCTTCCGTTTTGACTTGATGGGGATTCATGATGTCAAGACCATGCAGATGATTCGTCAGAGCTTGGATGAAATTGACCCTAACATTATCCTTTATGGAGAAGGTTGGGATATGGGAACAGGTCTTGCCCCTTATGATAAGGCTAAGAAAGACAATGCCTACCAGATGCCAAATATTGGTTTCTTTAATGACAATCAGCGTGATGCTGTCAAAGGTGGAGAAGTTTATGGTGCTATCAAGTCAGGTTTTGTTAGTGGTGCTGCTACAGAGCCAATTCTAGCTAAAGCAATCCTAGGCAGTCGTGAATTAGGAACTTATACACATCCAAATCAGGTGCTTAACTATGTAGAAGCCCATGACAATTATAATCTTCACGATTTGTTGGCAACCCTACATCCAGACCAAAGTTCAGAGCAAATCATGCGTAAGGTCGAAACTGCCACAGCCATGAATCTGCTTATGCAAGGGATGGCCTTTATGGAAATCGGTCAAGAATTTGGTCGTACTAAACTAGTTGCCACTGGTGAAAATGGTGAGCTGACCCATGATGATAGAGAGCGTGCTATGAATAGCTATAATGCTCCTGATAGCGTGAACCAAGTGAACTGGGACTTGCTTAATGAGCGTCAAGATAGTATTGAGTTTATCCGTCAGATGATTCAGTTGAAGACAGAAAGCAGTGCCTTTTCTTACCCTACTTATGATGAAATTTACCATCATGTTTTTGTTCATTCAGCTCACGAACATAGCGGTTGGATTGTCTATGAGATTCACGGGGATGATCACCTATTGGTAGTCTTTAATGCTAAAGGGAAACCCTTCCAGTTTGAAAATCCTGGAAATCTAGAACTCTTGGTGACCAATAGCCATTTAGATGATAAAGATATGGTTGGTGGCGTGAGTGCTAGTGTCTTTAAAGTTTTGTAGAATAGATTTACAATTTAAATTTATTTGTGGTGCTTTATCTGTTAATAAAATCAGGAGATTCGTTTCCTGATTTATTTTTTTACTTTAAATTATATTTTTGTTAGCTAAATGACGAACTTTGTGATAGTATTATTAAAAAACAATTCGTTTTCAAAGCGTTTCTGAAAATTTCTTGATTTACAAGTGAACACATCAGTGAATTTGTTGAAGACTTTCAAAAAATTTTTTTGCAAATTCCGTAATTTACTTGAATCTTCCCTAAAAAGGTAGTATAATAAATCTATAGAAAACGCTTACAGAATTAGGAGGGTGTATGGATAAGAAAAAAGCTTTAGAAACCTTTGTGACAGGTGAAAATTTTCACCTCCAGCACTATCTGGGAGCTCATAGGGAAGAAAAAAATGGTGAGTATGGCTACACTTTTCGTGTGTGGGCACCCAATGCTCAAGCTGTACACTTGGTAGGGGATTTCACCAATTGGGTTGAAATCAAATCCCAATGGAACGGAATGAATTTGGAGTTTGGGAAGTCTTTACCAGTCTTGCTCAAGAAGGCCAAATTTATAAGTACCATATCACGCGTGCAAATGGTCATCAGCTTATGAAGATTGACCCTTTTGCTGTACGATATGAGGCACGACCTGGTACTGGGGCTATTTTAACAGAAATTCCAGAGAAAAAATGGAAGGATGGGCTTTGGTTAGCTCGTAGAAAACGTTGGACTTTCTTTGAACGTCCTGTCAATATTTACGAGGTTCATGCTGGGTCTTGGAAGAGAAATCCTGATGGCAGACCTTATAGTTTTGCTCAATTGAAAGATGAACTCATTCCTTACTTGGTTGAGATGAACTATACTCATATTGAGTTTATGCCCTTGATGTCTCACCCTCTCGGTTTGAGTTGGGGTTACCAGCTTATGGGTTACTTCGCTTTAGAGCATGCCTATGGTCGCCCTGAGGAGTTTCAAGATTTTGTTGAGGAATGTCACTTAAACAATATTGGAGTTATTGTGGACTGGGTACCTGGTCACTTCACTATTAATGATGATGCTTTAGCCTATTATGATGGAACACCGACTTTTGAGTACCAAGACCATAATAAGGCTCATAACTACGGTTGGGGCGCACTCAATTTTGACCTTGGGAAAAATGAAGTCCAGTCCTTCTTGATTTCGAGCATTAAGTTTTGGATTGACTTTTACCATCTAGATGGTATTCGCGTGGATGCAGTTAGCAACATGCTCTATCTTGATTACGATGATGCTCCATGGACACCTAATAAAGATGGTGGCAATCTCAATTATGAGGGATATTATTTCCTTCAACGCTTGAATGATGTGATTAAACTAGTTCATCCAGACGTTATGATGATAGCTGAGGAAAGTTCATCAGCAACCAAGATTACGGGAATGAAAGAGCTTGGTGGTCTAGGATTTGACTACAAGTGGAATATGGGCTGGATGAATGATATCCTCCGATTCTACGAAGAAGACCCTATTTACCGTAAGTATGACTTTAATTTGGTGACTTTCAGCTTTATGTATGTCTTTAAGGAAAACTATCTCCTACCATTCTCACATGACGAAGTGGTTCATGGTAAGAAGAGTATGATGCATAAGATGTGGGGAGATCGCTACAATCAATTCGCAGGCTTGCGCAATCTCTACACTTACCAAATTTGTCACCCTGGTAAGAAATTGCTCTTCATGGGCAGCGAATACGGCCAATTCCTAGAATGGAAATCTGAAGAACAGTTGGAATGGTCAAATCTAGAAGATCCAATGAATGCTAAAATGAAGTATTTCACTTCTCAGCTTAATCAATTCTACAAAGACCATCGCTGTCTGTGGGAAATCGATACCAGCTATGATGGTATTGAAATCATTGATGCGGATAATAGAGATCAGAGTGTCCTTTCCTTCATCCGTAAAGGTAAGAAGGATGACATGCTAGTCTGCGTCTTTAATATGGCACCTGTTGAACGGAAAGATTTTACAATCGGACTACCCGTTGCAGGAATCTACGAAGAAGTATGGAATACTGAGTTAGAAGAGTGGGGAGGCGTTTGGAAAGAACATAATCAAACTGTTCAAACGCAAGAAGGACTATGGAAAGATTATGAGCAGACCCTGACCTTTACCCTGCCTGCTATGGGAGCAAGTGTTTGGAAAATCAAACGTCGCTTGAAATCTGCAAAAACCGTCACAAGTAAAAACCAAAAAGGAGTAGAAAATGAAGAATGAAATGTTAGCTTTGATTCTTGCTGGTGGGCAAGGAACTCGTCTCGGTAAACTCACTCAAAGCATCGCAAAACCAGCTGTGCAATTTGGTGGGCGCTACCGTATCATTGACTTTGCTCTTTCAAACTGTGCCAACTCAGGGATTCACAATGTTGGAGTCATTACACAGTACCAACCACTTGCTCTCAATAACCATATTGGGAATGGTTCAAGCTGGGGACTAGACGGTATCAATTCTGGTGTCTCTATTCTTCAACCTTATTCTGCAAGTGAAGGAAATCGTTGGTTTGAGGGGACTAGCCACGCTATTTACCAAAATATCGATTATATCGACAGTGTCAATCCTGAGTATGTTTTGATTCTGTCTGGAGACCATATCTACAAAATGGACTATGATGATATGCTCCAGTCTCACAAGGATAATAATGCCAGTTTGACAGTAGCGGTTTTAGACGTTCCTCTTAAAGAAGCAAGCCGTTTTGGTATTATGAACACAGATGCCAATAACCGCATTGTTGAATTTGAAGAAAAACCAGCTCAACCTAAATCTACAAAAGCTTCTATGGGAATTTACATTTTTGATTGGCAACGTCTGCGCAATATGCTCGTTGCTGCTGAAAAGAGCAATGTCGATATGTCAGACTTTGGTAAGAATGTCATTCCAAATTACCTTGAGTCAGGTGAAAGTGTCTATGCCTATGAATTTAATGGTTACTGGAAAGACGTTGGTACGATTGAGTCGCTTTGGGAAGCGAACATGGAGTACATTTCTCCAGAGAATGCCTTGGACAGCCGTAACCGTCAATGGAAGATTTACTCAAGAAACTTAATTTCACCACCAAACTTCCTTGGAGCAAATGCTCACGTGGAGGATTCCTTGGTTGTTGATGGCTGTTTTGTAGATGGAACTGTTAAACATTCTATCCTTTCAACAGGTGCGCAAGTTCGCGAAGGAGCAGAAGTAGTAGATTCAGTTATCATGAGTGGAGCCATTGTTGGTCAGGGAGCTAAAATCAATCGTGCCATTATTGGTGAAGGTGCAGTTATTTCTGATGGTGTTGAAATCGATGGAACAGAAGAAGTACAAGTTGTAGGATATGATGAAGTAGTGGGGGTAGCAACAGATGAAGATTGATAAATATTCTGCCATTTTAGGAAACACAGTTGGTTTTCATGATATGTCAACACTGACAGACCACCGTCCAGTAGCTAGTTTGCCATTTGGTGGTAAATATCGCTTGATTGACTTCCCGCTTTCAAGTCTTGCTAATGCTGGTGTCCGTAGTATTTGGTATTTTCCAACAAGATAACATCAGTTCTGTCTTTGACCATATCCGCTCAGGACGTGAGTGGGGCTTGTCAACTCTTCTTAGCCACTATTATCTAGGTATTTACAATACCCGTGTGGAAAGTAGTACAGTTGGAAAAGAATACTACCATCAGCTTCTTACTTATTTGAAACGTTCTGGCTCAAACCAAACAGTTTCCCTCAACTGTGATGTTCTGATTAATATTGATCTGAACCAAGTATTCCACCTACACAGTGCAACAAAGGGGCCTATTACTGTAGTTTATAAAAAACTAGCTAAGAAAGATATTTCAGAAGTAAATGCAATCTTGGAAGTGGATGAATCAGACCATGTCCGTTCTCACAAACTCTTTGATAGCAAGTCAACAGATGAAGTTTACAATATGTCTACAGATATCTTTGTCGTTGATACACCTTGGTTGATTGAACGCTTGGAAGAAGAATCTAAAAAAGAACATCCAGAGAAATTGCGCTATGTTTTACGGGATTTGGCTGCAAAAGAAGGGGCTTTTGCCTACGAGTACACAGGCTATCTAGCAAATATTCATTCTGTAGAGTCTTATTACCAAGCTAACAAAGATATGCTTGAATCTCAAAAATTCTACTCTCTTTTCTCACCAAACCAAAAGATTTATACAAAAGTCAAAAACGAAGAACCGACCTACTATGCTAATACATCTAAAGTAAGCACTTCTCAGTTTGCGTCTGGTAGTATCATTGAAGGTCAAGTGGCTAATTCTGTTTTATCACGTAATATTCATGTCCATAAGGATAGCTTGGTTAAAGATAGCATCTTATTCCCTCGTGTTGTGATTGGAGAAGGTGCTCAGGTCGAATATGCTATCTTGGACAAGGGCGTTGAAGTTGCGGATGGAGTTGTGATCCGTGGAACTGCAGAACATCCAGTCGTCGTTAAGAAAGGTAGCAAAGTAACAGAGGATATTCATTCATGAAAATTTTATTTGTAGCAGCTGAGGGTGCACCCTTTTCAAAAACAGGTGGTTTGGGAGACGTCATTGGCGCTCTTCCTAAATCACTAGTAAAAGCGGGACATGAAGTTGCAGTAATTTTACCCTACTATGACATGGTAGAGGCTAAATTTGGAAATCAGATTGAAGATGTTCTTCATTTTGAGGTGAGTGTTGGTTGGCGCAGACAGTATTGTGGAATTAAGAAAACAGTATTAAATGGTGTAACCTTCTACTTTATTGACAATCAATATTATTTCTTCCGTGGGCATGTTTACGGTGATTTTGACGACGGAGAGCGCTTTGCATTTTTCCAACTTGCTGCCATTGAGGCTATGGAAAGGATTGACTTTATTCCTGACCTTCTCCATGTTCATGATTACCATACAGCTATGATTCCTTTCTTGTTAAAGGAAATATCGTTGGATTCAAGCATATGAGGGCATTAAAACTGTTTTAACCATTCATAATCTGGAATTTCAAGGACAATTCTCAGAAGGAATGTTATGGGATTTGTTTGGAGTTGGTTTTGAACGTTATGCTGATGGTACCCTTCGTTGGAATAACTGTCTGAACTGGATGAAGGCTGGTATTCTTTACGCAGACCGTGTTTCAACAGTTTCGCCTAGTTATGCTCATGAAATCATGACCAGTCAGTTCGGGTGTAACTTGGATCAGATTCTTCGAATGGAGTCTGGTAAAGTTTCTGGTATCGTGAATGGGATTGATGCTGACCTGTATAATCCTCAGACGGATGCCCTATTAGATTATCATTTCAATCAGGAAGATTTGTCTGGAAAAGCTAAAAATAAGGCAAAATTGCAAGAGAGAGTTGGCTTGCCAGTTAGATCTGACGTTCCTCTGGTGGGAATTGTTTCTCGTTTGACACGTCAAAAAGGTTTTGATGTGGTGGTTGAAAGTCTGCACCATATCTTGCAAGAAGATGTTCAGATTGTTCTTTTAGGAACTGGTGATCCAGCCTTTGAAGGAGCCTTCTCATGGTTTGCTCAAATATACCCAGACAAGTTATCAGCAAATATTACTTTTGATGTCAAACTTGCTCAAGAAATCTATGCTGCTTGTGACCTCTTCCTCATGCCGAGTCGTTTCGAACCGTGTGGCTTGTCTCAAATGATGGCTATGCGCTATGGAACCTTGCCATTGGTCCATGAAGTTGGTGGCTTGCGAGATACCGTTCGCGCTTTCAATCCAATCGAAGGAAGCGGTACTGGCTTTAGCTTTGACAATCTATCTCCTTACTGGTTGAATTGGACTTTCCAAACAGCATTGGACTTGTATAGAAACCATCCTGACGTTTGGAGCAATCTACAAAAACAAGCTATGGAGTGTGACTTCTCATGGGATACAGCCTGCAAGTCATACCTTGACTTGTACCATAGTTTAGTTAATTAATAGATAAAATCGTATGATGACTTCATACGATTTTTAGGCTATTTTAGAGAGGAGAACTGATGTCTCAAGTAAAAGGCTTGTGTGTTATGGATGTTGATGGGACCGTAATCCTAGAAGAAGTGATAGATTTGTTGGGAAGAGAGGCAGGTTTTGAGGAGGAAATTTCGCAGATTACAAGTCTGGCAATGAGAGGGAAGTTGAACTTTGAAAGAAGTTTACGAGACAGAGTGTCCTTCTTGGAAGGTCTTCCTATTTCGGTCTTTGATACAGTCTTCAAGTCTATTCATCTGTCGCCAAATGCACAGAAATTTATCTCTATTCTCCAAAAGAATGGCATCCTAGTTGGTCTGGTGTCCGGTGGATTTACACCAATAGTTGCGAGATTAGCGAAATCACTTGGTATTGCCTATTTCTCTGCCAACCAACTTGAAGATAAAGACGGTCATTTAACAGGAAAATTGATTGGACAAATTATCAGTCCCCAGGTCAAAGAAGAGACTCTGGAACAATGGAGAGAGGAACTAAAACTTTCTAAAGATAGAACGGTTGCAATCGGTGATGGGGCTAATGATTTATTAATGTTGAAGTCAGCGGGACTTGGAATCGCCTTTTGTGCCAAAGAAGTGCTCAAAAAAGAAATACCGAATCATGTTGACAAGAGGGATTTTTTAGAAGTTCTTCCTTTGATTGATTTTTTAGAATGATGGAAAGTATGAAGATTATAATTGCACCAGATTCATTTAAGGAAAGCTTGACGGCTGAAGAGGTAGCTGAAGCTATTAAAAGAGGCTTCCAACAATCGATAGCAGATGTAGAATGTCTCCTCTGTCCTGTTGGTGATGGTGGAGAAGGCACTGTAGATGCTATTCGACATTCTCTTGCCCTAGAAGAAAAATGGGGCAAAGTGACAGGACCTTTTGGACAAAAAGAAGCTATGTGCTATTTTCAAAAAGGTCAACAGGCACTATTTGAAGTTGCCGACTTGGTTGGCCTTGGAAAGATTCCGCAAGAGAAACGAAATCCACTTCAAATCCAAACTTGTGGAATTGGAGAGTTGATCCGTTATCTCATTGCTAAAGGGATTAAAGATATCTATATCGGTGTTGGTGGCACGGCAAGTAATGACGGAGGTATTGGGATTGCTGCTGGTTTAGGTTATCGATTTTATGATAGGGATGGAAATGTCTTGCCCGCTTGCGGTCAGTCCTTATTAAACTTAGCTTCTGTTTCAATAGAAAATCGCTATGAAATTCCTGAAGGTGTTCAAATTTATATTTTAGCAGATGTCGTGAGTCCCTTATGTGGATATCAAGGTGCGACCTACACTTTTGGAAAACAAAAAGGCCTAGATCCTACTATGTTTGAGGCCGTGGATCAGGCAGTCCAAGATTTTTATGAAAAAGTCTCACCTGCAACATTGGAAATTAAAGGAGCAGGAGCTGGGGGAGGCATTGCTGGTGGTTTGTGTGCCTTTGCTCAGGCAAGAATCGTATCTGGAATTGATACCTGCTTGAACCTAATCAATTTTGATAAGAAAGTTTCAGATGCTGATTTGGTTATTATTGGAGAAGGAAGACTAGATCGTCAAAGTTTAGCTGGTAAAGCGCCTATAGGTGTTGCAAAAAGAACCCCTGTCGGAGTTCCTGTTATTGCTATTTGTGGTAGTCTTGCTGAAGATTTACCTTCCCTACCATTTGAAAATATCCAAACCGCCTTTTCTATTTTGGAGAAAAGTGAACCTTTAGAAGATAGTTTAAAAAAAGCTAGTCTCTATCTGGAGCACACTGCTGCTAATATTGGACACTTATTAAATATGCGTAAGATTTAGCCAAACCATTTCTTCCAGATGGATGTTTTGGCTGGTTCTTCCTTTTTAACTTCCCAAAGTTTTGCAAAAGCAAGTCGAATGTCCTTTTCTTCTACTTGTACTGGTGCATTACTATGAATAATCAGGCCAAAAGGAGAAGAAGTATGCTCTTCTGATACAATGGTAGCTTGACTATCAGTTTCTTTTGCTTCTTTTAAGTAGAAAACTTGTTTATCAAATTCGATAGTTGGTGAAATCTTCACAAATAGTGGATCCGCTTTTTCATGAAGATTTTCTAAAATAGATAAAAAGCCTTTTTCTAGCTGAGGGCTGTTTGCTGTATCGATATCTGCATATCCAAGAACTCTTTCCTCAAAAGTACCAAGATAGCGTCTTTGCTCATCCGGATTTAATTTTGGTCCACCATGAGCTTTTTCAAGTAATTGTTTTGATAAATCTGTCATGAAAACAGTATATCATAAAAGTTAGAATAAAACAGACAAAAAGAAAGCGATTACTTTATAAAGTTAAGGAAAATTTGCACAAAGATAACGTTTTTTCTTGAAAAAGGTGGGTATTTAAGGTATTATAGAGGTGTAAAAAATTTAACTCATAAGGAGAGTAAAAAATGTCAATTATTACTGATGTTTACGCTCGCGAAGTCCTAGACTCACGCGGTAACCCAACACTTGAAGTAGAAGTTTACACTGAATCAGGTGCTTTCGGACGTGGTATGGTTCCATCAGGAGCTTCTACTGGTGAACACGAAGCAGTTGAACTTCGCGACGGTGACAAATCTCGTTACGGTGGTCTTGGTACACAAAAAGCTGTTGATAACGTAAACAACATCATTGCTGAAGCAATCATCGGCTACGATGTACGTGACCAACAAGCTATCGACCGTGCTATGATCGCACTTGACGGTACTCCTAACAAAGGTAAATTGGGTGCTAACGCAATCCTTGGTGTGTCTATCGCTGTAGCTCGTGCTGCTGCTGATTACCTTGAAATCCCACTTTACAGCTACCTTGGTGGATTCAACACTAAAGTTCTTCCAACTCCAATGATGAACATCATCAACGGTGGTTCTCACTCTGACGCTCCAATCGCTTTCCAAGAGTTCATGATCGTACCTGCTGGTGCACCTACATTCAAAGAAGCTCTTCGTTGGGGTGCTGAAATCTTCCACGCTCTTAAGAAAATCCTTAAATCTCGTGGTCTTGAAACAGCCGTAGGTGACGAAGGTGGATTCGCTCCTCGTTTCGAAGGAACTGAAGACGGTGTTGAAACTATCCTTGCTGCTATCGAAGCTGCTGGATATGTTCCAGGTAAAGACGTATTTATCGGATTTGACTGTGCTTCATCAGAATTCTACGATAAAGAACGTAAAGTTTACGACTACACTAAATTTGAAGGTGAAGGAGCTGCTGTACGTACTGCTGCAGAACAAATCGACTACCTTGAAGAATTGGTAAACAAATACCCAATCATCACTATCGAAGATGGTATGGATGAAAATGACTGGGACGGATGGAAAGCTCTTACTGAACGTCTTGGTGGTAAAGTTCAATTGGTTGGTGACGACTTCTTCGTAACAAACACTTCATACCTTGAAAAAGGTATCGCAGAAGGCGCAGCTAACTCAATCCTTATCAAAGTTAACCAAATCGGTACTCTTACTGAAACATTCGACGCTATCGAAATGGCTAAAGAAGCTGGTTACACTGCCGTTGTATCACACCGTTCAGGTGAAACTGAAGATTCAACAATCGCTGACATCGCAGTTGCAACTAACGCAGGACAAATCAAGACTGGTTCACTTTCACGTACAGACCGTATCGCTAAATACAACCAATTGCTTCGCATCGAAGACCAACTTGGTGAAGTAGCAGAATACCGTGGATTGAAATCATTTTACAACTTGAAAAAATAATCTCTTTATGAGATGAGGGGCTATAAAGCCTTTGAAATAAGCACTTTGGGGCGCTTTCCCTTAGTGCTTTTTATAATTTAATACCCTTTTTACTACCCCTACTAATTTTTGGTATAGTAAGAGGGTAGCCCGGAAATGGGTCACCCTTATTTTTTATAAATTGCTGATAGCTGTTTCATAATTTGAGACGGCTTTTTTTGCATTCTCTTGGTTAGTATGCCAGTAAGTATTTTCAGTGATCATTAAATTAGAGTGTCCCAGTCTGTACTGAACATCTTTAGGGCTAGCTTGAGCGTAGAGCATCATAGTAGTATGTGTATGGCGGAAACCATGAAATGATACGTTAGTTACTCCTGCAGCATCAAAATGCTTATTTAGGCGTTTGCGTAAGTTACAAGCATAAGCATATTTTTCTGTAAATACAGAGAATACAACCGTTTCAGATCGGCCTAATTTCCAAGACTGAATTTGTTGACGGTTTTTGTATTGTTTCAGTAAAAGTAATGTGGCTTTGTCTATTGGTATATCTCGATAACCAGCGCTTGATTTAGGTGAATTTATTTCCTGATAGCGGTTTAGTGTCTTATTGATGCTGATAACACCGCTTTCTAGGTCAATATCAGACCATTCAAGAGCTAGAGCCTCACTAATACGGCAACCAGTGGCCAATAAAGTCTTATACAGAACAATATCAAATAAGTTTTCATAATTTGATTGATCCAGAGCATCTAAATAATCAAGAAACTGTTTTAATTCTTTGTTGTCTATATATTTGACAGTAGCCTTTTCTTTCTGCTGTTTGCGTGGAACGATGACATCATTAGCTGGGTTGTATTGTATTACCTGGATAGCTACGCCATATTTCAAAATACGCTTATTCATGTTATGGAGCAAGGAGTAGTTAGCAAATGCCCCTTTTTCGCCTTTATTCGCCTTGTCAGCCCATTTGTTTACTTGCTGTTGAAGAATAGGCGCAGTGAGTTTAGATAGCTTGTAATCGCCAAATACAGGCAATAAATGCACTCTAACCAACCCCTCCATGGATTGGCGAGTATTTGGCTTAACTGTATTCTTGTAACTATCCCACCAAACTTTTACAAGCTCATTGTATGTTGTAATTGTCGGCTGTCTTTAACTGTATAGCCATTAGCAGCAAAAGTATTGATCGCATCACGCGCTTTTACTTTAACGCCCTTTTTAGTGGTTGCTGTAACAGTTGTACGGGCTTTCTTGCCCGTTAGTTGGTCAACACCTAGATAAACACTAGCATAATAAACTCTTTGGCCATTCTTTTTGATTTTCTCTTTGATATTCATGTATTTGTACCTTTCTTTCCATCAGCAGGCAAGGCGCGTGGTTTTGTTAGGTATTTATACATGATGTTTAAAGTTATTTATTTTCTTTTGATAAGTTGTTACTTAAACCAACAATAATATTATAGACTGATTTTTTTTCATCTAGTGACAAAAAGCTATACCTAGCCAATATATCCCTAAAAGGAGGAACTAAATAGCATAATGCTTGATAGTATTTTTCTAACGCCTTTTCACCACTTCCTAAATCACCAAAAGTATCACTATTATCGTTTGCACGAATGAACTCTTTTTCAAATTCTTTGATTTGTTTTTCATCTACAAAAGTTAGTAGATGTGAGTATGCCATTGCTTTAATATCACTATCTGTATCTGCTATCAAATCGCTATAACCTAATAAGTGAGGAATTGATACTCCAAAATAGTCAGCAAGTACCTGAGCAGCATCGGATTTTATATCAGTTTCCCCCATTCTCCCAACGTTGTATGGTTCTATAAGGGATTTTAGTCTCATTAGCAAGTTCTCTTTGAGTAAGATTATTTTCTTTTCGTAATTGCTTAATTCTATTCATCTTATACATCCTTTCTAAAGAGATTATAACACAAAATGCCAAAAATGGAGAAAAAAAGGAGTTTTTTGTTGACAAATGCCAAAAAAGGAGATAAAATGACCTTGTAAAATAAAAATTCTCCAAAAATGGAGAAAAAAGGGAGGTGAAACCAATGTTGATTACACTATCACTTGCTGAAAAAGTACGTATCAAGCGTGCAAGATTACAGCTAACCAAAAAAGCAGTATCGGAGCAGTTGGGTATTAAATCTCAAACACTGACAAAAGTTGAGAATGGAAACTATGATGCCCCTAAGCGTATCTATGAGAGCGTGATGACTTGGCTAGTAGAAGAAATTTAAAGTAAGTAAAAAGCCATGTACAGGCGACCAAACCAACGTACACAGCTAAGGAAAAATAACAAAACTCAAGCAAAGGCAAGGCGCGTGGTTTTGTTAGGTATTTAGCAAGGGGACAACCCCCTTTGTAAATAATCTCCTCTTATTTTATCAAAATTAGAGGAAAATGACAACTTAATTTATAAAAAGAAAAATGGAGGATATAAATGGAAATTCTGTCTAAAGAAATACAGTTACAGGGTTTACAACTTCTTAAACAGACTCTTGAAACTTTAGTTGAGCTAGAAAAACAACGATCTAGTAAATTAGATTTAATTTCTCGTAAAGAATTAATGGATCTGCTAGGTATAAGTGCTACAACCCTTGATAACTGGGAGGATCTTGGTCTTAAACGATATCAGACCCCGATGGATGGAGCTAAGAAAGTATTCTATCGCCCGTCAGATGTGTATTTATTTTTAGCAATAAAATAGGAGTTATGAAATGAAAATTGTTACTTTCAAACCAACTAAACAAATAGACGATGGGTTTTATCTGCCAGGTATTGACATTCTATTTGTCTCAGATAAAGCAGATGCCCAGGGTACAGAAGATGTAATTTTATTTTTTTCAAAACATGGGTTAAACAAGTCTTGAATGATATTAGAAAATAAAGCTACTATTCCGCGTAGGAAATAGAGACAGTGATACAAGCCGTTATAAAGGCCTCTAACACGTTTATAGAGACAAGTGGTAAATAATATTAACACACTAGCCAAAGCCGTTGTAGAGGCTAAAAAAGAGGCTAGATGAGGCAATTAAAAAGTAAGCTAGCCAAATTTATACAGGAGGTAGAACCGTAATGGAATTAGTCTACATGGACGGCAAGAAAGAGCCGTATACACTAAGTAGTATTATTGCAGAGTGTACAAACCTGCAACATCACACAATAACTAAAACGATCCGCAAACATCAAGCAAGGTTTGAGCAGTTCGGAAAGGTTGGATTTAAAATCCAAGCTACGGACAGTGGTCAGAGTACCAAGGACTATATTTTGAATGAGCAACAAGCAACCTTGTTAGTTACATTCTTAAAGAATACCGAGCAAGTGGCCAACTTCAAAACAAACCTAGTCAAAGCATTCTTTGAAATGCGTGAGGAACTTTCTAAATTTCGTCTGCAGAGGGCGCTAGAAAAGCCGAAAAGAAAAACCTTGCATGACAGTATAGAAACATGGCCTAATGCACCAAAGCACGCGCATAGCACCATGAACAACTTGCTACTAAAGGCAGTAACAGACATGAACGCTAAGCAGTTAAGAGAAGAGCGTGGGGGCTATAACGGTATCGATAGCTTGACTAGTGAGGAGCTGGAGCAGTACCAGGCATTTGAGGATATGGCAATAGCCATGATTGAATTAAAAATGAGTTATCAGGAAATTAAGACAATGATATTTAGAAGTAAAAAAATAAGCTAAAAAATCACACCAACAAAGAAACAGAGGTAAAAACATGTTAGCAGATAAATTAGAAGCTATTTCAACAGATTTAGAAGAAATACAAGGAAGTCTTACAGGGGTTAGAAATATCATAGCTAAAAGAGCGATCAGTAGGGTATTGAATGACTTGGATGATGTCTATAATGAACTGACCAGCACAGAATACCATGAACAACAGCAAACGCTTAAGGAACAGACGGAAAGGATGAAACAGAGAGTAGTTGCTGAAGTAATAGGAGAACTAGAGCAAAAAGAACGGTCATTTTATGGAAATTATTGGGGTAACACTGATTTTATAAAACGAACTTCTAGATTTGATGGATTTCTTTTCTTAAACGCTTATCTAGCGGAAATAACTAAAGAGAATGACTATCCTATGGATCAAAGTCAATTATTAAATTATGTATGGGAACTTTTGGCAGTTGATATTGCCAAGAAAAAACGAGGTAAAAAGAATCTCTTGGACTTATGGACAAGTTCGATTAAGTACACCCGTGGCATGATGATTCATGAGGAGGGTTAACATGAATGAATTTGATTTAACCAATACACAGTCGGTAATCTTTATGGTGGTATTGATCGGCTTGCTGCTTTATCTAAACCACCGAGACCGCCAAAAAAGCGCCCAATTTGAGCGAGAAAATCAACAGACGATAGGAAAACACCTATCGAGGATTTAAGCCCTGATTATAGGCGTTATATCCAGCTTGCAGGGGTCAATGTATGGGGAGGAATTGAATGAGTTTAACAGATAATCACAAGAGAGTATTAAAACTAATCAAGTAGTAGAACAATTTTGAGGTAAAGCAGATGAAACTAGTAGAGTTTATTAAAAGTCACGATGGGGCAATTTTGGCTATTGAAAGATTGAAAAATATCTTAGAAAATGAGGAATTAACAGGAGCGTTAGAGTGTGTGGCTGATATAGAAAATCATTTGAAATTGGTTGAAATTGAATACCTAGACGGAATGCAATATTTAGCGACAGGGGAGGAGTAGACTTGGCAGAAGAAAAGCGTTATTGGTGGTTGAAGATGGAGCATGATTTTTTTGAGCAGAAAGAAATGAAGGCTTTGAAACGAATGGCAGCAGGCTATGTATATACCACTATCTATCTAAAGTTATTGTTGAAAAGTTTAAAAAATAATGGATCTTTGTATTTTGAAAGTATTGAAGATGATTTTGTATCAGAGCTTGCTTTTGATATTGATGAGTCTATAGATGATGTTAGTGCAGTATTTGATTTTCTAAAACGTAAAGGGTTACTGGTTGAAATATCAGAGGAGGAAGTATCATTACCAGGTGCAGTACAGCGAATAGGCTCAAAAACTCAATCAGCAGTAAGAAAAGAGAGGCAACGGGCAAGAGAAAAAGAACCTAAAAACGTGACAAAGTCACGGCAAGATGGGACTTTGTCACAAGATGGTCACGTAGAGAAGAGTAGAGAAGAAAAGAGAAGAGATAGAGAAAGAGTAGAAGTAGATAAAGAACAATCACCCACTCCCTCTACCATCAATCAAGACTTTGTAAATCTCTATAAATCTTTGAAGTTGAGACAGGTAAAGCATTGTCACCGTTACAGATTCAAGACTTGCAGTATATGCTAGAAGATTTTAGCCCAGAGCTTATTCATGAGGCGTTAAAAGAGGCTGTCAGTCAGGGTAAAGCAAACTTTGCATACATCAAGGCGATCCTTAACCGTTGGAAACAGGACAATTTATTGACGGTGGAACTTGTTAGAAATAGCTTTGCAGCGCGTGAGGCTAGGAAACAATCTCCTAAGCAATCAGAACCTATTAGCCGTGAGGAATGGCTAAAAACACGAACAGAAGAAAACCCATTTTAGGAGGGTAAGCAATGGAAAATAAATTTGAGCAATATAACAACAGAAAAATTAGTGAGAAGGTATGTGAGGTTCACAAGGTCAATTATTGGCAAATATCAACACCGATAAGAGGCAGTAAGGAACGAAGTATACAAGAGTTTTGCCCTGAATGTTGTCAGGAGCAAATAGATAGGCAAGAGCAAGAGGGAGTTAATAATAGCCTAAATGCTGAGACTTACCTAAAAACCTATAACGTGCTTATGCGAGACAGTACGATCCCTAGAGAGTTAAAAGAGGCTAGCTTTGAGAATTTCATAGCTGAGACAGCCGAGGAAAAGCAATTACTAGAGTTTTCACAAGGTCAAGTAGAGAAATACTTGGACGGTATGACAGGAAATACTCTATTTACAGGATCTACAGGGATAGGAAAGAGCCATTTGAGCGTAGCTATTGCTAAAGCTATAAACGAGGGCTACAAGGCCAAAGGAGAGCCTAAGAGCGTGCTATTTGTCAATCTAACAGAAATACTCAGGCGAGTTAGAGAGAGCTTAACGCTCCTACTAGTCTAGAGGGATACTACTCAAGAATGCTGAAAGAGGTTGATTACCTGGTACTTGATGATCTAGGAATAAAGTCAGACAATGCTAGTAGTAAAGGTAAATCAGTTTGGGAAGAAGAGTTTATTTTTGATATTCTCAGCAATCGAGATAAAACCATTATTACTACAAATCTAAGTAGCTCAGAGATTGCTAGCTTGTATAGTGAACGAGTGGCCAGCCGTGTCAGAACTGGGCTAGAGGGTAACTTTTTCAAGTCATTCACGATCAAGGATAAGCGATACTCAATTAATCAGTTAAAAAACAAAGTAAATCAACTGTAATAGGTTGATGCAGCCAAGAATAAAAACAACTATATTTTCTAATAGCTCTAAAAACTCATAACGAGCTTTATATTGCGTTTTAGAGAGTGAACCAAGAGTGAACCAAGAGGATGCAGAAAAATGAGCTAAAGCACACTAAAAAGGGTAGTAAAAAGCGTTGGATAGTTGAAAATATCAGTTATATCAACGCTTTAGGAATACAAGTATTACAAGATTTACTTATCTTACGAGCTATTACTCATTTTTGAGTCACAAATCTGTTAAGCAAAAATGAGTAGCAAACAAAACTAATAACGGTTATACAGGAACAGAAGACTTTTAGACATTTTTGTCGCTCAAAGATAGCCCTAAAATGGGTCAGCTTACAACCGTACCCGTTTGGACACTTGAAATAAAGGAGAAATTCATGACTGAAAACAAGGATAATAAATTATTAGAAATGATGGAGAAAGGCTTTGTTTTATACTCAAAAAATGGTATAATAAAGTACATTGCAATTCCAGATCATGGTAGCATTAAGCTAAAAGCTCAAGATGGGCAGTTAGTTTATAAGGAAGTGACCACTGGAGAACAATGTTAATAAATACTGACTGGAAAAACCAGAGGTATGATAATTGAGTTTTACACTCTTTTGTCATACCTCTTTTGTTTTTTGTTATAAGGAGGATAACATGACACTTACAACAATCAAGGATGATATTAAGGCTTTTGGTAAGAAAAAGCATGGGTACATGACTGGCTACATTGCTAAACAAGAGGAATTACATAAACAGTTACAAAATGGTATGATAGGCGAAAAATACGCTAAAGACCAGCTAGAGGCTTATAAGTTAGAGGGGGACACTTATTCTAGGGACACCTATAATAAAATTCATGCAGAAATTGAAAAACAGCATGAGCTAGAGCTAGAGGCATTAAAAGAAAAAGAACTCAGCGTAACAGCTGATGACGTGGCAGAGCTGACCTTGTTAGCTAGCATGAAGATGACAAAGGATGAATTGCTAGGTTATTTTGAAAAATACAAGAACAAACCTCTAGCTATAAAAAAACTTTGGTCAATTGCTGAACAATATCCAGAAATCGCTATCGATTTGGAATTATTCAATGCAGAGCAGGCGCTAGAAAGTCTAATCTTATTCTTTAAGCAGCAACTTTCATATTGTCATTACAGTTTGCTTATCAACGGCGATAAAATCCAAGCTGTAACAACTGAAATGGTAGTAAATTCAGATGCCCCTGAGCTTGACCGTCGTTTGGATGAGTATTCAAACAAATAGAGGGGCTGGCAACCCCTTTATTTTATTTGGATGTAATAGATGAAAAAATGTTGGGAAATGTTGGGATGATAACTTGAACAATGGACGAACAAAAGAAATTCCTAACTTTTGTTGAGAAATGTTGAAAGGTTATATTGGCAAATGTTGGCGTTTTTCAATATATGACACAATGAAAACTTGATAAAACTTGACAATTTAGGAGGTAATCATGCCAAAGAAGAAAATTGAGCGTATTTCAGTAATTCATAGAGAAAAGATTTTATGGCTCAAGTGGTATTTTATGAGAGATAAAGAAAATCCTAAGTATAGTGTTCTTGAGCGTAAAATGTTTGATGCTGCTAAAAATAAAGATATGCTAGCTTATAAAAAATACGCTACGATTAAGCAGATAACAGATATTAGGGTACAGACAAGTGAAGACGATATTTTAACGGCCATTAAAGAGGTTTATGTGTATAATCACATGAATGTTATTGGTGCTTGTCAACGTGTATTATTTGTTAGTCAGTCGCCAGCCTATAACAAGCTGAATAAATGGTTTGAGATATATTCTGATTTGTATTTTAGTGTTATACCATTACCGAATATGGGAGCGTATCATGAATTGGTAGATATCTAGTTGATTGTATGATATAATAAACCAAAGTACAATGAGTAGTATATAGGGATTGCGCCTTGATGGAGGAGATTCCGGTTCGAATCCGGGCTATTGTGCTAGCATCTAGGAAACTAGGTGCTTTTTGTTTCTATCAATTAAGTAGAAACTCCATTGCTGAATTAAAAAATAGCACTATGAAAAGTGCTATTTCCCTTGCCTGCTGAACTCGTCAATTTTATTACCTTTTTTGTTACCCCTCAAAAATACCCTACTTGTTTGTACCTTGTCACTTTTACTAGATTAGACAAAATAAGCTCTTTAAAATTGTACATTTTTGGGGTACTTTATTATAGGTATATAACTTGAAAAAATAATAGTTGATTTAACAACGTTTTAAGCCCCTCGGATTTTATCCGAAGGGCTTTTTTTCTGTTCAGGGGGCAAAAAAGGGGCAAAACTTTCTTATAAAATTTTTTTCATAAAACCCTATCTAAGACATTGATTGCTTCATCTTTCATATTCTTTGTGACGTGGGTATAGATAGAAGTTGTGACATCAGAATCAGAATGTCCAACCCTATCCATGATTGTTTTTAGCGGAATTTTATTTTCAGCTAAAATGCTAATAGTTGTATGTCTGAAGATGTGAGGGGACAGATGTTTGGGAATTGGCTTTTTAAGGCGCTCATTTGCTCTCTGAAGCGACTTGCTTAGAATTGAACTATGAATCGGCTTACCAGTGTTTGTGACAAATATACGAGCGCTTTTGTGCCAATTTAGGTCAGTTTTTTCACTGATCTGGTTAAGTTCAATCATTTTATCTAGTATCTCAATCTCTCTTTTTGTTAAGTGTGTAGTTCGAAAGCTTGCAAATGTTTTAGGCCCATCATCGTCTGGAATATATCGGTTGAATGTTGTATGGATGTCTAATGTCTTGCTATCTTTGTGATATTTATCTAGCGTAAGGCCAGCTAGCTCTCCAAGCCGGCAACCATTCAGGATCATGAATTCACAGGCTAAAGCATATCTTAGAGTGATATCTTTTCTATACAGTTCTTTCAAAATTTCTTTATATTCTTTCGGTTCCAGGTATTTGTCTTTCGCATTTTTAATCTGCTCCAAGCTTTGTTTTTTTCGAGGTAACTTTGCTTTTCTTGCTGGATTATTTTCAATGAATCCTTGGTCGATAGCATAATCAAAGAAAACATTCAAAATAGATTTAACTCGGTATTTTTGGGTGTAAGTCCAGTCTTCAGTATCAAGCAATCTTTGAATTAGTCTCACATCCATATTTTCTAATTTAGTACCACCTTCGATTTTATCCGAGATTCTGTTATAGGTTGAAAGCATGGTCTTATACGTACTTAGTTTTATTTGTTTCTGATGGAATTCCCACCATTCCGAAAAAACTGTATGGAAGAAAGCAGAAGCAGTGGTCAGTTTCTGCAGTACAGTTTCAATCTTCTCATCTAGCTGCTTCTGTGCTTCTTTTTTCGCTCTTATTGATCCAGAGTCAAGGGTTATAGACACTCTTTTCCATTTCTCAGTATAAGGGTCTTTGTATCGTTCAAAGAATTTGTATTTTCCGTTTGGAAGTTCTTCTATCCACATTGATTTTACCTCACTTTTTTGTTAAAATGAGTATAAGAAAACGACCTTTTGAATGGTTGTTTCTTATACGTAAGTTCCTCACACTCAAGATTGCCGTCGGAGAGTGTGAGGATTTTTTGTTGTCTTTTTTTATTCCAAACCGTTACCAACTTTGGTAATCAATAAGAAAGTTCCATCATCTTGTTTTGCGAATGACAAGATAACAGCTTTATATTTAGTACCAATCGAAGTGTAAGAGATTGTTTTATTTTCGTGATCATTCACTGTACTTGTGTTAGTATCGCTCGGCTCACCGTGTTCTTTAACGATATCATCGTATTTAGAACCGCCTGCACCTCTATTAGCAATATCACCAGTAACAAGCGCATCAAACTGCTCTTTTGTCCAGTTAAATTTAGCATCTTCTTCTTTTTGTGAAGATTCGATTGAAGAACTTGCTGAGCTAACTGCTTGTTCCACATCTTTACCAATTTTATCAAGCGATTTAGCATACATAGCTTGAGTTGCAAGCACTATAGCAATCGAAACAACAGATAAAACAGTTCCGATAATAGCTAGTGTTTTTGGTCTTTTTCTGTTTACTGCAAAACCAATTAAACCGAAGATAAGAGCCAAAATAGCCAAAAGGAATGAAAAATTATTGATGATAGGCATCCACGAGCCAAGCAGTGCAAGACCTCCGAAGATAATGGCTAGAATACCTAAAACTTTACGTTCTTGTTTCATAAGAAACCTCTCTATCAGCTTTTAGTGTGGATCAGTTGTTGCACATTTTTTATTTCCGTTTTTTACATGCCAACTATTTCCAAAATGGAAACAGTTGCTAGATAAAAAGAAAAGTAGCCGTATCAAATACGGCTACCATCACGTTATGGATCTAAAATCCCAATGTAAACTTTATGGAGCTAAACTCCTAATAGCTGTATTGTAATATAATTATTAAAAAATGTCAAGAGATTAAAAAAGGTATAATTCTTTTTAACTTTTCGTTAATTTTTGTCCAATGTGTTATCAGATACTTTCATTTTTCCGATTGGATCTAATCTATTTTTCTTTAAAATTCTATCTTTGCTGATTGTTTGAAGGTTATTACACTTGGCATAAGAACGCTTAATGTATTTTTTGTAGTATTGAGTTAATTCAATAATGTCAGTTATTTCTGATTGTGTTCGTTTAAGGTTGTTATCGTCTACTATCTTAGGTTGAATTATTTCGTTTGAAAATTGTTCTGTGTAAGCTTGGTAGACATCCGATAAGGCAGCTTCAGTAATTGCATTATTGGAATCTAAATATTTTAGGTAGGCAAATAATTCTTTGTGTAATTTTTCAATATATTCATCAAGTAAAATAGAAGGATATTCCGCAATAATTTCGTCTATGAGTACAGTATCTATTTGATTTTTAGATGTTAGAGGAATTACTGTGAGTGTTTTTTTATAAGGACTATCTACTTTGTCTAAAACAATCGCCCAATGATTATTTGATAATTCTCCGCCTATATTTACACCGAACTCTACGAATACTAGAGAACCACGACTGAATTTCCAATATTTTCTTTTTTGAGTCTTAGCTTCAAATAAGAATTGTTCAGATTGTCTTTTAACTGCTGGTGCAAGAAATCTGTATTTAGAAGATGTATGCTTTGCTTTACCAAGTTTATAGAGTTTTTCAACTTCTATGTAGTTTTGTTTGGTTTGTTCAAAATATGGATTTTCTTTGTTCATTTTATTTCTCTCTATACACACTGACAACCTCACCTTCAAATCTGGAACTCGTCGTGTTTAATGGTTGTTTCTTATAGCCGATATCCTCACACTCAAAGATTGCCGTCGGAGAATGTGGTGATTTTTTTATTTACGAATTATGAACGATAACGTCCAAGGCTCCCATGATTCGCTGAGCGTTTTCGACTGCTTCTTTGTACTCTTTCGAAGTGTTCTTTACTGGCTTTCTAATCAAGTCAATAAATATGACTGGTTTGGTGAAGTCGTTTGAGGTCACACGAACTGTCATGTTCAAAATTTTAGAAGTTGATTTTCTTTTTGCTACAATACCGCCTGCGACAGCGCCAATCGCACCAAACATAGCACCTGCAATCAATGCTTGACCAACTCCTCCAGAAACAACCGTTTGATTATTGATAATCAATTCATACGACACTAAATCCTCAAATGAATACCAATCTGTGTCATTCTTATCTTTCTTAACCAAGGACGGTATCAAAGACAATCCCATCGTTCCCATTGCAAGCCCTGCTTTTAACGAGCCTTTAATTGCTCCTCCGACCAATCCTGAAGAGCCTTTTGCTTTTTGAGCTCCATGAATACGATAGGTACGATTATATCTATCAATCTCAAGCGGTCCGACTTTATCTGTCCGTCTGCTTTTAGCAGCAGGAGCAGGAGAAACTGGTTTCGTAGTTGGTTGAAGTTGCTCTGCAGGTTCTTGGTTAGCGATAGAATAACCGCAATTTGGGCAGAACTTGTAGCCCTCTACTGGATTACCACACTCAGGACAAAATTTCATATTGACCTCCAATTTATATTTTGTTATCTTTTCTTAATTATCCTATCAATTCATAATATTCGTCAATGACCATTAATTCGTCTGCGACTGTTCTAAGCTCATGTTTTTGCATGAAATGAAGATAGTTGAATGATTGATGGTCGTCTGATAGTGCGAGTTCTTCTTCTAACAACTTATGGATCATATGTCTATTAGCTTCATTCTCGCGCCTAGTGTGGTTGTTTTGATATAGTACAGTAGAATGTTCCAGATGTCCTAATTCGTGGTATATGACCCGTTTTTTTGCATCTTCGGACAGTTCACGGTTTATAAAGATAATACTGATTTCTTTGATATAAACTCCAGGTCTTTGCCAAAGTTCGTTATCAAAGTAAGCGAGAGTGACACCGTGTGAGTCAACTAGCTCTTCAATAGTCATAGGCTATCATCCTTCAAATATTTTTTTAAATTAGTTGTTTTATCTCATGAACTAGAGTAAAATAGAATTGAAAGGAAGTGATAAAAATGAAGTTGAAACTCTATGCACATTTAGCTGTACTGTTTCAAGTTTCAGCATTTGTTTTTTTGATTTGTTACTTTTTTCTAAGACAAATCCTAACACTTCCAATTATCGTTTTACTCAGTTTTGTTATTTCTGAAATTATTCTTCGACTTTTTCTGGAGATTCGGATAGTTCATTTTGAAGAATCTTAGTTGCTACTTCTGGAGCTTTAATATCTAGTTGAGATGTAGCGCCTTTAAACTGAGGACTCATCCCTTTATCTATTAATAATGCAATAGCCTCGGCATTTATTTATTTGCCTGGGCTTTTTTGATTGCTTCATCCCCATCGCTATTTAACTGAGCTTTAAATTTTCCAAGCTTAGAATCGACTTCAAAGTTTGCACCATTGCGTTTAATTAAATTGCGAAAAGCAATTCCTCCGGTTAAAATAATGATAAATACTAGAACCGGGACTAGTATTTCAGGATGTCCAAGTAGTTCAATCGGTCCTTTCGATTGGACGTTGGTTCTTAGAACGACTTTCTCATCTTGTAATTCATCAGATTCTTTTATAACATTAACCATTTGTAGGACTGTGTGCAAAAATGTTGAGTATTCGAAGGCATCTATATTGTTTTCTTCTTGTACTTTAAAAGTAATGCTCATGTGGTCATGATCAATGTAGGCATCGTATAGACCTCGGTTGATGAACTTCTTGTAGGCATTTGCATCAGTGATGGTATGACCTGAATAGACTAATTTATAAAGCTGTGAGTCAATATCTCTATTTGGTATAACTCCAAACCAGTGCACGTTCATTCTCTTGTTAAATGGGCAAACGTTAGATGCGGACTCTATGTTGCTTTCGCTCTCTGTATAGGGTCTACTCGTTATTTCACCTACAAGAAAATCGTTAGGAGATTCTGACGGAACAATGACAATGTCTCCGATATTAAGACTATACGCAAACTTCATCATTTGATTGTAGGCAGAGCCAGGCTTTTCTATCCTATTGTCGAACTCCTTGATTTTTCCTTTGATTGCATCTTCGTCAAGATTTTTAAGGTCATCTAATGTTATATAGTTCCATCCAATGGCGATATAGCCACCAGTTTGAAAACTTTTATAGAATTGCCCTTTTTGAGCCCTTACAAACCAATAATCTTTAGAACTATCAACAGACGGGAGTTGATGATATATGTTTTCAAAAAGGGTATTGAAGAGCAAGGCATCTTGTTCGGTAATCGTCATACTATCTACCTCTCAAATAAATCTCAATGATGTTCTGGATGGCATCGATGTCTTCCTCTGTAAGCGGCTTGCCATCGAAGGTCTTGGCATTCTCTGCCATCTTTCGGAGGTCGTCAGACGTGTATCCTGCGATTGTATCATCCTTTGCAATAGTTGGATTATCTGTACGACCGAGCAGGTAGTCGGTGGATACGTTGAAGTAGTCGGCGATTTCTTGTAGGCGGTCAGATTTAGGAGTCTTTTCTTTTAAAGTATAGAGGTAATTTATACTATAGCCTAAATCTTCAGCAACTTTTTGAAGACTTATTCCTTGTTTTTGGGCAAGTTCCTTAATCTTTTCAAGTGTGGAAAACATTGTCATATTACCTTTTCTAAGACATGACAAAAAATATTTTATAAAAAAGTATTATTTCTATTGACAGGAATAATACTAAAGAGTAAAATAGTTTTTTTGTAAGTTAATGAGTTAGTAAAAAACGAAGTTAAAACTTATCTAAAAATAAATAGCTTTGGCGAGCAAGAAAGTTGATAGATACATGGTTTTATCAAGGTTTTTAATTATGCCCTCATTTTACACTATGGTGTAAAAGTTGTCAAGCATTTTATAAAATTTCTAACTTTTTTTCTTACTTTTGAAGAAAGGAGGGAGGCAGATGCCAAATATGGATGGTGGACGTCAAAAAATCAGGGATTATCTAAAAGAACACAACTTGACGATGGCGACGCTAGCGGTACAGTATAGCATGACTCGTCAGGATGTGACGAATATCCTGAATGGAAAGCTAAAAAATCCACAAGCGAATCAGTTCATCGCTCGTGTGATTGAAGATTTTAAAATTCGGTAAAAATTGGATTGAGTAGGAGGAAGGATGAAAGAATTTATTGATGCTCTTGAAAAAGAAAAGACCACCTTGAAAAAATCATTAAGGTAGTCAGCTCTGGTGGTAAATTTCTGAGATTGCCGTATCAAAAAAAGTCACGCTCGATTAGTGAGAATCTGAAATTGATTTCTCAAAATCTTGATAGACTGAGTGAGCAAGTTCGATAAACCAAGCTTCGGCATCCATGATTTCAAGATGACGAAAGAAACCTGTTTTGGTTTCCAGTTCGGAATCGTGTGCATAACGTAATATTTCTCTAGCAAAGATGGTTTCAAAATCAAAATCTTTACCATCATCGTAGATGTTGCGTTTGCTTGCTATTGTCAAATATTCTTTAAAAGTCATAAGGTTAACTCCTTTCTGCTTTTATTATAGCAGAAATGGAGATTAGAAACAGAAAGGAGGGCGGATGGAAGAAGATATCAGAGTTCACATGCCTTACGAGGTATTTAAAAACCTGCTTGTTAGAGCAGGTAGAATAAAGCGTGAAGAAGGCAAGCAGATAACTTGGACAAATAATACCGCTCCGTTTACAAAAGAGCAACGGAAGGAAATAGATGAACTCTGCGAGCAGTTCGCAGAAGATTGAAGGTGGAGTTTGTCATTGATATGTTTGTTAGCAATCAATAAACATTCATTAAACCTATCAAATATAGTGGTTTATATAACAAAATGGAGAAAGGAGCAAACATGAAGCAATTAAAACTAAGTATTAAGCCCAAACAAGAACCTACTGAGGATCAATCTCTTAATTCTTCAGGATATTCAGTAAAAATCAATGATTGGGAGCTTGGCCGAGGGGTAATTGATTTTAAACTAGAAATGCCTGCGGATAAGAAACCAAAAATCACTATCACAGCAATTCCAGATGTTATTGAAATCGATGCGACAGTGATTGCTGAAATTCAGAAATTACAATCTGAAAGCGATATAGAATCAGTGAACTATTTTATCCCGAACCTTGAAATTCAAAAGTTCGGCCGTTGATTTAACAACGTTTCTAGCCCCTCGGATTTTATCCGAAGGGCTTTTTTTCTGTTCAGGGGGCAAAAAGGGGGCAGTGTTTATGGTATAATAGACAAAAATACGTGAATTAGAAAGAAATTATGTCTAAAGAAATTGATATTGAGTACTACCACCAGCTAGCCTTACAAAAGCAGAAGGAACACCGTAAAGTTTTAGCCAATTTAAAGAAAAAGCCACCAAAAAATTTAGATAAGATAGCCCAGCAGATACACCAAGAAGTCTTTGAGGAGATTGATTGTACCGCCTGTGCCAACTGTTGTAAGACTTTGGGACCTGACTTTAAAGAAGCGGATATTACACGAATCGCCAAGTATTTTAAGATGAAATTACCTGCTTTTGAAGCGGAGTTTCTGCAGGTAGATGAAGATGGTGATAAGGTTTTTAAATCCATGCCTTGTCCCTTTCTAGGAGGAGATAATCTCTGTTCCATCTATGACGTTCGTCCAAAGGCCTGTCGTGAATTTCCTCATACAGACAGGAAAAAAATCCATCAAATCAACCATTTGACGATTAAGAATACTTTAACCTGTCCAGCAGCCTATCTCTTTGTTGAGAAATTAAAGGATAAGTTATAGAAATTTAAAGGATAAAAAATTTCTAATAATAACTAACAATATGAAGGGAGAACTCCTGTGCCTAGATCGAAAACAAAAGAGGAGCTAATGCTGGCCTCTAAGGAAAACTATGAAAAGCTCAATCGTTTCATCTCCCAACTAAGTGAAGATGAGCTACAGACTCCATTTGATTTTTCAAGAGACCCAAAGAAAAAAGAAGCTCACTGGAAAAGGGATAAGAATCTACGGGATGTCTTGATTCATCTTTATGAATGGCAGCAGTTACTTTTGACTTGGGTACATTCTAATCAAGAAGGTCAGGAAAGGACTTTTCTCCCTGAGCCTTATAATTGGAAAACTTATGGACAAATGAATGACGCTTTTTGGAAGAAGCACCAGAAAACGACATTAGAAGAAGCAACTAGACTCTTGGCGCAATCACATAGAGAGGTTTTAGAGTTGATGGAAGGCTTCAGCAATGACGAACTCTTTACCAAAGGTGTCTATAAGTGGACGGGAGGTACAAGTCTAGGTTCCTACTTTGTTAGTAGCACTTCTAGTCATTATGAATGGGCTAGCAAAAAACTCAAAGCACATCGGAAGAATTGTAAGTGTCGTAGTTGAGGTGTGGATGTGTTCTTCTAGGTTTAGAATACCTTAGTTTTCGTTTTTTTAGTGCAATTCTAGCTTTAGAATCCTTCAAAAATAAAAATTTAAGACAATCCATGACTTAGAAGAGTGCAAAAGAATTTAGTTTGTAGGAATTCTAGGTCTAGAATTGCATAGATATTTAGGAAAATAGAGGATTCTATGGTTAGGATTGGTCTATTATGAAAGTTTTGTGTTGAATTGTATAGGCTAGAGTACGAATTTTTTCAAGTTATTAAATTAGTTAATTGTGTGAGGAGCTTTATGGCTACAATGTTCTTAGTGAATTTTTAGAAAGCAAAGCTCTCAAATTATAATGGTATAACTTGTTAACATTCCAAAGATGTAATCGTTAAAAGGGGATTAAATCGTTAGATAGTTCGGATATAGTTAGTGTTTAATTGTTAGCGTTTTCGTGGTATAATATCATTAGAAAATATTATTGGAGAATCTAAATGAGAAACGATATTCAACCAGCCTTACAAACAGTAAAATCTTATTTTGAAAAATCAGAATTTTATATTCCTACCTATCAGAGACCTTATGCTTGGCAAGTACCACAATGTGAACAACTCATTGAAGATATTAATCTTCATATGGAAAATTTCGATGATACTTCCCAAGACAATTATTTCTTTGGGGCAGTTCTCATCGCTCAAGAATCTGGAGAAGATCATGAAGTAACCTTGATTGATGGTCAACAAAGAACAACGACATTTATGTTGCTTCTTAAGGCAATCCTATTGAAGATCGATAAGGAGCTTGCACTTCAACCGACTCTAGATACTGATGCACGCAGATTAGTCAAACGCCTTAATGGTCTTAAAGAGCAGATTGTAACAATGCTTTTCAATGTTTCAGATGACGAAAAAGATGATTTCGTTGATGGACTGTATTATCCTAGCGATGATAGAATAAAGTATCTAAATCATTCGATTTCAGAAAAATATGCTAGTGAGATGACTACTATCTTGCTAGGTAAAGATTTTATATCTATTAAAGATAGAGTTCACCAAATCTATCGTCGCCAGAAAGACAACCGCTATACTAACTTCTATAAAAACTTTAGATATTTTTACAATATGTGTAACGAATTGAATGTTTTTACTCTTATCAATTTTGCTAACCACTTTATTGATAATTGCCAAGTGATTACTATTACAAGTTATAATACTGACCAGGCAATAAATATTTTCAATTCTTTAAATGGGACTGGTGTTCCATTGACCCCAATTGAAGTAATTGTATCTAAGACCACCGCAAACGCATCAGATAGGAAAAACTTCGAAAAAAATTGGCAAGAGATTGTACAACGTACAGATTCATCTAGATTAGACTTAAATGCGTTAATTACTCACTATATTTTCGTAAAACTTTCAGAACAAAACAGTGCTGATCGAAGAAATCCTGGTATAAGAGCCTTTTTCTCAAAAAATAAACATCTATTGAATGAAGATGTTCTGTTTACTGCTGAACTAAATACAATCTTAAATAATTTTGAACGAGTATCTGATACTATCAATGGTCAATTGATAAACAAATTAAACGGTAATTTACGACCTTTTGTTAGTAGTTATTTATTTTTCAGACAAGACAACACATTTTTAGAATACTTACTTAAACTTGGAGTTTTGATTGAATTATCTGAACTTTCATATAGCCATAAACTTTTTAAAGGCTTTCTAGAAGAAATTAATTTGATGTACAGTCAAGTTGATTCAATTTCAATCGACGAACTTATTTCAAAAATAAAGAAGCATATTCATGACAATTTTGTTTATGAAGATGTTAAACAAACTTTGACTGAAAGTGGTGTTTCAAATTCTATTCTTTATGTAAATGAATTCTTATTTGCACTGGAAAAAGGTACTGACTTTAATTTAGAAGGGAATATTGATATTGAACATATTATGCCGCAAAGTGGTTTGAATAGAGAAAATATTATGTCAGATGCTGGACTAGAAAGTCAAGAAGAATTCCGAGATTATGCTGAAAAATTGGGGAATAAAATTCTCCTTGAATCCGAAATTAATCGTGGAATTGGAGATGCTTGGTTTAGAACAAAAAGAGAGAATACAATCACAAGTGGTCATGGCTATATAGGTAGTAAGTTTCCAATAGCTAAATCTCTTGTTAATTATGTAAATGACACCTGGACTAAAACTGACATTGAACTGGCAACAGAAAAAGCTGCTAAACGAATTGCTAATTTTATTTTTGAGTAAACTAGAACGATAGAATTAAGAGGTAAGTTATAATTATGTCATTAAATCAAGTTACAATAGAAATTCCATTAAATATTCAGAAAGGATTAGACTCAGGAATTTATAAACGTTATGGTTCAATAATCAGAAATTCATCTGGCCATATAGTAAAGCATCTAAAAGAAGTAAAGGCAGGAGAACCAGCTCAACAGGTCGTTAAAGGCCTTGCAAAAAATAAATATGTGCTAGTAACAGCTATTGGTGCAACTGTTCTAGCTGTTGGTGGTGTTGGTTATTATGCATTTATTTCAAATAGATATAAGAAGACTGTAAAGAAACTTATAGAAAAGCTAGTTCATTTCATTCAATTAGCCCAAAAAGGAGAAGTAAGTGAAGAAGAGGTTGATAATTTCTTAAAATTTTTACAAGATAATCAAAAAGGACTACTTTCTTTAAAACTAGACTCTGAAATAGATGAGTTGTTTGATCTTGTATATGATTATACAATTCTATTTGCTCAAGCAAATGGATTTGAGACTGATACTATTTCAGAAGTGGCAGAAAATAATAAAGTTATTAACTTGATGGATTATCTAAATCTACAAAAAACAATATATCGTTCTGATGCTGTTTAAGGAGGCGAGGATTAAATTTCCGGATATACAAAAGGAGCAAATCAGTTTTTTGCTCCTTGATTTATATTCGTTACAGTTTTTTGATAGCTGTACTTCCTAGTAAGTTTATTCTCTTTTAAAGTTTTTACATTGAAAATGAAGTAGTGATCACGATGATCTTTGGTTGGCATTTTCTTTATTTAATTTGAAGTAGTTCTTCATAGATTTAGCCATGGTAAGCATGATGTCGTCCGTTTGAAATTCATTTCTATGAAGTTCAAACTGCATTATGATTTACCTTTGGTTCTAATATGATAGTATTTAACTAGAGAGGGGAGTTCTATTTTTATGGTATAATGTAAACATATTTAAACAAAAATATCAAATTTTGCATCCCATAGAAAGGAAAACTCTTAAATTGTCCTACAAATTTCTACTCTTCGACCTCGACCACACTCTTCTTGATTTTGATGCTGCTGAGGATGTGGCTTTGACGCAACTTCTAAGAGAAGAAGGAGTTGCAGATATTCAGGTTTATAAAGACTATTACGTTCCTATGAACAAGGCTCTCTGGAAGGACTTGGAGCTGAAGAAAATCAGTAAACAAGAGCTGGTTAACACGCGCTTTTCTCGTTTATTTGGTCATTTTGGACAGGAAAAAGACGGTAGTTTACTTGCCCAACGTTACCAGTTTTACTTAGCCCAGCAGGGACAAACTCTTTCGGGCGCTCATGAGCTTTTGGACAGTCTCATTGAGCGTGATTATGAGCTGTATGCTGCGACAAATGGAATTACTGCCATTCAGACGGGACGTTTGGCTCAATCGGGTCTGGAACCTTATTTCAATCAAGTTTTTATCTCTGAACAGCTGCAAACACAAAAGCCTGATGCACTATTCTATGAAAAAATTGGTCATCAGATTGAAGGCTTTAGCAAAGAAAAGACGCTGATGATTGGAGATTCTCTAACCGCAGACATCCAAGGTGGTAATAATGCTGGGATTGACACGATTTGGTACAATCCTCATCGCGTTGAAAATCACACACAAGCCCAGCCGACTTACGAAGTCCATTCTTATCAAGACTTGCTGGATTGCTTAGATAAACTGTAAAAAGTGGTTTAGACAGCCACTTTTTGCTATAATAGAGGCAGTAAAAACGAAGGAGTCGGCTATGGAACATTCGTCTTGGCATGCTTTGATTAAGGAGCAATTACCTGAGGGTTATTTCGGGAAAATCAATCAGTTTATGAATCAGGTCTATGCTCAGGGGACTATTTATCCACCCAAGGAAAGGTTTTTCAGGCTCTCTTGACAACACCGCTTGAAGAAGTTAAGGTGGTGATTCTAGGGCAAGATCCCTATCACGGGCCAGGTCAAGCGCAGGGCTTGAGTTTTTCTGTACCGGACTCTATCCCAGCTCCACCATCCTTGCAAAATATCTTGAAAGAATTGTCAGATGATATCGGGGTTAAGAAATCTCATGATTTGACAGCTTGGGCTGAGCAAGGAGTCTTACTTCTTAATGCTTGTTTGACAGTTCCGGCTGGACGGGCTAATGGTCATGCTGGGCAGATATGGGAGCCTTTTACGGATGCTGTGATTCAGGTGGTCAATCATCTAGATAGACAAGTCGTTTTTGTACTCTGGGGAGCTTATGCACGCAAGAAGAAGGCCTTAGTTACCAATCCTCATCACTTGATTATCGAATCAGCCCATCCCAGTCCTTTGTCAGTTTATAGAGGATTTTGGGGTTCCAAGCCTTTTTCCAAGGCCAATGCATTCTTAAAAGAAACAGGACAAGAGCCAATCGATTGGCTTAGATAAGGAGAAAATATGCCTCAGTTAGCGACGATTTGCTACATTGATAACGGGAAAGAACTGCTCATGCTCCACCGTAATAAGAAGCCCAATGATGTCCATGAAGGGGAAATGGATTGGTGTGGGTGGCAAACTAGAGCGTGGTGAGACGCCTCAGGAATGCGCAGCGCGTGAAATCTTCGAAGAAACAGGACTCAAAGCCAAGCCAGTTCTAAAAGGTGTTATCACTTTTCCTGAATTTACGCCAGATTTAGACTGGTACACCTATGTTTTTAAAGTGACGGAGTTCGAGGGGGACTTGATTGACTGCAACGAGGGAACCTTAGAATGGGTTCCCTATGATGAAGTTCTCAGCAAGCCAACTTGGGAAGGTGACCACACCTTTGTTGAATGGCTTTTAGAGGATAAACCCTTCTTTTCAGCCAAGTTTGTTTATGATGGGGATAAATTGTTGGATACCCAAGTTGATTTCTATGAATAAAGGAGAAAGCAGATGCTACTAATCAAAAATGGTCGTGTAATGGATCCCAAGTCTGGTTTGGATCAAGTGTGTGATGTCTTGGTTGAAGAGGGAAAGATTATCAAAATTGCGCCTGAAATTAAAGAAGAAGGCGCAGAAATCCTGGATACCACAGGTCTTGTAGTTGCTCCTGGCTTGGTTGATATCCATGTTCATTTTCGTGAACCTGGTCAGACCCACAAGGAAGACATCCATACTGGTGCCCTAGCAGCCGCTGCAGGTGGTTTTACCACGGTTGTCATGATGGCTAATACTAGTCCAACCATTTCAGACGTGGAGACTTTGCAAGAAGTTCTCCAGTCAGCTGCCAAAGAGAAGATTAATGTTAAGACGGTTGCGACCATTACTAAGAACTTTAATGGCCAAGACTTGACTGACTTCAAGGCACTCTTAGCAGCTGGTGCGGTTGGTTTCTCTGATGACGGTATTCCACTTGAAAGCAGTAAAGTTGTCAAGGAAGCCATGGAGGAATCTAAAAAGCTTAATACCTTTATTAGTCTTCATGAGGAAGATCCAGGTTTGAATGGGATTCTTGGGTTTAACGAAAATATTGCTAAAGAACATTTCCATATCTGCGGAGCGACTGGGGTGGCTGAGTATGCTATGATGGCGCGGGATGTCATGATTGCCTATGCAACTAAGGCTCATGTTCATATTCAGCATTTGTCTAAGGAAGAAAGTGTTAAAGTAGTGGAGTTTGCTCAGGGGCTAGGTGCGCAAGTCACAGCAGAAGTAGCGCCACAGCATTTTTCTAAGACCGAAGCCCTTCTTTTGACACAAGGTAGCAATGCCAAGATGAATCCACCGCTTCGTTTGGAATCAGATCGTCGTGCTGTTATCGAAGGTCTCAAATCAGGCGTCATCACAGTTATCGCGACTGACCACGCGCCTCACCATGCAGATGAGAAAAACGTTGATGATATTACCAAAGCACCATCTGGTATGACTGGCTTAGAAACATCCCTATCTCTCGGATTGACTTATTTGGTGGAAGCTGGTGAGTTAAGCTTGATGGAATTACTTGAAAAAATGACATACAACCCATCCAAGCTTTACAACTTTGAAGCAGGTTACTTGGCTGAGAATGGTCCAGCTGATATCACTATTTTTGACGCTAAGGCTGACCGCCTTGTGGACTCCCATTTTGCTTCCAAAGCAGCCAATTCACCATTCATCGGTGAAACCTTAAAAGGGCAGGTTAAATATACCATCTGTAAGGGACAAATTGTCTATCAAAACTAGGTGGGAGTCTGCTCTGTAAACAAAAAGAATAGAGAGTCTATATGTACCAAACCCGTCATTTTAAAGACAAGTTTATCTTATTTTTAAAGATATTTTTCCCTATCCTGATTTATCAATTTGCAAATTATTCTGCCTCCTTTGTTGATACGACTATGACTGGCCAATACAATACCATGGACTTGGCTGGTGTATCTATGGCCACCAGTATCTGGAATCCTTTCTTTACATTCCTGACAGGGATTGTATCAGCCCTGGTGCCCATCATTGGTCACCATCTTGGCCGAGGCAAAAAGGAAGAAGTGGCGTCTGATTTTTACCAGTTTATCTATCTGGCCTTGGGACTATCTATGGTCTTACTGGGGATGGTACTTTTCTTGGCACCACCAATCTTGAATCATCTTGGACTAGAAGCACCAGTGGCGGCAGTAGCAGTTCGCTATCTCTGGTTTTTATCTATCGGGATTATCCCCCTTTTGCTCTTTAGTGTCATTCGCTCCTTGCTGGATTCGCTGGGATTGACCAAACTGTCCATGTATCTCATGCTTTTGTTGCTTCCTCTCAATAGTGGATTTAACTATCTCTTGATTTTCGGGGCCTTTAGTGTTCCAGAACTGGGAGGTGCTGGTTCTGGTTTAGGTACTTCTTTAGCCTACTGGGTCTTGCTGGGAATTTCTGTTCTGGTTCTATTCAAACAGGAGAAGCTCAAAGCCCTACATCTTGGGAAACGAATTCCACTTAATATGGATAAAATCAAGGAAGGAGTTCGATTGGGTCTGCCTATTGGGGGAACTGTCTTCGCAGAAGTGGCTATTTTCTCCGTGGTTGGCTTGATTATGGCTAAGTTCTCGTCCTTGATTATCGCTAGTCACCAGTCAGCCATGAACTTTTCAAGTCTTATGTACGCCTTTCCTATGAGTATCTCATCAGCTATGGCTATTGTCGTTTCCTATGAAGTGGGAGCCAAGCGATTTGATGATGCAAAAACTTATATTGGTTTAGGAAGATGGACAGCCCTCATTTTTGCGGCCTTCACCTTATCTTTCCTTTACATTTTTAGGGGAAATGTGGCCAGTCTTTATGGTAACGACCCAGAATTTATCGATTTGACAGCGCGCTTTTTGACTTATAGTCTTTTCTTCCAATTAGCAGATACCTTTGCGGCACCGCTTCAGGGAATTTTACGGGGTTATAAGGATACAGTTATTCCTTTTTACCTTGGTTTGGTTGGCTATTGGGGAGTAGCAATCCCAGTGGCTATGGTATTTGATTCCCTAACAGATTTTGGAGCTTATTCTTACTGGATCGGCTTGATTATTAGTTTGGTTGTGAGTGGAGTTCTCTACCGTTGGCGTTTAACTGTGATTATGAAGAGATTTGAATCTTTAGAAAAATATAAACGCTAAAAAGTTTGTGAAAAAATATTCTTGATAAGGAAATCCCTTATTCCAATGGGGTTTTCTTTTTTATTTTGTGAAATTTTCTTTAGAAAAACTTTGACAGTATTTGTCAAAAACGGTAAAATAGTAAGGTAAGAAGAAACTTAGAAAGGCAAGAAGATGTCAATTTTAGATAAAAATCTTTTGCTAGAGATGTTCCGTAAGATGGAAGAAATCCGTCGTATGGACTTAAAAATTGCGCAATTAGTAAAGAAAGGGAAAGTGCCAGGAATGACGCACTTTTCTGTTGGAGAAGAGGCGGCTAACGTGGGTGCTATGTTGGCTCTCAATCCAGATGATCTAATTACCTCAAACCACCGTGGTCACGGACAAGCTATTGCCAAAGGGATTGACCTCAATGGAATGATGGCTGAAATCCTCGGTAAATACACTGGAACCTGTAAAGGTAAAGGTGGTTCTATGCATATTGCCGACCTTGATGCTGGTAACCTTGGTGCCAATGGTATCGTAGGTGGTGGTATGGGAATCGCTGTTGGTGCAGCCCTCAGTCAGCAAATGCAACATACTGGAAAAATCGTTGTCTGCTTCTTTGGAGATGGTGCGACCAACGAAGGTGTTTTCCACGAAGCAGTGAACATGGCTTCTATCTGGAACCTGCCAGTTATTTTCTACTGCATCAACAACGGTTACGGTATCTCTGCGGATATCAAGAAAATGACCAATGTCGAACATATCCATCAACGTAGCGCCGCTTATGGAATTCCTGGAATGTTCATCGAAGACGGTAACAATGTCATCGACGTCTATGAAGGATTTAAGAAAGCTGTAGATCATGTTCGCAGTGGTAATGGTCCAGTCTTGATTGAAAGTGTTACTTATCGCTGGCTTGGTCACTCATCATCTGACCCTGGTAAATATCGTACACGTGAAGAAGTGGAATTGTGGAAACAAAAAGACCCGATCGAAAACCTTCGCAAGTACCTCATTGAAAATAACATTGCAAGTGCCGAAGAATTGGAAGAAATCCAAGCGCAAGTCAAGGAAGCAGTAGAAGCTTCTGTTAAATTTGCAGAAGAAAGTCCATTCCCACCGCTTGAATCAGCCTTTGAAGATATTTACGCAGACTAAGGAGAAAGAGATAAAATGGAAACAAAAACAATGTCCTTCCGTGACACCATTATCCTTGCTATGTCTGAGGAAATGCGTCGCGATGAAAATGTGTTCTTGATGGGAGAAGACGTCGGTGTCTTCGGAGGAGACTTCGGGACTTCTGTTGGAATGCTTGAAGAATTTGGTCCAGAACGTGTCCGTGACTGTCCGATTTCTGAAGCTGCCATCTCTGGAGCAGCAGCAGGAGCAGCCATGACAGGACTTCGTCCAATCGTCGATATGACCTTTATGGACTTCTCGGTTATTGCCATGGACAATATCGTTAACCAAGCTGCTAAAACACGTTACATGTTTGGTGGTAAAGGTCAGGTTCCAATGACAGTCCGTTGTGCAGCTGGTAATGGAGTTGGATCTGCAGCCCAGCATTCACAATCTCTAGAGTCTTGGTTCACTCATATCCCAGGACTTAAGGTTGTAGCACCAGGTACGCCTGCAGACATGAAAGGCTTACTCAAGTCTTCTATCCGTGATAATAACCCTGTTATCATTCTTGAGTACAAGTCAGAATTTAACCAAAAAGGGGGAAGTGCCAGTTGATCCAGACTATACGATTCCACTTGGAGTTGGGGAAATCAAACGTGAAGGTACGGATGTAACAGTTGTTACTTATGGAAAAATGCTTCGCCGTGTGGTTCAAGCTGCTGAAGAATTAGCAGAAGAAGGAATTTCTGTTGAGATTGTTGACCCACGTACCCTTGTTCCGCTTGATAAGGATATCATCATTAACTCAGTTAAGAAGACTGGTAAAGTTGTTCTGGTAAACGATGCCCACAAAACAAGCGGCTATATCGGAGAGATTTCAGCTATTATTTCAGAATCAGAAGCATTTGACTATCTAGATGCACCAATCCGCCGTTGTGCAGGAGAAGATGTGCCAATGCCTTACGCGCAAAACCTAGAGAATGCAATGATTCCAACAGTTGAAAGCATCAAAGTTGCCATCCGAAAAACCTATAACAAAGAATAGAATTACATAAGATAAATTATGTAAAAACGTATCTTGTCACAAGAAGTGTTGGTTCGAAAATAACCGACGAAAGATATAGTAAGTCTACAAGGTTGGCCACCTGATAGCGTCGACCGTAATAACTTGAGATACATTTCGTATCCAACTTATTTGTAAAGTTGTGACATGAGAGAGTCGAATCGATAATATTCGACGAATGAATTAGTAAGTCTACAAGGTTGACCGCGTAATAGTGGCAACCGTAGCAACTTGAGATGCATTACGTATCCAAGTTACTTGCAAAGTTGCGACAGGAGGGAGTCGAATCGATAATATTCGACGAACGACTTAGTAAGTCTACAAGGTTGACCGCCTGATAGCGGCAACCGTAGTAACTTGAGACACGTTCCGTGTCCAAGTTACTTGTAGAGTTGAACACGGGCTAAAAGCTCGGAAAAAAGATAAATCTCCTTGGCTTCATCGAAGCCATCGTCGATTTCCTATTTTTCAGTCGCTTTTAACGCCCTTTGTATCATAAATAGAATTGGAGAGGTCATGGCTGATGACAAGCTAAGAGCGACTCCTGCGGCTAGAAAGTTAGCGGATGATTTAGGGATCAACCTTTACGACGTTTCTGGCTCAGGTGCAAACGGTCGTGTCCACAAAGAAGACGTGGAAACTTATAAAGACACAAATGTGGTTCGCATTTCGCCACTTGCAAAACGAATTGCCCTCGAACATAATATTGCTTGGCAGGAAATCCAAGGAACCGGTCATCGTGGTAAGATTATGAAGAAGGATGTTTTGGCCTTGCTTCCTGAAAATATCGAAAACGATACCATCAAGTCTCCTGCTCAGATTGAAAAAGTGGAAGAAGTTCCTGATAACGTAACACCATACGGTGAAATTGAACGTATTCCAATGACACCAATGCGTAAGGTTATTGCCCAACGCATGGTTGAATCTTACCTAACTGCGCCAACCTTCACCCTCAACTATGAAGTTGATATGACTGAAATGTTGGCTCTTCGTAAGAAGGTTCTGGAGCCAATCATGGAAGCAACTGGGAAGAAGACTACTGTAACAGACCTTCTTTCACTTGCAGTTGTTAAGACTCTTATGAAACACCCATACATCAACGCTTCATTGACAGAAGACGGCAAGACCATTATCACTCATAACTATGTCAACCTTGCCATGGCAGTTGGTATGGATAATGGATTGATGACACCTGTTGTTTACAATGCTGAAAAACTAAGCTTGTCAGAGTTGGTTGTAGCCTTCAAAGACGTTATTGGTCGTACCTTGGATGGTAAATTGGCTCCAAGTGAACTGCAAAACTCAACCTTCACAATCAGTAATTTGGGAATGTTTGGCGTTCAGTCCTTCGGTCCAATCATTAACCAACCCAACTCAGCTATCCTTGGTGTCAGCTCGACAATTGAGAAGCCAGTTGTCGTCAATGGTGAAATTGTGATTCGCCCAATCATGAGTCTTGGTTTAACAATTGACCATCGTGTCGTAGATGGTATGGCTGGTGCTAAGTTTATGAAGGACTTGAAAGAATTGATTGAAAATCCAATCTCAATGTTGATTTAAGAACAAGAGTATTCATTTTAAAGATATAGATAAAGGAAGGAAGACATGGCCTTAGAAGTAATTATGCCAAAAGCCGGCGTGGATATGACAGAAGGACAAATCGTCCAATGGAATAAAAAAGTCGGAGAATTTGTAAAAGAAGGAGAAATCCTTTTAGAAATCATGACTGATAAAGTCAGCATGGAATTGGAAGCCGAAGAAGATGGTTACTTGATCGCTATCCTCAAAGGGGACGGTGAAACAGTTCCAGTAACGGAAGTTATCGGTTACCTTGGTGAAGAAGGGGAAAACATCCCAACAGCTGGAGCAGCAGCTCCAGAAGCTAGCCCGGCACCTACAGCAAGTGCCTCAAACGATGATGGTAAGAGCGATGATGCTTTTGATATCGTTGTGATTGGTGGAGGTCCTGCTGGTTATGTAGCAGCCATTAAAGCTGCCCAACTCGGCGGTAAGGTTGCCCTTGTTGAGAAATCTGAACTTGGTGGAACCTGCTTGAATCGTGGATGTATTCCAACCAAGACCTACCTTCATAACGCTGAAATTATCGAAAACATCGGTCATGCAGCAAACCGTGGTATCGTGATTGAAAATCCAAACTTCACTGTAGATATGGACAAACTCCTTGAAACCAAGTCTAAGGTTGTCAATACTTTGGTTGGTGGTGTTGCAGGACTTCTTCGTAGCTACGGAGTTACTGTGCATAAAGGTATTGGTACCATTACTAAAGACAAGAACGTCTTGGTAAATGATTCTGAATTACTTGAAACCAAGAAAATCATCCTTGCTGGTGGTTCAAAAGTCAGCAAGATCAACGTCCCTGGTATGGAATCTCCACTTGTCATGACCAGCGACGACATCCTTGAAATGAATGAAGTACCAGAAAGTCTTGTTATCATCGGTGGTGGGGTTGTCGGTATCGAACTCGGTCAGGCCTTCATGACATTTGGTTCAAAAGTAACTGTTATCGAAATGCTGGACCGTATCGTTCCAGCTATGGATGCGGAAGTTTCTAAGAACCTTCGCTTGATCCTTGAGCGTAAAGGTATGACCATCTTAACTGACACTAAACTCCAAGAAATCATCGAGGAAAATGGTCAACTTCGTATCAAGGTTGAAGGTAAAGACGATATCATCGCAAATAAAGCTCTTCTTTCAATCGGTCGTGTGCCAGACCTTGAAGGTATTGGAGAGGTTGAGTTTGAATTAGATCGTGGTCGTATCAAGGTCAACGAATACATGGAAACTTCTGTTTCAGGTATCTATGCACCAGGTGACATCAACGGTACTAAGATGTTGGCTCACGCTGCCTTCCGTATGGGTGAAGTTGCCGCTGAAAACGCCCTTAAAGGAAATCACGCTGTTGCCAAATTGAACTTGACTCCAGCAGCCATCTACACTCTTCCTGAAGTAGCAGCAGTAGGTTTGACAGAAGAACAAGCCCGTGAGAAATACGATGTAGCCATCGGTAAGTTCAACTTTGCTGCTAACGGTCGTGCTATTGCCTCAGATGCTGCTCAAGGTTTCGTAAAAGTCATTGCAGATAAGAAATACGGGGAAATCCTTGGTGTTCATATTATCGGTCCTGCAGTTGCAGAATTGATTAACGAGGCATCAAGCATTATCGAAATGGAAATCACTGTTGAAGAAATGCTGAAGACTATCCACGGACACCCAACCTACTCTGAAGTAATGTACGAAGCATTTGCGGATGTTTTAGGAATGGCCATCCATTCACCTAAGAAAAAATAAAAGAAAGATAGAATAGACTGGAAAATATCTTTCCAGTCTCTATCGTATAAAGGGATATCATGAAATATATTATCAATCATTCAAACGACACTGCCTTTAATATTGCCTTGGAAGAATATGCCTTTAAACACCTTTTGGATGAGGATCAAATCTTCCTACTTTGGATTAACAAGCCATCTATCATTGTTGGTCGTCACCAGAATACCATCGAAGAAATCAACCGTGATTATGTTCGAGAAAATGGTATTGAGGTGGTCCGCCGTATCAGCGGTGGTGGAGCTGTTTACCACGATTTAAATAACCTCAACTACACGATTATCTCAAAGGAAGATGAAAACAAGGCTTTTGACTTCAAGAGCTTCTCAACTCCGGTAATCAATACTTTAGCTCAACTTGGTGTTAAGGCTGAATTTACAGGTCGTAACGACTTAGAAATCGACGGTAAGAAATTCTGTGGTAATGCGCAAGCCTATATCAATGGCCGTATCATGCACCACGGTTGCTTGCTCTTTGACGTTGATTTATCAGTCCTCGCAAATGCCCTTAAGGTTTCAAAAGATAAATTTGAATCAAAAGGTGTGAAATCTGTTCGTGCTCGTGTCACCAATATTGTCAATGAACTACCAGAAAAAATCACTGTCGAAGAATTCCGTGATTTACTCTTGGAATACATGAAAAAAGAGTATCCAGAGATGACAGAATACGTTTTTTCTGAGAAACAATTAGCTGAAATCAATCGAATCAAGGATACTAAGTTTGGTACTTGGGACTGGAACTACGGTAAATCACCTGAATTTAACGTCCGTCGTGGAACCAAATTCACTAGTGGTAAGGTGGAAGTCTTTGCTAATGTTCTCGAATCAAAAATCCAAGACATCAAGATTTACGGTGACTTCTTTGGTATTGAAGACGTTGCTGCAGTAGAAGATGTCCTTCGTGGGGTGAAATACGAACGCGAAGATGTCCTTAAGGAGCTAGAAACCATTGATATCACACGCTACTTCGCTGGTATTAGCCGTGAAGAAATCGCTGAAGCGGTAGTGGGATAAATCAAAAAGAAGTTGGTTGTAGGACCAGCTTCTTTTTTAAAAATCATACATTACATAATTTATTTTATGTATTTCATAAACTATCTAGAGCATTCTTTTGTTCATCATTAACGATATGGGTATAGAGGTCAGTGACTTGTGTGCTGGCATGTCCTAGCTGGTGGCTGACCAAAACTTGCGATTTAGTAGCATCATAGAGCCTGGTTGCTAGTGTATGGCGTAGTTTATGGGGTGTTACACGGACTTTGAAGTCCTCAGAGTACTTAGCAACCATTTCTCAACGCTGGAAGCATCGATACGATTAGGAACACCTCTGTAGAGAGTCAAAAAAAGGGCTGTATCTGTTTTTTCTGTCTTATAGCGTTGATTTCGAATAGCAAGATAATTCTCTAAATATGGCTTAGCAAAAGCAGCGACATTGACCGAATCACGTTTGCCCCCTTTTCGAGTGACATCAATCACCATCATTTTTAGATTGAGATCCCTTAAATCCAGATTAACAGCTTCAGATAAGCGGACACCAGACGCCAAGAGAAGGGCAATAATGGCCAAATCACGTTCTTTATTTTTGTTGAATGATGAGAGAGCGCGATTAGAGAGCTGTTGTGGGTACTCTTGGTCAATATAAGTAAGAAAACCTTCTGTTTCATCACCAAGAAAGAGTTTTTGCTTGATGTTTTCAGCTCTGGCAGCAAGCGTTTCTTTCTTTTTCTTTGTTGAAACTTTTTTCATTACATTACGATAAAAATAAGGCTCTCCTTGATCGTTTTCAACTTCCTCAGTCAAATACTTATAAAGACTAGAAAGTGCTGACAAAGTCCGATTGATGGTCGTTTGGGAAACGCCTTGCTTGGTTGTATTAGCATTCAGCAAAGGACGTTCACGTAGGTAAAGGATAAAAGATTCCATGTCTTTCTTAGACATATTTTCCAAGACCGATAAAGGAATATCAGACATTTTATCAGCGTTTGAAATCCCAGACTCCAAAACCCAGCTGAAAAATCGATCGTATTCCTTGAGGTATTCGTACAGTGTTGTAAAACTGTAGGGCACAGCAAGCTTAGATTGGTAGTATTCCAGAACATACCAGGGCATGATTTGTTTTAGTTTGTCGATTCGTTCCAGTAAAATCTCACGTTTCATGTATTTTCTCCATAAGTAAGTCTACTAGTAGTATAGCATAGACTTATTTATTTTTCAAGAAAATTATAGTTTTTCGGAAAGATGCCATAGAAGTTTTTTTAAAGTGATAAAAAAGACTTAAATCTGTGTAATACGGATCTAAATCTTACCTATAACTAAAAAAATTTTTTTGAGAAAAAAATCACCAAAAAAATGTACATTATTCACGTGAAAACTGAAATTTTTTTCATTTGATACAGTAAACCCTTTCTAGCTTTATCATTTCTAACTTGATTATAGTCTTATTTTTACCAAAGTTCAATTCCTTGTATGTGAAACAACTTTACAGGAAAAGATAACCGACCTCATTGCTGAGAATCGGTTTTCTAGTGTATCTAATTAAGAAATTTATTTTCACATAACATAAATTATGTAAAAGTTCCTACAACAACAAATCTTTGACTTTCCCAATTTCACTTTTTGGAATAACTAGGTGAATCATATCTCCGAGATACATTCTGGTTGAGCCGTTAACTGTTTGGCTCTTGCCATTATGGACTTGAGTAGTGATTAGTACGTTATGTGGTAAGTTGAGTTCGTGTACTTGTTTTCCTGCTATTTTATCTGAAACAGGGATTTCAATGAGAGTGACTTCTCCTTCATCTGTCGCTTCTTCTGGCAGCATTTTTTCCAACATAGCCTCATATACTGGTGCACCCTTTAGTAGATCCATGATGATGTAGGCGACCAAGGTTACTAATCCAAGTGGCATGAGGTTACGAATATCTCCTACCATCTCAGTTACGAGTATCATAGCAGTTAAGGGAGCCTTAGATATTGCTCCAAAATAGCCACTCATTCCTAGAATGACAAATATAGGGAATTGCTCTTGACTGACAAGACCAAGATTGACACAAATAACACCAACTAGGGCTCCAAGCAAGGAACCAAGCGCCAAAATGGGTAGGAAAATTCCTCCTGGAAGACCACTTCCATAACTAATCATGCTCCAAACAAAGCGAATCAGAAAGTAAGCTAATAGAACTTGGAAACTAAAATCTTGCTCAGTTAAGGAAAGAACCAGCTGATTTCCACCACCAAGGATTTGTGGCAAAAAGATGCCGACTGGTATGATGAGAATAAAGGAAAAAATTGGATAATATGCTCTATCCAAACGGACTTTTTGACCAATCCAGTCATAAACTTTACCAACATTGAGTACAGCTTTCTCATAGAGAAAACCGGAAAGCCCGAGAAAAATTCCCATGAGGAGATATATCCAATACTGATCTAGGGTCATGAGAGGGATATTATCAGGCATGTCTAGCACTGGCGTTAGCCCAAATATGAGCAGAGAGACAAAGTTTGCTACGAGACTAGCTGCGAGAGTAGACACCCAGAAAAAGCGCGAAAAATGGTGATAAACTTCTTCTACAACAAAGAGAAGTCCTGCAATTGGTGCATTAAAGGCTGCGGCTAATCCTGCTGCAGCTCCACTAGCAATCAAGGAGCGTTCCTCTACTGGACTGGATTTGAGCCATTTGGAAATTCCTTTACCACCTACCGCTCCAAGTTGAATACTGGGTCCCTCTCGCCCCAGCATAAGTCCACTGGCAATAGCAAGAATTCCTAAAATATATTTTTTCCAAAGTACACCCCACCAGTTGAGGGTCATGAGTCCCTTTAATTCGGCTTCAACTTGAGGAATTCCTGAACCTTTGATGTCTTTTTCTGACCGAGTTAATTTCGCACTGAGCCAACAAACTATTAAATAAAAATAGACCAATGATAAAAAGATTGCGCACTAGATGCGCTTGATCTTGATAAAGTCCTTGTATCAGGTGGAAGCCTTTTTCGATTAAGAAACGAAAGGATCCAACGATAATTCCAACGACAAGACCGACGATGATTCCTCGTCCAACTTGGGATAATATAGTACTTGAGGCAAAGGCAAATTCTTTCTTGGAGCTGAGTGTTTCTGACTGTTCCTCCATAATCATTCCTTCTAACTTAACTTTCTTTTTCTCCTAAAACCAGTGATTTAACGGGTTCAAAGCTGGTTCGGTGAATTGGGGTAACTCCTAGTTTTTTTCAAGTCCTTCTAGGTGTTTAGCTGTTCCATAACCGGCATTAGTAGCGAAATCATAGCCGGGAAATTGCTGATCGTATTCCCTCATCAATTCGTCACGTGTCACCTTGGCTATTATAGAAGCCGCTGCAATGGAGAGGGAATTAGCATCACCTTTGATGATGGAGGTTTGTGAAATGGGTAATTCCAGTTTCATGGCATCTATCAAAAGGTGCTCAGGTTGAGGACTGAGCTGGGAAATTGCTTCCTGCATGGCCAGTTTGGTTGCTTCATAGATATTGACTTGGTCGACGACCTGATTATCCATGATACCAATTCCGATTGACAGGGCTTGATCTTGAACGGCTTGGAAAATCTCCAGATGTTTCTTTTTAGGAATTTTTCTTGCTGTCGTTGAGACCTTTAATCTTACAATTTTTTTAGGTAAGATAACGGTCTGCAGAACTACTGGCCCAGCAAGAGGACCACGACCAACCTCATCAACACCTGCAATTAAGGTCGATCCTTGCTTATAAAGTTCTTTTTCATAGGAAAGCATGGATTCCAAACGCAAATTTTCATCCAATTCAGCCTGAATGGCTTTTTTACGCTTGCTGATTTCCTTTTGAACTCCAGAGCGATTATCCTTTTCAAGATCTAAAAAAATAGGGCTATCTAGGGTCCTTGACCGTTGCAAGGAGTTCTTTGATTTCTTTAATCGTCGCCATCGAGATCTTCCAATGTATCTAAGGTATAGTTACCGAGTTTGCCATCACGGACTTCCTTCACGAAGAGACTGTAAAAAGCGGTCATAGTCGTCACGGAAACCGAGAGCACGGGTCATATCCATAATAATAACAGGTGCTTCTTCCTCAATTTTCATTTGTTTGAAGCGTTCAGCCAGCTTTTCTGGATAATGTTCTTTGAAATAATTGAGGCCAAAAATGGTCACCTCATCCATAGGAAGCAACTGGTCTTTAATAGCTCCCGTTAAGGCTAACTTAAGCGCAACAGTTTCATCTTCAAACTTAGGCCAAAGAATCCCTGGCGTATCTAAGATTTCCAAGTCTTTGTTGGTTTTGAGCCATTGTTGACCTTTGGTCACACCAGGCTTGTTGCCGACAACAGCAATTTTCTTACCAGCCAAACGGTTCATGAGAGTTGATTTACCAGCATTTGGAATCCCAATAATCATAGTACGCAAGGTTTCAATCTTGATACCGCGTTCCTTCTGGCGTGTAATCTTATCCGCCATGAGTTTCTTAAGCAGATCTGTTACAACTTTTTACAGTCACTTGCTCTTTGGAGTTGATAGCCAGAGTTTGGATTCCTTGTGATTCAAAAATACTGACGCCATTCCTTGGTCATTGCTGGGTCAGCCAAGTCTGCCTTGTTTAAAAATCAAGAGTTTTGGTTTGTCGCCAACAATCTTTGTCAACATAGGATTTTGACTAGATAGAGGTAAGCGTGCATCCACCAAAATCGTTACAAAATCAACAAATTTTAAATTTTCCTGTACCTGTCGACGTGCTTTAGACATGTGACCAGGAAACCATTGAATAGTAGCCATTGAGTTTTTTTCCTTTCGTAGCAAGGGTTTAGAGCCCCTATTTTTATTTTTACTATTGTCTAAACACCAAGCGAACACCAAAACTACCATGCAATGGAAAAACCTCTGATTTGATTCTCGCTTGATTTCACAATCTTTATATCAAACTGTGGGTGGTATTTGACAATATCTTTTTTGATTTTTAATAGTAAATTTGAAACAATATTTTTAGGTGAGTAACGTGGACTAAGATGTAACAAGTCTTTGAACTCATCAACACTTAATTCTACTTTATTGCTATTATCACTAGTTTCAATGAATTTTTCAATCATTCTGGAATATTTACAGGTATAACTTTTCAATTCTTCAAAATGGAAATTGTGATTTTCTACAAATTGATTTAAGGCTTTTACAGTATTTTCTTGTGAACGATTTATATTATGTGTATAGCCCATTGTTGTCTCAAAGTTAGCATGTCCTACTCTAGTCATAATATCTTTCACTGCTATGTGCATCTCATTGCTTTGAAGGTAACTAATATGCATATGCCTAAACGAATGGGGAGTAACATGTTTTACCCACTTAAAACCATAGTCACTTAAACAATTTGTCAATAATTTTCCTTCTATTCGTTTCAAAATTTGACGAAAAGTGCTTGATGTTATTGGAGAGCCGTATTCTGTTCTAAACACACTTTCAGAATGTGTAAAAGCAGGACAGGGATGTTTCTTCATATAAGCATCAAACTCTTTATTTCTCTGAATTGTCCTTTTAATAGCTTCGCTTGCAGCTTCAGGCAAAGCTACTTCTCTAATTGAATTGAGTGTTTTAGTTGTATCAAAATGAAATTGTTCAACTTTTTAAACAGTGATATTGAAGTGCCTTATCAATATGCAAGACTCCTTTTTTTCAAAATCAATATCTGATGGTAAAAAAATGTCGCTTCACTAATTCGAATACCTGTAAGCAACAATACTATAGCAAGATCATAATAGTTTGCATTTCTGCATTGGCGTAACACATCAAAAAATGCATGTAATTCATGGATTTCTAGAAATTTAGAATCATGTCTTTCTTTTGCTTTACGCCTTTTCTCTAGTGAAATATCTAGTTTTACCGCAGTCATTGGAGAAAACTTAATGACATTATATAACACACCATGATTAAAAATCTTATTACAAGTACTTTTTATATGAGTCATTGTTGAAGGCGATGCATCATACATTTCTAAATATTTATTGAGACTATTTTTCATCAGAAGTGGAGTAATCCTGTCTAACAAAAAATCATCTCCTATAATTTTCCCAAGACGCTTCATAACCAGTAGTTCTCTCTGAATTGTTTGTGGTTTAACAGAGACACACCAAGTCTGAAACCAATTTTCTTTTAACTCTCCAAATGTTGTAATCAGTTCAGGACTATACTGACTTTCAAATGAAGTAGTTAGTCTATCTATTTTATCAAGAACCTCTCTTTCAGCTTGTTTCCTCGCCCTACTAGTATTCTTAGTATAACTTACAGTTACTGATTTCCACTTTCCTGTTAGTGGATCTTTGTACTTTTCAACCACTTGATATAAGGGTTGCCCTTTTGAATTTGTTTTAGTTACATAATACATAATTTAATTCCTCTTAACTCTTAAAAAGAAATAAATCATTGTTGTATAGAATAAATAACTACCCTATATTATACCATGACTTCCTTTATTTTTGTCCGCTTTTTGCTTCCATCTTAAGAAACTTTCAAATCCTTCTAGATTAATGAAAACAAGTTTATGGGTTGGGTTAATTACATACATGGAAAATGTTCTGTTTTTCTCGCATTTCTTTAATCCATCTGTTCAATGTATATTGATTTAAACCATCCCATCTTTTTTTAGAATTCCTTTCTTATCGGCCCATTCTGCAATGGAATTTTTCGACAGATATATTTTTATATTCATGTCATCATCCTTCCTAAAAAATATTTTCTCCTCCATGGCATGACTGATGAAGTCATCATAAGAATTTCACTTGCTGCTCTTTTACGGTGGCAGCCTGAACGGTCAGAAGTATCATTGTATATCATTTGTATCATGGCATATAAAGTATCGCTCTATTTTATTGATGGTTTTAATGTCGCTCTTATCATGGCGAGCCATTCAAAACTGCTCCACAAATGAGGAAAGTACCATTTTGGACTATTCAATTGTCAATGTGCTTTCTTAACCTACTACTTTTTGGAGTAATGGTCTTCTTTATTATCCACTCGACCTACAAGGTAGTCTAGACTCACCTTATAAAAATCTGCAAGTTTGATAAGGTCATTTATAGAGATTAACCTGCTACCAGCTTCCATTTTAGAATAAGCTGATCTTGTACAATTCAAAACGATTTTCGCAATATATTCTTGTGTCAAATCATCATCTTCACGTAAATCTCTAATCCTTTTCAACATTTGTTGTCTCCTAAAACAAGTATAATATAGTTATTTTTCTTATTTTTTTAAATATGTGACAAATTGGCACATGAAACTATTCTATATATACTTTTTAGGAAACATATACTTATTTGGAAACTGTTTACTCTAAATGTATCTCATTTTTCCTCAATAGATTTCATATTTTGTTTTTTTCTTATATTTCTTTATTGTTTTTATTAAACATTTCAAATAAATTTATTGCTTCTCTATGTTGTTCCTTCAGTGTTTCAATCTTTCCTTTATATATGTATAAATCCTTCTCTATTGTATCTAATGAACTTTTACCTTGAATACTATTTTTCTAAATTGCTAGAACTATTTGTCGTATTATTCAACAATACTTCTTCTAAATTAGTTAAATCATCAATTTTATTTTTGGACTTGTTCAATCATATTCTCTAGATATGATATTTGGGCAATGAAATCATTTGTTATATCTTCAAAATCATTCGGACTATTTTTCCGCAGATATAAGAAAAATCTAATTGTTCTATTTTTTCTTTAATTTTGCTAAGAGAAATTCTTCTATACATATACTGCGGTTCATACTGAAGATTAAATTGTCTAATCAAAGTTTTACCTTTCATAAAGCGATTTTTTTCTGCTGAATCTTTATGATATACATAGTAAGAACTAGTTTCTCTGAGAAATACTTTAACCTTTTTCTTCTTCCATATTGATTTGAATATTTGGTACAAAAAAATAAGTCCTTCTTGTCGGATACCAAACTGTACCTTAATGTAAATTCCATCGTCTACTACTTCTTCTATTTGATTAAGATTCAACTCTACCTCAAATTCATGAACTGAATCCGTATTTCTCTTGAAATCTTGATAGGATTTCCATACCACCTCTTCTGTCGGCAACTCTTTTTCTTTAATTAGCTTTTTCTTCATTGTAAAGTTCAACTAAATTTTTTTATTATCTAAGACAACAGTTTCATTTTTTTGTTATTAAAATAGTCTTGAAAAATAACTAACACTATACCGATTCGTTTTTTTACCAATTCCTGCTCTGAAAGCTTTATCTCATCAAATTCAAATTGAACATGTTTTTTTCTTTCGGTATTATTTTTTTAATCCAAAAAAATTCTGCTCGTTGAATCAATTCATTCATATTCTTCATTTTCGGAAGTAAAAAAATTCTAAGATATTTATGATTTCCCTTTGAACAAACTTTTTTTCTTAAAAATACGTTTCATTATAAGGTTGTTTTCTACTCAATTTACTATCACGTACGACTTGCTTCATATTTGAATCAGTCATAAAAAAAGTAACATGCTTGTGTCTAAAAATCAATTTTTAAATTTAAAGCTCTAGCTTTTTTTCTTAAGATCTTCAAAAATTTTTTTCGAGTTCTCGATTAGAAAAATATACCCGTTGTTTTATTTCATATCTGTAATTTGTTTTTCGATAAACTTCATACTGACGATGCGAATAACGATTTTCTATAATTTTTGCCCCTGCAATTTTTGAAAGACGATCAGAAACCATTCGTAGATTATGTTCTGCTTTATAATCCCACATAAATTTTTTATCAGAATTCTTATCAATTGAATTTAGGATGATGTGATTGTGGATATGATCTTTATCGACATGAGTTGCCACGATAAATCGAAATCTACCTCCTGTCAACTCTTTAACTGTCTCATAACCAATCCGATTGATTTGTTCAGGAGTGAGATGGTCATCTGGAGAAAAGGACTGAATGATGTGATGAGAATGAATTTTTCGTTGATTTACTTCTTGCCTATCATGACGAAATTCATAAAGAGTATCATTACTTAAAAAATTATCATTGTACATCTTCACTAGTTCTTTATAACTAGGAAAATCTAAATAATTTCTCATACCAAAATCTGAAACTAGTGTTAGATTTTTTGTTTTACTTGGATTCAAAATATATTTGATTAGTTTACTACGATAATTTTTTCCATGAATCGCAAAGTGTTTAGTGATGACCATAAAATTTCCTCAATTTTTTTCAGATTGAATAAGAAAATCTTTCTCCACTTCTACTATTAACTCTTCTATACCTTTTTCTCAATTCATTTAATTCAACTTCCGTTATTAAATTCGAATAATTTATGCTTCTGGCTATTTGATTAATATTATTTCCGATTCGTTTTAATTCAAAAATCAAATCTTGATAACTATTTGTATCAATGGTGATAAAATTCATACCAGGATTTAGTAGAGTTCGTCGAGCATATTCTGAGAATGATAAGCAGTTACTTTTTGAGATATTTTCATTCAATTTGACTAATTCTAGGTCAGATAAAAAGACTTTTTTTAAATTTGTTCTATATCGGTGCTCCACTCTACTACCTCATGTATTTGTTACGAAATTCTTCACTAAGAGGACTTGTATTTTCTACCTCTTTAATTAATTCCTGAATACAAGTTAACAAAATAGAAACATGTTCTTGAGTAACCTGATGATCGATTTTAGAAATGATTAAAACTTCATGAACATCGCGACAAATTTGTTCCAACTTTTGCTGTTTCCAAAGACTGAACCATTTTTCCATCTGTTTTTGTCCATCAGACAATAGTAAGCTTTTACGGAGAAAATCAGAAAAATTATCCTCTCCTTTCTCTCTCATTAAATCTAGTATTTGTTTTTCCTCCGTTTCTGTTAAACGAAATTGTTTCCGAATACTACGTATATCTCTTTTCATATGGCTTTCCCCCCTCATAGATACTTGTACTGACAATGTAAGCTTACAGACACCGTCAGTACGTTTTTCAAAATAGATTCAACGTTTTTGTAAGGCTTTGCGAGCTCAGATATTGTGTCCACAATATCCCAAAAATCATATCGCCAGCTGACTAAAACCTTTCAGTTGTGACAGCTAACGATAAGATAACTTGGTGGCTCCGCCCCAAACCCCTAGTTAAAATTTTTTAGGAATGATATAAGGATAACAGGGAAGATTTGGAAAAGATATCACCGCGTTGAATAGAAAGTAAAAAAAGAGAGCTGAATGCTCTCAATAAAACGGCTCTATACAAATTTGATTTTTTCTGGAGAACCAAGAGATGTAAATAGTATACTCTCTGTAAAGACATAGTTATGTTTAAAAATATAATCAATTAACATTCTAGTTGATTCTGGATAGTTTTTAAAATATTCTTTATAAGCTTCATCTCTATATATGACACTTTTCTCCATGACAGAACTATATGAGTTGTTATCATTATAGCTTGATTCTATACAATATTTTTATAGCATATTGTGTCAAAAATTTTTTTGGGTCTACTATATTTTTTTATCTCCCTTTTTATCTAAATATTCAATAATGGTATTAGTAGGTTCAGTAATATAATGCACTCTTCTAGCTTGCAAAATTATATCAGACCAATTTTTTACATATTCGGGTGGTACCTTACCTTCAAAATAATTTTTAAGATATCTAAAAATTGATTCTATTAAACTAAATGTATAGAACCCATCAACTGGGAAATATGTTGCTAATACTGACTGACTTCCTAACCCAAGAAACATATTTCCAATGTTTATATAGTGAGAGTCTAATACCTGAGTCTGACAGGCTCCCAATATAGTGATATCAGGTACCACCTTTATATTACTTACTAACTCAATCATATCAATTTCATCATCGCCAATATGAAGTTTACCAATCTGATCTGGTTGATTTCTACTCGCTTCAGGCATACTACCATGTCCATAATAAATAAAAAAATGTTGCAAAGATTTTTCATTCATAATATGAATGAAATCAGTTTTGTTTGTAACTTCATGGTAATTAACACTATGTTTAGGAAAAATACTTTTTTTAATAGTTCTCCTAGTTTCTTTCCATTGCTATACAATATGTCATTATGGTTAAGAGTATTGATAATCAGAAAGGACACTGAATCTTTTGAAATTTCACTTGATAAGTTACATTTAGCTGAATTTACTAATATATTACCAGGAATAATTGGCAATCTGCTGATTGATTTTTATTAAACCTAAAGGAGTATCTTTATATTTAACCCATTCAATTGGGGCATCTGTAATGAATTTTATATGCTTTCCATGTTTAACAATAATATCAATAAAGTCATCATCCAATGATAATTTAAGCTTCTCAGAAATATTATGATAATTATTATTAAACTTTTTCTATCTCTGCTAAATCTGGTTGTTTTTTTAATATTTTTGTAGCATGTGTGAATACCACAAGGTAATATCCTTGGAAGGTAAGTTAGGCAAACGCACATACGGAGATTTTGTATCTAGAGCAAAATTAAGAGATAAGGAATCTAAGATTGAATTTTCAAGTCCTCTATCAGAAATTATCGGTAGCATCTTTTCAAAATCTTTACCAATTCCTATTCCATAATATCCTGAAAAATCATATATCTGCCGAAGAACTGATTTAGACAGTCGTAACTGAAAGTCTCTATTTACCAAATCAACACTTGTTTTATTTACCATCGGCAAAACAAAAACCATATCTGTTCGATAAGATATTTCATCAAATCTCTTAAAAAAATAATCTGATAAATCCAAAAAAATATTTTTTTCTAAAATATCTAAATATAGGTTGTCTGTATTAATTGAATTATCCCAAATATTTATTATATCAACGAGAGAATCTCTTCCCTTTTCAAATTTTTGCAAGATGTAGAATATTTTTTTCTGTAATCAGGAGCTTTTAAAAAGAATTTTTATATCATTTATAGCATCTTCTTCAAATTTTTTTCTTTACTTTCACCATATATGAAAGGCTTTTGGTTCTTGCATATTTTTCATATATAGATAAGTATAAACCTCTATTACGATTAATTGCAATCTCTAAAGGTCTCAAATAGTTTTTTTAGAAGGTATACTGACTGCCTCAATTTTTAGTTTTATCAGAGATTGTAACTTTCTGAGCTAACATCTTACTAGCATTATTGGTATTTTTTTCAACAATCAATTGTAGTTTGCTAATAGGAATATCTACTCCATCTGTTAAAAAAAATCACAGGTAGTGTTGTTTCTTGGATTTGTTCAATAATAGGACAGTCTTTTAATTCTTCAGGAATGAAAACGCAGCCTAAAGGAGTTTGTTTAATTATATCTATAATACCCTCTGTATTCTTAATTAACAGCTCTATGTTTATATATTCCGTAATATAATTTTGTTCTTCAACAAATGAAGATAGAGGCCAAGGGATAATTAACTCTTTAAGATTTTTAGGAAAATGAGCAACTATATATCTTGATTGAGTATGTCTTGCAATATTTCTATTGAAACGATAGGAAAATGTATCTCTTTTTATAAAATTGGGAATACCATGATTATTTGTAGTTAAAAAAATAACTTACAAATGGTATGTTTTAAAAACTGTTCTGTCATAATATTTCCTTTACTTTATCTTCTTATAATCTATGATATCTTTTTGATTTACAAAATATAGGTTTCCCCTCGTACGTGTACACGCAACATAAAATTTACTTTTGGTTTGTGAAGAAAGTTCATTCAAGCGATCAGCTACGAATAATTTGTATGATGTTGGATTTAATACTACACAAACATTGTCATATTCAGAGCCTTTACTATCCCCCCAATTCTGACTCTTGCAATCATAATCATAAAATTTTTGATAAAAAAGTTTCATAATATTGTCATCTGTCATTATTGATTCTATTTTTTTCTGTGAATTGATAAGAGTAATTTTTGAAGAAAGCTTTTCTTCTCGCTGTGATAAAAATTTCAATAGCTAAATTATCAACAATAAAGTCACAAACTATTTTGGGACAACGATAACTTTTTGACAAACTCGATAAATCAATTTCATATCCTGAATCAGAAATAACTTTTAACCAATTCTCAAAACTCGAATGGATCCCTTTTCCTTTATTACCTCGCCTTGAAGTACTAAAGGTTTTTTGATAAAAATCTCCAAATAAAAATACTTCTGCATTAAGATCACTTAAACTTAAAAGCCAATCAAAATCATCTGACTCAAAATCCTGACACTCATCTACATAAATACAATCAAAAAAATTTATCAATTCTATCCAAATATGAATTATCAAATCTAATCTCTTTCCTCTTATAAATTAATGAACCCCTTAATAGAGATTTAGAAAGTTGATTCTGAACAATTCTTCCAGTATTATCTATAGTAGTGTTATCAAATTTCCCTTGAGGTTCATAATCAAAGTTTATTCCTTTTGGTCGTTTCCCTAAATATGGCACTAAGCAAAAACTATATAGAAACTCAAAGACACCAAAAATAAAAGTAGGCTCAGGGATAAAGCCAAATTTGTCAATCAACTTTTCTCTGATTGTATTCTGGTTCGTCTCTGTATACGTAAGTATAAGATTTCTTTTTTGAGGATTAATACTTTCAATTATTTTAGTTGTTTTGCCACTTCCAGCAACGGCATGAATTAATCTTTTATTATCCATTCAATCGCCTCTTCAATGTAATCAGGTATAATAAATTCGTCACTTCTATAATCAGTTTCCATTTTTTCTAGTAATCGCAATGCAAATTCAGTCTTCTCCCTAAGCATATATCCTAATAAATCTTTAGATTTAGTTAAACCAAAAAGAATCTAACAAATCCTTGTTATTATTAAAAATACATAATTCAAATGTTCGATTAGCATTATCTAAATCAGAGAAAACTTTTTATATTCTGGAATTGTTGATAATAACTATACTTTGACTGTACATTTCTTGCATAATCACGATCGTTATCCGTTATAACTGCTACTTTTTTTATCAGTAAAGTTGGTTGCAATTTCTAAATACCTTTCAAAGCTTAATCCATCTACAGAGATAATTGATACATTAAGATCCTCAGGCCTTTTTGGAATGAATCATTTCAAAAAAATTTTTTTCCATTAAAATATATTCCGCATTCCCTTCAACAAGCATAATCTTCTTACCGAGAAAAAAATTTAATAAATTCTGATTAGTAGATTTTTTTGGAAAAATCGTATTGTATCTCTATTTAGTCTTTCAAGTTTAGATATCTGACCATTATCTAAGAAATGCAGATTATCTACCCCTAATCTTGAAGCAATCATATTTGAATGTGTTCCAATAAAGACTTGAACTCCAGTATTTGAATTAAACATATTAACTAATTTCTGGAGATTTTTGGAAACTCAAATGATTTTTCAGGCTCTTCAATAAGTAGTATTTTAACAGTTTCCTTGAGATGGCTATATACATTCTCTACCCCTAACAATACCTTTTTCACCCTGCCCCTAAATTTTTTTATATCTACACCATTTTTTTACAGCTGATACTGAATTTCTAAATGAATTTTTCTGATTCGTCAAAATGAAGTTGGAATTCTGAAGCATTCTCCTTCATCAATTCATCTTTCCTTAAAGTCTCTAAAAATTTAAATGAATTTATCCTGTATTGATGATTAACTTTTTGCTCTATTTTTCAGCTGATATATTTTCTAAATACACCTCATGGATACGTTTTTGAATTTCTTGTTGTGTATCAATAAGACTTGTATTTATTATTGAGTGTAGGAACTTATACGGTTTATTATACGAGGAGTAGGGTTTCCCTGAAAATGTCAAAAATTCAACTCTATAGAACTCAAATGGAAAGACTGTCCAGTTACTATCATTTAAGACAGAAGTAATTTCAGATATATAATCTTGATTGGGAATTATTTTTTTAATGAAAGTCCAAAAAGCTTTGATTTTTTTGAGAGTTATGCTTTCCTTCAATATTGAAGTTAGAGGAAATTTCATCACATAATTCATCAAAAATAAATTTCGACAAAGACCTCAGGGAGCTGATTGATATCCTTTGTTCCCATAAAATCTAAAAATCGCTTCTTGATTAATGATACTAGCCAAACTACTTCTCTCAATCTGACTATGACTTCCACTCAGCACTAATCCAACTGCATACAATAAGGTCGACTTTCCTGCACCATTCTCTCCAACGAAAAATGTTAACTTCTGAGTTACAAGTAAAATCAACTCTTTTATAACGTTTAAAAATTTTTGTAAAATTATCCTAGAAATCATACATATCTCCTAACATTGATTAGCATAACATGCTCAATAAAATTATATCACACTAGTGATAAATTGTACTTAATCACTACCTTTAACAACCCATAACTCCTTAAATATATCTCTTCCTTACATCTTGAAAAAAATTTTTTTGACATAATTGTTGCATAATAAAGTAACTGGAGTTTTATCTTATGTTTTCTAGTATTCATCTTAAAGAACGTAGAATATCCAATCTGAACTCTCTAATCTATTAAAAAAATCAATGGAGGTTCATACAACAAGTGGGAAATGAGGGAATCCGTTCCAAATCAAAAAAATCTTTTCTACTCTTGCAAAAAAACACCTGATGTTCCAACAATCTATTTTTGAATCGGAATACAGGATTATACCCTCTATCTTCAGTTTTTCTTCAAAAAAATTAAGATAAGGTTAATGAGTACTCAGGGAATTACTTCAAACACAACAACCACATGATAAGGTTGTGACACGTTTTTCCTGTAGAAGTGTTCTATGATGTTAATCTTTCTACTGGTCTTGGAGAAGCTCTCTTTGATGAATAGTGGGTCTGCGCTCGAAAAACTATCACCATCAATAATGATTCTATTGCCCTGAAACTCTTTGAGCTTGATACAATGGATAGTTTTTCTTTCTAGTTCGCTAAGAAAGAAAACTACTGGATTTTGTCTCATTTTTCTTTCCTCTCGTCAGTGTGTGAATATTGTAAGCTAAGGCACGGGCAAACTCCTCCTCACTATATCATAAAAACTCATAAAGCTACTATTTGATTTTCTGGTGTTTTCTAGTATGCTCTAAATACCATTCAAGTAGTCTCTGTAATGCTCCAGCTCTTCTAAAGTAGTCAACAGATAAATGTTGGTATTCACAATAGCAGACAAGTCTACACTCATCATTTCTCTCATCATCAAAGGGAATGTCTTGATAACGATAGAGACAAGATAGGAGACTTTGTTCCACATTTTTTGACAATCTCCATTTTTAAAGTCAATTCATAATCTTCAACTGGATTCAACATTTCTTCTTTCCCCACAATATCGACATAGGATACGTTGAACTTCTAGTAAATAGCATCTATCAGCTCAGTTGAAAGTGGACTTTTACCGTTCTAGTAACTACTAAGGCTATTACGTGAAATACCCCCAATTCATGAAAATTCTGGTTGTGTCATGTCATGTGTCTTTCGTAAAGATTTGATATGGTCTCCAATCAGGGCAATTTCTTTTTACTTGAAAATACTATCATATCATTTAGAATTTTAAAAAAGACTGATTCAAAATCATTAGAGGATATAGTTCTAAAATTGAAATTTTTCGTGCTAATCCTATGAAATCTCGATTTTCTAAAAAAATTTGTACTTATTTTTCTTCAGACTATATAAATATCTCGTTGTTGTAAGTTTGTAATTGACTCAAAAAGTATTAGATATAATTTCAAAACGGTGTTTTTAAGCTATAGTTGACCAATATCATAGTTTGCTATTTAATGTTAAGTAAAAAAATTCATTATACAATTCAAGCTACTGAAGATGAATTTATGGTATACTAGTGATAATAAATAGTTATCGGTAGGAGATAGCGAATATGACAAATAAAAAAATAAGAGTATTTTTTTAAGCAGACCTAATCCATTTACAGAGAATCAAAAATTTATTTATTAAAGAATTGATTAAATTTTTTTAAGACGACACAATATTGAATGTGTAACATTACAAGTCGCTGAGTATACTCCTTACGAAGTCATGAATTCGTTGAGTGAGATGATACAAAGGAGTTACGGAATTATAATTGTTGCATTTGGTCAGACATTTATTTCTAGTGGAACTAGAAAAAAATGGGAGCTGAGGATAATCCAGACTTCTTTGCATCCAAAGAGACCCACTTAAAGAATAAGTGGGTTACAAGTGTTTATTGTCATATTGAAGGGATTTTAGCGCTAACTTATAATCTTCCAATGCTATCTATTCCTCAAGAAAATTTAACTGAAGAAGGGATTTTTAAAGAAGGAGAATATTCTATAACATCACCTGAATTTTTCATTAGAAACAAAAGAAAATATATTAATGTACTTGAAATCAGAAGGGTTTCAAAAAAAGTTTTTCATGCATGGAAAAAAACCTTCTTGATGATAAGTATAACTTTATCAAAGGAGGGGAAATAAACTATTAATTACCATTTACAATTGCAGTTTTAATCCTCTGGAGATCCTCACTTAACACAATACTACCTTCATTAATTGTTTTTTTCTGTCGTTCAGTTAAACCCTCAATATCATTAATAGGTTTTGAAAGAAGTCCTGAAATCAGCATTAGATCCTCTTGATTGGAAAGAAACCAAATGTCGTCATATTCACTAGATTTACGATGTATTTTTTCTAAAGATCCTAAAATAGTTTTTGCTGTATAAACAGATGTATAGTAGAACTCCTTTAAAACTTCAACATCTTTCTCAACTAAGGCTATTTTTAACAGGTTAGCACAGTAATTTCTTGCACAATAAATATTTCTATCTTCAAAATTCATGCCTAACCTATAGTAATTAATTGCAGACATTAAATCACTCCTATTCTTTGTAATATAAAAATATACGTAAGAAAAATAGCTCCATAAATACCTAATAACTTATGATACGTTGTGGTATTTATATCTATATATTTACTAATCTTTTGCTGTGCCATTTTTAAATTTGCTATCGAAGATTCATTTTTTTCTTATAGGATGATAGTAAATAGCCTGCCAAAATTTCTTCATCAATAAATCCACTTTCTAAAAATTTGCTGAAATATTTCTTCTGCCTCATGATACTTTTTCTAAATTCTTGAGTTCCGTGGCTTGATCATAAAGTTCAGCTATTGACTTGTCTAATGCTTCTTCACTTTGAATTTCAGTTTTATCGATTAAATCGTTAATTATTACACGGTATAAATCAGATTCAAAGGCTGGACTATCAGTAAATGTCTCATCTGACTTTATAGCGGAATCAATATAGTCAGAAAGCAGTTTTTGTATCTTGTTAACTTCATCCACTTCGTTTAACTTATCAGAATCATATCTGATTTGAGGTAAGTGTGCAATATCAAAAAAGCTAATCTTAGCTGTGTGATGATCACACATTATAATGGTTGATTTAGGTTTCATAGCATGACGTAGACCTAACTCATAGATAGCATTTTGGTTTAAAGTAGTAATATCTGCAATTACAATATCTGCTTTTAATATGCCTTCGATAAATGTTTTCGTTATACTCTGTGTACTGAAAACTTCATCAGCTCTAAAGTGGTTTTTACCATGAACAGAAACTAATTCTTTTTCTAAAATTGTTGGCTTAATTAAATTATTATAGACTTGATTCAAGTCCACTTCTATATTTGTATTAGGAATTTTTTTAGTATTAAACCCCATAACTACAAAACAACTGGTCATTTCTCAACTTTCCTCCCGATAACTATTTATTATCACTATACAAAGCACTCAAATAGGTTTATAATAGCATGATTATTGATAAAGGAGATTTTTTTATGGATTATAAACTTATTTCTATTTACTTAGATTATTGCAAAACTCATAAGCGTTTGAGTTCACACACGATTCGCGCTTATAAGAATGATCTTATGCAATTTTATAACTCAGACTATGATAATGTCGAATCCTATATAGAACAGTTGACACGATCTAATATAAAAACGAATACATTAAGAAGAAAAAAATTGCTTGTATGAAGGTGTTTTATAACTATCTAAAATACCAGAACATAATTGAAGAGAATCCCTTCAATCAATTGCGCTTTCAATTTAGAACTGAAAAAGTATTGCCTAAAACGATTCCGTATGACATTCTGAAAAGCATTTTTATATATTTAGAACAGAAAGTAATTGTATCTAAAACTGACTATCAAAAACAACACGCTGAAAGAAATCTACTAATTATTTCACTTTTACTTTCAACAGGGATTAGAATTTCTGAACTTTGCCACATTCATCTCAAAGACATTAATCTGTCCAATAAGACACTCCATATTATAGGAAAGGGTAAGAAAGAACGTATCCTATTTTTAGGAGATCAAAAAACATTCAATTTATTAGAAACATATATAAATAAAACAAGAAATGAATCAAATGATTTCTTGTTCCCAGGGAAACATGCACTTAAACCGTTGTCAGAGCAAAGTGTACGTTTAGTAATAAAGAGAATTGTTGAACAAAATAACTTTTCTAGAACTATTACACCGCATATGTTTAGACATAGCTTTGCCACAATGCTTCTAGATAGTGATGTAGATATTCGATATATTCAACAAATTCTTGGACATAGTTCTATATCAATCACACAAATCTATACTCACGTATCTCATTCAAAACAAAAAGAAATACTTAGTTCTTTTAACCCCGTATCAGTAATTCATTCTGAAATCGAGTAAGAGACATTTCCAAAGTCTACAGTTCAGTTCATCTAAAATTAATTTTTGTAGTTCTACTTTAGTTAATAAATCTTATACTCAACAAAAAGCAACAAACATACAAAACCTCACTTTGAATCAGCATTTATACTATATTCCGTATTAAAACTCCATAATTGTTTTCTAAAATGCTGTCTTCAAATATTCTTAAATATAATAAAAAGAGATTGATAAATGAACTTAGTTACTGTAAAAAGCGAATCAAATCCTCCCATAATAAAAATAAATTGAGAAATCTATTTCCTACTTAGGTAAATTTCTCAATTTATTTACTATTTTATTTTGAAAATTTGGTAAAAAGATTATCTACATTGTTTCTCATAAATATCTAATGTGATCTATTTCCAGTAGGTTACTATACTTTTTATGATCTTATACTTCATTTTTTTAGTATTTAAATGACTACTTATTATAAAAAAATTCCAGTAATAAATAAGGCGATTCCTAAACGAACAAAGTTAATCGATTGTTCTTCTCCTGTTTGGGGTAAATTTTTTTACTTCCGATTCTATTTTTTTAAAAATTAGTTGATGCTATAAAATCTGATTTATATTCATTAAATTTACTGTAAAGTAGTTCAGGATTCTCCTGATTTTTTTAACACCAACCACACTATCTTTAGAATTATCCTCTATATTTTTCAATAGTCTTTCCAAAAAGTATCTTGTGATTTAACTACAATCTTTTTCTGTAAATTTTCGTCAGATAGTGGAATATCTTTAGGGATTTGATTTGTAATTGTTTTTATTTTTTTAACTGTATCCTCTTTAATATCCATAGTTTGCATTGAATTCTCTGGATTTATAATATTTTTTTATTATCATTTTCAAATTCTCTTTTCGGCTTCTCATCAGTTTTTTCCAAAATAGAGATAATCGTAAAGTTGTTGTGCAGTTATTCCTCCACCAACCCAACCAGAAATAGTTTTACCATTTTTAAAATAAATAATTGTTGGCGTTCCAGGAATACCGATTGTTTTAAAAATGAACTCTTTAGCAGAATCATCAAAATCCTCACCATCTATATCGTAATATTCTAACTTTTTATCAATCAGCATATTAAACTCTTTCAATACTCCAGAAAATTCACGACAATGATAACATGTCCCTCTTCCAAAATATAAAGTATGTTCCGAATCTTCTGAAGTGAATATCTGACGAACTTCAGCAATACTAATTTTATTAAAATCAGATACATTTGAAGCGTATTCTTCAGATGTAACTGATTTCATATCTTCAGTTTATTTCTTAATAATTTCTTTCGTAGATTGCTGAACGTTACTTTCATTTTCTCTATCGCTAGACTTTTGTTCAGTTAAAGATTCTCCAGTGGTTTCTGTAACAGCTGGTTCTAAATTTAAAGCTGATGGCACTGTATCAGAAAATTTTGTTTCAGCACTTTCAGCCAAAACAAGATTCGGACTAATGGTAACTAACGCTACGGTACTAACTAATAAAGATTGTAATAAATACTTCTTCATAATGTGGCTCCTTTTTGATTGATAATTTTATTTTACACATTTTAAAACTAAATTTTTAAGCAAATCCTAAAAGGTAGCTATATTATACTGAAATGGTTTTTTTCGCTCTGCAGAATAGAAACATCATTTGCTTTCAAAATAATGATTAACACAATCATATTTATTTGTTACAAAGATTTCTTAACTACCTCCTCTCTCAGGCTACATAAGCGTTCTATTTGTGTGTCCAATATTTTATGAACAATAGCCACATACTACCATCCTACCAAACAAATAATAAAAACAGACAATTCTACTTTCAATTGTGTACCCACCCTTTCGCTCCACTTCCATTATAGAATCATCCTGACTACTATAGGATTGACTGACTTCTCATGTTTCGTTGTTACTATGCTTTCAGCTATCATCAGAATCTCACCTCAATATATAAGTTGTACATCGTTCCTCATTACTCCCGTGATTTACATATACCTATTTGAACTTTAGAGTTCTGAAATCCCTCATCTACTATCCCTTCCTCTTCCTACTACCTCATGATTATCCTGCTTACGAGTAACTATTAAGCCCACCAGTAGCGGGTGCTCACGGAGAACTTATACCTCAGATGAGATACTTGACCTGCTCGTCGTACCCAAAAAAAATTAGGCTAGTCAAAAAAACTCATTTTTTTAGGAAAAAAATAATGTGAATCTCACTACAATAAAACGCATAATATCAAGATTCAATACCTGATAATATGCGTTTTTTTCTGATTTTAAAGACTTTTTCCCAGCCTCTTTGATTATTATGTTGTACAAATTAGTTAAATTAAGATTATGAAATTTAACTAATTTGAAATGATTTCTAATATCTTTTATATTCTCTAAAAACATCTCTGTAATACATCATAATACCTATTGTTTTCACCATTGTATTCATCATGAATATTTATATGAATTGTTTCATCTTGTTAAAAGCTAGATGAGTTTATTATACTCATTTTTCCTTATATCGTTATCCCCAAAGAAATTAATCCTTGAGCTAGATTTTTACTCAATTGTCCATATGCTGCAATTTCTTTATAAAATGTTGCAGTCTTTGGACTCAATGATTTATGACTATGAATACTACTAACAGCTTGTTGGCGAAGAGCTTCTGCCAACTCCATGACAACTCTCTGCTCATTTTTTGTATTCTCTAATCGAGTTTTATAATGTAATAAAATATCTCGTTCGTTTTGACGAATCTCTGGATCTAAAATCAAATTATAAACCTTGTTGAGAATTTCTTCTGTTTTTTTATTCATGAATCATCCTCTATACCCTCTTATTATTATCTAGGTCTGTTCCCACCTGCTCCTGCTATTGCCATAGCCATTTGTGATACAACACCATTTACTACAGATTCAACATTAATTTAACAATTACCAAAGTTCCAATTCGATTGCGTATATCGATAACCATCCCTACAAATAATGTTATCTGAAATATATCTAAATGGTGCATACCATCCATATGGAATACCTCCTAGTACTTGATAATTTTATTGTGTCAAAAAAATACAAATATTATAAAATTTAAAAATCTGAAATGATTTGAATATTTTTTATACTCTCTAAAAATACCTCTGTAATACATAGTAATACCTAATATAGCAATAAACTTATGAATATAGCAATAAACTTATGAATAATAGTATTTGATTCGAATAAAATTTTTAGGACTAAAACCGTCATTATAAAACTAATTACGCATATCAAATAACGCTTCATTTGAACCTCAACTTTCTATATCGTAGAAAAAGATCCAGTTCCTTCACAAAAGGCTATGATAGCTTCACCAAGTTCTATTATACAAATCCCAAAAAGTCTTGAAAACGTCCAGAATGATTATAATCTGATTCCCCAAAATATGATCTAGACACAATTACTTAATATCATTCTGCATTACTAGTTTAATTTGATACAGTGCAAATCGAAAAAAATTATTAGCAATAATAAAAAGCCATTTTCAAAAAAATAAGAAATACATTGCTAAATCACTCTTTAAATAGTATAGAAACCAAATAAGCATCCAAAGTATGCTCATTTTTTTATAAAGATATTACTTACTATCCATTCAATCTTTAGCAAGAGATGATTAACTACATTCATTATAACATTCTCCATATTTCCATCCTCATCATATCTATAGCTCAATCACTTTACTACTACGTCTCAAAATAATTTATTATTATATACTGTAAGTAAAACGCTAACACTGTACTGACCCCCAAAGTTAGACAGAAAAATCTAACTTTTGGGGGCCAGTACACACATTCAAATATTAAGTTTGGTAGCATTTTATTTTGAAGACAAAATATCAATCAATTCTAATCAATGCAAAACAAATATTCTTCCCGCACAAGAATTCTATTTATGAACCGAATACATAACCCCAAAATCCACCATAGATTGCTCCACCAACAGCGCATGCTGCAATGACATACGGACCAGCAGGAGCACAAGACATCGCCGCTTCTACAGCACCTGCCGCCCCCGCAAGAACAGCCTCTCCCTCACGTTGTCCTCCACCTAAAACACAGGACAATTCTTCATTTTTTAACTCCATAAAGTGAATATTTAATTTATTCATACGTAACCTCATTTCTTTTTTGAAATATGTAATTCGATATTATTTGAGCAAATAATGTATCCTACTGTGAATAATACTACAAATATATGAGTATAAAATAATACAGAAAATGACTTATAGCCATCTATAACAACAAAGATAATTGATAGTAGTAATAGAAAAAAAGTAGGTGCTGAAATCTTTTTAATAAATTGCTTGTATCGATTAAAAGCATAGTTCAGAACTAATGTTTCTCTCTTCTTATTATGCGTTAATAAGTGAATCAGCAACTCAAAAAAACACACTACCTACAGAAAGAACTAAAACTTCGCTTATTGTAACATTTAGAACTATTCCAAGCGCACCTATTATAAAAAAAAGACGTAAAAAGAGCTAAAATTAGCCTAAATTCCCCACTTTTCATTAACTACCCCCTTTTCTATAAAGATCTAGCGAGAGCCCATATACCTGTGCAATATTGTGCTCCTAAAATACCTCCAGCCCAAGTTCCAGCTCCTGGTGCAACCAAACTACCAATCGTCGCTCCTGCTAATGTGCAAATTCCTGTCGCTCGAGCAACTTCCCCTGCACTAACTGTTCCTCCCTCAATGCTAGCCAGCATTTCGGTATTCAAAAATATTAAATTGAATCGGTGTCTTTGTTTCCATGAGGAATACCTCCATATTAATTTTTTTATTATTTTTTTGTCGGATTGCAATCTTGACATTTTTTTAGTATATCAGAATAAAGACTGGTTTTTTTCATGAAGTCTTTAAATGTACGATTTTTCATCACGAAACGTATTTTTTTCATGATTTGTAACCATTTATGATTAAAAAAATATGCCGTTAACAAAAATGGTGTTAACTAATTTTTCAAACCCCAAAAATACCATTCAAGATATTATATGCTCCATTTAAGATTTGAGCACTTTTTTTCTACCTATTTTTTTGTCATAATAGTCTTGTAAATAACAAGAAAGGATTTGAAAAATGACATCTTACAAACGGACCTTTGTCCCTCAAATCGACGCTAGGGACTGTGGAGTCGCCGCTTTAGCGTCTATTTCAAAGTTTTATGGTTCTGACTATTCCTTAGCTCATTTGCGAGAACTAGCTAAAACAAATAAAGAAGGAACGACCGCTCTTGGTATCGTCAAAGCAGCCAAAGAAATGAGTTTTGAAACAAGAGCCATCCAAGCGGATATGAGCCTCTTTGAAATGGAAGACATACCATATCCTTTTATCGTTCATGTTAATAAAGAGGGTAAACTACAACACTACTACGTTGTCTATAAAAATATAAAAGACCATCTTATCATTGGTGATCCTGACCCTACTGTCAAAGTAACAAAAATGACCAAGGAGAGATTTGCTTCTGAATGGACAGGTGTAGCTATCTTTCTGGCTCCAGCTCCCAGCTATAAACCTCATAAGGATAAAAAAAATGGATTGATGAGCTTTCTCCCCTTAATTTTCAGGCAACGCTCACTTATTTTTTATATCGTGTTAGCTAGTCTCTTGGTGACCCTTATCAATATCGGTGGCTCTTACTACCTTCAAGGAATTTTAGATGAATACATCCCTAATCAGATGAAATCAACCCTAGGTATTATCTCCATTGGCCTGATTATCACCTATATCCTGCAACAGATGATGAGTTTCTCACGAGATTACCTTTTAACCGTACTTAGTCAACGATTAAGTATTGATGTTATTCTTTCTTACATTCGCCACATTTTTGAACTCCCCATGTCTTTCTTGCGACACGGCGAACTGGTGAGGTCATCTCTCGTTTTACAGATGCCAATTCAATCATTGATGCTCTAGCTTCGACGATTTTGTCACTCTTTCTTGATGTCTCTATCTTGATCATTATTGGTAGTGTACTCTTGGTACAAAACACCAACCTCTTCCTTCTCTCACTGATTTCAGTTCCTATTTACATCATCATTATTTTTGCTTTTATGAAGCCCTTTGAAAAGATGAATAATGATGTCATGCAGAGCAATTCCATGGTAAGCTCTGCTATTATTGAAGATATCAATGGTATAGAAACCATCAAATCCCTAACTAGTGAAGAAACTCGATACCAGAAGATTGATAGCGAGTTTGTGGATTATTTGGACAAATCTTTCAAACTCAGTAAATATTCTATCCTACAGAGCAGCCTTAAACAAGGAGCTCAACTCATACTGAATATTGTTATTTTGTGGTTTGGTGCTCAGATAGTTATGACAGGTAAAATTTCCATTGGACAATTGATTACGTTTAACACACTCTTATCTTACTTTACTAATCCCTTGGAAAATATCATTAACCTCCAAACAAAACTTCAGTCTGCAAAGGTAGCCAACAATCGTCTTAATGAAGTTTACTTAGTCGAATCTGAGTTCAAAAACACTCAGACCTTAACCGATACACAGTTTCTGGCTGGTGATATTTGTTTTGAAGACATTTCATATAAATATGGTTTTGGACGCGACACCCTAAATAACATAAATCTAACAATCAAACAAGGTGATAAGGTCAGTATAGTGGGAATTAGCGGATCAGGGAAAACGACCTTGGCTAAAATGATTGTCAACTTCTTTGAACCTTACAAGGGACGAATCACTATTAACAACAATGATCTCAAAATGATTGATAAAAAGGTTCTTCGACAACACATCAACTACCTACCTCAACAAGCTTATATTTTTTTAGTGGATCGATCTTAGAAAAACCTGACCTTTGGGAGCTAATCAAATGATTAGTCAAGAAGATATTATCAAAGCCTGTGAGATAGCAGAAATTCGCCAAGACATCGAACAAATGCCTATGGGATACCAAACAGAACTATCAGATGGAGCTGGATTATCAGGTGGTCAAAAACAACGGATTGCTTTGGCTAGAGCCTTACTGACTAAAGCTCATGTTCTTATTCTTGATGAAGCAACCAGCGGACTTGATGTTTTAACTGAAAAAAAGGTTATTGAAAATTTGATGGCCATGACTGACAAGACCATCATCTTTGTTGCCCATCGTCTTAGTATATCTGAACGAACTAATCAAGTCATTGTCCTTAACCAAGGGAAAGTTATAGAGACTGGTTCTCATCAAGAATTGATGACCAAACAAGGTTTCTATCATTATCTATTTAGCAAATAAGGAGACTTATCATGAACCCAAAGCTATTTAAAAGTGCAGAATTTTATCAGCGCCGCTACCATAATTTTGCGACACTCTTAATTGTCCCATTAGTCCTATTACTAAGTTTCTTGATTATCTTCTCTCTATTTGCCCAAAAAGAAGTCACCGTCACATCGAGAGGAGAGATTACACCAACTCAAGTCATCGCTTCAATTCAATCAACTAGCAATAACACCATAACAACTAATAATCTGTCCAATAACCAATTGGTCAAAAAAGATGACGTCGTTATCAAATACGCTGAAACAATGGAGAAATCCCAAAAACAAGCTCTTGAAAAACAGCTAGCTACTCTAAATCGGCAAAAAACTGGAATCGAGACTCTAAAAGCAAGCCTGTCACAAGGAAATAACCTCTTTACAGGAGAAGATGAGTTCGGTTATATTAATACCTTTAACAACTTTATCACACAATCTCAAGATATAGAGTTAGGTATCTCTAAAACCAATGCAGAGGTTAATAATCAACTAGCTTTAGCAGGAAATACCGCCACTGCTATAGAGAAACAAATCAATAATATCTACAAACAAATAGCAGAGTATGAGGAACTTAGTCAAGCTATCACTAATAAAAGTTCGAGTTTGTCGGCTAGCAATCCACACAAAGCTACTTTAAATTCCTACTTAGTCCAATCCCAGCAACAATCTCAGCAAGGATTAGATGATCAATATCTTTCTCAAATTAATCAGAGTATCTCAAGTCTAAAATCCTCTATCGCTAGTCTTAATATTCAACGAGCAGGTACAGGAAGTGTTGCGACTTACGATAGTAGTTTAGGAACCAAAGTAGAAGTCCTACGAACCCAATTTCTACAATCGGCATCTCAACAGCTGACAACTGTTGAAACACAAATCACAGAGCTAACAGCTCAACTTGGGCAAGCAAATGTTAACTTTGAACACAACACTATTAAATCCCCAGGTACAGGAATCATTCATTTAAATAGTGAATTTGATGGAAAAACTCTAATTCCAAACGGTAGTGAAATCGCCCAAATTTACCCCAATATTCAAGAAACTAAAGAGGTACTTATTACTTACTATGTCACTTCTGAGTATGTCCCTTTACTTAAAGAAGACCAGGTCGCACGTCTTAAACTAGAAAAAATCGGAAATCAAAGCATCACAATAATTGGGAAAATAAATTCTATTGATAGAACAGCAACAAAAACTGAACAAGGAAATCTTTTTAAAGTGACTGCACTAGCCCAACTACCAGATAAAGACAGTAACATCATACAATATGGTTTACAAGGCCAAGTAACGAGTATCATTGATAGAAAAACTTACTTCGATTACTATAAAGATAAAATCCTCAATCACTTATAGATAACACTTTATGATTATATAGGTACCTTTTTGGGATTTTCAAAAAAATTTTTTTAAATCTTTTATTTATAATTAGGATATAAACGAAGGAGGTCTAAATAATGGACAAAAAAACAAATATCTCTAAAAAAATTTCCAACAATAACTTCTGAAGACCTGTTAAAGATTTATGGAGGAAACCTCTGGAAGGATTTTTGATAACCTTATAATTAAGATGAACAGAAACTCCCTGATTTTTTTAACTAGTCAAAAGCTTTTTATAAAAGATAAAATAAAAAAACATTGTACATTATTTCATAATTGTCAACTGTAGTGGTTTTTTTATCGGTAAACCTCTGTTGTGAGAACTCGTGGAATCTCTATAGATAACCTAGGCCAAAACTACTTCTAACTATCAAAAAATAAGCATTTCCATACTTGGAGATGCTCGTTTTTTCATGTTATGTTTTATATTCTAAATAAAAAAACAATTAGAAAACCATGACAATGTATAAAGATTATAATGCAAATCAATTAAGTTTGGAAGTAAATCTTACCTATGATATTTCAGCAACTTACAAAGTTAGAATGATTAGCCTCTCTGTGGACAGCATCCCTAGCCAAATATTATTGGAAGAAACCTCTCACAATGGTCGCCCTGCTTTCCATCAAGCTATACTCATGAAGATGATCCTGTTCACTTATGCTCGTCAAGTGTTCTCTGGACGTAAAATCGTTCAAATGAACGAGGAAGTAATTCCCATGGAATGCTTGAACAAGGATTCCTGTATTATCTGTAAAACAATCAATAACTACCGTTAAAATAAGATATTATAGGTACAGATGAAAAATTTATAAAATTTACAATAGTAATTATTGTAAAATATTTAACAATAACAATAATACTGATAAATTAATATATTTTTATAATTTTTATACAGAAACATATTGTATTCTCATAGTATGAGATTTGTATAGTAAACATGTTTAAAACTCCAATTTCTAACATATAACTATTTCTCATTTAAATGTATATAAAGTCATAACAAAAAGAGTATGGGACAAAAAGATTTTTGATTTTAGGAATTCTTTATTATGAAATTTTTAAAATCGATAGATTAGACAAAAAGCGAACAAAACATAATTCTGAGTGTCAGATAACTTGTTTTTGTTCGTTTTTTTATATTTAAGGTTAGACTGTTGTACCAGACTCTTTTTAAAGTTCTATTTCAAGATCCGTGTAAAGATATAATTTTTTTACTTGTAGTTTTCAAACATACATTTGGATAAGATTTTAAAATTCTCCGAACATTGGCCAAGCCTATACCCCTGACCTTCTCCTTTTTGAAGAATTGTCACGCTTGAATATATCTCTCAATTCTATCTCTCTTTCTAAAGTAGAATTTTTTTACAATCATGACTAATTTATTCCATTCTGTATCTTCAAGAAAACAAATTGCTATTCCTCCTTCTGTCTGGACTCTATAGCATTATCTAACAAGATAGAAGTAATTGTTAAGAAGTCTATTTGGTCCATATTTTTTATAGAGAACTGTTCACCAATCTCCAGGGAAACTGGAACAGATAAGTTTTGGGCCTCCGATAACTTAGATAATAGTAAACTCTTTAGCGCCAAATCATTGATATTTCTTAGATGTGCTACATCAAAAACGCTTGCCTTTTTAATTTTTTTCACCAGAATTTTTTTCAAAACACTATCATAAACTTGAGAAACCAGATTAATATCTTTTTTGATCTATACCTATTTTTTTAAGCTCGATAAAATATTAGCATAATCATGTCTAAAAGCTTCTAATTTCTTGATACAGCCCCTCAACTTGTTGACTATAATTACTAAGATTTTTTGCAATTGAATTTCTTTTTGTAGAACGACTTTCTCCTGTAGTTCTTGAAGTAATCTTCTATCCAAGAGATTAACAAAACAAATAAACAATAAAAAAAGTAAACTGCTGTCCATAATTCTTTATAATCCAACATTCTATCCCAACTTACTTTATCACTATAGTTTATATAAGATGGTAAGATAAAATAGGCTAGCATTAAAATATCCGCAGTAATTAAAATAAATTTTTGTCTTTCTATCCAAGTTCTTTATTTTTTTAAATGACTAAAATTATATCGAAAAGAGACTAATAAGAAAAAAACACAATAATTTCAGCTAATAAAGAGAAAATCATTGTTCCTAGATTAGTTTCATATAGTCTATACAATATTGGAATCTTAGAAATTATAAAGTAACCTAAAAAAATTTCTGATGACATCCCAAAATCCAAGTGGAAATAATGAGTAAAAAAAGTAATAAAGAAACCTTACTTCTTAATTTACCAATAGACAAAGTATATAGGATAAAAAAAGGTAGGATAAATCAATAATGACCCAAGAAAGTAAAATCCAGTTGATTTAAATAAAAACAATAAATAGTAATGATAAAAGATGGAACAGAATAATGGATATTCCGACTTTTTTTCAGATTTAATCTCTCACCCTACAACCTTATTATGGATACATAACAATAGAAAAAAACACCTATAATATTTAGAAAAAAATATCATCTAAATCTCCTTAGTCATGAAGTCTTTCGATAGCTTTCATAAGTGGACGAATTTTTTTAATCTAGAGACAATACAAGAGGATCCGTTCTGAAAAATGAACTAACCGATTTTTCTTTATCAATTAAAGATATATTATAAGGATTTACGATAAATGATCATGACATTGAAATAAACGTGGTTCCTGTTTAAGAATATCTGACAATTGTCCATAAAAATTCAACTATGTCTCGTTTTTGAATAGAGAGTCAACTTATGAGCAATTGTTGATGTTTCAATATACAATAAATCTTTAAAAAGGAACTTGAATTTGAGCTTTGGATCCTGTAAATATAAAAAGAGTCCTCAGATACTGTTCTTCTTTGATTATCGGTAACACTTGAAATAACATTTTCAATTCGTTTGATAAATAATGGTTCAGGTAATTCTTTATCAATGAAATCAATAGCTGATACTAAATATTCAAAAGATACAGGCATAAACTCAGAATGTGATGTTACAAAAGCAATCACTGCTTGAGAATCAAGTTTTTCTAATTTCTCTAGCAACGTCTAATCCTCTTTTATCATCATCTTTTTATTTCAATATCAAGTAAAAAAATAATTGATGATTTCTCTCTCTGAAATGTCCTCTAAAAAGCTGTTGAGGTTTTTCCATAAACCTCAAAATGCCTATACTCAATCTTATTATCCACCAAAAATTTTTTTACAACATTTTTCAATTCTAGTCTGTTGTAAAAAAATTATCTTCTAGTATAAAAATATTCACTACTTCACTCCTATATTTTTTTCCACTGATTTTTTTAATATTGTAAAGTGTCTTCTAGAACAAGCAATGTCTGATACTCTATCATCCAAAAAAACATAATCGTTCTTGTCTCATGATTAAATCCTGCTATTTTTATCTTTATTTACAAGAAACTTTCTATGGCATCTAATAAGTTCTTCTGTGCTTTCCTCTTCGATTTTTAGCTAGTGAGGTTGAAGCTTCAAAAATTCCCTTCGGCTGTAACAAAAAAAGAACAGCATGAGCTTTTTGTAGGGTGAGTTGTAACATAATAAATTTTTAGAGAGTGATACCTTTACGATAGCTCTATCTTGATATAAAATGTAGTCTTTCATATTTATCCTCCTTCTATCAGTTTAATCTTATCAAAATTATGGAAATTAAATTATAAAAAAATCTCAAATGGTTTCTATACTATCTTAAATGGTATAAAAATTTCTTAATTTAGACATTTCATGATGAAATAGATACTTTTTAGTATCTCAATAATACTAAACTTTCTTCATTTGATAAACTAATACAATATGAAAGGAAAACTATGAAGGCAATTCAAATTTTACACTACTCTTTATTTGGCTATATTTTATCTCTGTATTTAAAATATTATTTCTTTAAAAAGGAATACAAAAAAATTTTTACAAGGACATAAGATTAACTACAAATATAAATCTTCTACTTATTTTTATCATAAAATCAGGGTCTCTAACATCTAAAAAAATGAAACTCTATTTAAAAATCTATCCAATTTAGTTCAAAAAAATCAGAAGTTATCATCATAGGCAGTCAGATTGATTATGATGAGCTTTATAGAAACCACTTTAGTGTGTTTTGGTGTTATAGACATAACTAATAACAAATCATTAAAATATATTAAAGAAAAAAATTCATTTTTTTACTTGGAAGAGCTCTATGAATTTAAGAAGGATAAGAGTGATTAAGTCTATGAAATAAAGTTTCAAGTCTTATAACTTTATATCCGTAATCACCTATCCATTAATTTTGATTTCTTCCTCCATATGCTAGAGTTTGATAGCAAATTATAGTTTTGTCTTAAAGTAGTCATATTTTGTCAGTCTTCTTTTTTCTGAGTTATTGAGATTGATTTGAACTTTTGAGGCTGGGCAAAATCTCAATTCCTGAAGAAAATGGAGTAAATCTTCCCATAAGAAAACGCATAGTATCAAGTTTTTTCAACACCTGAGACTATGCGTTTTTTGGTTCTAAAAAATTTTCGCCCACCTTAAATGGGTATTTCTACCATCTACTACTGGATTCATCATGGAAAATTGGGGGGTAACGAAACAGGATCTGCTTTATCCTAGAAAAGGAAAAGCAAACAAGAAACAAGCTAGTCCGAACTTTAAATCCGCTGGTAAATCTATCGAACAGCGTCCTGAAGCTATCAATCTGCGATTGGAGAATGAACATTATGAGATTGATACCGTTCTACTTACAAGAGAGAAAAACTACTGTTTGCTTGTCTTAACGGATCGAAAGAGCAGGCATCAAATCATCCCATTGATTCGAAATAAAAGCGCTGAGGCGGTCAATCAGACTCTAAAACTCATCTTAAAACAACATCAAATTCGTTCCATAACGGTAGATAATGGAACGAATTCAACCGCTTGTATAATGTGTTTTCTAAGGAATATATCTACTTCATTGAAAATTTGATTAATTACTATCCTAAAAATGTTTGAACTAGAAGTCACCTAGAGAAGACTTGTTGCTGGCTTACTTAAACTTGAAATTTGATCTCTTATGAGTGATTAAATTACTTCAATTCCTAGTCAAAATTAATCTACTTCCATATTTTTTTCAAAGCTATCTAAAGCTATCTAATATTTGAAACAGAATATGCAAATTCGTATAACCCTGATTCATCTCTAATCTACGTATCTGTTGCCAAGAATCCATATAATTCTCCCCCAAAGCTTTTCTCTCAAAAATAGCAATCATCTGGTAAGGATCATTATCTATATCATTCAATAAACCATCTACTGCTGCTGTTTTGGATTCGCTAGGTAAAATCTCATCAAACAACACATGTTCAAGATTAATAGAATTAAAATGAACGGAATATGCAACGGACTTTTTCTTCACTGTCAATGAACTTTCAGATAATTCCTTAATAACAGATACTAATTTTCTGACTTTCTTTTGCCGAATTCTTTGAACGCTATCTCTTTTAGCTGCATTTTCAAAGAGAATTTTTTTGTTTACCAAATCATATTTAAAAGCATTGACACTAGCATCAATGCTGTAGTCGTTAGGATTTATAAATACACCATCAGTATCTGTTACAAAAGCAACATGAACAATCTGTGAGGCAGATAATTTGCTCTTGCTTAGATAACTAAGTAATTGGTCTTTTAAAATCGTAGTTCCATTTTTCCTTTCATTTTCACGTGAAGTAAAAATATCTCCATTTTGGATATCTATCGTAATATCAGATAAATTTAATTTCTGTTTAAATTCATCTACAATTGAATCCAGGCAGTCCGCATCCGTACTTCCTTCAACAAAAATCAAGAAAACCTTTTCTTCTTTTTTACTCACCGATATACTTACCTGCTTTTCTAAGAGCACGTCGCATTTTAGATTGACTCTGCCCTTTATAAAGCTCTTCATCTGCTCCTCCAATTTGAATAGAACGTAAATATAGGTCTCGAAGGTTGTTCGTCATCTTCACTCCCTTTAGAGTGATATATCGATTTTCTCTATTTGTCGTTGAAAAACGAATTTTGCGGGTTGGTAACATTTCTAAAATTCTAAGATTATGTGAAGTGAAAACCAATTGTCCACTGGCATCATTGGAGAAGATTTCCATCAATTCACCTAATAAATATTCAAATATCCCTGAATCGATTTCATCAATAAAGGCAATAAGTCCTGGTTTATTGAAGACTTCAATAAGAAAACCAATCATACTGATAATTTTTCTAATTCCTTCAGATTCATGAATTAAGGAAAAAGTTTTTCCGTTGCGTTGTGCAAGGAAGTTTACATTATAGTATTGATTTTCTTGTGAATCAATCGTCGAATCTCCCACGGTCATCTTCAAGGTTAAATCAGGAATAATAACAGGAATAATTTCATTCATGTAGCGAATGGTGTCTTCATACACAGTAAGAAGTTCTTGCGGTATAGGAGTACCTCCTTTATTTAAGATTGCAGGTAGTCCACCTTGGAAAGCATGATTCTCATTTTTATAGTTAATATTGATAGGCATAGCTCCCATACCTGTCAAATTCGCATACCGCTGGGTATAAATTCGAATATGACTACAAAATTCTTCTAGAATCTGGTAGGCTTTCTTTTCTATCTCTTTACCTTCTTGCTTTTCTAATCGATTTTTAAATTCCTGGGAAAAAAGAACAGAAGATTTAGCTCTTAGTGCAGCCTCTGCTAAAACTTCTATAGCATCCTTACTTATAAACTTGGAACGTGACTTCAAGCTTCCTTCTAGTTCACCCGATTCATCTCGTTCTAAAATTGTAAACTCAAATAAACGTTTGAACTGTGTCCGTGGTCTAAATTCTTTATAAGATATTATTTCATGTGCAAGATATACATTCTGTTCCACTGTAGATTCGTCTGAAATAAACTCAGCCTCATACCTCAGTAGAAGATTATTTTCAGACTCAATTTCTATACAAATCTTTGGCAGACGCTCTTCACTCGTATTGAAAATCCCAAAACTATCTTCAGGAATAGATTTTCCTGCCATAATAGTTTTTAAAATATCCATAGCGTCCACTACTGTTGTTTTACCTGACCCATTTTGACCATAAATACCCAAAAGATTAATGTATCCATTACTATCATAAAACTTTATATTGCCATGATCTACATTTTTTATTTGCTCAATTGTCAGTTCTCTCAATTTAATTGCCATTTTCGATAACTCCTAGATATTTCAACATTATTATATCACTTTTTTTATAAAGAAAAAAAGAAAAAAATGGTATAAAAAAATTCCTTTTTTGTCTTGTTTTTTTAAAAAACAAGACAAAAAAAGGTTTAGCTATCTATAATAACTAAAATTCAACATATACATGGGAATGACTGTCAGCAAATGTGCCAAGCCTATCAACCAGATAAGATGAAAAGACAGACCTATCACCTCCCCCCATATAATCCGAATCATACTGGTAGCTTGATACAAGGGCGAAAACCAGGTCAGCTCACGGAGGTAAGTAGAAAAGAACTTAGCCCTATGCAGTATAGAACTAAATCCTTTGTCTAAATTATTTGTTTAACTTTTTGTGTCAGTACATTTTTGGTTCTAAAAATTTTCACCCACCTTGAACAACTAACAAAAGTTATAAGTAGACTATATTTTTTAACTCAAGATCTAACAACCATTTCGATTAGTTAAATCTTTCAATCTTTCTTCTCCAGATTTAAGCATCTCTTTCTCCACTTGATTCCATTCTCCAAATAGTAAATCATGAAGAACGGTTGTTGCTGAAGTTGTATTTTCTCCTGAATCATATACACAACTTCTATCTCGTTGATAAATTTGAATTCTTTCAAAGATAGCTAGTTCTTCCAATTGTCGTGTATTATCAACTAGATGATTTACAATGAAATCATGATGTCCTTTTGGAGTTGCGCGTGCTTGATTTGGATTGACAGCGTATAGTTCTTCATATCGGATAAGGGTGCTCAGATAGGACAATTCGGGCTTTGTAGCGATTAAAGCTAATTGTACTTCATATCCCTCATTTTTCAATAGTTGTGCTGTTCTCTTTGGAACATCAATTGTTCGTAAAGTTCCCTCAATCAAAAGATTGTATCCCAAATGACTCAATTCTGTTACTAAAGACTCTACCATTTTCCCCGCAAAATCTTTGGTGTATTCTACGCTATCTTTGCCATATTCTTGCTGAAGTTCTAAATAGTGTGGATGCTGAGAACGAAAACTATCGCCATCTATGATAACAATATTTCCTTGAAATTCTTTCTGTTTAATACGATGAATTGTAGTCTTACCAGCACCACTTTGCCCTCCAAGCAAAATCGCTATAGGTTGCTTACTGGACTTTTTTCCTCTTGTCAGTGAGCGAAGATTCCGTGCTAGAGCATGTTTGAATTCACTGTCGGTATAATCTTGGATATCCATTAGGCTACCATCCGTTTTTCAGTTATCTCTAACATACGTTCAATTCCATCCAAATAGCTGCTATATCTCTCTATTTCATCAAAAGTTTCAACTAGATAGATATTCGTATGAATCAAATCAGAAAGATCATCACTCATTAAAATCCAAGGATTAGATTCATCATCAATGCTAATTCCCTGACTATCTTGATAACGATAGAGTCGTGATAATAGATTAGCTCCTCTTTCTTTCACAATTTCAATTTTTAAAGTCAATTCATAATCTTCAACAGGATTGAGCATTTTATCTTCTCCTACAATATCGACATAAGATACATTAAACTTCTGACAAATGATATCTATTAGTTCCGTAGAGACCGAACTCGTTCCATTTTCATACCGACTCAAGCTATTTCGAGAAATTCCTACAATTCGGGCAAAGTCGTCTTGTGTTAAGTCATGTGTTTTACGTAAGGATTTTATGTTCTTTCCAATCATGGCAAACTCCTTTTATTTTTATACCACCATTATAACATTTAGAAAAAGTAAATGCACCATATTTGGTGCATTATTGACTGTTTTTCCTAAATCTCTCTAAATTCTTTTCCAATTGTTCCTTATGAAGTTGATTCTTAGCTTCCTTTAATGTGTCGTCCAAAGTTTCTTCTCTATAAGTTGATTCTGTTTTTAGTTGTTCTGATCCTTGATCTGGAGTGAAAATGATATCTAGCAGTCGGTCTATTTTTTCAAGATCTTGGACAGACATATCAGATAGTCTATGAATTAGCTTCTTAAATACATCACTATTGTCTTGGTTTTTCTTAAAAAGTTTTGTAAACATCTATAACCTCTCAAAAAAAGCAGCCTATTAGGACTGCTTAGTGTAATTCCAAAATCGCATCATAAATGGACTGCAATTTCTTATTGTCTTTATTCTTTGTGTCGATCAACGTATGTAGCTCTTCAATTTTCTTTTGGCTGCTTTGAATATCGCTATTGTTATCTGCAATCAGTCTTTTAAGATGTTGCTGATAACTTGTAGTAATATCTGTCTCTTTTCCTGTTCTAACCTCTGTAACTTTGGGTTTAGAACTAGGATTTGATTCCGTCACAGGTGCTTGTTTTCGCTTTTGAAAAGCCGCTTCATAATTTACATCATTACCTCCTTGATGATTTCCAAATAAAAGTACTAATTTTATCTGGATCTTCTTGATTTTTCTGATTTACTTTCTAATGGTTGATTAAAATTCCAATCTTTTTGTCATTCACTCATTTCATCCTTTCTAAATTCAGAATCATCGAATTGTCTTTCTTTACCAAAGGCATGGTCAAGAGCTTCTTCAAAACTCATGTGACTAATGCTTTGACGCCTTTTGAACGTCGCAAACATCGCTGTCTCTAGTTGCTCTTTATAAGCAGCTAGTTTTTCTGACTCTCTTGCTACCTTGCTTTCTTGCCTAGTGACCTTTTCTTCTAAGCGTTCAATAATGGTCATATACGATCCTCCTTCATTCTAATATTAGCTAAAACATCTTGATTTTGTTATCACAATTCTAAACATTGAGAGGTTTGTCTTACTGGTTGATTCCTCAATGTCTCTTTTGCATTCTCGATCATCAATTGTAAATCTGATTTCTTTTTCTCGAAGAATATCGTTTCCAGTCTACTTTTTCTCTCCCAGATTCATTATCAGGTAAATCCAGTAAAACAGGAAATCCTGATTGAGATAACTTATCAGAAAAATCTTTACCTGCATCATCACAATCTACCGCAAGTGTCAATAAATCAGGATGATTATCAAAAAAGCTGGTGGTATCACGAATTGTATTGATCGAAAGGCAATAACTTTGAAGGTGTTACTGTATCTAAGAATTCCAACTTCTGATTTTTCTTCAGCTATCAGTCGTAAAGTTTGATAAGCAACAACAGACCTTTTTAATCCCTCCATAGATACCAAGCGAACATCTGATAGACTTTGTTGATGAAGTTCGTAATAGCTCATCAAGTCGATGAACGATTCACAAAAGACCAGTCTATTTGGTTTACCAATGTCAAAGGATATTCCAACATGTCCATGGCTTCCTTTTAGAATCGTTTTTAACCTTTCTCTAGGAAGAGTGATTCTTATAAATTCCTTGTAAAGCTTCTTTGCCTGCGACTTATGACGATGATCAAAGCTTTTAAATACAATAACAGGTTCAACTGTTTCATTTGTTTTCCAACTGGCTTGTGCTATCAAACTTTGTTGAATCATCTTTTGTACGATTTCTTCTGAAATTCCTCTACATTCTGTTAAGTAATATCTGGTCAAACGACAGTCAGAATCTTCTATTGACTTTAAAGGATAATAAAATGGTCTCTCTATATTGTCTTGAACAATGCCTTTTTTTGAAAAAGGTTCTTCAGAAAAGAAAGGCTAGAAAGCTTCTTTAAAGGATATTCCCTTAACTAGTCGAACAAAATCAATGACATCACCTTGAATATCTCTTGAAAACCATTTAAAAGTATTGGTAGTTGAAAAAATCCGAAATGAATCATGTTCAGGATGTTCATAGACACTGCTAGAAACTTGTTTAAAGGAGATACCTAAACGATTGGCTACATCAAGAATTGAAATTTGCCTACATTCTTCTATTTCCATGCAATATCATCATTTTGTCGTAGTATTTGGCAGTGATGGTATTGATGATGATTCTTCTAAAGTTTTGGGAGTGGCCTTATCCAAATCATCTAACCCAGATTTCCAAACCTGTACTTGATTGACCAATAACTTACCTGGTAGTTTCGAATAAGACAACTTAACCGTTCTGGTTTCTGTCTGATTAGTCTTTGATTGGTTGGCATTCTTTAAATCAGATACATAGGTTACACTATAAGAGACCATGGCAATAGCTTGATTCGTAGTCTGATTGACAAAGATATCTGCTTTTCAAAATGATAATCCAAAATATAATCCTTATACACTTGGTTCATGGCATCATTTTGACTTGACAATTCTTGAGAATAAGCCGATTCAGTCATATAAGGTTGAATACGTGTATTATTTTCTCCGAGCTTTTCTTTCGTATAGTACTGAGTCAAAAATTCTTTTACAGTATCCGATGACAAAATGTTAGCTTTATCTTCTGCTTGTTTGTCCTCTACAAGTTTAGCTGCAGCCAATTCGATTTCTTTGCGACTTTGTTTAGCAGTAGAATGTTGACCAGCAGTATATCCCATCATGAGAATAAAGCTAGTTGCGGCTACTGCTCCAACACTAATTAAGGCTTTAGTTTTGACTTTATTTAACATCTTAGACCTTCTTTCTATAAAAACTAGGTCAAGAATAACAAAAAGAACTTGTAAGTTTTATCACATCACAACGAAAGGTAATTCCTACATTTCAGGCGCAAAATCGTACAGTTCAGAGAAAAATATCAAAATTAGCTGTCTTCAGTTTATAATATAAATATGAACAAATTAAAAAGAAGAAAAATTTGAGAAGAGCTCTTTCTCATATTGAACGCCATAAACAAACCATAAATACAAGTAATAATAGTGAGGATAATGATTTTTCATAAATTATTACTCCAATTTAGCTATAAAAGTATATGAAAAGAATCAAGGCTAATAAAAAAACCTTATCCGAATTTAGATTCAGATAAAAGTTTTTTTAACCATCTAACAAGTTTACATACTTTCCTTAGTTTTTGGAGTTTATGAAACGCCAACTGAATCCTAGAACCAACATCAGATTGATGAAAAAGGTGCACAGCCGTATAACTAGTTAAACCATGTTGTCTGATATCATCAAAGTATAAACTAGGTTCAGTAAAGAACAGATAAATTCCATAGACCTCCACGAAAATAAGAAAACTGACAAAACCAATAAGGAAAAAGTCCACTGGCAATCAGAAAGAGTCTCCATAAAAGAATGAGAATTCCTCCTACTGCTAAAAAAATTACTGGGACAAGGGTAAATCATTCATGACTTTCTCCTTTCTAGTCAATCAATTGACGATAATGGGTGGCAAGAGAGAATCAAATTCCTCTAGCTTTTGAACTAAGTCCAAATACTCCTCTTTTTCATGTTCTTCAAAGTCCACACTTCGATGATTCTGAAGAGATTTCCAATTGACTAGTGAGTTCTCGTTTAGAAAAAAACTGTAATCGCCTGTCACTTCCTCATAATGTTCCTTTAACTCCTTGTAGGTTTGGTATTCTTCAGGCGTTTGAAATCCCTGTACCAAGGCCTCTTCTAATTGATAATAGGTATCTTCCATCATAATCGTTACCTCGTTTCTTTCTATCTTTTATTTTACCGCGCTTTTCTTTTCTTGTCCGCTATTTATATCTATTTTTTTAATCTAATTCAAAAGAAAGTTGTTCTTGCTTTTCTTTTTCCTTTTTCGTGGAATTGTCGTAGGCCTGATCGATAATATCTAAATCCGTTTCTGTTTCAATCAATGGCGCGAGTACATCGTATTCGCCCTTTTTAGTTTGATAATCCTCTTCCTTTGGAAAATTTTTCTCAATTTCTACCTTAGCAGTAGTCCATTTATCCTTTAATTCATCCAATAAGTTCTGAGTTTTCACTTGGTCATCTTTAATGTGGTCTATCGTATGTTGGAGTCTTTGAATTGTCCCCAAAGGAGAATACAAGTCTAAACTGACAGAATACTGATTTTCTCCTACAATCTTAACAGAGAAAGTTTCAGGAAGAGGTTGATTTGTTGGAAGACTAAGCATTTTAATGTCAAATCCTCGATAACTAGCTAGGGTACGGAATTCTTTGCTGTCACCTTGATTATGACGGATAAGACGGTGTAAGGATTCCCCTGCTTCAGCTCGTTGCTCAAAAACTTGCTTGCCTACCGTCATAGAAAATGCCTGGTCTTTCGACATTTCAGACTGTTGAATGTCTCCTTCATATTTGCTTAATCGTTTCTCAAGAATGGGCATATTTTCTTCACAGTAAGAGAGTGTATGACGATAGTGATCCTTCTTTGCGTTGAAAGGCGCGTCTTTGATTTTTCTAATAGAGTTAGATCATTCTCTAGTTCCATCTTATATTTGAGATAAGGATTACCTGTTGCTAGTGCCTTAAAATCAGAAGCTGTCATAGTCTGTTCATCAATATCTTCCGCAGCACGAATCGGCTCCTTAGAAGTCATAATCTGCTTAATATAACGGAGTTTGTTCTCCTGAGTTGCCCATAGATAATTATCAAACGAACCTTTGGTAATATAGTGGTAAATATCCACTTCCTTGTTTTCATTTCCCTGTCGGATAATACGTCCATTACGTTGCTGAATGTCACTTGGTCTCCACGGTACATCCAGATGGTGAACTGCTTTCATCTTGCTCTGAACATTTAAACCTGTTCCCCCTTTTTCAGTTGACGCAAGGAGAATCCGCACCTCTCCTGCATTGACCTTTCGAGACAAACTATTCTTCTTTTTCATCACTATTGGCATCATGTACAAAGGCAATTTCCTTACTAGGGACTCCTCTATCAACTAATAAAGCCTTTTATTTCAGAATAAACATCAAAGCCATTATCCTTTTTCTTAGGTGTTCCAATATCTGAAAAAATCATCTGAGTAGCCTTATTTTTCATTCCTTCACGATAAATTCTCTCAACATTATCCACTACCTGAAGCAGTTTATGATTGTCTGCTAGACTATAACTAGAGTCCAATAAACGCATATCAATCGCTAATTTTCGTGCCTCACCTGTTATCTTTAACATGTTATCCTGGCTCGGATCGACTGTTCCACATTTGACCATATCTGACCTCATAACTAATTCTTCTAAATAGAGTTTCTGATTTTCAGTTAACTCACTCTCAACAGGAATAATATGGGCTTCTGGGACAGGTAAATCCAACATATCTTGTGTTTGAATGTCGGCTGTTTCTTTATAGATTTTCATCAACTCAGGTAGATTGACAAACTTTTTAAATCGTTTCTTAGGTTGGTACTTATCCCCTGTAGGAGCTAATTCCATAGAGTTTTGAATTTCTCCAAAAGCACCTACCCAAGAGTCAAAATAATCAACTTGATAGCGTTTTAAGATATCCGGTTGAATGTAGTTCATCATAGTGTAGAGCTCACTAATAGAATTGGAAACAGGTGTTCCTGTCGCAAAGACAATGTTTTTAAAATCATGCTCTTCCTGAATCTGTCGCACCTTCATTTCCATATCCACATTCTTCTTAGACGTTGTATTGGTAATCCCTGCTACATTTCCAAGTCCAGTAATCGGACGAATATTTTTAAAGTGATGTGCTTCATCCACAAAGAGAAAATCAATTCCTAGGTTTTCAAAATCAATAAAGCTATCACGATTGAAGCGTTGCAGTTCTTCCAATTGTCTCTCTAGACCACTAATTGATTGTTCTGCTTCTTTAACGGTATACTTATTTTCAGAATGTGTTTTAATCTCTCGTAGTTCATTAAGCTTATCCTCGATATAATTCATCTGTCTTTCCTTACTGACAGGGATTTTTTCAAATTGAGAATCCCCAATGACAATGGCATCGTAATCTCCTGTAATAATACGTGACACAAATTGTTTTCTTCTCGCCTTCACAAAATCTTTCTTAGTGGTCACAAAAGACCTTTTTTTAGTAGGGAAAAAAATTTCATGATTTCTTGGCCAAATTGAGCAGACAAACTAGAGGGCACCACATACAAAAGGCTTATGAACCATCCCCAACTCCTTTAATTTAAACCCAGCACCAAGCATAGTCAAGGTCTTTCCTGAACCTACCTCATGAGCTAACAAGGCTCTTTTTTCTTCTACGATTCTTTGAATGGCATTCTCTTGATGAGGACGAAGACTGATGTTTTGTGCCAAGCCATCAATGACTAGATGGCTACCGTCATACTCTCGACTAACCGTTCGATTATAAAGACGATTGTAACTTTCTTCAATGACTTGTTGGACTTCTGGATACCGTGAGACAAATTCTTGAAAGAGCTCTTGTAAATCTTGCTCTTTTTGCTCTTAGAACAGAGGTTTTTTCCAAATCTGTGATAGTCTTTTTCTTTTCTCCTTCCGTAACTGTCATGGTAATCGTCGGTTGGTTCGAATTAAGTAAATTCTCAAAAATCTTTCTTCCTGTATCATAACGTGACCCACTAACTCCAAGACTGCTATCTTTGGCACTTGGATAGCGATAAGCAAATGATGTCCTTAAATGAACCTGACCATCGACAGGATTCACTTCAATAACTTGTTCTACATCTGGCGAAGACAATTCAAATTCACGATTGGTAAAACATTCAAAGGCAAATTTACCATAAACGGATTGAGGAATCCAACGTGACCCTATTTTAAATTCAATATCTGCCAGATGAATCCGTGGAGGGCGAACAGATTCTAACAAATCTAAAGCATGGGACCAGTCACAATCTTGATTGTTTTCCTCCACTAATAGTTGAACTACTTCTATCTTGTTGAGAATATCTCCTGATAAAAACTGGTTCTTAGAAAGATATTTTCTTTCGCCTCTTAAATAGCTTTCTGGATCTATTAAAATCTGGTCACCTAACTCATCTAAAATAGCAGCTTGGCTATGTTCGGGATAAATTGATACCATATAGTCTAAATCAACCCCTCTACCATCCGATAAACTAGAGTTTAAGGCATCTAAGCCGTTGATACTCTTGCAATCACTCTCTCTGGCCTAACCAATGCTTTCTCAAAAGCTAAAGATTTTTTATATTTTACTTTCTGACTTTTAGAATCAATGTATTCATCTTCTAAACTTGCTAGTAAAGAATACTTATCGTCACTATCAAATAAGTTCCGATTAACGGAGGCATTCAAGTATCCAAATTGACTTACAAAGCGGTCATAGTCACGATTGAGTTTACTAAGTAATACCTGAAAATCTGTCCGACTATAATCTTGATGACGTTGAATTTCAATTAAGGATTGATAGGTCTCTCTCAAATCAACCATGCCCTTAATACGACTAATATCCTTATCCGATAAGGGGCTTTCATAAAAGACAGTTTTTTTGAACAAGCCCTTATATTTCCCTCTTTTACTCGCTTCTTCTGACTTGTAAACATCTAGTGCTTCCTCATCTGTCAAATGAAGTTGCACGAATCGATCTATTTTATGTTCAGACAAAGAACTGTCCCAGGCTTTAAACTCTCCCTTCTCGTCTACATAATAACTAATTTCGTCTACTTTTGAACTTTTCCGAATGCCATGCGTATCTTGGTAATAAATTTGATTTCCCTCATATCCAAAAGAATAGAGCGCTAAGTCCTCACGTATACGACTTGGGATAGAATGATCCACTTCTTCTTGGATAAAAACAGGTGCTTTCAAAGAATTGTCAATTTGTTTAGGTGCTTCCACATTCTCTAATGCTTCCATAATGTCAGTAGCTAATGTTTCTGATACCCCCTTAACATTGAGGGTTCCTCCATTAAAATTACGTACCTCATATTCACCCAAAACTTGTGTATTGTATTTCCCATCAAAATAAGGATTGATCCAGACACGCTTATCCTCCTCAAAGAGAATAGAACCACTAAAAACAAGTTCCTCTTCATTAAGATTCTTTGCTTGATCCTTTTGAAAGAAGAGGAGATCTGTGGTCACTCGAGTACCTGCAATCTTTTTAAAAGCCGTATCTGGCAACCGAACTCCCCCTAAAAAATGAGTGTTGGATTTAATCTCTTGTAAGACATTATCTGTCCGCTTATCCATTGTGCCAATAGAAGAGATAATCGACACTTGGCCTCCATCTCTTACTAAATCAAGTGAGTGTTTGACAAAGTAATCATGAATCATATAAGGTTTATCATAGTTTTTATCGGCAATGCGAAAATTTCCAAAAGGAACATTCGTTAAGACTAAATCAAAACTATTCTTTTTGATAGGGAACTTCTTCAAATCCTCGCACTTCAATATGGACATTTGGATGGAGTTGTTTTGCGATTGCGCCTGTCACACTGTCTAATTCAACCCCATAGAGTTCTGATTTATCTCGTATACTTCTAGGCATCGCTGCAAAGAAATTCCCAGTCCCCATAGAAGGATCTAATATCCTTCCTCCCTCAAAACCATCATCCAGTAATTTTTGCCAAATCTGGCAAATAATCATTGGGTCTGTATAATAGGCTGTGAGAGAACTTTGTTTCATAGTGGAGTATTCTGATTTACTTACTAAACTCTTAAGAGTTAAACGTTCTGTTTCATACTTTGGATTGAGTTCATCGAAAAATTCATTGGCAAGACCGCCCCAGCCAACATACTTGGCTAGTAGCTCTTGTTCTTCTGGATTCGCTTGTTGTCCCTCTTTTTCTAATCTTTTAACAAGATCAATTGCGGCGATATTCGTTTCAATTTTTTCTCGATTTGTCTTAGGGTAAAAGTCCTCTAAATCATCTGGAAAAACAAAATCTTGAACAGGTACATCCGTCTCTTCTATGCCTACAATAAGCGTTTCTGTTTCCTTATCCTTTTCATTTTCTTCTTTCAGGTAGGAAAACAAATCTATTTCCTGACTTTCACTTGATGAATCCATCTCAATCTCTGAATCTTCTTTTTCAAGTTCTACATGAGACAATACTTGTTCAATCTCTTCCAAACTGTTCAAGTATAAGATAGGATTCTCTTCAAATAACTGGTTGGAATCATTGAATAGCTCTAGGCGAACTAAGTCATTTAACTGTGCATTTTCAATCGAAACCAACTGAAATACTTGTCCTTTATAACTTACTGGTGAACCGATTGGATATTCCCTCAAAGCTTCTTCTACAATTTTATCTACTTTAGATAGGGAATGAACTTCCACATTTTCTTCTACCTGGTCAATATTATCTAAAAGGTAAGACTGCTTCCTCTACTTGCTTAGACTTTTTCTCTTATAGCCTTTACTTCATCAAAAATGAGTAATAATCTTCAGCTTTTGTGTCAGTGGTAGTTGTTTGTAGTTTTTCTTCATGATGGACAAAATCCGTAACAGTATCTAAAGTAGCCATCAATTCTGAACCCAAATAGGCTAGAACATCTCCCTCTTTTTCTTCAAAATGAATCTCAAGAACCTCTTTTTTTAGTTCTTTGGAATCAACCATTAGAAGAAACTCCTCTATATCTCTACTAATACGGTCAGATAGATTATTCGCAACCCGATAGACATTGACTAAATTGACATCCTGATTCTGATGAAATACAAGCTCACTTAATGGTTCTAGCTTCTCTTTATCAGATTGGATGTAAAATCGAGTGGAAAGGTTATAGGTTGCGACTTCTAGCACCAAGTTTTTCTCAAAATTACTTAATTGAGATAATTTACTTAGACCTGCTTGTCCAAAATTTCTTGTGTAACTTTCTAAATCTTGGTCATTATTTTCAGAACTAGCCTCTAGGAAAGAAACAATATCTTGATCAAAAGAATAGACATGAGGTGTCTCTTCTATTTTTCCCTCTTCAGTCAAAAAACGCTCTACCAAATCCTGCCATTTCTCATCAAAATGTTGCGCCTGATAGCGAAGAAATAGGTCCATTTTCTCCCTATCTTTTGGAATTGTTCCACGAAACATAGCCAATAATTGTATTACTTCCATACTCGCTCCTTTCATCTATACGAAAATAGGAGAATCACATGATTCCCCTACAACTCTATCTCCATTTCAACCTCTTGAGGACTGGTTTCTAAATCACTAGACAAAAGAGAAACGGCATCTGTTCTCATGTAGTAAGTATATAAGTCTTCTAGGTCTTGTTGGTTCTCAATCCCTGTTTCAATACTAATCAGAGCCTGTATAAATTCCTTGTAGTGACTCTCCATCATATCTGAAATCTTTTGTTTCATTTCCATAAATACTGAAGATGGTTCAGTTATACTTGTTTGGTCTATGTCTTGTAAATCCTTTTCTAAGGGATTGCTTCCTTCTTCTACTTCCACTAAATCTGAACGACCATCACCATCAGAATCTGCGCTAAGAGGATTGGTTCCTAGCGCTAATTCTTGAGCATCAGTTAGTCCATCTTGATCCAGAATCACGTTGATAAATGGCTTCCATATACTTCCTTCTTTCCTAGTTAATCTTTTTCACTCCAATCCTACCAAATATTCCTTGAA